>Ga0302169_10000515_pt1 | contig 11940 bp, 10 predicted proteins | sample I_Fen_N1_3_FD_193493 | JGI IMG/M metagenome (GOLD analysis project Ga0302169, IMG submission 193493) | Peat permafrost microbial communities from Stordalen Mire near Abisko, Sweden - I_Fen_N1_3 | ecosystem: Environmental > Terrestrial > Soil > Wetlands > Permafrost | place: Sweden: Abisko...
GCGCTGGACGTGGCTGGCGACTTCCTGGGTGGTCGCGGCCATCTGGTTGATCGCGGTCGACACCTGCTCGGTTTCGACACGCTGGCGGTCAAGGCCCCTTGAGCTGTCAGTGGCCAGCAGGTCGGATTGTCCGGCCAGTGCACTGAGTTGCTCGGCGGAATCCTGCAAGCGCGTCAGACAGGTCTTCAGGCGCGCAGTCTGGCTGACGAAAGCCGTTTCCAGGCGCGCCTGGAGCCCACGCTCACCGCTGTACATCTGGGCGATCAAGGCATCAGAGGTCGAGGGCTCAACCATCTGCAACAGGCGCTGTGCTCCTTGCTTGTGCCGGTGTGCAGCGAGCAGGCTGATTGGCACGGCCAGGCCTGCGGCCATGGCAATGGCCACGGCTGCATTGAAGAACAGACCGCCCAGGGTGCTCGCCAGCCCCATGGCCAGGAACGGCAGGTAATCGAGCAGCAGTGGTTGCCAGGTGTCCTGGCGCGCAATCGCCGGCTTGCCTTGGCTGATGCGTTTGTACAGGGCTTCGGCGCGACGAATCTGATCCGCCGTCGGCTTGACCCTGACCGATTCAAAGCCGGTCACCTGGCTGCCCTCGAAAATCGGCGTAACGTATGCGTTTACCCAATAGTGATCGCCATTTCTGGAGCGGTTCTTGACGATCCCCATCCAGGGCTGGCCTTGCTTGATAGTGCTCCACATGTGAGCAAAGACGGCGGGGGGGACATCGGGGTGGCGCACGATGTTTTGCGGCGCACCAATCAGGTCCGCTCGATCAAAACCACTGATTTCGACGAAGGCATCATTGCAGTAGGTAATGACCCCGCGAACATTGGTCGTCGAGATAAGTTTTTGCTGCGGCGCGAGGGGTATCTCGCGCTGCGTGACCGGCTGATTGTTTCTCATTCCGATGACTCCCTGGTTCCTGTAGACAGGCCATCGGCAGTCAATCGAAAAAAATAAACGAATAATCTACATAAAACGTATATATAACAATGAGTTGCATTTAACTTTTAAGCTATTTTGTCAGGAGCTGACATCGGCGTGGCACGACGCCGTTGCAACCAATGGAAAGCGTAGACGTGGGGCGCGGGAAAAACAAAAAAGCCCGCTTGGGGGCGGGCTCTCTTTTTGGGGTCAAATCCTTTTGTGAACTCAATTTGCGCTCGTGGATGTGAGCGTTTCGTGAAAACCATGTCAGCGCAATGGAAAACCCTCGTGCCCTGCCAGTGAGGCGACGAGAGGCGTCATTGGTCCCGCGAGCCTTGCCATTGACCCTCAAGCACAGACAGCCGCACGGTCGAGACCAAAGGCGGGACTTCGGTTTTTTCAGACAGCCAGTTCTTCGGGTGAAATCACCCACACGCTGCAGGGCATTTTGTACAGAAGCGCCTCCACCGTGCTGCCGACCAAGCGGCCGAGGCCATGGTGGCCCACTCGACCCATGACAATCACGTCGATGTCATAGGCATCGGCGAAGCTGGCAAGTACCTTGGCCGGGTCGCCCATGATCATGTGTTGATTCTCCGGCGCAATGCCATTGCGTTCGCTCAGATCGCGGAAGGCTTCGCCTTGCGCGTCATACAGGGTCTTGGCTTTGCGTGAGGAAAAGAACCCCGAGCCGTCGGCAAAACCCAGTTCATCGGCACTGATGGAGGACAGGTCGTGGGCATAGATCACATCGAGCTGGGCATTACAGGTGCTCGCCAGTTTTGATGCCTCGCGCAAAATGCGATCGTTGAAACCTTTGTATTGGCCATCGCGATGGAAGGGGTCGACCGCAGCGACAATCTTGCGTGGCAATGCATGAAGCATATGACTGACAAAATGCAACGGCACCGGGCACTCGCGCAGAAGGTGCACATCAAGGGGCGTGAACAGCAGGCGTGACAGCCGCGATTCGTGATGCAGGGCCTTGATCAAGGCCGTCATCGGTTGCTCCTTGAGGTGAACAAGGATTTCCGCCAAGGGTTTCTCGACCCAGACCACTTCGGTGGTCACCTGTACCCCGATCTTGCGCAAGGGCCGGGCCTGGTCCTCGAGCCATTGGCGATGGCGCTCGACATAGCCGATGCGCATCTGTTCCAGTGCCTGTTCGTTGACCATGCCGGCGGTCGCCAGGCCCTCCAGATAATCAAAGGCCACGATATGCAGTGCCGCGTCCGAAGCCTTGGCCAATGCTGCCGCCCGGTCGAAAGCAGGACTGTTTTCCATCAGGGGTGAAGCGACCAGCATGAAGCGTGATTGTTCAGACATGACAAATCTCCCAAGCGGACGAGCAGAATCGTTTGCCCTCACCGGCGGCGGTGCGTGTGCACGGTAAAGCCTTGTACTTATCCTGCTCGTGGTCCCGCGGGCCGGGTTGATCTTTGTCAAGCGGGTGAGGGGATGAAAAGTCCGTCCGACACTCGGTCGCTCCGCCACTGTTTCCATCCACCAAAAGTTGACCCTGATCAACCTTTCACCCCTCCCTGCGGCGCAGTCTTGGGATCATGCCGAACGCAGCAGGGCGGATCTCTCGTCCTGGGTAACCCAGGGTTCCAGACTCGACGGCATAGAGGCGGCTTATGCATTGCTCGCTCGCCGACGGGACGGCGTCATGCAGGTGGTACTGACACCTGCATGGCACGTCGGCCGCGCTCAAGATTGACGGAGGTGACCATGATCATTGAAGTGTCCGAGAAGCAGGTAAAACATGGCTGGGCTGTGCACTTGGACGCCCTGGAAGTGAATTTCAACAGCCTGGAAGAGGCGCAGGCCTTCGTCGCTCAACTCAAGGCTCGTATCGACGCGCCGCATACCTGGCCCAGCCCTGCCGGCCAGAAGAGATTCGCTGGATCGATCCCCAGTAGCCGGGCTGTTTGTGCGGTCGAGTAAATCCTGAACATTGGATCGCCCCGTGATGAACCGTTGACCGGTCCGCCACGGGGCAATTTTTTACAGGTGAAGACGATGGATGACCTGACGGCTGTCATCGGGATCATTGTGCGTTTCGAAGCCCAGTGCCTTCGCCAGATCGCGCATCGGCGAATTGCTGGCACTGTCCACCGAATACATCTGGCGGTAACCGTTGCTGCGCGCGGCCTTGATCAGATGTTCCATCAGTACTGTACCCAGGCCCAGGTGTTTCCATTCGTCGGCGACGGTCACCGCGCATTCGCATTCATGTTCGCCCGTGGCGCTATAGCGGCTGATGCCGATCTCGATCAACTTGCCGTTCTCGTGGACCATGGCGATGTACGCCACGCGATGCTTGTTATCGGTGTCCATCAGTTGATCAAGCATGGCGGTCCCGGGTTCATTGACCTGCGCAAGAAAACGCATGTGCCGGGACTCGGGCGACAAGCGTTTGATAAAGGCAAATTCACGGTCGCGGTCCTTTTCCGCCAGCGGCCGGATCAGCACGTGGCGCCCATCCTTGAGGGCTTCGATCCAGTATTTTCCAGTGACAGCGGCGTAGGCGGCCGCCGCCCGATCATTGTGGTCTTTGACCGTGAGCATGGTGGGATCCTCCAGCGGGTTGACAAGATTGGCGCGCCGTAACGAACCAAGCGGTTGGTTCCTTTCTACGCCGCTGACGGTGCGGGGATCTGATCTGGATCAGAGACTGGGTCGGCAGGCCTTGATTGATCGGTGTCTGATGTAGATCAAGCAGGGACAGGCGACAACGAGCAGTCTTGGACTGTGCCGGCGTGTTGCGACCGGTGTCGAGCGGAGGTGTGTGATGGGTCAATATCAACGTTTGCTGCTGATCGCCGACCAAACCCTGCATTCGTCTCCCGCCTTGTTGCGTGCCGTGGCGTTGGCCAAGGCGAGCGGTGCCGCGCTGGACGTCCGGGCCTTTGTCGAACCGGCGCCGGTGGTGCATTTGTGGGAACAGAAAGTCGACGATGCCAGCTGCCAACGCTATTTGCGCCGGGTGCGCCGCTGGATAGCCGACGAAGTCGAGCGACTCAGTGGCCAGGGCTTGGAGGTGACGGTCGAAGTGGTCTTCACCACCCATCCATTGCCGGACATCTTGAAGACGCTCGAGACGCTCAAGCCGGACCTGTTGATCAAGGATGTCAGCCTGGAATCGGTGCTCAAGCGAGCGTTCATCACACCGCTCGATTGTCACCTGCTGCGCGATTGCCCGGTCCCTGTGCACTTGGTCAATCAGGTCCGTTACGGGTTGCCGCACCGGGTGCTGGCGGCGGTAGACCCGTTCGATCCCTCCACGCAAATCAATGGCCTGAATGACACGATCATTCAAACCGCCAATGCACTGGCCCTGCAATGCGACGCTCCGCTGCACCTGCTTTACGCCTATGACCTGACGCCGGCCTTCAATGGCGATGCGCCGCTGGTCAGCGGCGGCTGGGGCGTGGATTTCGTCGAGGAGTTGCGCGAGTCCCTGCACCTGGCCTTTGTCACCCTGGCGGATCGCTACGGTATCCCGCCCGAACGGCGGCATTTCGTCATGGGCCTGCCGGTGCCGGTGATCAGCGAGTTTGTCGAGGAGTACCTGGTCGATGTGGTCGTCATGGGGACGGTGCATCGGGTGGGAATCGACCGGCTGATCGGCAGCAACACCGAGCGTGCCCTGTATTCGGTGCCGGGCAGCATCCTGGCGGTCAGGCAGTCAGTCAAGGCGTAAGCACGATGGCCCCATTGAATTGACCGGCCCTAAGGAACGCCAGTGCCTTATTGGCATCGTCCAGGGCAAAACAGGTGACATCACTGTGCACAGGCGTGTGCTGCAACTCCTTGAAGAACGCCACGCCGTCCTCGCGGGTCAGGTTGGCCACTGAGCGAATGCTTCGTTCGCCCCACAACAACCGATAGGGGAACGCCGGAATGTCGCTCATGTGAATGCCGGCGCAGATCACGCAACCACCCCTGGTGGTGACGGCGAGTGCCATGGGCACCAGCGCACCGACCGGAGCGAAAATGAGGCTGGCGTCGAGCAGATGGGGAGGAGCCTGGTCTGAAGGGCCGGCCCATTCGGCTCCCAGCGATCGTGCATAGGCCTGGCCGTCGCTGTCGCCCGGACGGGTGAAGGCATACACCCGCTGTCCGCGACCGCGCGCTACTTGAATAGCCAGGTGTGCGGCGGCTCCAAAGCCATAGAGGCCCAGGTGCCGGGCGCCCCTGGCCATTTGCAAGGCCCGAAAACCAATCAGCCCGGCACACAGGAGCGGGGCGGCCTCTGTGTCGCAGAGCGCCTTCGGGATAGGGAAGCAGAAGCGCGGGTCGGCCACGGTGTATTCGGCGTAACCGCCGTCCAGATGACAACCGGTGAAGCGCGCCTTGTCGCAAAGGTTCTCCTGGCCCGTGCGGCAGAAGTGGCATTGACCGCATGTCCAGCCAAGCCAAGGCACGCCCACTCGCTGGCCGATCCACTCGGCTGCGACGTCGGGCCCGACCGCCCGCACTTCGCCGACGATTTCATGGCCCGGTACCCGTGGCAGCACCGCTTGCGGCAACTCGCCATCGACCAGGTGCAGATCAGTGCGGCACACGCCGCACGCCAGCACTTTGATTAACAGCTGGCCTGCAGCGGGTGTCGGAATCGGGCGCTCTTCGCGTTGCAGCGGCTGGCCGGGCGTATGCAGAACCATGGCGCGCATGATGGTATTCCGGGTAGGTGGTGCCAATGGAGCGGGCAATGGCAGCCCACGACCAGTTGCTTGAGTCCATCCAGATACGGTTGGGCTTCAGGCATTTCATCCGGCCTTGCATAGAGACGCTTGAGCATAGTGCCTGCCAATCAAGGGGGCGGGGGCCTGTGCCAGTTAATGCACGTTACTCGACGAATGGACGTTTTTATACCCGTCGCCCAGTCAGTTCTACGTTATTGAGAGGCAGCATCCTTAACGCCGGCGAGCTACGCCGGCCAGCAGCGAGGCATGCCAAGCCATCACTCCCGGGATGGCGTGGCCATGACGCGTGAACCGAGTACTATTTGCTCTTCCAGTATTTCTGCATTTCAAGGAACAGAAATGACGCGGTCCAGGAAATCAACACCAGGCCGGTGAGTGCCTGCAATCCGGTCAAATACTTCAAGTTGCCCACGGGTGAAATATCGCCAAAGCCGATCGTGGTGTAGGTGGTGAAGGAAAAGTATACGCAGTCCATGAACGAACCGTTGAAGTTACCGGTCAGGCTTCCCCATTCGCCGGATCGGGCCATCAGGTAATAGACCAGCGCAAAGCACCAGACTTCAGCCGCGTGGGCCAGCAGGGCGCCGAATACGCCGACGACAATCCTGAACCTGCTCCAGAGCTTGAGGCGGGGCAGCCAGTCGTTCAGGCGTAACAGGCATTCGTAGTGGATCACCACGACAAGCACGACCACCAGTGTGTTGATCAGCGTGACGACCAGCATGGCGTACCTCTTGTATCAGGGGTGATCCTCGATTGTTTTTACGCCAGCGCAACGCAGCGACCTTGAGCTATATCAACAACGCCTCTGTGAGCCAGCGCCATTGTGTTCAATCACCATTGAGCACTTGGTTGACCTATATCAGAGTCCTCACGAGCAAGCGCCAGATACTCGAACGACCTTGCGATGCTGTTGCTCGCGCCTGACTGTCGACAAGGCGAATGTCCGCGGCGGCGCAATGGCCGGGGAAGGGGACTCCAAGTCATGAGCGGTTCAGTGAAGCCCAACGGAAGAGGGGCTTGTGACCAGGCAGATAACGCGCGTCCAGGACGAGGTATGTCATGCACACACTCAAACGTCTCCTATTGATAGCACCCAGCGAAATGAGGCGCACCCCGGCGTTTGATCGAGCGAACGCATTGGCCAGTGCAACCGGTGCGGTGTTGCACATCGTCGCGTTCAATCATGTTCAGACGCTGGCAGTGGCGGGCTTGTTTGATCATGACGCAATGTCCCAGGCGCGCGAGGGATATTTGCAGGTGCATCGCCAGTGGCTGGAGCAGCAAGCCCGGCTCCAGCGCGGCGCAGGCTCGCAGGTAACCACTGAAGTGGTGTGGGCCCAGGCCAGCCTGGCGCATGTGCTTGAGTACGTGAATGACTTCCGTGCGGACCTGGTGATCAAGGATGTCCATCATGTGCCTGCACTCGACCGAGTGTTTCAGCGTCCACTGGACTGGCTGTTGCTGCGCGACTGTCCCGTGCACCTGCACCTGGTAGTCGACAGCAATAATCCAAAGCCGCTGAAAATTCTCGCGGCCGTCGATCTTTCCCATCTGGAAGACCTGACCCAAGGCTTGAATGACCGGATCCTCGACCTCGCTTCCAGCGTGGCCGCCTCCTGTGGCGCCGCCCTGCACTTGCTCAACGTGGGCAACTGGTCAGTGATGGGCGATGCCGTGAGCAGTGTGCCGACAATGAGCCTGGATCACAGCTTGAGAGACGCGGTCAATGATGCCCAGCAAGAGGCTTTTGATGAGCTTGCCGAACGCTATGGCATTGGCAAAAGACACCGCCATCTGCTGACTGGCCTTCCTCGGCAGGTGGTTACAGGTTTCGCCCGACAAAATGCCTTCGACATGGTAATGCTGGGCACGTCCTATCGAGGCAGGATCGAACGGTTCATCGGCAGCACCGCCGAGAGTGTGCTGAACCGCACACCCTGCAGCCTGACAATAGTCAAGCCTTTGCGTTGAGGCTTATAAGGGGTGACCTCTTGTTGGTGGGTTGCCAAATGCCTTGTAATGAAAGTCGAGTCTGAGGGTGATCGATCAGTGCCTGCACTCGGCCAATACCACTTGGCAGGTGTTCGGCGTGCCGCCGGATCGACCTGCATAGCGAATGCAATTATCCAGGGATTTTTTGCGCGCCATGCTCAAGGTATCGCCCCAGGCCAGGCCGCCCTCGCCGGCGGTGGGGAGGGCTTTGGCGTAGCAGCTCGAGCCCATGCTTGAAGTGGCATGACCAGACGTGCCTGCTTTGCCTGCACACCCCGTCAGCGCAAGGTTGATGGACAGTAGGGACAGCAGGACACATGACGAGCATTGGCGTGCGATTTTTCCAGTCATGCCGATTCACCTGCTCATTGGCCAGAGGCGTGTCTGTGGCCACGCTCAACTGAGTTTAGAAGGTGTTGCAGCGACCGGTTGAAATCACAGGCCAAAGCCTCCGTGCCGGTTCGCCTGAAAGCGCAACGGCTCGGTTCGCAGGCTGCCGTCAGCCCAGATCTTGCGCCTGATGCCGTTCAGGCACCTGGCTCGCTTCATCCCCCCACGTGCGATTGACTCGCTGGCCACGAATGACCGCTGGCCGGTTGGCGATTTCCTCGGCCCAGCGTTGCACGTGGGTGTATTGCTGCGCGTTTAGAAATTCGGCGGCCGAGTACACGTTGTTTCGCACCAACTGGCCGTACCAGGGCCAGACCGCGATGTCGGCGATCGTGTAGTGCTCACCGGCCAGGTAGGGGCTTTCGCCCAGGCGGCGGTCGAGGACATCCAGCTGACGCTTGGTTTCCATGGTAAAGCGGTTGATCGGGTATTCGAGCTTCTGCGGCGCGTAGGCATAGAAATGGCCGAAGCCGCCACCGAGGTAGGGTGCCGCGCCCATCTGCCAGAACAGCCAGTTCAGGGTTTCGGTGCGCCCGGCGGGATCGGTGGGCAGCAAGGCAGAGAATTTTTCCGCCAGGTACAGCAGGATCGAACCGGATTCAAAGACACGGATCGGCGGCTCCACACTGCGGTCCAGCAGCGCCGGGATCTTCGAATTCGGGTTGATCTCGACAAAGCCGCTGGAAAACTGCTCACCCTCGTTGATGCGGATCAGCCAGGCGTCGTACTCGGCGCCGGTGTGCCCAAGCGCCAGCAGCTCCTCCAGCAGGATGGTCACCTTCACGCCATTGGGTGTCGCCAGTGAGTAAAGCTGCAATGGATGCTTGCCTGTCGGCAACGTCTTGTCATGGGTGGGCCCGGCCGTCGGGCGGTTGATGCTTGCGAACTGGCCGCCAGACGGGGCGCTGTTTTTCCAGACCTTGGGAGGAACATAAGTTGCTTTGCTCACCAATTGCACTCCTTGGATTGTTGCCTTTTATCGCGGCATCGCGGGCCGAAAGCCACCCTTTCGGGCGGCGATGTCGGTATGTGGTCAGTGCTTCAGCCAGCAGCATACGGTACTCCCGGCCCTTGATGCGATGCCGTCGCGCCAGCGCATGCGGTCAACCAGGTACACCGCTCAGGCTGGCCGGGCGACGGCTGCCAAGGGCGCGAACGTCGAGTGTCCGCCCGGGCTAAACCTGCCACTGGAAGTTAAAGACAACAGACGGAAGCACAAGACTTCGCGCTGAAAAGCCGGATAATGGCGACCAAATCGTTTAGCTCGTTATTCTGGTAATCGCACATGGAAATCAAGGTCAATTTTCTCGACAACCTTCGACTTGAAGCCAAGTTCGATGACTTCACGGTGGTGGCCGATCAGCCTATTCGCTACAAGGGCGACGGTTCGGCACCGGGTCCGTTCGATTACTTTCTGGCTTCATCGGCGTTGTGTGCGGCTTACTTTGTGAAGTTGTACTGCGAAACGCGCAACATTCCCACCGACAACATCCGCCTCTCGCAGAACAACATTGTCGATCCGGAAAACCGCTACAACCAGATTTTCAAGATTCAGGTCGAGTTGCCGGCGGATATATCGGCCAAGGATCGCCTGGGCATCCTGCGTTCCATCGACCGATGCACGGTGAAAAAGGTGGTGCAAACCGGGCCGGAGTTTGTGATCGAGGAAGTGGAAAACCTCGATGCCGATGCCCAGGCGTTGCTGATGCCGAATTCGGCTGGGCAAGCCGGCACCTATATTGCGGGCAAGGATCTGCCGCTGGAGCAAACCATCGCCAACATGTCGGGCATTCTGGCCGAGTTGGGCATGAAGATCGAGATCGCTTCGTGGCGCAACATCGTTCCCAACGTGTGGTCGCTGCATATCCGTGATGCGCACTCGCCGATGTGTTTCACCAATGGCAAGGGCGCGACCAAGGAAGGCGCGCTGGCGTCGGCGTTGGGCGAGTTCATCGAGCGCCTCAATTGCAATTTTTTCTACAACGATCAGTTCTGGGGAGAAGACATCGCCAACGCGGCGTTTGTGCATTACCCGGATGAGCGCTGGTTCAAGCCCGGCCCGAAAGATGCGCTGCCGACGGAAATCCTCGACGAATACTGCCTGCAGATTTACAACCCGGATGGCGAGTTGCTTGGCTCGCATCTGTACGACACCAACTCCGGCAACACCCAGCGCGGCATCTGCTCGCTGCCATTTGTCCGTCAGTCGGATGGCGAGGTGGTGTATTTCCCGTCCAACCTGATTGAAAACCTGTTCCTCAGCAATGGCATGAGTGCCGGTAATACGCTGGCCGAAGCACAGGTGCAATGCTTGTCGGAAATTTTCGAGCGCGCGGTAAAACGCGAAATTCTCGAAGGTGAGATGGCGCTGCCCGATGTGCCGCACGAAGTGCTGGCGAAATACCCCGGTATCCTGGCCGGGATTCAGGGCCTGGAAGCCCAGGGCTTCCCGGTGCTGGTGAAGGATGCGTCGCTGGGCGGGGAGTTCCCGGTGATGTGCGTCACCTTGATGAACCCGCGTACCGGCGGCGTGTTTGCCTCGTTCGGTGCCCACCCTAGCCTTGAGGTGGCGTTGGAACGCAGTCTGACGGAATTGCTCCAGGGCCGCAGTTTCGAAGGCCTGAACGACCTGCCCCAACCGACGTTTGAAGGTCACGCAGTCACCGAGCCGAACAACTTTGTTGAACACTTCATCGATTCCAGCGGTGTGGTGTCGTGGCGCTTCTTCAGCGCCAGGGCGGATTTCGAATTTGTCGAGTGGGATTTCTCCGGCCAGGGTGAAAACTCCAATGCCGAGGAAGCCGCGACGTTGTTCGGCATTCTCGAAGACATGGGCAAGCAAGTGTACATGGCGGTGTATGAGCACATCGGCGCGACCGCCTGCCGCATCCTGGTGCCGGATTATTCGGAAATCTATCCGGTCGACGACCTGATCTGGGATAACACCAACAAGGCGCTGTTGTTCCGCGCCGACATCCTTAACCTGCATAACCTGAGCAAAGTCGGCCTGCGAACGCTGGTCAAGCGTCTGGAAGACAGTGAGCTTGATGACTACACCGACATCACCACATTGATCGGCGTCGAGTTTGACGACAATACCGCCTGGGGTCAGTTGACGATCCTGGAGCTGAAGCTGCTGATTTATCTCGCCTTGAAGAAGTTCGACCAGGCCAAGGACCTGGTGGAAGCCTTCCTGCAGTACAACGACAACACGGTCGAGCGCGGGCTGTTTTATCAGGCCCTGAACGTGGTGCTGGAGGTTGAACTGGACGACGACCTGGAGCTTGGCGATTACGAGGTCAACTTCCGCCGGATGTTTGGCAACGAGCGGATGGACGCGGTGATAGGGTCGGTGGACGGCAGCGTGCGCTTCTTCGGCTTGACGCCTACGAGCATGAAACTGGAAGGGCTCGACCGCCACCTGAAGCTGATCGACAGCTACAAGAAACTGCACATGGCGCGGGCCAATGTGAGCGCTGCATCCCGCTGATTCAGCCTGGTTGCGCTCTCTTGTAGGCGCTGGCCTGCCAGCGATGGTCGTTAACGATAATGCGTATAACCTGGTTAAACGCGGCGCCCTTGAGTCCATCGCCAGCAAGCCGGCTCCTACAGGTATTGCGTTACCTGTGTCTGGGCATGGTCCCTTGTAGGAGCTGGCTTGCCAGCGATGGTCGTTAACGATAATGCGTATAACCTGGTTAAACGCGGCGCCCTTGAGTCCTTCGCCAGCAGGCTGGCTCCTACAGGTATTGCGTTACCCGTGCCTGCGCACGCCCCCCTGTAGGAGCTGGCCTGCCAGCGATGGTCGTCAACGATAACGCGTATAACCTGGTTAAACGCGGCGCACTTGAGTCCATCGCCAGCAGGCTGGCTCCTACAGGTATTGCGTTACCCGTGCCTGCGCACGCCCCCCTGT
>Ga0302169_10000516_pt1 | contig 11931 bp, 10 predicted proteins | sample I_Fen_N1_3_FD_193493 | JGI IMG/M metagenome (GOLD analysis project Ga0302169, IMG submission 193493) | Peat permafrost microbial communities from Stordalen Mire near Abisko, Sweden - I_Fen_N1_3 | ecosystem: Environmental > Terrestrial > Soil > Wetlands > Permafrost | place: Sweden: Abisko...
TGGTGATTGAGGCCGCTGTCGAGGTTTTTCAGCGTGCCATCGACGGCCGCCGGCATGTGTTCGCTGGCCACGGCGCCATCGAGCATCACCGGGATCAGCGCCCGTAAAAACAGCAGATCGCCGCTGCGCAGGATCGCAAACCCGTTGGCCGGGAGGCTGGAAGAACAGCCGCTGAGGCTCGCCCCCAACCCGGCCGTGGCCAGAAACGCCGTGGCGCCGAGGCTGAATTTGAGCAGGCCGCGCCGTGACAGCGCGGGTGTATCGGACAGGCTTGGGCTCATTATTGTTATTACCCGGCGGTGAGGATCGTTAGCGGATAAACAGCTTCTGAATCAGTTTCTGGATCGCTTTGCCGTAGGGCGGATAAATCAACTTCGCCGCGTTGAAGCGCTGTTTGATCAGCACACCTTTGGCTTTGCTGAAGGTCAGAAAACCTTCGTGGCCGTGGTAATGACCCATGCCCGACGCACCGATGCCGCCGAACGGCATGTCGTCCTGGGCGACGTGCAACAGCGTGTCGTTCAGGCACACGCCGCCGGAATGGGTTTCATGGAGCACGCGGTTTTGCTCGCGCTTGTCGTAGCCAAAGTAGTAAAGCGCCAGAGGACGAGGCCGATCGTTGATGTAGGCAAATGCCTGGTCCAGATCGGTGTACGGCACGATCGGCAGCACCGGGCCAAAGATTTCGTCCTGCATCACCGTCATGTCGTCGCTGACATTCAGCAGCAAGCTATGGCCCATGCGCCGGCCCTGGCCCTGGTCGAACAACGGAATCAGCAGCGCACCCTTGCTGGTGGCATCGCTGAGGTAGCCGTTCAGCCGCGCCAGTTGTCGGTCATTGATGATGGCGGTGTAGTCCGGGTTGTCGGCCAGTGTCGGATAAAACCCGCGAACCGCTTGGCGATAGGCTTCGACGAACGAACCGACACGCTCCTCCGGCACCAGCACGTAGTCCGGGGCCACGCAGGTTTGCCCGGCGTTGAGGGTCTTACCGAAAGCGATGCGTTCGGCGGCGTCCTTGAGCGGCACGTCGCGGGACACGATGGCCGGCGACTTGCCGCCCAGTTCCAGGGTCACCGGGGTCAGGTTCTCGGCCGCTGCGCGCATCACGTGTTTGCCGATGCTGGTGGCGCCGGTGAACAGCAAATGGTCGAAGCGCAGCCGGGAGAACGCCACGCCGACATCGGCCTCGCCGAGCACCACGCAAACCAGGTCTTGCGGGAAGATCCGGCCGAGCAGTTCCTTGAGCAGCAAACCGGTGGCGGGGGTGGACTCGCTGAGTTTGAGCATCACCCGGTTACCCGCCGACAGCGCCCCTACCAACGGACCGATGGCCAGGTACAACGGATAGTTCCAGGGCACGATCACGCCGACCACGCCCAGCGGTTGATAGACGACTTTGGCCGAGGCCGGCTGAAAGGCAATGCCGACTTTGCGCCGCGACGGTTTCATCCAGCCTTTGAGGTGTTGGCTGGCGTAATGAATGCCGTGCAGGCTCGGCATCAGCTCGGCGAGCAGGGTTTCATCGGCGCTGCGGTGGCTGAAATCCTGGCTGATGGCGTCGATCAAGGCCTGGCGTTCAGTGCTCAGCACATCGCGCAATGCCTTGAGCCATTGCTGGCGCTGGCCGGCGGTTGGCATGGGGTTGGCGGCATACGCGGCGCGTTGTCCGTCGAACAAGGTCTGGAGCTCGTCCAAAGGCTGCTGTAGGTTCTGCAGGTAGGCGATGTCGGCACTCATTGGTCGGCTCCGGAATTATTGTAATGAGGGACTTTTTAGAGTCTATGCTCTAGAAAGTCAAATGACATCCTGACGCAGCTTTGTTTTATCCCTTCGCGGATAGGTCGTAAGATGCCCGTCACCGCACTCTGAATTAAAGCTCAAGCCATGGCCCCCAGGATCAAAACCAGCGAGCGCATCGTGCAGAACAGCCTTGAGCTGTTCAATCAGCAGGGCGAGCGCAGCATCAGCACCAACCACATCGCTGCCCACATGGAAATTTCCCCGGGCAACCTGTACTACCACTTCCCCAACAAGCAGGCGATCATCGCCGTGTTGTTCAGTGAGTACGAAGCCCTGGTGGACAGCTTCCTGCGCCCGCCGCAGGGCCGCGCGGCCACGGTCGAGGACAAGCGCTACTACCTCAAGGAACTGCTGGCGGCGATGTGGCGTTACCGGTTTCTGCACCGCGACCTCGAACACTTGCTGGAGAGCGATCCCGATCTGGCCGCCCGTTACCGGCGCTTTTCCCAGCGCTGCGTGATTCAGGGCTCGGCGATCTACGTCGGGTTTGTCGAGGCCGGCATCCTGAGCATGGACCACGTGCAGATCGAATCCCTGACCATCAATGCCTGGATCATCCTCACGTCCTGGGTGCGTTTTCTGTGCACCACCCGGGAAAACTCCAATCACCTGAGCGAACAGGCGATCAAGCGCGGCGTGTATCAGGTGTTGGTGCTGGAGGCCGGTTTCGTCACCGATCAGGCACGGGATGAGGTCAATGCGCTGTTCGAAGAGTTTTACGTGCCACTGGCCCAAGCCCTGGAAGAAGTGCAGTAGGATCAACCCCCCGACGTAAACACAGGAGCCCGTTATGCCCATTGCGCAACTGATCAGCCCGCAAGCACTGGACCTGAAAAAGGAGCAGCCGGGGCTGGTGATTCTGGATTGTCGTTTTGCCCTCGAAGACCTGGATTACGGCCAGCGCAGTTATGCCGAAGGGCATATCGCCGGCTCGAGTTTTGCCGATCTGGAGCGTGATTTGAGCGGGACGATCATCAAGGGTGTGACCGGGCGCCATCCGTTGCCTGAACCCGAAGCCTTGATCGAACGCCTGCAAGCCTGGGGCATCAGTGCCGACAGCGAAGTCGTCTTGTACGACGACGGTCCCGGTGCCTTTGCGGCGCGGGCCTGGTGGTTGCTGGCCTGGCTGGGCAAGCGCGATGGCGTGTTTATCCTCGATGGCGGGCTCAAGGCCTGGCACGCGGCCGGGCTGCCGTTGAGCCTGGATGCGCCGTCCGTGTTGCGTGGCACCTTCAGCGGCACGCCGGATGCTTCGTTGTTGCTCAGCGCCGAGCAACTTCAGCAACGCCTCGGCCAACCGGCGCTGACCTTGCTCGACGCCCGCGCCTTGCCGCGCTTCAAGGGTGAGGTGGAACCGATCGATCCGATTGCCGGGCACATCCCCGGCGCGCAATGCGCGGCGTTCACCGACAACCTGGGCAGCGACGGGCGTTTCCTGCCGGCGGATCAGCTCAAACAGCGCTTTGCGGCGAAACTCGGCGAGCGTTCGCCGACGGAGTTGGTGGCGTATTGCGGCTCCGGTGTGACCGCGTGCCACAACCTGTTTGCGTTGTGCCTGGCGGGTTATCCGTTGGGATCGTTGTATGCCGGGTCGTGGAGCGAGTGGATCAATGAGCCGGGGCGGGGGATTGCGACCGGCGAATAACCCATATCCCTGTAGGAGCGAGGCTTGCCCGCGAAGGCGGCGGATCAGTCGATATTAATGTTGGCTGACCCACCGCCTTCGCGGGCAAGCCTCGCTCCTACATTGGCCTGCGCCAGCCTTAATTCCTGAAAGGTGTTCGGGCGCTGCGATACGCCCCCGGCCCAACCCCGTAAACCTGCTTGAACTGCCGACTCAGGTGGCTCTGATCGGCAAACCCCAACTGCGTCGCGACTTCCAGCGGCAGGCAACCGCCCTGTAACAAGGCGCGTGCCCGGGCGATGCGTTGTTGCATCAGCCAGGTGTGCGGCGGCATGCCGGTGGCGCGGCGGAATACTCGGGCGAAGTGGAAGGGCGACAGGTTCACCGCCGCCGCCAGTTCTTCCAGCGAGGGCGGCGCCGCCAGTTGCGAATGCAGCAAATCCTTGGCCAGCGTCACCGCCCGATGCTCCTTGCCGGGTTGGCCGGCAATCGGCACGGCGGCGTGACGTTGCAACAGCAACAGCATCATTTCCCGCCAGACCGTCTGCTGTTGCAGCGCCGTGGCCGGGCTCTCCAGCAACCGATGCAACTGGCAGAAACCGTTCACCAGATCCGGATCGCGGTACAACGTGGCGCCGAACGCCGGCAATGCATTGACCGGTAACTCCAGCTCGGCCAGCAGCGAAACAATCTGTTCGCTATCAGGGTAAAACGCCCGGTACAACCAGCCGTCCTCCGTGCCTTTATGGCCGGTGTGCAATTCATCGGGGTTGATCAACACCAGCGTGCCGCTGCCCGCCAGGTGTTCGGCGCCGCGATAGCGATAGCGTTGGGCACCGGCCATGATCATGCCGATCACATAACCGTCGTGCACATGGGGGGCGAAACGATGTTCGATGTAGCGCGCCGACAGCAACTCGACCCCGGCCAGCGGCGCCGTTTGCCAGAACCGGATCGACTCGCCTTGATCGGCGTCCATGGCCTTACCCGCGACCTGCGGCAGCGAGCCATTGAGGAATACGCCGTTCCAGGTAATAACCCGGTTGCCGGAACGAGCCGTCGACGAAGCCGACATGCCCACCCTTGGCCTGCAATTCGAATTCGGTGGACGCCGACAATTCATCGGCCAGCGGCAGGCTGTGAGGGAACACGAACGGATCGTCCGCCGCCTGAATGATCAGGGTCGGCGTGCGAATTTCACCGAGGAAGTAACGGCTGGAGGCGCGGCGATAGTAATCCTGGGCGTCGACAAACCCATGCAGCGGTGCGGTGACCCGGCCGTCGAAATCCCAGAAGGTGCGCATGTTTTCCAGTGAGCCCAACGCCGCCAACTCTGCCAGACCGTCCTCGCGTCCGTCATGCTGGAACTGCCGTTGCTTATTCTTGATATAGGCCACCATCTCGCGCATGAAGTGCGCCTGATAGACCTTGGAAAACCCTTTGCCGATGCGGTCGGCGCATTGATCGAGCCGAAACGGTACCGACACCGCCACCGCACCGAGCACGCCGCTGTCACTGCCGGTTTCGCCCAAGTGTTTGAGCAACACGTTGCCGCCCAGGGAATAGCCGACCGCGTACAACGGCGCGAGCGGTCGCTTGGCTTTCAGATGCTGGATGGCTTCGGCCAGGTCTTCGCTGGCGCCGGAATGGTAGCTGCGCGGCAACAGGTTCGGTTCGCCCGAACAGCCGCGCCAGTTCAGCGCGACGCTGGCCCAACCGTTGTCACCGAGGACTTTTTGCAGGCCGGCCACGTAAGGCGAGTTCGACGAACCGGTCAGCCCGTGCAACACCAGCACCAACGGCGCACTGGCACTGTGCGGGCCGTGCCAGTCGAGGTCGAGAAAGTCGCCATCATCGAGCCACAAGCGTTCACGTTCACGTTCGATATGCGTGGTTTTGCGCCATAACGGCCCCCACAAGGTTTGCAAGTGCGGGTTACTGAGGCCGAAGGCCGGGGTGAAGCGTTCTGGCGGATGGGGCACGATGGTTCTCGATGCAACGGTGCGCAACCGGTGCGCACCTTTATCAGGCTAGTCGATTATTCAGCGATCTTTGCCGTACGCTGCCACAACGCGTAATAAACCCGTCCGGATTTCTGCTCCCGGTGCAGGCGCCAGTTGCCAGGCAAACCCAGCACCGACGGGGCGTTTTCGCTTTCGGTGTAGATCCACGCATCGTCGGCCAGCCATTGACGCTCTTCCAGCAATGCGCAGACGCCCGGCAACAGGTTCTGGTTGAACGGCGGGTCGAGGAACACCACGTCGTAAGCGGTCGCCGCCTGGGTTTCCAGATAGCGCAACGCGTCGGCGGTCTGAACCTGGCCGGTGGTGCAGCGCAGGGTGCCCAAGTGCTCCTTGATGCTGGAAACGGCGATGTTGCTCGCATCCAGCGCCTGACCCATGGCCGCGCCACGGGACAGGGCTTCGAGGAACAGCGCGCCGCTGCCGGCGAACGGATCGAACACCTTGGCCCCGGCGACGTACGGGGCGAGCCAGTTGAACAGGGTTTCACGCACCCGGTCCGGCGTCGGGCGCAGGCCCGGTGCGTCAGGGAAACTCAGCTTTCGGCTGCCCCATTCACCGCCGATGATGCGCAGTTGGTTCACACCGTTATGGACGTTGTGAACAGGCTTTTTAGGACGCGATGGACTGGCCATTAATGCTCCGGAACCCCGAGCGGCTGCTCGGCGGGTTTATCAGATGGGGCCGGTAACGGCTTTTGCGGCACGGTCGGGCCAGCGGTGACGATGACCATTTTGTCCGTGCTCAAGTGTTTGTTCAGTGCGGCTTTGACTTGCTCGACCGTCAGGCTCTGGGACTGTTGCATGAAGTCCTCCAGATAACTCAGCGGCAGGTTGTAGAAACCCATCGCGCCGAGCTGGCCGACGATATCGGCGTTGCTGGCGGTGGACAGCGGGAAGCTGCCGGCCAGTTCACGCTTGGCGTCGTCGAGTTCTTTCTGGGTCGGGCCGGTTTTAAGGTAGTCAGCGAGCACGTCCTGCACCAGTTTCAGGGTGCCTTCGCTCATCTCGGCGCGGGTTTGCAGGTTGATCATGAACGGCCCGCGCGCCTGCATCGGGGTGAAGCCCGAATACACGCCGTACGCCAAGCCACGCTTCTCGCGCACTTCGCTCATCAGACGCGTGCCGAAACCACCGCCGCCGAGGATCTGGTTGCCCATGGACAGTGCCGCGTAGTCCGGGTCATCGCGGTCGATGCCCAGTTGCGCGAGCATCAGGTTGGTCTGCTTGGACGGGAACTCGATGTGGCCGATGCTGGCTTTCGGTTCGGTCGGCTGCGGAATCTTCGGCAGGGCCGGGCCTTTTGGCAGGGCGCTGGAGACTTGCGCGGCAATCGCCTCGGCCTCGGCGCGGGACAAATCCCCCACCAGTGCAATCACCACGTTGCCGGCGGCGTAGGCTTTCTCGTGGAAGGCTTTCAACTGCGCCAGGGTGATCGCCGGAACGGTTTTCGCTGTGCCGTCGCTGGAGTTGGCGTAAGGATGATCGCCGTACAGACGCTTCATCAGCTCCAGGCCCGCGAGTTTGCCGGGGTTCTGCTTCTGGTATTCGAAACCGGCGAGCATCTGGTTTTTGATCCGTGCGAACGAATCGGCGGGGAAGGTCGGTTTGCCGATGACGTCGCAGAACAGCTTCAAGGCAGGCTCGCGTTTGTCCGCAGCGCTCAAGCTGCGTAGCGACGCAATTGCCATGTCCTTATAGGCGCCGTTGCCAAAGTCTGCGCCCAGGCCTTCGAAGCCCTGGGCGATGGCGCCGACATCTTTACCGGCCACGCCTTCGTTGAGCATGGCGTTGGTCAGCAACGCGAGGCCCGGTGCATCGCCGTCCTGGCTGCTGCCGGCGGCGAAGATCAGGCGCATGTCGAACATCGGCAGCTCCCGGGCTTCGACGAACAACACCTTGGCGCCTTCGGCGGTGGTCCAGTTCTGCACGTTCATGTTGCGATGGCTCGGGGCCTTGCCGTCGAGTTCGGCCAAAGATTGCAGCTTCTGGCTGGTCTTGGCCTTGTCGAGGGCTTCGCTGGCCTTGGACTCGTCGGTCCTGGAAAAATAGAACGCGGCCGAGCCGATCAGGGCGACGGCGATCAGGCCGATCAGCGGCAGACGAGATTTTTTACGCTCACTCATGAGTCGTCTCCAGTGGCAGTACATGGGCGACGCTGAGACGTTCGCGGGTGAAATACAGCTTGGCGGCTTTCTGGATGTCTTCCGGGGTCACGCTTTCGAGGTCGGCGAGTTCGGTGTCCATCAGTTTCCACGACAGGCCCACGGTTTCCAGTTGACCGATCGAGGTGGCCTGGCTGGTGATCGAATCACGCTCGTAGACCAGGCCGGCAATCACCTGCGCTCGCACGCGCTCAAGCTCTTCAGCCGATGGCGCCGTGGTTTTCAGTTGTTCGAGCAGTTTCCACAGACCGGCCTCGGCCTGGGCGATGGTTTTCTTTTTCTGGGTGTTCGGGCTGGCCGACAGGGTGAACAGGCTGTCGCCACGGGTGTAGGCGTCGTAGCTCGACGAACCGCCGGACACCAGCTCTTCGCCGCGCTCCAGTTGTGTCGGGATGCGACCGCTGTAGCCGCCGTCGAGCAGGGCTGAAATCAGGCGCAAGGCGTTCACCGAACGTTTGTCTTCGGCGGTGGCGATGCTTGGCACGTTGAAGGCCAGCATCAGGCTCGGCAGTTGGGTCTGCACATGCAGGGTGATCTGCCGCTCGCCAGGCTCGGCCAGTTCCAGCGGGATTTTCGCCGGTGGCACGTCGCGCTTGGCGATCGGGCCGAAGTAACGCTGGGCCAGGGCTTTGACTTCGTCCGGGGTCACGTCGCCGACGACGACCAATGTCGCGTTGTTCGGCACGTACCAGGATTGGTACCAGTGGCGCAGTTCCTCGACTTTCATGCGGTCCAGGTCCGCCATCCAGCCGATGGTCGGCGTGTGATAGCCGCTGGCCGGGTAGGCCATGGCCTTGAAACGCTCGTAAGCCTTGGACATCGGCTTGTCGTCGGTGCGCAGGCGACGTTCTTCCTTAATAACCTCGATCTCGCGGCTGAACTCGTCGGCCGGCAATTTCAGGTTGGCCATGCGGTCGGCTTCCAGTTCGAAAGCCACGCCCAAGCGATCCCGGGCCAACACTTGGTAATACGCGGTGAAGTCGTCGCTGGTGAAGGCGTTCTCTTCAGCGCCGAGGTCGCGCAGGATCAGCGAGGCTTCGCCGGGGCCGACTTTCTCGCTGCCCTTGAACATCATGTGTTCCAGGGCGTGGGACAAACCGGTCTGACCTGGGGTCTCGTAGCTGGAGCCGACCTTGTACCAGACCTGGGACACCACCACCGGCGCACGATGGTCTTCGCGCACGACGACCTTCAAGCCGTTGTCGAGGGTGAATTCGTGGGTGGGCTGTGGATCGGCAGCCAGGGCCGAGAGGGGCAGACAAACTGTGCTGAACAGCAGGCCTGCAGCGCGGCGGGCTAGAGCATTCATTCGTTTTTTAAACCTGTTGGGCTGCCCGCTTGTTCTTAGCGTCAGCGGGCGAGAGGGTGCTAGGATAACGGTCCGTTTTACTGGCGGCCACGCCTGTGAGCCTTTTATCGGTCCGCAGGTTGTATGGGTTCTCGGCAGAAGCTTTGAGTTTGTCAGCTAGACTCTGCGTTTTCGCCGACGATGCCGGTCCAGTCCTTCGTATTAGTCGACCTTTGAGGCGCCGTTGGCCCCTCGACAAAATGTTGCGCGTGAACAAGCTGGGTCAATCGCAGTCTGTTCTGCATCGAATATTTATTTGCCGGGGCGCCCTTTGGCGCGTCGCTACCGTGAGATAGCCGTCCTCCATGTTTGGTTCCAACGACGACAAGAAGACCCCAGCTGCGGCTGGCGAGAAGAAAAGCCTGTTCGGATGGCTGCGCAAAAAGCCGCAGGAAACCGTCGTCGAACAGCCACAGCCACTGCCTGAGCCAATTCCTGAGCCGGTAATAGTAGAGGAGCCGGCACCGGTTGTTCTGTCGATTGCCGAGCCGGTGCTGCAACCGGTCACCGAGCCTGAGCCGCAAGTCGAAGTCGTGGCCGAGTTGCCTGTGACGCCAACCGCTACGCCTTGGCTGACATTGCCAGTGGCGGAAGAACCGGTGGCGTTGGTCGAAGACGAGCAGGCGCCGCATGTGACACCGCCGATTGCGCCGGTTCATGTGCCGGTTGTCGAGCCAGTTGTCGTGGCCGAGCCTGCACCGGTTGTTCCTGAGCCCGTGGTGCCCGCGTTCGTTGCCCCGGTGGCGCCGATTGTTCAAGCGCCGGCACCCGCACCCGTCATCGCGCCGGTTGTTGCTACGCCGGTCGTCGTCGAAACCCCGGCTGAGCCGCCGCGCACCGAGGAAACCAAAGCCGGTTTCTTCGCCCGCCTCAAGCAAGGCCTGTCCAAGACCAGCGCCAGCATCGGCGAAGGCATGGCCAGCCTGTTCCTGGGCAAGAAGATCATCGATGACGAACTGCTCGAAGACATCGAAACCCGTCTGCTGACCGCCGACGTTGGTGTCGAAGCGACATCGGTGATCATTCAGCGCCTGACTCAGAAAGTCGCCCGCAAAGAATTGGCCGATGCCGACGCGCTGTACAAATCCCTGCAAGCGGAACTGGCGGCGATGCTCAAGCCCGTCGAGCAACCACTGAAAATCACCTCGCAGAACAAGCCGTTCGTGATTCTGGTGGTCGGCGTCAACGGCGCCGGCAAAACCACCACCATCGGCAAACTGGCGAAGAAGCTGCAACTGGAAGGCAAGAAAGTCATGCTCGCCGCCGGTGACACTTTCCGCGCCGCTGCCGTGGAGCAATTGCAGGTCTGGGGTGAGCGCAACAAGATCCCGGTAATCGCCCAGCACACAGGCGCCGACTCGGCTTCGGTGATCTTCGATGCCGTGCAGGCCGCCAAGGCCCGTGGCATTGACGTGTTGATCGCTGACACCGCCGGTCGTCTGCACACCAAAGACAACCTGATGGAAGAATTGAAGAAGGTTCGTCGAGTCATCAGCAAACTCGACGTCGACGCGCCGCACGAAGTGCTGTTGGTGCTTGACGCCGGTACTGGCCAGAACGCCATCAACCAGGCCAAGCAGTTCAACCAGACCGTGCAGTTGACGGGGCTGGCGCTGACCAAGCTCGACGGCACCGCCAAGGGCGGGGTGATCTTCGCCCTGGCCAAGCAGTTTGGCCTGCCGATCCGCTACATTGGCGTCGGTGAAGGCATCGATGACTTGCGTACCTTTGAAGCAGAACCCTTTGTCCAGGCATTGTTCGCCGAGCGGGAGCGTTCATGATTCGTTTCGAACAGGTCGGTAAACGCTACCCGAACGGTCACGTCGGCTTGCATGAGCTGAGCTTTCGAGTCCGTCGGGGCGAATTCTTGTTTGTCACCGGCCATTCCGGCGCCGGTAAAAGCACCTTGCTGCGGCTGTTGCTGGCCATGGAGCGTCCGACCACCGGCAAGTTGCTGCTGGCCGGGCAAGACCTGGGCACTATCAGCAACGCACAGATTCCTTACCTGCGTCGGCAGATCGGCGTGGTGTTCCAGAACCACCAGTTGCTGTTTGATCGCACGGTGTTCAACAACGTCGCGCTGCCCTTGCAGATCCTCGGCCTGTCCAAGCCCGAGATCGCCAAGCGGGTGGATTCGGCCCTGGAGCGCGTGGCGCTCTCGGACAAGACCGATCTGTACCCCGGCGACCTGTCCACCGGCCAGCAACAGCGCGTCGGCATTGCCCGCGCCATCGTTCACCGCCCGGCCTTGCTGCTGGCGGACGAACCGACCGGTAACCTCGACCCGCGTCTGGCGGCCGAGATCATGGGCGTGTTCGAAGACATCAACCGTCTGGGCACCAGCGTACTTATCGCCAGTCACGACCTGGCACTGATCGCCCGCATGCGTCACCGCATGCTGACCTTGCAGCGCGGCCGATTGATCGGCGACGGGGAGGCGGGCGTATGAGTGCGACACGCAGCCCCAAGGTTTCCGAGCGCGTAGCCCCGAAGGCTGCCGATCCGCAACCGCAGAAGAAAAAACGTGACGATGACGACGGCCCGGACTTTTCCACGCTGCTGCGCGCCTGGATTGAAAGCCATCGCGCCAGTCTGGTGGATAGCCTGCGCCGGTTGGGCAAACAGCCGATCGGCAGCTTTTTCACCTGCATGGTGATGGCGGTGGCCCTGAGTTTGCCCATGGGGCTGTCACTTTTGCTAAATAACGTCGAGCGGCTGGGCGGGTCCTGGCAGCGTGCGGCGCAGATTTCCTTGTATCTGGACCTCAATGCCAGCCCGGAGCAGGGTGAGTCGTTGCGCGAGCAGATCAAAGGCATGCCCGGCGTCGCGGACGCTGAATATGTTGGCCGCGATCAGGCGCTGGAAGAGTTTCAGCAGCAGTCAGGCCTGGGTGAGGCGCTCAAGGAGCTGCCGGAAAACCCGCTGCCGGGCGTGGTGCTGGTAACGCCGAACGAGGTCGACAAGCCGACGC
>Ga0302169_10000519_pt1 | contig 11866 bp, 5 predicted proteins | sample I_Fen_N1_3_FD_193493 | JGI IMG/M metagenome (GOLD analysis project Ga0302169, IMG submission 193493) | Peat permafrost microbial communities from Stordalen Mire near Abisko, Sweden - I_Fen_N1_3 | ecosystem: Environmental > Terrestrial > Soil > Wetlands > Permafrost | place: Sweden: Abisko...
ACAGGACCGCGACACGGGTGCAGGAGGTTTCCAGTTGCGTGCCGTCGGTGTCTTCAAGGATCAGCTGCAGGGTATCGCTCATGTTTTTTACGCTCTCGACGTTCAATTGATCTGGAATGGATAAACCGCGCCCAGTTTAAGGATTTGCGTCAGTTCATCCAGTGCCGTCCGGCACTCAAGCAGCAATTGCGGGTCCGCCAGATCGTTTTCGGTCATGCGGTCGCGGTAGTGCTTGTCGACCCATTCGGTCAATGTGCCGTACAACGGTGCCGTCATGATAACCCCTGGATTGACCGCCGCCAGTTCGGTTTCGTTGAGCGCCACGCGCAGTCGCAGGCAAGCCGGGCCACCGCCATTCTGCATACTCTGCTTCAAATCGAAGACTTTCACTTCGCGGATCAGCCCGCCGGAGCTGGTCAAACCTTGCAGGTACTGCCAGACGCGCTCGTTGCCACGGCATTCTTCCGGCACGATCAACAGCATCGAGCCGTCAGGACGCGACAGCAACTGGCTATTGAACAGGTAGGAACGAACGGCGTCTTCCACGGTTACTGCGGAACGCGGTACGCAGACAGACTGAAATTTCCCACCGACTTTGGCGAGTTTTCCAGCCAGTTCGGCCAGCATCTGCTCGGTGTCGAGGAACGCGTCCTCGTGATAGAACAACACCTCGCCATTGCCGACGGCGATCACGTCGTTGTGGAACACGCCCTGATCGATCACCGAAGGGTTCTGCTGGGCGAACACCACGCCGTCATCGCTCAAGCCGTGCAAGCGCGCCACCGCCTGGGAGGCTTCGAGGGTCTGGCGCGCCGGGTATTTCTGCGGTGCCGGATAACGGGTATCGAACGCGCTGCGACCGAACACGAAGAACTCGACGCCAGCCTCACCGTATTCACGGCAGAAACGGGTGTGGTTGGCCGCGCCTTCGTCGCCGAACTGCGCCACGGCCGGCAATGCGGCGTGGTGGGCGAAGTGCTTCTGGTCAGCGAACATCGCCCCCAGCACGCGGCTGGTGGTCGGGTGTTCGATGCTGCGGTGGTATTTGCAGTTCAGGTTGGCGGCGGTGAAATGCACGCGGCCATCGGCGGTATCGGCGCTCGGGCTGACGGTGGCGGCGTTGGCGACCCACATGCTCGATGCCGAGCAACTGGCGACCAGCAGCGGCATCGCATCTTTGGCGGCCTGCTCGATCACCTGGGCATCGGTGCCGCTGAAACCCAAGCGGCGCAAAGCAGCGACGTCCGGACGCTCTTGCGGTGCCAGCACGCCTTGTTGAAAGCCCATTTCCATCAGCGCTTTCATTTTCGCCAGGCCTTGCAGCGCGGCTTCCTTCGGGTTCGAAGATTGCTGGCTGTTGCTCTGGGACGCGACGTTGCCGTAGGACAGGCCGCCGTAGTTATGGGTCGGCCCCACTAGACCGTCAAAATTGACTTCATAGGATTTCATCGGCGAGGCTCCACGAGAATCTGTTTTTATAGGCATCGGGTAACAATTCAGTAAGACCGGGGTGCGGCCTTCGCGGGCAAGCCTTGCTCCTACGGGATTTAGGGTATGTGTCAATCATGCGCACGACACAAAACCCGTAGGAGCGAGGCTTGCCCGCGAATGGCCGTTACGCCATCCGTACGCCAGGCGTCAGGGTCGCAGGCATCACCAGGCTCGGGGTTTCCAGCGAAGCCACCGGGTACGCGCAGTAATCTGCCGCGTAGTAGGCGCTGGCGCGATGGTTGCCTGAGGCGCCGACGCCGCCGAATGGCGCGCTGCTCGCAGCGCCGGTCAGTTGCTTGTTCCAGTTGACGATCCCGGCGCGGCTTTCCAGCCAGAACTGCTGATAACGCGCTTCGGAATCCGACAGCAAACCGGCCGCCAGGCCATAGTCGGTGTCGTTGGCTTCAGCGATCGCCGCTTCAAAATCAGCGTAGCGGATCACTTGCAGCAACGGGCCGAACAGCTCTTCGTCAGGGCGATCAGCCACGGCACTCACGTCCAGAATACCGGGGGTCAGCAACGCGGCCTGAGCCTGAGGCTGAGTCATTTCCAGCAACGCCACGGCGCCGTTGGCCAGCAGATGTTCCTGGGCATCCATCAACGCTTTCGCCGCGCCGAGGGAAATCACCGAGCCCATGAAAGGGGCCGGGGTCTGATCAAACGCACCGACTTCAATCGTCGAACTGACCGCTACCAAACGCGCCAGCAAGGTGTCACCCCAGGCGCCTTGCGGTACCAGCAAGCGACGGGCACAGGTGCAACGCTGGCCGGCAGAAATGAAGGCCGACTGGATGATGGTGTAGACGGCAGCATCGAGATCAGCCACTTCATCGACGACCAATGGGTTGTTACCACCCATCTCCAGGGCGAGGATCTTGTCCGGGCGACCGGCGAATTGTTGATGCAGGTGATTACCGGTGCGGCTCGAACCGGTGAAGAACAAACCGTCGATGCCCGGGTTCGCCGCCAGGGCGATACCGGTTTCGCGGGCGCCTTGCAGCAGGTTCAGCACGCCAGCCGGCAGGCCGGCTTCGATCCAGCACTTGACCGTCAGTTCAGCGACTTTCGGCGTCAGTTCGCTAGGCTTGAACAGCACGCTGTTACCGGCCAGCAGCGCCGGCACGATGTGCCCGTTCGGCAAGTGGCCCGGGAAGTTGTAAGGACCGAACACCGCCACCACACCATGTGGCTTGTGACGCAATACAGCGGTGGCGTCGCCCAACGGGCCGCTCTTCTCACCGGTACGTTCGCGGTAGCTCTGCACCGAGATGGCAATCTTGTTGACCATGCTGGTGACTTCGGTCGCCGATTCCCACAAGGGTTTGCCGGTTTCTTCACCGATGCAGCGGGCCAGTTCGTCCGCGTGATTTTTCAGGGCGGCGGCAAAGGCCTCCAGCACGGCGATGCGCTCGTCCAGAGTCCGACGGGCCCAGCCCGGGAAGGCTTGACGCGCGGCTTGCACGGCGGATTCAACCTGAGCAGCGGTGGCACCTTCGCCGGTCCACAACACTTGCTGGGTCACCGGGTTCAGCGATTGGAACGCTTCACCCTGGCCAGCCAGCCATTCACCTGCGATGTATAGCGAATTCATTATTTCGACTCCCGGGCAGCGGACAACGGAACGGCGCGCACTTGATCGCCGGCGTTGAGTTGAAGACGTTTGGCGGTCAGCGGATCAACCACCAAAGTACCGGCGGCGAAGCGTGCTGGCGCGGCAGTGATGCGGCAGTCTTCGCGCTTGCGGTTGTGAATCAGGAACGGTGTGGCGTCATCACCCGGAGTGCCAATAGCCAGCACCAGCGCCTGACTGTCGCGTACCGCGCGGATCTTGCCGGTTTCGCATTCCACCGCCGGGCCGGCGTCGAAGATGTCGACGTAACCCTGGTAACTGAAACCTTCGCTTTTGAGCATGGCCAGGGCCGGCTCGGTGTCCGGGTGCACCTGGCCAATCACGTTGCGCGCATCCGGCGACAGGAAGCAGGTGTACAGCGGGAATTTCGGCATCAGTTCGGCGATGAACGCCTTATTGCCCACGCCGGTCAGGTAATCCGCCTGGCTGAATTCCATCTTGAAGAAATGCCGACCCAGGCTTTCCCAGAACGGCGAACGCCCGGCGTCGTCGGACACACCGCGCATTTCGGCAATGATCTTGTTACCGAACAACTGCGGGAATTCAGCGATGAACAACATCCGCGCCTTGGCCAACATGCGGCCATTGAGGCCCGTACGGTAATCAGCGTGGAGGAACAGCGAACACAGCTCGGAATTGCCTGTCAGGTCGTTGGCCAGGAACAGCGTCGGGATTTCGCGGTAGATGTTCAGTTCTTGCGAGGCGCTGACGGTCAGGCCGACCCGGAAGTTGTACCAAGGCTCACGCAGGCCAACGGCGCCGGCAATGGCGGAAATCCCCACCACCCGGCCGTTGTCGTCTTCGAGCACGAACAGGTAGTCCGCATCGCCCCGCCCGGCTTCGCCGCGAAAGGTCTTCTCGGCCCAGCCGACCCGGTGGGCCAGACGTTCTTCGTTGGCCGGCAAGGTGGTCAGGCCAGTGCCAGTGCTGCGGGCCAGGTCGATCAGAGCGGGTAAATCGCTGCTGCGTACGGGACGAACGATCATGCTATCTCCTCAAACGGGTCGCTGCTGCCACCCGCGAAACACATCTGCTTTCTAGACACCCATTGGGCGTTAAACCGCGACCAGGCGCACGCTGGCACCTTCACCGACGCCCAAGGCTTCGGCCGCTTCCAGATCCAGGGTCACGGGTTTGCCCGGCGCGTAATCGAGCTCGAGCAATACTGCGCGGTAATCCTGCAACTGGGCGTTGGCCACCAGGTATTGACGACCGGCGCCTTTGACCGGCTCACCGATTTTCACCGGGACCACACGGCTCTGGGCAATCGAACGAATCCCCGAGACGCGGGCGTGCAGGGTCGGGCCGCCATCGAAAATGTCGATGTAATGATCGGTCTCGAAGCCTTCGCGCATCAGGATGTCGAAGGTGATCTGCGCCCGTGGATGCACCTGGCCCATCGCTTCTTGCGCGGAGTCCGGCAGCAGCGGCACGTAGATCGGATAGTGCGGCATCAGTTCGGCCAGGAAGGTCCGGCTCTTCAAGCCACACAGACGCTCGGCAGCGGCGTAGTTGAGGTCGAAGAAGTTGCGGCCGATGGCGTCCCAGAACGGCGAATCGCCGTTTTCGTCGCTGTAACCGACGATCTCGGTCACGACCGAATCGGCAAAACGCTCCGGATGGCTGGCCACGAACAGCAGGCGACCACGGGAATTGAGCTCCGACCATGGCGAACCCACCAGCTCTGGCAGCACGTAGAAACTGGTCAGCAAGCTGTTGCCGGTCAGGTCGTGGCACTGGGAAAGCACGTGAATCTTGTTATGAATCTTCAGCTCACGGGAGGCGTGCACGAAGGTTTCATTGCGGAAGCTGTAGAACGGCTCGGAGTAACCGGCCGAAGCCACGATCGCCGAGCAGCCCACCAGTTTGCCGGTGGTCGTGTCTTCGAGGACGAAGAAATAACTCTCTTCACCGTTGAAGCTGACTTCAGCGGAAAACGAGGCTTCGCTTGCAGCGATCTTGTCGCTCAGGCGTTCAACGTCATCCGGCAAGGAAGTGACACCAATCGGGCTGTCCGCAGCCAGACGCTGTACCTCGCCCAGATCAGCCATTTGCGCGGGGCGCATCACCAGCATGGTGTCACTCCTTTCTCGAAAAACTCTTTGAGGAAAATAAGCCGGCCCGGCCTTTTGAAGACTTGGGTAGGAGTGAGCCTGCTCGCGATGGTGGATCAGCCACATTGGTGTCGACTGACACTCCATCGCGAGCAGGCTCACTCCTACAGAAAAGCGCGGCCGGCATAAAAATTGGGTTCGACGCCTGACTGATCAGGCGTCGAAGGGCCTATCAGGCTTGTGTCAGTTTGGCGGCAGCGCGTTCGAAGCGGTCCAGACCGGCATCGATATCAGCGTCTTCAACCACCAGGCTCGGCGCGAAACGAATCACGTCCGGGCCGGCTTGCAGAATCATCAGGCCTTCACGTTCGGCGGCGTTGAAGATGTCTTTGGCCTTGCCCTTCCACGCATCGCTCAGCACGCAACCGATCAGCAAGCCCAGGCCACGGACCTGAGTGAACAGTCCGTACTTTTCGCCGATCTGTTCCAGGCGCGCCTTGAACTTGTCGTGCTTGGCATTGACGCCGGCCAGCACTTCAGGGGTGTTGATCACGTCGATCACCGCTTCAGCGACCGCGCACGCCAGCGGGTTGCCGCCGTAAGTGGTGCCGTGAGTGCCGACGACCAGGTGTTTGGCCAGGTTTTCGGTGGTCAGCATCGCCGCGATCGGGAAACCACCGCCCAGGCTCTTGGCGCTGGTCAGGATGTCCGGGGTCACGCCGTAATGCTGGTAGGCAAACAGCTTGCCGCTGCGGCCCATGCCGGTTTGCACTTCGTCGAACACCAACAGCGCGTTGTGCTCGGTGCACAAGTCACGAGCGCCTTGCAGGTAAGCCAGTTCGGCCGGCAATACGCCGCCCTCGCCCTGGATCGGCTCCAGCACCACGGCGCAGGTCTTGTCGGAAATGGCCGCTTTCAAAGCCGCCAGATCGTTGTACGGCACGTGGGTGATGCCGGTGATTTTCGGACCGAAACCGTCGGAGTACTTCGACTGGCCACCGACGTTCACGGTGAACAGGGTACGGCCGTGGAAGCTGTTCAGCGCGGCGATGATTTCGTACTTCTCGGTACCGAAACGATCGAAGGCGACGCGACGGGCCAGCTTGAAAGCGGCCTCGTTGGCTTCAGCGCCGGAGTTGCAGAAGAACACGCGCTCAGCAAACGTAGCGTCGATCAGCTTATGGGCCAGGCGCAGGGCCGGCTCATTGGTGAACACGTTGGACACGTGCCACAGCTTGTTCGCCTGCTCGGTCAAGGCACCGACCAGCGCCGGGTGCGCGTGGCCCAATACGTTAACGGCAATCCCGCCGGCGAAGTCGATCAGCTCGCGGCCAGACTGGTCCCAGACGCGGGAACCGGCACCACGCACAGGGATGAAAGCGGCAGGCGCGTAGTTGGGAACCATTACCTGGTCGAAATCGGCGCGTTGTACCGCAGCGTGCTCAACGGACATCGGAGTCTCCTGAAGAGGAACACTCGCCTGAAACTGGCGAGCGATGGGGGGATTGTAAGGACAGTTTTCAGCTTGGCCTTGCCGCCAAGCGACAACTTCTTATAGCGCAAACCCCGGATTCAGCCGGGTTTACGGCAATGCGACATATAGCGTCGCAAAGGCGCAGTTTAAACCGCCGGCACAGGTTATAGGCAGGCTTGTCGAGCGGTGCGGTAAATATGTACCGCACCAGACCCGTCATCGTCTGTTTTGCTGGTGACTCATCCAAACGCTAAGGGAATAGCGCATGACTCAACACGAAAGTGAGCGCCCGTCTAACGGCGCCGGCAATGAATCCGCCACGCAGCCGGACGATCACTACCATCACCTGTTCAACAATCTGCCGACCTGGTTACTAGAAGCCTCGCCTGCCACACGCGACGCCCTCAAAAACGCCTCGCCTGCCACGCCGCGCTGGCACGGCACCGCGACATCTGTGCAACACCAGTCGCTGAAAAAGCTCGGCCACGACCACTGGACCCAGCGAAATCGCCTGGACTCAACCCTGTCCAAGCTGCAAAGCGCACGCACCTTCGCCGAACCACTTCTAAGCGCGGCACTGAAAACCCGGTTTGATCTGGAACTAGACGTCAACACCACGTTCCTGCGCCTGTACATCCCGCAAACCGCGCCCTGGTTCGCAGTCAGGACGGGGGCCGCACGCACCTGGACGGTTTCGCTGCTCGACGCCGCCCTGCATAACTTCCAGGAATCGGAAGTGGCGGCGGATGCTTACGAATCGGCCTCGACGTTCATTACGGCACCCTCTCCTGCAGGGCAGTTCGATACGCTGCCAGCGATCAAACAGAAAATGACCGTCGCCGCCTTTGCGCGGCTGTGCCGGGACCTGGACATCGGCGCCCGGTACAACACGTACCTCAAAGACAATCTGGGGCTGACCAACGCGGTGGCCGGCGCGGTGTTGAAAGCGAAGGTAATCGGCTCGCACAAAACGGCACTCAAAGCGGCGTTGCAAATGGCTCACCTGCGCAAGGACATTCCAGAGGACGCCTATCACTCGATCCTGCGCCTTACAGAAGGACGTTCAGGTGCGCGACTCAATGGCAAACCCCTTTACGGCCATGATCTGAGCATCATGTCCTCCTCCCTGACCGGTATTGTCATTTTCGCAACGAGCCTGGAGCGCGCGCACAAAGGCACGCGGATCATCGCCTACATTCCCGACGACCCCGAACATCCTCTCAAGGAATACCCGAACACCCTGGCGTTCATGAACGAGCTGACCCGCAAGCTGCATACCCCGGCTTACCAGACGTTCTTCAGCCGTTTCGTCGAGCACAAGGAAAGGGGGCACTTTTTCGCTGATCTCAACCACCGCCTCCAGCACGTGACCTGGCATCAGCACACGCGTGGCGACCCGCTGCCGAGCTGGCGTGAAACGCCCGTCGACAGGCCCAACCTGCGGTTTTCCATGACGCCGTTCAGCGCAGACCTGTGGAATCATCTCTATCAGCGACAACTGAACAAGATCCTCAACGACGCCAGCACGCTGGCCGTCTCCACCGCCTCTGCCGACCGAAACATGCGCTGGGCGTTGTGGGATGCCTTCAGCAAAGTGGCTTCAACGCTCCTTGAAATCGCATCGTTCGTGGCATTGCCGTTCGTCCCGTTTCTCGGCGAATTAATGCTGGGTTATATGGCCTACCAGCTACTCGACGACACCTTCGAAGGCATCGTAGACCTGGCTGAAGGGTTTAAAACCGAAGCGTTCGGACATCTGATCACCTTCGTCGAGACCGTGGTTCAGGTGGGCACATTCGTGGTGGGTGGCGCAATCGCTGCCGGTACCTTCAGCCGTCTGCTCTCGCGTGAAGCTGTCGTGCTGGTCGACCCACTCAAACCCGTCGCAACGTCAAAAGGAAAAACCCGTTACTGGAAGCAGGATCTAATCCCCTACGAACACGCCCAGAGCCTGCCCGACGGCGCAAAACCCGATCAACTTGGCCTCTATCGCCACGGGGGCAAGACGCTGCTGCCCCTGGAAGGAAAACTGTATGCCGTGAAACCCAATGGCACCTCCGGCGCCTATCAAATTGAGCATCCGACCCGTGCCGATGCTTATCAGCCTGCTTTACTGCACAACCACCACGGCGCCTGGCACACCGAGCTGGAGCAGCCGCTGCATTGGGATCGGGAAACGGTCATGCGGCGCATCGGCCACGATGTCGAGTCGTTCAGCAACGCCGAGCGCGAGCAGATCCTGCAGGTCAGCGGTTTTCACGACAACGCCGTGCGCGAGATGCATGCCGAACACTACCGCCCGCCTTCGCTGCTGACCGACACGATCAAGCGCTTCAGGATCAATCGGGACATCGACACCTTTATCGAGCAGATCGGCAGTGATCAAACCGAGCACTACCGCAAATCGCAGTTCGATCAGCGCTATCGAGCACTGGAAAAAACCGATGATCCGCGAGTCCAGCGACTGCTCGATGATGTGCGAGGGCTACCCACCGATATCGCCGAGGAATTGGTGAGCAATGCATCCGGCACCGAGCTGAAACAACTGCACAGCGGCCGCACGCCCCAGCGACTCAAGGATGCAGCGCTCAAAGCCATGGAAGCCGTGCGCACGACCCGAGCCTGCGAAGGCTTTTATTGCGAAGCGCTGGACACCACCGACACCCATCGACTGGCCTTGCAAAGTCTGAATTCACTGGCCGATTTACCGGCCCAATTACGCATCGAAGTGAGGGACTACTCGGCCGAGGGGACCTTGCGCGACAGCATTGGCCAGCCCGATGCGCCCATTCAAAAAATACTGATTCGCGCTGAAGACGGGACTTACCTGGTTCACCAGAACACTGGCTCGACTCCGGAGGATTTTTATCAGGCCCTGTTCCGGGCGCTGCCAGAGGCGCAGCGCAACAAGCTGAACCCTTTGATCGCAGACGCCCGCGCACTTAAACAACGCATCGCCGAACACGCACTGGACCAACCGGCCTTACGCCGGCTGTTCGCAAAAAATCCCCATCGAAAACCGCTTTATGACCCAACCACCATGCGCCTGCCCGGTGGTGCCGAGGGCTACAGTCGAATCGACCCCAAGACACCGACGCTCAACGACCGGGTGCGCGAGGTTTACCCCGACCTTCCTCAGGAAGAAATGCAGTCCATTGTCCAGGCATTGCAGCTTCACCCCGATGGCGCTCGCGTAGAACTTTCACGGGTGACGAGGGAGTTGACCCAACTGCATCAGGACCTGCGCGACTGGGTCAGCGACTCCCCCACGGCTCATCCAGACACCGGGCGCCCGCTCAGCGAGCTGGATCAAGAGGTCGAGCGAAACAATCGCCGGTTGCTGGCCCAGGAAATCCAGCGCAGCTGGCGGCGACAGTCCGACCGGGATTTCGACACACCGGAGGGGGTGCCCCACTATGTGCTCAAGTTCGAAGAGCCGATCCTCGGTGACTTGCCGTCACTGAATGCCGACTTCAGTCATGTATCGCGGTTGTCCCTGGAAGGCACGCGTAGCGCGCAGGGCATTTCCACGTTTCTAAGGAGTTTCAGCGGACTGCGCCGCCTGGAGTTGCGCCGATTTTCCCTGACCACCCTCCCCGACGCCATCAGCCGAATGCCCGACCTTCAGGCCTTGGTCTTGAGCGATTGCGGCATCCGGGTCGACACCGCCACCTGGTCGAAGCTGGCGTCACTGGACAAACTGGCCATGCTGGACCTGTACAAAAACCCGTTCGAAATCGTCCCTCGCATCGACTCGATGAAGGCGCTGGTTCACCTTGATCTAAGCAATACCAACCTGACCGATATTCCGACCGGCGCCCTGCAACATCCAAAACTCGACACTCTGCTGCTGATGAACAACAAAATCAGTGAATTGCCTGTCGAGTTGTTCGAGTGTTCGCTGTACGACAAACGCGGCGTGCACCTTACGCACAACCCGATTTCCAACCACTCATGGCAACTCGTCAAACAACATCACTTCGATAACGCCTACGACATGGGGATCTATGCCCCCGAGGCAGACATTGATCGCGTCAGAACGCTGTACCCGGGCATGGAAGTGGAGCAAGCGAGCGAGTTCGTCTACGAATTGCCAGGGACCCTGGAGATTGGCCGCACGTACCTGACGCGCCTTGAAGAAGAGCTCACTCAACTGAAAAATGATTTGTCCGCGTGGACGGCCGATGTTCCGGACCGGCACCCAGTGACGGGCGAACCGTTCAGCGCCGACCAGCTCGCTGCCGAGCAAGCCAACCGTGACGAACTCAAGCAGGCGCTTGAGAAGTGCTGGCAGCGTGAGTCTGAACTGGATGATTTCAACGATGCGCTCGAGCCGACGTTCGAACTCACGGTCCGCCCGGTCATCACTGGCGAGCTACCCGCAATGAATGCAGACTTCAGTCATGTTTCCGCGCTGGAGATCCTCAGTGCCGGGGGTGCAACACGACTCGGGCGTTTCCTCAAGTCCTTTCCCAACCTCAAAAGCCTGAGGATGCGCGAGTGCGGCCTCGGTGACATCCCCGATGCGGTGTTCAAGATGGGGCGCCTGCGCTCGCTGTCGCTCCCCGGATGCCGGGTCAGCCTGTCCGCGGAGACGGCAAGTGCATTGGCGGGAATGGAGCAGCTGGATTACCTCGACCTGAGCTTTAACCCGCTGGGGCGCACGCCTGATCTGAGTCAGATGCCGGAACTGTCGACCGTGCTGCTCAATGACACCGGCATCACTGACATACCCGACGGCCTGCTTCGGCTGACGGATCTGGACTGGGCCGACCTGAGCATGAATGCGATTACCGAGGTGCCCAGCGATCTGCTGGAAATGCCGGTGGAGACTGCTGAAAACATCACCTTGAGAGGCAATCCGTTTTCGCAGGAAAGCCTTGCGCGACTGGTCCGCTACTTTGAACTGACCCGTGCGGATTTTGGCGTGGACGAGGTCATCAACCAAGGTGAGATGCAGGTTTCGACCTCAGAGGATTCCGAGATCGACGAGTAACATCAGCCGCGTTCGGACGGCACCGACGACAGCTCGAACGGACTGCTGCTTCGCCGCTGGTTGCGATCTTCCCGCGGTGTGGCACCGAAGAAGTTGCGGTAGGCGCTGGAGAAATGCGGCCCCGAGGAGAAGCCACACGACAGGCCGATCTGGATGATCGACTTGCTGGTTTGCATCAACATCTGCCGGGCCTTGTTCAGGCGCAGTTCCAGGTAGTACTG
>Ga0302169_10000520_pt1 | contig 11857 bp, 13 predicted proteins | sample I_Fen_N1_3_FD_193493 | JGI IMG/M metagenome (GOLD analysis project Ga0302169, IMG submission 193493) | Peat permafrost microbial communities from Stordalen Mire near Abisko, Sweden - I_Fen_N1_3 | ecosystem: Environmental > Terrestrial > Soil > Wetlands > Permafrost | place: Sweden: Abisko...
TAAGTACCGCAGTAAAACCCTTCATTCAGGCAGTGCGGTTCTGGATCAGGCGATCGGAACCACCTTCAGCAACGCGTTTTTCCAGCAGACGATCCGAGCCACCTTCAGCGACGCGGTTCTGGATCAGACGATCGGAACCACCTTCGGCAACGCGTTTTTCCAGCAGACGATCCGAGCCACCTTCAGCGACGCGGTTCTGGATCAAACGATCGGAACCGCCTTCAGCTACACGTTTTTCCAGCAGACGATCCGAGCCGCCTTCAGCGACGCGGTTCTGGATCAGACGATCGGAACCACCTTCAGCAACGCGTTTTTCCAGCAGACGATCCGAGCCACCTTCAGCGACGCGGTTCTCGATCAAACGGTCGGAACCACCTTCAGCCACTCGGCTTTCAATCAGACGATCCGAGCCGCCTTCAGCGATCATTGTGTGAGCAGGGGCGGCGGCAAAAGCGTTCACTGCAAAAACCGAGAAAGCGATGCTGAGAAGAGTTTGGCGTTTCATGAGTGTGTGCTCCGGGGTGTTGTTAGTTGGGTATGGAGCGGATGTTACGCCGGGGATTTTTTATGAGAACTTCATTGACGTGATGGTGACCATCGACGGCAATGATGGTTGATGCAAAAGGCCCATTGCGGCGTTGATGGTGCGGTCGTCGGCTGGTGCCGGCGCGGTCGATAACGGGTTCTACACTGGTTAGCTGGCGCGTGCCTTTGTCCCCGAGGAGTCGATCATGAGTGGCGTTTCCTATGTTCCCGCCCGCACCGGCCTGTTGTTGGTGGACCCGTACAACGACTTCCTCAGCGAGGGCGGCAAGCTCAATGGCCGTGCCAAACCGGTGGCTGACAGCGTCGGCACCCTGGCCAATCTGAACGTCGTGGTAACGGCCGTGCGCAAGGCCGGCATCCAGGTTTTCTACGTGCCGCACCACCGCGCCGAACCCAACGAACTCGCACGCTGGAAACACCCCAGCCCCTATCAACAGCGCGCCAGTCATGCCCAGGTCTTTGCCGCCGGCACCTGGGGCGGGGAGTGGCACCCGGATTTCCAGCCCCAGGCCGGTGATGTGATCGTCAAGGAACACTGGGGTGGCAGCGGGTTTGCCAACACCGATCTGGATTTCCTGCTCAAACAACATGGGATCGACACACTGGTGATCGTCGGGATGCTCGCCAACACCTGCATCGAAACCACCGGCAAGTTCGCCGCCGAACTGGGTTACCACGTCACCTTGGTGCGCGATGCCACTGCTGCGTTCAGCGCAGAAGCCATGCACGCCGCCCATGAGATCAATGGGCCGACCTATGCCCATTCGATTGTCACCACACAGGAATTATTGAAGGCGTTGGGGTAGGTCGACGATCAAGATCAAAAGATCGCAGGCTTCGCCAGCTCCTACGGGATGTACGTCGCTCAGATGACTTTCACCGCGCGCCCGATGAACTGAATCGGCCCGGTGGGTTTGCCGATCGGTGAGCCGTTCGCCCCTTCCAGCGTCAGCTCGAAGAGTTGGTTGGGTTGCAGGGGCGGCAGTTTGTCCAGCGGCACCGACAGGGTTTGCCCCGGTTTCACCAGCCCCAGCGATACCGGCCCTTGCCAACCGTCAGCCTTGGTCCAGAACTCCAGTGCCTTATCGGCTGGGACCTCGACCACGCCCAGCGGGATCAGTTGGATGTCCCTTGAGTTACTGGCCTGCTGAATCACCCAGCCCGGCGCCTTGTCCTGCGGTGCGACCAGCACCACCAAATACGTCGGTTTGACCGTGGCCTGGGTCAGCAGCAAGGCGCCGAGCAACAGACTGGCGGCCAACCCCGCCCCGGCCAATCCGCGCCATAGCGGCAACAAGTTCCACCAGGATGAGGCTGGCGCCGGTTGCGGACTCAAGTCATTCACGCTGCGCTCGATGCGCCGCCACAGGTGCGGCGAGGGCGGGTGTGGCTCGACCAGATCGGTCAGGCCCAGCAATCGACGCTCCCAGGCGTCCACCGCAGCTTGCAACTGCGGTTCATCGCCCAGACGTCGTTGAACCTCGCTGCGCAGTTCTGCCGACAGCGTGCCCAGCACGTATTCGCTGGCCAGTTCGTCCCGTTCTTCCGGGGTTTCATTCACAGGTGAGGCGGTCATCCCATGCACTCCCGCAAAGCGGTCAGGCTGCGTTTGATCCAGGCTTTCACGGTGCCCAGCGGGGTGCCGAGCCGGTGTGCGATTTGCGCGTGGGAATAACCGTCGACGTAGGCGTGCAGGATGCAGTGGCGTCGTTCGGGTTCCAGTTGGTCCAGGCAACGATGAATGCGCCCACTGTGGTCCAGTGATTCAGTGGGGTCGTGGAGGGCGAACTCGCTGTCCTCGGTCATGGGTGTCTCGCGGCGATGATCACGAATGACATTGAGCGCCAGGTGCCGGGTGATGCTGAACATCCAGCCCCGCGCCGAACCCCGCGCCGGATCGAAACCCTTGGCGGCGGACCAGATCTTGATAAACGCATCGTGGACGATGTCCTCGGCCAGCGCGGTATCGCCCACCAGACGTTTGGCCACGCCCAGAAGACGCGGACTTTCCTGCACATACAAATCCTGCAGGGCCTGAAGCTCGCCACGCGCGCAGGCGGCCAAACGGGATTCGTAATCGAAAAAGGGTTCGGGCAAGGACACTGTGCTCAGCCGGTGGCGTTGGAGATGCTCAAAGGAATCTAGCAAACAATCCTGAAGTACGTGTGCGCGACACATGAACCTCTGTGGCAGCGGGCTTGCTCGCGAAAGCGGTGTATCAGTCAATAAAAATTCTGACTGACCCAGCGCTTTCGCGAGCAAGCCCGCTTCCACAGGGGGATCGTGTCAGGCCGGGGGAGACTTAGCTTGCCGCCCAGAAAATATAGTCCGCCTGATACTTCACCACTTCCTGCTTGCCCTTGTTCGCCGCCGTGCACTCGGCACTCGGGGCCACGCCACCCTTGAGGGCCACGCGCTGGATGTAACTGACCCCACTCATGGCGCCTTTGCCTTCAGCCGGGTTGGCCTTGACCAGTTGATAGGGCAGGTTGCCCGGGCTTGATGGTGCGACCGCCAATTGCGTGCCGGTCACCTTGGAACCGTCCTTGGCCTGCCAAGTGGCGGGCGGGCCGAAGTAAGTGCCGACCGGTTTACCGCTGCGATCATTGAGCACCGCTTTGGGGCCGACAAAAAACCATTCGGTCTGGCCGGCCGCGTTGGCCTTGTCCCGGCACTCGTAAGTAATCTCGCCGACCCCGGTGGTTTCCATCGCGACCTTGTGCCCGGCCGGGACTTTGACACTGTCCGGCAACTCGGCCTGGGCGAAGGCAACTGGGACGGCGGCGAACAAACCGGCAAGGCACAACAGCTGTTTGGCGTTCATGAACATCTCTCCGTAAATGAGTAACCCGCTCGGCAGCATCAGGGGCTGCTACAGGTACTACCCACCACGCAGGGGTTTGGATGCAGTGAGCGGAAAAATAAATTCATTTCCCCAAGGTTATTCACGCGCCTTGTCGGGGCGGGCATAACCGGCTCCTGACTTACGCACGACGCCGCACAAACTTGCGCCACAACCACACCCACAGCATAAACAGCGGGAAGGCCAGAACCAGGAATGGCAGCGCATAACTGCCTTTCTCCAGCGCGTCCACGGCGCCGTCGGCGAGGTTGTCCAGCAGGTTGCTGAACGCCCGGCTCAAGTGCGACGAGCGGCTGCTGGCGCCGGTTGGCTGGAATGACAGCGTGATGCGATTGGTGTCGAGTCGGCGCTGATGCCCGGCGGCGATCTGGGCCAGGGCTTGCAGGTCGTTTTCGATGCCGGCCTGCTCTTTACTCAGGGCGATCAGGTCGGTGACGCTGATGTCCCGGCGTTTCGCCAGTTCATCCAGGCGCTGTTGCTGGGCGGTGAGCCGTTCCTGGCGACGGCGTGTGTCGTCCACCGCGTCGGCCAGGTCTTCGGCGGTGGTGACCCGCTGGCCCATTTCGCCGCCCTCTGCGGCCATGGCCACCAACGGCTCGACGCCAGCAGGGGCGATGCGCAAGGTGATCTCGGCCCGGCCGGCGCCTTGCTCGATCCGCAACACGTTACAGGCGCCGAAACGCGCGGTTTCGCAAGCCTCGCGGGTGGCTTGCAGGCGCGGCCCGATGTGCGCTTCAGGGAGCAAAAACTGCACATCATGCTCATAGGCGAGCATCGCGCCGCCACGGCCCTGTTCACCGGCTAGACTGGCCGAAGACGACCGGTCGCTCGGCGAGCAGCCGCTCAAGGCCAGGCAGGCCAGTACAAAGCAATAGACGCGAGACATTGAGGCAGGTTTGCCATCCGGTTGGCGCATGTTCGTTCCTTGAAGTGTGCAACGGGACGTCAGCAGTGCGTCCCTGGGGGGCGCATCTTACCTGCATCAATCGGCCAAATGGCAGGGAACATGCGCCTGTGCGCCGCCGTCTACTCACTGACTGTTTGTTCGCCGGGAGGGCGCGACATGTATCAGCTTTACGGACATCAGAATTCCGGCGCGGCGGCGATCGAAGCGGCCCTTGAACTGTGCGCCATTCCTTATCGCTTTATCGATGTCGCCGCCTCCACAGAGTCGGCCCACGCCTTGGCGAAACTCAACCCACTCAAGCAGATTCCGGCGCTGGAATTGCCGGACGGCAGTCTGCTCACCGAAAGCGCAGCGATCCTCATTCACCTGGGGCTGACCTTTCCCTCGTCGGGCCTGTTGCCGGATAACCCGGCGGAACGGGATCAGGCCATTCGCGGGCTGGTGTTCATCGTCAGCAATTGCTACTCGGCCATTGGCATCATCGACTACCCCGAGCGCTGGTTGGCCAGGGACGACGAGTCATCGAGGGAAAACCTGATGGCCGGCGCCCGCAAGCGCTTGCACTGGAGTTGGGAGGTGTTTGCCGATCAGTTTTCCGCCGAACTGTATCTGGACGACGAGACGCCGGGGGCTCTGGATGTGCTGGCTGCGGTGGTGACGCGCTGGGCCGGGACGCGGGAACATTTGCGGCAAACGCGGCCAGGGTTTTACGCCTGGCTGATGCGCATCGACCGGCACCCGACGCTGGCCCCGGTATTCGCCCGGCATTGGCCGTCCTGACGACACCGCAACGCCCTGTAGGAGCAAAGCTTGCTCGTGATGGCGGCCAGGCATTCAACATTGATGCCGACGGGACGGACGCCATCGCGAGCAAGCTTTGCGCCTACACAGGGCGTTTTACTCCCCGCGAATGTATTGCTCCAACTGCCGAATCAGTTCCGCCTGTTCGGCAATCGATTCCTTGACCAGGTCGCCAATCGACAGCAATCCGATCAACTGGCCGTCTTCCACCACCGGCAAGTGACGCAGGCGCTTGTCGGACATGATGCCCATGCAGGTCTCGACGGTTTGATGGGTGTCCACGGTGATCACTGGCGAGACCATGATGTCTTCGACCGGCGTGCCGACAGATGAACGGCCCTTGAGCACCAGTTTGCGCGCGTAATCACGTTCGCTGATGATGCCCACCACTTCGCCATTTTTCACCACGGGCAACGCACCGACGTTCTTCGCGGCCATGACCATCAGCGCTTCCAGCACCATTTGATGGGGCGCAATGGTGTGCACTTCGTGATTTTGCTGGGCCTTTAACTTGAGCAGTTGGGCGACGGTTTTCATGGCGGCTTCTCTAGGTGTTGTCGTTGTTCCTGAAGAATCGTAGACACAGGCGCGCAGGGCAAGGGAGAAAGCGGCAGATAACACGCAAAAAACGTCATTTGGCGGTTTTTCTTCGGGAAACCTCGCTTAATTACCCGAAAACGGACCTGAGGCGAGGGCGCTGGGTTTATCACCGGCGATCACGCGTAGAATCCCCCTCTGAATCGGATTCGAGGTTTTAGTGGTGGATTTACAGCAGGGCTTCGTCCTGACCCGGCATTGGCGCGATACCCCGGCCGGCACCGAAGTCGAGTTCTGGCTGGCGACCGATGCCGGTCCCCGGCGCATCCGCTTGCCTCATCAACCGTCGGTCGCCTTCATTCCGGCCGAGCAGCGCGAGCAGGCCGAAAGCGTATTGCGCGGGGAAAAGAACGTCGAGCTGCGGCCCCTGGCCCTGCTGGATTTCGAACATCGCCCGGTGCTCGGCCTGTATTGTCAGCAACACGGTCAGTTGATGCGCCTGGAAACGGCGCTGCGCAAGGCTGGGGTCGAGATGTTCGAAGGCGACGTGCGCCCGCCGGAGCGCTACATGATGGAGCGCTTCATCACCGCGCCCGTGCAGTTCGGCGGCACACCCGGGGCGGACGGTTTGCTGCTCGACGCGCAAATGAAACCGGCCCCCGGTTACCGGCCCAACCTGCGGCTGGTGTCCCTGGACATCGAAACCACCGCCCAGGGCGACCTCTATTCCATCGCCCTGGAAGGCTGCGGCGAGCGTCAGGTGTACATGCTCGGTCCGCCCAACGGTGACGCCAGCGCCGTGGATTTTCAGCTCGAGTACTGTGATTCCCGAACCCTGTTGCTGAAGAAACTCAACGAATGGTTCGCCGAGCACGACCCCGACGCGATCATCGGCTGGAACGTCGTGCAGTTCGACCTGCGGGTGCTCCACGAACATGCCCGGCGCCTGGCCGTGCCGCTGAAACTGGGGCGCGGTGGCGAAGAAATGCAGTGGCGCGAACACGGCAGCCGCAACCATTACTTCGCCTCGGCAGCCGGGCGTTTGATCATCGACGGCATCGAGTCCCTGCGCTCGGCGACCTGGAGTTTCCCCTCGTTCAGCCTGGAAAACGTCGCGCAAACCCTGCTCGGCGAGGGCAAGGCGATCAGCACGCCGTACCAGCGCATGGACGAAATCAACCGGATGTTCGCCGAGGACAAACCGGCCCTGGCCACCTACAACCTCAAGGACTGCGAACTGGTCACGCGGATTTTCGCCAAAACCGAATTGCTGACCTTCCTGCTGGAGCGGGCCAGCGTCACCGGGTTACCGGCGGATCGCAGCGGCGGTTCGGTGGCCGCGTTCACCCATTTGTATATGCCGCTGATGCACCGCCAGGGCTTCGTCGCACCCAACCTCGGCGGCAAGCCGCCCCAGGCCAGCCCCGGTGGCTTTGTGATGGATTCGCAACCGGGGCTCTATGAGTCGGTGCTGGTGCTCGACTACAAAAGCCTTTACCCGTCGATCATCCGCACCTTCCTGATCGACCCGGTGGGGCTGATCGAGGGCCTCAAGCACCCCGACGACAGTGAATCGGTGCCCGGCTTTCGCGGTGCGCGGTTTTCCCGCACCCGACATTGCCTGCCAGCCATCGTTGCCCGGGTCGCCGAAGGCCGGGAAACCGCCAAGCGTGAACACAATGCACCGCTGTCCCAGGCCCTGAAAATCATCATGAACGCCTTCTACGGCGTGCTTGGTTCCAGTGGTTGCCGGTTCTTCGATACACGGCTGGCCTCGTCCATCACCTTGCGCGGCCACGAGATCATGCTGCGCACCCGGCAGTTGATCGAAGCCCAGGGCCACGCGGTGATCTACGGCGACACCGACTCAACCTTCGTCTGGCTGCGTCGTGCCCACGGTCAGGAAGAGGCGGCGCAGATCGGCCGAGCGCTGGTAGACCACGTCAATCAGTGGTGGCGCGAACATGTGAAGACGGAATATGGCCTGGAAAGCGCCCTGGAATTGCAGTTCGAAACCCACTACAAACGCTTCCTGATGCCGACCATTCGCGGGGCCGAGGAGGGCAGCAAGAAGCGTTACGCCGGGCTGGTCACCCGCGCCGACGGCAGCGACGAAATGATCTACAAAGGCCTGGAAACCGTGCGCACCGACTGGTCGTTACTGGCTCGGCAATTCCAGCAGGAACTGTACTCGCGGATCTTCCATCGCCAGCCGTATCAGGACTATGTGCGTGATTACGTGCGTAAAACCCTGGCCGGGGAGTTCGACGAGCGGCTGGTCTACCGCAAGCGCCTGCGCCGCACCCTCGACGACTATGAGCGCAACGTGCCGCCCCATGTGCGTGCGGCACGGATGGCGGACGCCTACAACGATCAGCAGGGCCGCCCCCGGCAATACCAGAATGGCGGCTGGATCAGCTACGTGATCAGCGTCGCAGGCCCCGAGCCCCTGGAGATCCGCAGCGCGCCCATCGACTACGACCACTATGTCACCCGGCAATTGCAACCGGTGGCCGATGCGATTCTGCCGTTCGTCGATGACGACTTTTCAACCCTGATTGGTGGGCAGCTTGGCCTGTTTTAAGTCCAGCAGCGACAGTGTCCAGTCATCCTGTATACCGTGGAAGTAGTGATCCAGCGCCCGATGGAACAGGCTGCCGTCGGGGGCGACCTGGGCGAACAGGGTCATGGACGAGTGAAACTTGAGGTCATCGGGGTGGCCGAAAATTTCGGCTATCGAGCGCTTTTCCAGGTTCAGCACCAACTGAGTGCAGGTGCGCAAGCGTGAACCCAGTAGCGGATGGCTCAGGTAGGCTGCCGCTTCTTCGCCGCAACTGATGGCGAAGTGACGGGACATTTCGCTGCCGCCGAGCCCGGCAATCTGCGGAAAGATGAACCACATCCAGTGCCGGCGTTTCTGCCCGGCGCGCAGCTCTTCCTGGACCCGTTCGAACACCGGGTCCTGCGCTTGCACAAAACGAGGCAGATTGAATGAGTCGAGCGGATCGGTGCTTCTCATTCCGAAGCCCTCTGCAGGTCGCGATGGCTCAGACCATGGCCAATCGCTGCTTACGTTGTGGCGCACGAAACGCGTGGTCCAGCGCCTCCAGATCCGCAGCTTCCAGCTTCAACTGCGCCGCTTGCGCATTGAGCGTCACGTGCTCGGGGCGGACCGCTTTGGGAATGGCGATGACACTGTCCTGACGCAGTATCCATGCCAGCGATACCTGGGCCGGCGTCACCCCATGACGGGCGGCGACCTGCTTGAGCGTCGAGTTGACCAGCATATGCCCACCCTGGCCGATCGGACAGTAGGCCATCACCGGCAGGTGTTGCTGTTGGCACCAGGGCAGCAAGTCGAATTCGATGCCGCGCGCTTCCAGGTTGTACAGCACCTGATTGGTGGCGCAGGTCGGCGAGCCCAGTTCCAGCAAATCGTCGACGTCGAAATTGGACACGCCCCAACGGCCAATCTTGCCGTCTTCGCGCAGGCGCTCGAAGGCTTCGACGGTTTCTTCCAAGGGATATTGGCCGCGCCAGTGCAGCAGGTACAAATCGATGTAGTCGGTGTTCAAGCGCCGCAGGCTGCGCTCGCAGGCCTGGGGGATGCCTTTGCGGCTGGCGTTGTGCGGGTAAACCTTGCTGACCAGGAAGACTTGATCGCGCAAGCCGTCAATGGCTTCACCGACCACCGTTTCGGCCCCACCCTCGGCATACATTTCGGCAGTGTCGATCAGCGTCATGCCGAGTTCGATGCCCTGGCGCAGGGCCGCGACTTCCATGTTGTGTGCCGAGCGATCTTCGCCCATGCGCCAGGTGCCCTGGCCGATGAGCGGTACCTGGACGCCGGCGAGTTCAAGGGTTCGCATGAAAAACCTCCTTTCTTAAACGCGATTGATACTCCAGTGGGCAGCAGAATAGCCTGTGGGTTCCTTGACCCGAAACCCGTAGGCGCAAAGCTTGCTCGCGAAGAGGCCATGTCATTCAACATCTATGTTGAATGTCAGACCGCTATCGCGAGCAAGCTTTGCGCCTACGGGAGGGTGTCGGTCGGGTTATTGGGCGGAAAACTTGAACACGGTGTGCTGGGTGTAGGCCTTGCCCGGGTCCAGGCGCGTGCTCGGGAAGTTCGGCTGGTTCGGTGAGTCCGGGTAGTGCTGGGTTTCCAGGGTAAACGCGCCCCAATGGGCGTAGACCTTGCCGGCCTTGCCCTTGACCGAACCATCCAGGAAGTTGCTGGTGTAGAACTGCACTCCCGGCTCGCTGGTGTAGAGCTGCAAGCGCCGGCCGGACTGCGGATCGCTGACGTCGGCGGCCAGTTTGCTCACGTCACCCTTGGCGTCCAGCGCCCAGTTGAAGTCGAAGCCGCCCTGTTTCGGCTCGGCGAATTTCAACTGGGGGTGATCAGCCTTGATGTGTTGACCGATGGCGGTCGGTTGCGTGAAGTCCATGGGTGTACCGGCCACGGGAGCCAGTTCGCCGGTGGGGATCAGCGTGGCGTTGATCGGTGTGTAATGGCTGGCGTGCAGGGTTGCGAGTTGCTTCAACACATCGCCGTTGCCGGCGCCGGCGAGGTTGAAATAGCTGTGGTTGGTCAAGTTCAGCACCGTGGGTTTGTCGGTGCTGGCCTTGTACTCGATGCGCAGCTCGTTGTGCTCGGTGAGGCTGTACGTCACCTCGGTTTTCATATTTCCGGGAAAACCCATTTCGCCGTCCTTCGACAAATAGGTCAGGGTCACGCCCACCGAATCCTTGGTTTTGCTCGGCTGTGCCTTCCACACATGCTTGTCGAAACCTTGAGTGCCGCCGTGCAGGGAGTTGGGGCCATCATTTTTTGGCACTTGATATTTTTTGCCGTCCAGTTCGAAGGCGCCGCCAGCCAGGCGATTGCCGAAGCGGCCGATGGTCGCGCCGAAGTACGCAGTGCCGGCCTGATAGCCCTGAACATCATCGAAGCCGAGGACGATGTCTTCAGCCTGGCCGTTTTTGTCCGGCACTTTCAGCGATTGCAGGGTCGCGCCATAGGTAATGATCGTGGCTTGCAGGCCATGGCTGTTGCGCAGGATGTATTGCTCGACGGGCGTACCGTCATTGGTTTTGCCGAAGGCTTTGTGTTCGCTGGACAGGCCGGCGGCGTGGGCGGGAAGGGTGGCGATCATCAGGGACAGTCCGAGGCCGGAGAGCAGGAAACGGGATTGAAGCATGGCTGATCTTCCTTTTATTGTTGTTTTGATTAGTAGTCATACTAAATTGCGATGCAGTGAAGATTTATAGTCTGTTATTCGTGTTATTCCAGAATAAAGTAATACTAAATTGAAAAAACAAGAGTGCCGGTGATCGGTCCGATGCCGGCAGCACCGCACTTTTGCCGATTAACCGGCTCTATCCATGGCCAGGTTGCGGCGACTCCCGCCGCACAGGAATGTGTCAGCCCCGGTACCCATGGTTCGAGTGTTACCCCACCGCAACACCATCATTCGCTTGTTGGCGTGCCTGTCGCTGCTCCTCGCCAGTGGTTGCAGCCAGCAACAGGGCAGCGACATCGTCAGCCAGTTTCGTGAAGGCAAACCCCAGGAATTTCTCCAGACCAGCGTCGATCGCATGGCCACGCTGGCGATGCACGACAACCTCCAAAGCCTTTATTTGCTGATGAGCAAGCTGTACCTGCGCAATCCCCAGGAGTTGAAGAAATCCGGCTTCCTGGATGCCCGCAGTGCTGAAAAGCAAGTGCGCGAAGCCATCGAGATGCAACAACCGCTGCCGACACTGGGCGGCAAGAAGGATTTGGCGGCGTTGAGTTATGCCATGAGCCCGGAGTTCCTTGGGGATCGGGTCGGCGCTTTCATCTATGCCATCGGCAGCATGCTGGTCACCGCCCACGGCAATCGGCTGGAGTTCTACATGACCGATGCGATCAACCCGGTCTTCGTCAGCAATGCCGCGCGCAACATCGAGAAAGCCACCTGGATTCTCAGCCAGCGGCAAAACAAGAACGGCGAGCCGTTGCTGTTCTCCAACGAAATTTCAGAGGAGGGCAGCAACCTGAGTTTCGCCGTGGAGTTCGGCAAGATCGTCGCGCGCCTGGACCTGTTGACCCAAATGCTCGACGAGCGTTATCGGCGCATTGGCCTGAACTACGCCCAGAGTCTGCTGTTCCTGAATTTCCTGCCGGTGCAATAACACCGGCGATACATCCCCCCGTA
>Ga0302169_10000523_pt1 | contig 11803 bp, 7 predicted proteins | sample I_Fen_N1_3_FD_193493 | JGI IMG/M metagenome (GOLD analysis project Ga0302169, IMG submission 193493) | Peat permafrost microbial communities from Stordalen Mire near Abisko, Sweden - I_Fen_N1_3 | ecosystem: Environmental > Terrestrial > Soil > Wetlands > Permafrost | place: Sweden: Abisko...
TCATGCTGTTTCAAGTTTGGCAGTGGCGATGGCGACTTTCGGGGACCGGCCGAGCATCGAGGCGGGAATGGCCAGGATCAGCCCACCGCTGACGAACAGGCACAGCGCCAATACGTAGGTGCCGTTGTTGATATTACCGGTGAGGTTTTCCGCCACGGCGGTGATCATCGACCCCGTGAAGCCGGACAGGTTGCCGAAGGCGTTGATCATGCCGATACCGGCCGCTGCGGCGACGCCCGACAAGACTGTCCCTGGCAGGGTCCAGTAAATCGGCATCAGGCTGAGAATCCCCGAGGCGGATACGCTAAGGAACAGCACGGACAGCACCAGGTTGTCGGCGAAATAGGCGCTGAGCATCAGCCCCAGGCCACCGATGAACGCCGGAATCGCCGCATGCATGCGTCGCTCTCCGGTACGGTTGGAGTGCCGCGCGTTGAGCAGCATCGCGACCACGGCCACCGCGTAAGGAATGGCGGTCAGCAAACCGATGTGCAGGCTGTTGGTGATACCGGTGCTCTTGATGATCGAGGGCATCCAGAACGCCAGGCCGTAAAAGCCGGTGTTGAAGGTCAGCAGGATCAGTACCAGCAACCACACCCGTGGATTGAAGAACACTTCGCTCAGGCGTGAAGCCTTGCCTTGGTTATCGGTGTGCAGATTGGCCTTGAGCATGGCCTTTTCCGCCGCGGACAGCCATTTGGCGGAGTCGATGTTGTTCGCCAGGCAGACGATCACGACGAACGCCATGATGATCGAAGGAATGCCCTCGATGATCAGCATCCACTGCCAGCCGGACATGCCGTGCACGCCCTGCATGCTGTTCATCAACCAACCGGACAGTATTCCGCCCAGGGTCAGGCTGATCGGCATGGCCATCAGGAAGCCGGACATCACGCGGCTCTGGCGGTGCGTCGGAAACCAATAATTGAGGTACAGAATCACCCCGGGGAAGAAGCCCGCTTCGCAAATGCCCAACAGGAAGCGCAGCACGTAGAACATCGTGCTCGATTCGATGTGGAACACGCCCGCCAGCGGCACGGTGAATGCCACGGCCATGGAGATCACGGCCCAGGTCAACATGATCCGGGCGATCCAGAAGCGTGCGCCGAAGCGATGCAGCAACAGGTTGCTCGGTACTTCAAACAGGAAATAGCCCCAGAAGAACATACTGGCGCCCAAGGCGTAGACGGTGTTGCTGAATTGCAGCTCGTTGAGCATGTCGAGCTTGGCGAAGCCGATGTTGACCCGGTCCAGGTACGCGGCCATGTAGCACAGGAGCAGGACGGGAAGGATGCGCCAGATGACCTTGCGGTAGGTCCGGTCTTCAAAGTCTTGTTCGCTGGCGTGCGCCTGCGCGGGCAAATGCTCGGATATGGTTTGCATGGAGGTAACCCCTGGGCATGTGGACATGCCTGATTGTTTTTATCGAATGGGTTACGCCGAGTGAGCGGTTCACTCGGCGGTGATGCCGGCTACAGCGCCTGGGTGGTTTTCTCTCCGTTGACCAGGCGCGTCAGCCCCAGCGGATTGCGATTTTTGAGCGCCTCGGGGAGCAAGGCGTCGGGGAAGTTCTGGTAGCACACCGGGCGCAGGAAGCGGTCGATGGCCAGGGTGCCCACCGAGGTGCCACGGGCATCGGAAGTCGCCGGCCAGGGGCCGCCGTGAACCATGGCATCGCAGACTTCCACGCCGGTGGGATACCCGTTGACCAGCACGCGGCCGACCTTCTGTTCGAGCACGGCCACCAGGTCGGCAGATTGTTCCAGCTCCGCCGGTTCACCGATCAGGGTGGCGGTCAGTTGCCCGCGCAACCCTTGCAGGGCCGCCAATAACTCAGTCCGGTCAGCCACCTCAACCACCACGGTGGCCGGGCCGAAGATTTCTTCCTGGAGCAATTCGTTGCCCGTCAGCAACAGGTTGACATCCGCCTGGAACAATTGCGCCCGGGCTTGATTGCCTGCCTGCGCCTGCCCGGCCAGATGGGTGATCTGCGGATGCGCCAGCAAGGTTTCGCAACCGTGCACATAACTGCGCAGACCGCCGGCGTTGAGCATGGTTTGCCCCGGTTGATCGGCCATCAGGGCACTGAGTGTCTGTACGAAGCGGGTGAATGCCGCAGAGCGTATGCCGATGACCAGGCCGGGGTTGGTACAGAACTGCCCGGCGCCCATCACCACCGACGCGGCCAACTCGCTGGCGATACGCTCGCCACGCACTTGCAGGGCCTCGGGCAGGACCAGCACCGGGTTAATGCTGCTCATCTCGGCGAACACCGGGATCGGTTGCGCACGTGCAGCCGCCATGTCACACAGCGCCCGACCGCCCTTGAGCGAGCCGGTGAAGCCGACCGCCTGAATCTGTGGATGCTTGACCAGCGCCTCACCGACGCCGGCGCCGAAAATCATGTTGAACACACCCGCCGGCATCCCGGTTTTCTCGGCGGCACGAATGATCGCTTCGGCGACCCGTTGCGCCGTCGCCATATGCCCGCTGTGGGCCTTGAACACGACCGGACAGCCAGCAGCCAGCGCGGCGGCGGTGTCACCACCGGCGGTGGAGAAGGCCAAGGGAAAATTGCTGGCGCCGAACACCGCCACCGGGCCGATGCCCAGGCGGCATTGACGCAGATCGACTCGCGGCAACGGTTGGCGTGCCGGAAGCGGCAGATCGATGCGGGCGCCGTAGAAATCACCGCGCCGCAACGCCTGGGCAAACAGGCGCATCTGACCGCTGGTACGGGCTCGTTCGCCCTGGATACGGGCGGCTGGCAACGCGGTCTCCTGGCCGACCAGGGCGACGAAATCATCGCCCAGCGCATCCAGTTCAGCGGCGATCGCTTCGAGAAATTGTGCCCGGCGCTCGGCGGACAGATTGCGGTAAATCGGGCTGGCCTGGGCGGCAGCCGAGGCAGCGGCGTCCACTTCCTCGACCGTAGCCTGAATGAAAGCCGTGGGCAGTGGTTGCCCGGTGGTCGCATCAATGCTGTGCAGCACCACCGACCCGGCGGCGCTACGGCCACCGGCGATGAAATTGTGTCCGGACAGTTCGGGCATGACAGTCTCCTGACCCTGATTGGAAGCTGGTCGATACTCTACTGTCGCGAACCGATTCTTTCCCAATGGCATTTTTGGATTAACCGATAACGAAACGTTATCGAAAATCGCGTTTTTCTGGCAACGGCCAGCCCCGCAGGAGCCGGCACGTTTCAATGGGCCGTATCGCTGGCCAGCCGCGCGTTTTCCTTGAGGATTTCGGCGAACTCCAGGGCCGAACCGAGCAGATGCTCGCCCTTGCGCGTGAGGATGCCGTAGTCCTGTGGCACCAGGTGCAATGGCGTATCCAGGGTTTTCAACTGTCCGCTGTCGAGCAGCGGATTGACCATGGCATTGGGCAACATACCGATCATCGCCCCGCGTTGCAGAACCTGGAGGAAGGTCTGCATGGAAATGGTATCGACGGTGTTTTTCGGCATCCCTACCCCGGCTTCGGCGAAGGCCAGCTCCATGCGTGCGCGAATCGGCGTGCCGACCGGATAGAGAATCCAGGGCAAATCCACCAATTGCTGCAACGAGGTCGGGCCAGCGTCGGCCAATGGATGACGGCTGTTGACCACAATGCAGAACGGTTCGGGCGCCAGTGGCTGGAAATCATAGCGCTGCTGCTGGCTTTGATCGGTGAAGCGGGCAACCGCCAGATCGAGCTTTTTCTCTTCGAGCATTTCCATCAGGTGATTACTGGTTTGCTCCACCACTTCAATCGACAGCAAGGGCCAGCGTTGCTTGATCTGCAAGATCGCCTCCGGCAGCGCCACCGCTGTGGCGGCAAAAATCCCGCCGACCTTGAGGTGGCCATGACCGCCCTCGCGCAGACTGCTGATCTGCTCGACGAACGAGCGGGCATCGTTCAGTGCGATCTGCGCGTAACGCAGCACATGCTCGCCCAGCGCCGTGGGCGGCATGCTCCGCGGCTGGCGTTCGAACAGGGCAAAGCCGAGCAGGCTTTCGATTTCCTTGAGCATCTTGCTGATGGCCGGCTGGCTGAGGTTCATCTGCTGCGCCGCCAGGTGCATGTTGCGCGTGCGCCCCAGCGTGTCGATCAGCAACAGGTGGCGGAATTTGAGCCAGCCGCAGACGCTGGAAAAGGACAGTTCTGACATGGGCATTCCCCGAAGAAGCAATAACCGGAAGTTATCGAATACTGAATATATCTCATTGGAGTTTATCGACTGGCCGCCCTAGCGTGAAGGCTTTACGAACCAGGAAGATTCCTCATGTCGCCACTGCTTACTCCTGAAAACACCCTGCCGGTCGACGGTGTGGCCGGTACTCTGATCGGCCGCGCCTGGGTTCCTGGCCGGATCGCCGGGCCTTCGCCGATTGTCCTGCGCGCAGACGGTGTGTTCGATCTGTCGGACCGTTTCGCGACCTTGAGCGACTTGCTGGAATCGGACTCGCCGCTGTCGGCCGTACGCCAGACTCCCGGCACCTTCATCGCCAGTGTCGAGGCCCTGCTCGCCAACACGGGCCCCGATGCTGATCCGTCCAGGCCTTACCTGCTGCCGCCCCTGGATTTACAGGTGATCAAGGCGGCCGGTGTCACCTTCGCCGCCAGCATGATCGAACGGGTGATCGAGGAACAGGCCGGCGGTGACGCTGCAAAGGCCGAAGCCGTTCGCGCCACCGTGCATGGGGTCATCGGTGACAACCTGCGTTCGATCGTCCCCGGCTCCGAGCAGGCCATGCGTTTGAAAGCCTTGCTGATCGAACAGGGCATGTGGTCGCAATACCTTGAAGTCGGTATCGGTCCGGACGCGGAGATTTTCACCAAGGCACCGGTACTCGCCGCCGTCGGCAGCGGCAGCCGCATCGGCATTCACCCCGGTTCGCAGTGGAACAACCCGGAACCGGAAGTGGTGCTGGCGGTGAACAGCCGTGGCCAGATCCATGGCGCGACCCTGGGCAACGATGTGAACCTGCGGGATTTCGAAGGCCGTAGCGCCCTGTTGCTGAGCAAGGCCAAGGACAACAACGCTTCCTGCTCCATCGGGCCGTTCATTCGCCTGTTCGATGAACACTTCAGCCTCGATGACGTGCGTGCCTGCGTGGTCGACCTCGAGGTGCAGGGCGAAGACGGTTACCGGATGCAGGGCTCGAGTTCCATGAACCAGATCAGCCGCGACCCGCAGGACCTGGCCAGCCAGACCCTCAACGCCAATCACCAATACCCTGACGGCTTCCTGCTGTTTCTCGGTACTCTGTTCGCCCCGACCGAGGATCGCGATCATGCCGGAAGCGGCTTCACCCACAAACTCGGCGACCGGGTCAGCATCAGCAGTCCGCTGCTCGGCAGTCTGCACAACCGCGTCACTCACAGCTGTGACGCCGAGCCCTGGACCTTTGGTGTGAACGCCCTGCTGCGTAACCTGGCAGCCCGAGGACTGCTCGCGCGCTGAAGCCACGACAGATTGTCGATTCATCCAATGACAAGAGAGACCCGATCATGAGTGACATTCCAAAACGCCGCCTGCGCAGCGAGCAATGGTTCAACGACCCTGCCCACGCGGACATGACTGCCCTGTACGTCGAACGCTACATGAACTACGGCATGACCCGTGAAGAGTTGCAGTCGGGCCGCCCGATCATCGGGATCGCCCAGACCGGCAGCGACCTGACGCCGTGCAACCGCCATCACCTGGAACTGGCCCAGCGGGTCAAGGCCGGCATTCGTGACGCCGGGGGCATTCCCATGGAGTTTCCGGTGCACCCGATCGCCGAGCAATCCCGTCGACCGACCGCCGCGCTGGACCGTAACCTGGCCTATCTGGGGCTGGTGGAAATCCTACACGGCTACCCGCTGGACGGCGTCGTGCTCACCACCGGTTGCGACAAAACCACCCCCGCCTGCCTGATGGCCGCCGCGACTACCGACCTGCCCTCCATCGTCCTGTCCGGCGGGCCGATGCTCGACGGCCACCACAAGGGTGAACTGATCGGCTCCGGCACCGTGCTCTGGCACGCACGCAATCTGATGGCGGCCGGAGAAATCGATTACGAAGGCTTCATGGAAATGACCACCGCAGCATCGCCTTCGGTGGGCCACTGCAACACCATGGGCACCGCCCTGTCGATGAATGCGCTGGCCGAAGCCCTGGGCATGTCACTGCCCGGCTGCGCGAGCATTCCGGCGCCCTATCGGGAACGCGGACAAATGGCCTATGCCACCGGCAAGCGCATCTGCGAACTGGTGATGCAGGACGTCCGCCCGTCACAGATCATGACCCGCGAGGCCTTCGAGAACGCCATTGCCGTGGCGTCGGCACTGGGGGCCTCAAGCAACTGCCCTCCGCACCTGATCGCCATCGCCCGGCACATGGGCGTCGAATTGAGCCTGGATGACTGGCAGCGCATTGGCGAAGACGTGCCGTTGCTGGTCAACTGCATGCCGGCCGGTAAATACCTGGGCGAAGGTTTCCACCGCGCGGGCGGTGTGCCGGCGGTCATGCATGAACTGCAAAAAGCCGGGCGCCTGCACGAAGACTGCGCCACGGTCAGCGGCAAGACCATCGGTGAAATCGTCAGCGGCACCCTGACCAGCAACGCCGACGTGATCTATCCCTTCGAGACCCCGCTCAAGCACCGCGCCGGTTTCATCGTGCTCAGCGGCAACTTCTTCGACAGCGCGATCATGAAGATGTCGGTGGTCGGCGAGGCATTCCGCAAGACCTACCTGTCCGAACCCGGCGCGGAAAACAGCTTCGAAGCGCGGGCCATCGTGTTCGAAGGGCCGGAGGACTATCACGCGCGGATCGACGACCCGTCGCTGGATATCGACGAACGCTGCATCCTGGTGATTCGTGGCGCTGGCACCGTGGGCTATCCCGGCAGTGCCGAAGTGGTGAACATGGCCCCGCCGGCGGCACTGATCAAACAAGGCATCGACTCCCTGCCCTGCCTGGGCGACGGTCGCCAGAGCGGCACTTCCGCCAGCCCGTCGATCCTCAACATGTCGCCGGAAGCGGCGGTCGGTGGCGGCCTGGCGTTGCTGAAAACCAACGACCGCCTGCGCGTCGACCTCAACGCCAGATCGGTCAACCTGCTGGTCGATGAAGCCGAAATGGCGCGGCGCCGCGCCGAGTGGACGCCGAACATCCCCGCCTCGCAAACCCCCTGGCAGGAGCTATACCGCCAACTGGTCGGGCAACTGTCCACCGGCGGCTGCCTGGAACCGGCGACCCTGCACCTGCGAGTCATCGCCCGCAGTGGCGGCGAGCCCCGGCATTCGCACTGACGGGACGCAGCACGGCTCTGCTGTCCCGGCGCCGGCCGGGTTGGCAGGCCGTAGTGACTGCCCATACGCTTCACTCCACGACAAAAGACAGGGCCGCCAATAGCAATCATTCGGCGCCAAAGGCCTCTTACCATCCTGGTTCTTCATCCCAAAACAAGAGAAGAACCATGGCCGCCATCCTTCAGAAACAGGGCGACAGCACCGATTTTTCGGTCGCCGCCGTCGCCGACACACACCGCATGAGTCAACGCTCGCTGACGATGGCCTGGTGGGGCATTTGCAGCGCGATGTTCTGGCTTGTCGTTTCCGCCACCCTGGCAATGACCTTCGGCACTCAAAACGCGATCATCGGCCTGCTGTTGTCGGTCGTGACCTACGCCGCCATCAATGGCGTGATTGCGCGCTATGCCATCAAGACCGGACTGTCGGTCGCGCTGTTTTCGCGGGTCCTGTTCGGGCGCAAGGGCGCGATCCTCGCGACCTTGATCTTCTTCGCCACCGCGACCTATTACAGCGTGTTCGAAGGCTCGGTGATTGCCATTGCAATTCAACAGTACGTGCCGACCTTGTCGATCAATCAAGCCTACCTGTTGGTGGTGCTGTACAGCGTGCCGTTGATTTTCGGCAGCGTGCAAAACTGGATGGACAAGCTCAACGGCGTGTTGCTGCCCTTCTACCTGATCGGTCTGGTCGCGCTGGTAGTGGTGACCATCGAACAATACGGCTACAGCACTGCCTGGCTGCAGATGGGACCGGCGAGCGGCCCGGTGGCGAATGGCTGGTGGGATTGTTTCAGCTACTTCATGGGCGTGTGGATCCTGATGATGTACACCTGGGACTACGCACGTTTCGGCCGCAAGGAAGACGCCACCTACCATGCCCGCTTCAACTTCGGCCTGCCCTTCTACACCTTCACCTTTTTGATCAATGGCCTGGTCGGGATTTTCCTGGCCGGAACCATTCCTACCCCCGGCGGCCTGAGCGAGGTGTCGGTGGTGATGGCGATCGTCGAGCTGATGGGGATCTGGGGCCTGATCTTCGTCTGGATCAGCCAGACGCGCATCAACTCGGCGAACTTCTACCTGGCGGCCACCAACATGCAGGCCTTTTTCGGCGGCATCGGACTGGCGAAAGTGCCTTACATCGCCTGGGCCATCGCCGTCGGCGTGCTGGTCTACACCCTGATGCGCCTGAACGTTTTCGATTACATCCTGCAAGCGCTGTCGTACCAGAGCATCTTCGTGGTGGCCTGGGTGGCGATTGCCCTGGCGCACATTTTCTCGCCCCGCTACCCCCTGCTGTTCCAGGACCGGATCGAATACCAGGTGGATAGGGTCAGCGCCTTCAACCCCTGTGGCCTCGGGGCGTGGTTCCTTGCCGCCGCCCTGGGCATTGCGCTGCTCAACTGTGGCCATGCGGCCCTGGCCACCTGGTCTGCACCCGTGACCTTCCTCAGCGCCTTCAGCGCCTATTGGCTGCTGCTGAACAACGCCAGGCGCAGCTGGTTCGTGCGCGCCAGTTGCGGCTGATCCCTACGTTCACTAATGACCATCTTCAGGCGAACGCAAACCCACCAACAGTGCACGGGCAATCAACTTCCAGTGCGCTTTGCGCCAAGCCAGCCAAGGCTTCGAGCAGGTAGTTTGGTGTCGTGGGTTAGACGTTCGTCCTGACCTTCACCTGGATAACAACAAGATTTCTGGTGACCCATGAGTACAGTAGATCCGATCACCCTGGCCGTCGTGCGAGGCGCGCTGGAAACCGCGCAACGCGAAATGACCATCACCCTTGAGAAAACCGGTCGTTCGAGCGTTTTCAACCTGGCTCACGACTATTCGAATGCACTGTTTGACCACCTTCCGGAAATGATCCTGCAAGGCCAGGACATCCCGATTCACCTCGGCTCGCTGATTCCGGCAATGAAATGCGTCGCCGGCTTCTTCGGTGATGACGTCGAAGAAGGCGATGTGATTTATCACAACGATCCGGCCTACATGGGCAGCCACATCCTCGACTGCTGCATGTACAAACCGGTGTTCTACCAGGGCGAACTGGTGTTCTGGGCCGTTTGCAAAGGCCACCTGACCGACATCGGCGGCCCGGTGCCCGCCGGCTACAACCCCGATGCCAAGGAAATCTACGCCGAAGGTTTGCGCATCCCGCCGGTAAAACTATGGTCGCGGGGCAAGCGCCGTGAGGACGTGATCAACCTGCTGCTGACCAACATGCGTGCCCGTGCCTATCAGGAAGGCGATCTCAACGCTCAATACGGCGCCTGCAACGTCGGCGAACGGCATTTGCTCGAATTGCTCGATCGCTATGGCGTGGAACAGGTGCGCGCGTGCATCGCCGAGTTGAAGGACATGGCGGACCGGCACATGCGTGCCTTGCTGCGTGACGTCCCGGACGGCTTTTACACCGGCACCGCGGTGCTGGAAGACTCGGGCCATGGGCTGGGCGAACTGTCGATCACCGCGCAGGTAGAGATTCGGGGTGATGAAGCGCACATCCTCATCGAAAGTCCGCCCCAGGTGCCCTATTTCATCAACTCGTATGCCGGTAACTCGGTGTCCGGGGTTTACCTGGGGCTGATGATGTTCGCTCAGGTGCCGCCGCCGTATAACGAAGGGCTGTACCGCTGCGTGTCCGTCGATCTCGGCCCGCCGGGCACCCTGTGCAACGCGCAGGAACCGGCGCCCCACGTCAACAGCACCACCACGCCGATGGAAACCCTGGCCGATGCGGTGCGCCAGGCCCTGGAACAAGCCGCTCCCGACCGTGTGACCGCCTCTTGGGGCCACGCCAGCGGGATCAACATTGCCGGCCACGACCCGCGCAATGGCAACGACGAGTACGTGACCATGGTGCTCGCGTCGATCATCTCCGGTGCCGGTGCGAACAAGACCATGGACGGTTGGCCGGCGTGCGGTCCGCTGTGCTGTTTCGGCGCGCTGATGTCCGGTGACATCGAATTGCTGGAGTACTCCTACCCGATCCTCATCCATCGCTACAGCCTGATGACCGACAGCGGTGGTGCCGGCGAATTTCGCGGTGGCTCGGGTACGCGCATCGAAATCGAACCGCTGAACCACGCCATGACGGTGGTGGGTTTTGGCGAGGGTCGGCAACTGCCGACATCGGGCGCCGCGGGCGCGAATAACGTCTTGCTCGAACCGAAATTGGGGCGGCTGATCCACCGCAAGGCCGATGGTGAGGAACAGTCCTTCATCTACAACGCGCAACTCACCGCGCAACCGGGCGAACGGGTGATCAACGTCAACCCTGGCGGCGGTGGCTACGGCAATCCGCTGCGTCGCCCGGTGGCCAGCGTCGTCAACGATGTGCGCAACGGCCTTGTATCCCGCGAAGGCGCGCGCCTGGAGTACGGCGTGGTGATCGACAGCAATGGCCAGGTCGATGACGCCGCGACCCACGCCTGCCGTGCGGCGAACTAATCGAGCCCGGCCCCTTTGAGCAATCTGGAATCCCTCATCATGAGCAAGCAACAATATCGTCTGGGCATCGACGCCGGCGGCACCTTCACCGATTTCATCCTCGCCGACCGCACCGGCAACGTGCAGCTGTTCAAGGCACCCTCGACGCCCCAGGATGGCACGATCGCGATCCGCAACGGGCTGGCGCAAATCGCCGATGCCATTGGCCGCACGCCGGCCGAGATCATTGGCGACTGTGACCTGTGCATCAACGGCACCACCGTGGCCCTCAACGCCTTGATCGAAAAGACCGGGGTCAAGGTTGGCCTGCTGTGCACCGACGGCCATGAGGACAGCCTGGAAATCCGCCTGGGCCACAAGGAAGACGGGCATCGCTATGACGCCAGCTACCCGCCGGCCTACATGCTGGTGCCCCGTCACCTGCGCCGACCCATCGGTGGCCGAATGCTCAGTGACGGCAGCGAATACGCCGCGCTCGATGAAGACGCGATTCGCCAGGCCATCGAGTATTTCCGCGAACAAGACGTCAAGGCCGTGGCCATCTCCTTCGTCTGGTCGGTGCGCAACCCCAGCCACGAACTGCGCGCCGCCGCCATGGTGCGCGCGGCATTGCCGGGGGTGTTCGTCTGCACCGGCAGCGAAGTCTTCCCGCAAATCCGCGAATACACCCGCACCTCGACCGCCGTGGTCAACGCGTACCTGAGCCCGGTCATGGGCCGCTACATCGAACGGATCGACGCGCTGTTCGAGGAGCTTGGCGCGCAACAACCGACGCGCTACTTCCAGTCCAACGGCGGCCTGGCGCCGGGCGTGGTGATGCGCGAGCGGGCGGTGAATGCCATCAACTCCGGCCCGGCCTCCGCGCCGCAAGCGGGGTTGTGTGTCGCGCAGCCGTTTGGCATCAATAACGTGATCACCGTGGACATGGGCGGCACCTCGTTCGACATCACCCTGAGCAAATCCGGGCGCACCAACTTCAGCAAGGACACCGACTTCCTGCGCTATCGCATCGGCGTGCCGATGATCCAGGTGGAAACCCTCGGTGCCGGTGGTGGCTCGAT
>Ga0302169_10000524_pt1 | contig 11799 bp, 11 predicted proteins | sample I_Fen_N1_3_FD_193493 | JGI IMG/M metagenome (GOLD analysis project Ga0302169, IMG submission 193493) | Peat permafrost microbial communities from Stordalen Mire near Abisko, Sweden - I_Fen_N1_3 | ecosystem: Environmental > Terrestrial > Soil > Wetlands > Permafrost | place: Sweden: Abisko...
ACAGCCCGCGGGCGATCCTGAAAAAGCAGGTCGAACGCCTGCGTGAGCGCGGCTACACCGGCATGTTCGCCTCGGAGCTGGAGTTCTACCTGTTCGACGAAAGTTACCAAGCCATCCACAAGCGCAACTACCACAAGCCGAAAACCGCCGGCCATTACATCGAGGATTACAACATCCTCCAGACCACCCGCGAAGAACCTGTGCTGCGGGCGATTCGCAAGCACCTGCAGGCGTGCGGCATTCCCGTGGAAAACTCCAAGGGCGAATGGGGGCCGGGCCAAGAAGAAATCAACATCCGTTACGCCGATGCCATGACCATGGCCGACCACCACGTCATCATCAAGCATGCCTGCAAGGAAATTGCCCAACTGCAAGGCAAGGCGATCACGTTCATGGCCAAGTGGCGCTATGACGCCGCCGGTTCCAGTAGCCACATCCACAATTCGCTGTGGGACAAGAACGCCAAGAAACCTCTATTTTACGACGCCAAGGCCGAGTTCGGCATGTCCAAGCTGATGCGCTCCTGGGTGGCCGGGCAGCTCAAATACGCCAACGACATCACCTGCTTTCTCGCGCCCTACATCAACTCCTACAAACGTTTTCAGGCCGGCACCTTCGCACCGACCCGAGCGGTGTGGAGCCGCGACAATCGCACCGCAGGCTTTCGCCTGTGCGCAGAGGGCTGCAAATCCATCCGCATCGAATGTCGCATTGGCGGCGCCGACCTCAACCCCTACCTGGCCTTCGCCGCGTTGATCGCTGCCGGGCTGGCCGGGATTGACGAGAAGCTTAGCCTCGCCCCGCCCTTCGAAGGCGATGCCTATCTCGACGAGCAATTACCCGAAGTCTCCAAGACCTTGCGCGATGCCAGTGCCGCACTCCAGGGCTCAAGCATGTTGCGTGAAGCCTTCGGTGACGAAGTGATCGACCACTACGTGCACACCGCCGAATGGGAACAGAAAGAGTACGACCGGCGGGTTACCGATTGGGAACTGCAGCGCGGCTTCGAGCGCTATTGAGACCGACATGGCTTCGACTATTCAACTTATCTCACCGGTTGATGGCCGGGTTTACGCCGAGCGCCAATATGCCGATGCGGCACAGATCGAACAGGCGTTGGCAGCTGCCACCGTCGCCCAGGCGCAATGGAAACGCCGGCCACTGAGCGAACGCGCAGCTTTTTGCAGCGCTGCGGTGGACGCGATGCTGGCCATGAAAGACCAGATCGTCCCGGAACTGGCCTGGCAAATGGGCCGCCCGGTGCGCTTTGGCGCGGGCGAGCTGCGCGGTTTCGAAGAGCGCGCGCGCTACATGATCGCCATTGCGCCTGAGGCCCTGGCAGCGGTTGAGCCCACGCCAATTGCCGGTTTTCGCCGGCTGATCAGACGTGAACCGCTGGGGACCGTGCTGGTGGTCGCGCCCTGGAACTACCCCTACCTCACCGCCGTCAACACGATTATCCCGGCGTTGATGTCCGGCAACGCGGTCATCCTCAAACACGCTTCGCAAACCCTGCTGGTCGGCGAACGGTTCGCCGCCGCCATGCGTCACGCCCAACTACCACCAGGGCTGTTCCACAACCTGTTGCTCGACCATGGCCAGACCGCCGCGATGATTGCCGGCGGACAGGTGCAGCAGGTTAATTTCACAGGCTCCGTGGACGCCGGCCGGGCCATGGAAAGCGCGGCGGCGGGACGCTTCCTCGGCATGGGCCTGGAACTGGGCGGCAAAGACCCGGCCTACGTGCGGGCCGACGCCAATCTCGAACATGCGGTTGAAAACCTGGTGGACGGCAGCTTCTTCAACTCCGGGCAAAGCTGTTGCGCCGTGGAGCGCATCTATGTCGATCAAAACATCTACCCGGCCTTTGTCGAGCGCTTCGTCGAACTGACCCGCCAGTACGTGCTGGGCAATCCACTGGACCCGGCCACCACCCTCGGTCCGCTGGTGACGCCCGGCGCGGCGGTCTTCGTCCGAGCCCAGATCGCCGAAGCCCTGGCCCTGGGCGCCAGGGCCTTGATCGATCCGCTGGCCTTTGCCGCCGATGTGCCGGGCAGTGCCTATCTTGCGCCGCAGGTGCTGGTCGATGTCACCCATCAAATGTCCGTCATGCGCGATGAAAGCTTTGGTCCGGTGGTCGGCATCATGCCGGTGACCGGCGACGACGAGGCGATCGCCTTGATGAACGACAGCGAGTTCGGGCTCAGTGCCTCAATCTGGACCCAGGACCTCACTGCCGCCGAACGCCTGGGCAACGAGATCGACACCGGCACCCTGTTCATGAATCGCTGCGATTACCTGGACCCGGCCCTGGCCTGGACCGGCGTGAAAAACAGTGGACGCGGCGTAACCCTGTCGCGACTGGGCTACGAACACCTGACCCGCGCCAAATCCTTCCATCTGCGCCACGAGACCTGAGCCATGAGCCTGAGCGGAAACTGGAACTACCCCACGAGCATTCGCTTTGGTGTCGGCCGCATCAGCGAGCTGGCCGCGGTCTGCCGCAGCCAAGGGATCCAGCGACCGTTACTGGTCACCGACAGTGGCCTGGGGCGCGCCTCGATCACCACCGCGGCCCTCGATGCCCTGCGCGCCGACGGCCTGGGGGTCGCGCTGTTCTGCGACCTCAAGCCCAACCCGGTCGAAGCCAACCTGGCCGGCGGGCTCGACGCCTGGCGCGCCGGCCAGCACGACGGGGTCATCGCCTTTGGCGGTGGCAGCGGCCTCGACATGGGCAAGCTCATCGCGTTCATGAGCGGCCAGACCCGCCCGGTCTGGGATTTCGAAGACATCGGCGACTACTGGACCCGCGCCGATGAGAGCCGCATCGCCCCGATCATTGCGGTGCCAACCACGGCGGGTACGGGCTCGGAAGTGGGCCGTGCGGCGGTGATCATCGACGAGGCGAGCCACACCAAGCGCATCATCTTCCACCCGAAAATGATGCCGCGGGTGGTCATCAGCGACCCGGCCATGACCGTCGGCATGCCGGCCAAAATCACCGCCGGTACCGGCATGGATGCATTGGCGCACTGCCTGGAGGCGTACTGTGCCCCGGGTTTCCACCCCATGGCCGATGGCATCGCCGTCGAAGGTATGCGCCTGGTGACCAATGCACTGGTGCGGGCCGTGCACACCCCTTCGGACCTCGAAGCGCGCGGGCAAATGCTCGCGGCTGCAGCGATGGGTGCCACCGCCTTCCAGAAAGGCCTGGGCGGCATGCACGCCCTCGCCCATCCGATCGGCGCGCTGTACGACACCCATCACGGCATGACCAACGCCACCTTGATGCCCTATGTGCTGAAGTTCAATCGCCCGGCCATTGAAGAACGCATCACCCGCCTGGCCGCGTATTTGCGCTTGCCCTCCCCGGGCTTCGACAGCTTTCTGGCCTTCATCCTCAAATTGCGCAAGGACATCGGCGTGCCCCACACGCTGTTTGAGCTGGGGGTAGACGATAAACAAGCCGACCTGATCGCGGACATGGCCATTGTCGATCCATCGGCCGGCGGCAACCCGCTGCCGATTACCCGGGCCGGCGCGGCGGAAATTTTCGAAGCGGCGTTCCATGGCCGTCTTTGAATCCGTACACCACTAGCGCCTGCGAAGGTGCCGACGACGTCGAACATCCGCAGCCAAGGTGGGTATCGGCAGTCGTGCAGTGGCAGGAGACGACACGGCTGCTGATGAAGTCAACATTGCGCCGTGATCGCTGGCAGGCTGACGAGTGACACCCTCGCTGGCATGCAACTGGGGCTTGCCGACTGATGCCTGAAAGCTCATCCGCCGCAAAATCCGATTGCCACTGAGTTCATGCTTGACCACCGCCAGTAGATGTAACAACACCAGGCCACCCAATATACCGGTACTTTGCTCATGGGCAGAGTGGAAGCCACGCAACAACTGTGGGCTGGTGATCAATGGCGGGAAACTCAGCACGCCAAACACCGAAATCGGTCGATCCATCATCAGCACACCGGTCAGTAACACCATCGCGGTAATCAGATAAATCAGGTTATGGACAAAGGTAGCCAATAACTCACCCGGCCCGGGCGTGTACTGGCGTAAATGGTTTACGCGCAAAACTGCGCGTAACAGGAAAAAGGGGATAAACAGCGTCGTCATCGAAATATTCAAACCCGTCAAGATTGATTTCATGCCTGGCGAAATATTGAATAACACGACATAAGTGCCCGCGCACAACGACCATAGAATAATAAACGCCGATAGCCAATGTAGCGCGACCTGTGCTCTTGTATATTTACTGTGACTCATGACGGTTTCCTCAAGCTCGAATTGAGAGAGACTTTTATTCATGCAGTCTTACGATGGGTGCCTACCCACTGGAACACTTGAATTTCCCCGACTCCCCAACTTTTGCGAGCGGGATAAGCTCACTGAGCAATTACTCTGCCAATCTGCTGTCGCAACAATTCGACGGCTTGAACCCCGTGTCGTTATGGGTTTCAGGCGATATTAAGTACCAGCCGGGCAGGAACGCTGCGGGAATTGGCCCACTAGTGGGGTGGGCTTACACCGAAATCGAGGGATAGTTGGAGATTGTTCCTGCCAGTGATTGCTTGTCCTGCCCAAACCTACTGAGCGAGCAGACATTTCAATCGAAAGTCCGGGACATGGCGCAATGCTGTTTATTTAAGAGATCGAGCGAGCTGTTCCATGCAATCGCTGCGCATCGTCTACCCTCACAAAGCGCCCTTCAGCCATTCGCTGTTAACATGCGCATCATCATTGTTCCGCTATTACACCGGAGAACCTCCATGCTCAAGCGTACCCTGGCACTGGTTGCAGGCTTGACCCTGTCGGCCTGTACCCTGCTGACCCACGCCGCCGACACCTTGAAAGTCAGCGCGATTCCTGACGAAGCCCCGACCGAACTGCTGCGCAAGTTCAAGCCACTGGGTGCCTATCTGGAGCAGCAACTGGGGATGAAAGTCGAGTTCGTACCGGTCAGCGACTATCCGGCGGTGGTCGAGGCGCTGGCCACCGACCGCATCGACCTGGCCTGGTTGGGTGGCTTCACGTTCGTGCAGGCACGCCTGAAAACCGGCAATGCCATTCCGTTGGTACAACGTGAGCAGGACGCCCAGTTCACCAGCAAGTTCATCACCGCCGACCCGGCCGTCAAATCCCTGGCCGATCTCAAGGGCAAGAGCTTTGCCTTTGGTTCGGTGTCCTCGACCTCGGGCAGCCTGATGCCGCGCTATTTCATGCTCAAGGATGGCATCAAGCCGGAAACCTATTTCAGTCGCGTCGGCTACTCCGGCGCCCATGACGCCACGGTTGCCTGGGTCCAGGCCGGCAAGGTCGACGCCGGGGTGTTGAACGCCAGCGTCTGGGAAAAACTGGTGGCGGCCGGCAAGGTCGACACCGCCAAGGTGCGGGTGTTTGCCACCACCCCGGCCTACTTCGACTACAACTGGACCGTGCGCGGGACACTCGACCCGGCGCTGGCGGCGAAGATCAAGGCAGCCTTCCTCGCCCTCGATCCGGCGAAGCCTTCGGACAAGCAGATTCTCGACCTGCAAGCCGCCAGCCGCTTCATCGAAACAAAGCCTGAGAACTACAAGGGTATCGAGGAAGCCGCACGCGCCGCCGACCTGCTCAAATGACATTGCACCTGAGTGGCGCCAGCCTGACCCACAGCAACGGCGTCCATGCCTTACAGAGCCTGGACCTGCACATCGGCGCCAGCGAACAGGTGGCCATCATCGGCCCGTCCGGCGCCGGCAAGTCGAGCCTGCTCAACCTGCTGGCCACTGCCCTGCGGCCCAGCAGCGGCGATCTGCAAGTGCTTGGCGAGCACGCCTGGCAGCTGTCTGCCCGGCAGCGTCAGCGCCTGCGCGCACGGATCGGCCTGGTGCATCAAGCGCCACCGCTGCCGCCACGCCAGCGCGTGGTCACGGCGGTACTGGCCGGGAAGATCGGTCAGTGGGGCCTGGGCAAAAGCCTGCTGAACCTGATGCATCCGCTGGACATTCCCGGCGCTCGCGCAGCGTTGGCCCGGCTGGACCTGAGCGACAAGCTGTTCGCGCAGTGCCAGCAATTGTCCGGTGGCCAGCTGCAGCGCGTGGGCATAGCCCGTGTGTTGTATCAAGCGCCTGAAGTGCTGCTGGCCGATGAGCCGGTGTCGGCCATGGACCCGGTGCTGGCCGAGCACACGCTGTCGGTACTCTCTCGCCATGCCCGCGAACACAACGTCACCCTGGTCGCCAGCCTGCATGCGGTGGAACTGGCGCTGGCGCACTTTTCGCGCATCATCGGCTTGCGCGACGGGCAGATCCTGTTCGACCTGCCGGCCCGCGAGGTCGACCGCGACCTGCTCGACAAGCTCTACGCCAACGAGCAACTGCAATTTTCCCCGGTTGCTCCGGCCCCCTTGAGCGTGCAGATACCCCGATGCTGACGCGTGACAGCCGCGACCCCGCCGCCCGGCCGCGCCTGCTGCTCAGCCTGTTGGCGATTGCCCTGTTGTGGCCCGGCATCCACTTCAGCGAGCTGGACCTGGGCGTGCTGCTGGCCGGTGACAGTCAGAGCGAAATAGGCCATTTCGTCTCCGCATTCTGGCCTCCGGCCCATGGCGAAGAGTTCATCCAGCTGTTGGTGCAAGCGACCTTGCAGACCCTGGCCATCGCCACGGCGGGCATGGCCCTGGCGTTGCTGTTGGCAGTCCCTGCCAGCCTGCTGGCCAGTCGGGCGCTGTCGCTGTCGGCGGCGTCCCGTGCGGGGCGCCCAAGTCCCTGGGGTCAACTGCTGCGTTGGCCGGTGCGCGGTGTATTGATCTTCCTGCGCAGCGTGCCGGAAATCGTCTGGGCCCTGCTGTTCGTGCGTGCGGTCGGCCTCGGCCCGACGGCCGGGGTACTGGCCATCGCCATCACCTACAGCGGCATGTTGGGCAAGGTCTACGCGGAGATTTTCGAGTCGGTCGACCAGCGCCCGGCCCACGCGTTGCTGCAAGCGGGCAGTGGTCGGCTGGCGGCGTTTGCCTACGGGATCCTGCCCAATGTCGCGGCAGAGCTGCTGTCGTACACGGTGTATCGCTGGGAATGCGCGATTCGCGCCTCGGTGGTGATGGGTTTCGTCGGGGCCGGTGGCCTGGGCCAGCAGATGGATCTGTCGCTGCGCATGTTCGCCAGTGGTGAAGTCGCCAGCCTGTTGCTGACGTTCCTGATGCTGGTCCTGCTCGCCGATCAACTCAGCCGCCTGCTGCGCTGGAGGCTGGCATGAACCGCCTGATCAATCTGGCGCTGCTCCTCGGCATCGGCGCCGCCATCATCGCTTCATTCAGCTACCTGGGCATCGACCTCGGCGAATTGGCCGGCAGCGGCAACCTGAAACAGATGGTCGCCTATGCGCAGCGATTTCTCAGCCCGGACCTGAGCGCGGCTCATCTGCAAGCCATCGGCCGTGGCGCCCTGGAAACCATCGCCATGTCGGCCTTGGGCACCCTGCTCGCGGCGGTGTTCGGCCTGCTGTTGGCATTGCCCGCCGCCGGGCGCTTCGGCTGGCCGTTGAAAAGCGCTGCGCGCCTGCTGCTCAATGCCCTGCGCGCAGTGCCGGAACTGGTATGGGCGGCGTTGATGGTGCTGGCCGCCGGGCTCGGCCCGAATGCCGGGACCCTGGCATTGGCGCTGCACACCACGGGCGTGCTCGGCCGCCTGTTCGCCGAAGCGCTGGAAAACACCCCGCCTGAACCTGCCGAAGCGATTCGCCTGCAAGGCGGCAATGCGCTGTGGGCATTCTGTTACGGCACCCTGCCCAACCTGCTGCCGCAGTTGCTGGCCTACATCCTGTACCGCTGGGAGAACAATATCCGCATGGCCAGTGTGCTGGGTTTCGTGGGTGCGGGCGGTCTGGGTCAGATGCTGTATGTCAGCCTCAGCCTGTTCCAGGAAGCGCAAGCCAGCACGGTGATTCTGGCCATGCTGTTGCTGGTGCTCGCCGTCGATTCACTGAGCAGCTGGAGCCGCCAACGCTGGGTCAAGGCATGAGCTCAGGCTTCGCTGATTTTACTGACGCTGGTGATGTGCTGGTTCCAGACCATCTCGTAATGCGCGGCCTGGACAATCGATAACACCGGCCTGGGGGTCATCAGCGCCCAGCAGTGGCTGCCCGGCATCCGCACGGAGTTGTAGCGAAGGCCCGGACAGCCCGCATCCTTGATGGCCCTGCCAAAGCGATGGGAATCGGCGTAGTCGTGCGGCGCATAGACCGGATCGCTCATCGGGATGGACGTGGCGTCCTTCATCGCCGCGTCGACGAAAGAACAGGACAAGCCACGGAACACAAAGCGCTCGTAGTTGAGGTTGCGCACCTTCGACCAGTACAGGCTCTGGTGATGTTGCACCTCGGCCAGCGCCGCGTCGATGGAGTCGGCCAGGTACAACACACCAAAGCGCCCATCGCTGAAGCGCGAACCCGCCGGGTTCACATGGGTAAAGGGTGCTGTGGCGTAGGAACAGCCCGGGATACCGAACGGAATTTCCGCCCGGGGTATCAACTCAAGGTGGCCCACTTCGTTTTTCAGCCGCGGGTTGGTCAGCGCCTGGATCTGGTACAGCACGTCAAACTCATCGGCGTCGGCGACGTCATCGAATATCGCGATCGGCGGAAACTTCGAATTGACCAGCCGCCAGGCTTGCAGTTGTTCGCCGGCAGACTCCGGCAACTGCTCCACCCTCACCATTGGGCGCCCCGTAGCGCATCGATCCGCCGAAACGTCTCGTACAGCGAAACCATGTCACCCTGGGACATCACATCAAGCGGGCTGCGGCCATTGAAAAACTCGTTATCGTTGGCCATCGCCGCAAAGCCATAGACGTTTTCCGGGTTATCAAAGATCAGGCGCAGCGCGGCGTGGATATTGAGCACAAAACTGATGCGCTGCATCTGGTCTGCATCCAGCGCCACCGACCAATCCGGGTCCCGCTGTTTGGCCCGTGTGTAGGTACTTCGGGAAATGCGCAGGATGCGGCAGGCTTGCTCGCTGGACGCGGCCCACTTTTCCAGGATGCCGACAGCGGCCCGCAAACCGGTCACGCACTGGCTCTTGTCGAATCCCTGGGTCTGCACGGCGACGGACATGTCCGATACTCTTTTTGAATCCCTAGAATCAAAAATAGTCTTTATGCGTCTACAGATCAATGGCGTATCGACCAGTGGCAACCAGCGATGGTCGTTAACGATAACCCGGGTGGTCTGGATAAACGCGGCGCCCTTGAGTGCATCGCCAGCAGGCTGGCTCCTACACGTGTTGCGTATGCCCAAGTAGGAGCTGGCCTGCCAGCGATGGTCGTCAACGATAACCCGGGTGGTCTGGATAAACGCGGCGCCCTTGAGTGCATCGCCAGCAGGCTGGCTCCTACACGTTTGCCTGGCGCTGCCGGTAAATCCGTTCGGCGGCGAGCAGTTGTTCGCGGTCATTGACCCCGCGTACATCGTCCTCCTCCACTTCCACCGCTGTCACCGGCAAACCGGCGCTGTTGGCCACGGCCACGACATCGGTCAGGTAATACTCGCCCTGGGCGTTTTGCTTGCCGATGCGCTCCAGCAGCCAGAGGCAACTGTCGGCACGCAGGCCCATGACCCCGCCGTTACAGAAACTCACCTGCAACTCCTCTGCACTGGCATCCTTGGCCTCGCGGATCGCCCGCAAATGACCGTCCTCCACCAGCAAGCGCCCATACGGCCCCGGTTGCCCGCTGTGAAACCCGGCGACCGCCACCGCCGCGCCGTCGATCAAGGCCTGGCGCAACCGCGAGAGTGTCTGCGAGGTGATCAGCGGCGAGTCACCGAACAGCACCAGTACACAGCCCTGCTCATGGGCCTGCAACGCACCGCGGGCGGCGAGCAGTGCATGCGCCGTTCCCAGTTGCTCATGCTGGGTAAACAACCGCGCGCTCGGTGCCGCCTGGTGCAGATAATCGGCCACCATAGGCCCACCCGCGCCGAGCACCACCGCCACCTGTTCGATGCCGGCGGCCTCGACCGCCGCCAGCACATGGCCGAGCAACGGTCGATTGCCTACCGGGTGCATGACTTTCGGCAATGGCGAGCGCATGCGAGTGCCCTGCCCGGCGGCGAGAATCACCGCCAGGGTCGACCAGGAAATAGTGTCGTTCATGGCAATCTCCTGTGTGCACCAAGTCTCAAGCCGGATCGCGATAGAACACATCGTCGGCATAGGGATACCACCAGTCCTGGATCTTCGGCTGGTGATCGATGATGACCATTTTCGAGCGACGGAACGCTTCCAGGCCCTGGCGTCCCAACTCGCGTCCCAGGCCAGACATCTTCCAGCCACCAAACGGCAGTGCGTCGTTGTCGATCAGCGGGTTGTTGACCCAGACCATCCCCGCCTCCAGGCGATCGGCGGCCTCCATGGCTTCGCCAAGGTCGGTGGAGAACAGCGAAGCGCCGAGGCCGAACGGCGAGTCGTTGGCCAACCGCACGGCTTCGTCGAAATCGCTGACACGACAGATCGCCGCCACCGGGCCGAAACACTCCTCCTGAACAATCGCCATGTCACCGGTGACGCCGGTCAGAATGGTCGGCTCGTAGAACCAGCCGACGCTGTGCTGTGGCGGTATGCGACCGCCGCAGACCAGCGTCGCACCCTTGGCCAGGGCATCGTCGACCAGGCGCATGACCTTGTTGCGCGCAGCTTCGCTGACCATCGGCCCGATTTCCGAACGCTCCAGGCCATGGCCGATGCGCAAGGCGCGGGTGCGCTCGGCAAACTTCGCGACAAACTCGTCGTGGATCTCATCGACCACGTAGAAGCGTTCCGCCGAGGTACAGATCTGTCCGCTCAGATGGAACGCCGCGGTCACGGCGCCCGCCGCGGCCACCTCCAGCGGCGCGTGCCTGGAGATGATCAACGGGTCGCTGCCCCCGGCCTCGATCACACAGGGCTTCATTTGCTGGGCACACGCCACCGCCACCGCCTGGCCTGCGGCGACGCTGCCGGTAAAGGCCACGGCGTGCGTCCCTGGCGACTTCACCAGCCATTGCGCGGTGGCGGCGTCGCCCGGCACACAAGACACCAGGCCCGGCAACAGCGTGGTGAAATGCTCCATGAACTTGAGGGTGCACAGGGTCGTGGCTTCCGCCGGCTTGACGATGCAGGCGTTGCCTGCCGCCAGCGAGGCAGCGACCGTCCAGCACATCAGCAGGATCGGAAAATTGAACGGCATGATGTGCACGCTGACGCCATACGGCTCATAGCGCACATGCTGGAAAGAACCGATCTGCGTGGTGCCGGCGACCTTGCCCGCGTCGTCCCGGGCCATTTCCGCGTAGTAGCGAAAGATCGGCGCGCAGTTGGCCAGCTCGCCCATGGCCTCTGGAAACGGCTTGCCCATTTCCAGGGTCATCAAGCGTGCGACTTCACGGTTGCAGGCGACGTCCTGCTCAATCGCATTGGCCAGTTGATGCAGGCGTGCGGCGCGGCTTTTCGCATCGACCAGGCGCCAGTGCTTTTGCGCGGCGGTCGCGGCATCGATGGCTGCTTGCACATCGGTTTCGTCGCCCAGGCCGACTTGGCCGACCGGTTGCAGGGTCGCCGGGTCCAGCACCTGGCGCACGCGCTTGCTGGTCAGGGGCAGGTATTGGGCGTTGATGAAACCTAAGGCGATGTCAGTGTTGAATGTGGCCATGGGATGATCCTTGAACCAATCGATAAGGGGTTTGGCGCAATGCCGCCAGGGTCGTGGGTGGCAATGGCTCGCGCCAGCCCGGCAAGTGCCGGTCGAGCCACTCGCGCAGCGGCGTCAGGGCTTC
>Ga0302169_10000525_pt1 | contig 11795 bp, 9 predicted proteins | sample I_Fen_N1_3_FD_193493 | JGI IMG/M metagenome (GOLD analysis project Ga0302169, IMG submission 193493) | Peat permafrost microbial communities from Stordalen Mire near Abisko, Sweden - I_Fen_N1_3 | ecosystem: Environmental > Terrestrial > Soil > Wetlands > Permafrost | place: Sweden: Abisko...
CGCGCTTGCGGTCGAAAGAGACCACCATGAAAGACACCATTCGCCAGCTGATCCAACAAGCCATCACCCAACTCGTCAACGAAGGTGTGTTGCCTGAAGGCCTGTCGCCGGCGATCCAGGTGGAAAATTCCCGCGACAAGAAGAACGGCGACTTCGCCAGCAACATCGCCATGATGCTGGCCAAACCGGCCGGCATGAAGCCGCGTGACCTGGCCGAGAAGATCATCGCTGCGCTGCCGGCTGATGAAAACGTCAGCAAGACCGAAATCGCCGGTCCGGGCTTCCTCAACTTCTTCCAGAACACCGACGCCCTGGCCACTCGCCTCGACGCCGCACTGGCCGACGCACACATCGGCGTGCGCAAGGCCGGCCCGGTGCAACGCACGGTGGTCGACCTGTCGGCGCCCAACCTCGCCAAAGAAATGCACGTCGGCCATTTGCGCTCGACCATCATCGGTGACGGTGTGGCGCGCGTTCTGGAATTCCTCGGCGACGAAGTGATCCGTCAGAACCACGTGGGCGACTGGGGCACACAGTTCGGCATGCTGATGGCGTACCTGCAAGAAAACCCGATCACCAGCGACGAACTGTCGGACCTGGAAAACTTCTACCGTGCGGCCAAGCAGCGCTTTGACGAATCCGAAGAGTTTGCCGATCGTGCCCGTGGCCTGGTGGTCAAGCTGCAAGCCGGCGACCCGGACTGCCTGGCGCTGTGGACCAAGTTCAAGGACATCTCGCTGTCGCACTGCCAGAAAATCTACGAACTGCTGAACGTCAAACTGACCATGGCCGACGTGATGGGCGAAAGCGCCTACAACGACGACCTGATCAACGTGGTCAACGACCTCAAGGCCGCCGGCATGCTGGTCGAGAGCAATGGTGCGCAGTGCGTGTTCCTCGACGAGTTCAAGAACGCCGACGGCGACCCGCTGCCAGTGATCATCGTCAAGGCTGACGGCGGCTACCTCTACGCCACCACCGACCTGGCGGCCGTACGTTATCGCAGCGGCAAGCTCAAGGCTGATCGCGCGCTGTACTTCGTCGACCAGCGTCAGGCCCTGCACTTCCAGCAAGTGTTCGCCGTGGCGCGCAAGGCCGGTTTCGTGACGCACCCGATGGAAATGGAACACATGGGCTTCGGCACCATGAACGGTAAAGATGGCCGTCCGTTCAAGACCCGTGACGGCGGCACCGTGAAGCTGATCGACTTGCTGACCGAAGCCCAGGAGCGCGCCTACACCCTGGTGAAGGACAAGAATCCTGAGCTTGTCGATGAAGAGTTGCGCAACATCGCCAAAGTGGTGGGCATTGGCGCGGTGAAATACGCCGACCTGTCCAAACATCGCACCAGCGACTACAGCTTCAACTTCGACCTGATGCTGAACTTCGAAGGCAACACCGCGCCGTACTTGCTGTATGCCTACACTCGCGTCGCTGGCGTGTTCCGCAAACTGGGCAAGGACTTCACCGAAGTCGAAGGCCAGATCGTGCTCGAAGCTGCACACGAACACGAGTTGGCGGCCAAACTGGCGCAGTTCGGTGAAATCCTCAACAACGTGTCCGACAAAGGCACGCCGCACATCCTCTGCACCTACCTGTACGATGTGGCCGGCCTGTTCTCCAGTTTCTACGAGAACTGCCCGATCCTCAGCGCCGACACTCCGGCGCAAATGCAAAGCCGTCTGCGCCTCGCCGCGCTGACCGGCCGCACTCTCAAGCAAGGCCTGGAACTCTTGGGTCTGGAAACTCTGGAGCGTATGTAAGTTGGCTGCCAAGAAAAAACCTGCACCCAAGCGTGGCGCCAGCCGTTACCAAGCTCCTGCAAAACAGCCGATCCCGGGCTGGCTGTGGATGGCCATCGGCCTGACGGTTGGCGCGTTCATCGTCTTTCTGATGAAACTGGAGCCCGGCAAGGGCAGTGACACGGTCAAGCGCGAGAAGGTGGAGCAGCAACAGAAAGCCAAGATCGCCGAGGCCAACAAGACCCCGCCGAGCCCGACGCAACCGGTGAAGCCGAAGTACGACTTCTACACCTTGCTGCCGGAATCGGAAGTGATCGTGCCGCCGGATGCCGTGCCGGAGAAAACCTTGCCGACGCCACAAGTCCCGGCGATCCCGACCACGCCGGTAACACCGGCCGAAGCGGCGAAGATCGACACGGCGCGCGCGCAGGCCGCCCTGGCCGGGATTACGCCGCCACCGGCGCCACCCGTCACCAAAGCGGCGCCAGTGACCAAGTTCTTCCTGCAGGCCGGTTCGTTCCGCAAGGAGACTGACGCGGACAAGGTTCGCGCGCAGATCATTCTGCTGGGTCAGGCGGTGGCGGTTGAGTCCGGCACGGTGAAGGATGAAACCTGGTATCGCGTGTTGGTCGGGCCGTTCAGCAACCGCGAACAACTGACCACGGCACAGAAACAACTGGCCGGCGCCGGGTTTAGCAACCTGTTGTTACAACAACGCCAAAGCCGCTGATCACGTCAGAGACACCGCGTCATCGTTCTTCGCGAGCAAGCCCGCTCCCACATTTGACCGCATTCCAAGGTGGGAGCGGGCTTGCTCGCGAAGGGGCCCTGGCAAACACCACAGCTCCCACCTGACTAGCACCACTCGTCCCCTCTCCCGCCTCGCAGTTGAAAAACGCTCCACCACCCCCATATGAGTTGGCATAAGGCATTTTCGCCCCGCTGCGTGGAGACTCTCCCTTGACCACCATCGTTTCAGTTCGCCGCCACGGCAAAGTCGTCATGGGCGGCGACGGCCAGGTTTCTCTCGGCAATACCGTGATGAAAGGCAATGCGAAGAAAGTTCGCCGCCTGTACCACGGCCAGGTTATCGCCGGTTTTGCCGGGGCCACCGCTGACGCCTTCACCCTCTTCGAACGTTTCGAAGGCCAGCTTGAGAAGCACCAAGGTCACCTGGTTCGCGCCGCCGTCGAACTCGCCAAAGAATGGCGCACCGATCGCTCCCTCAGCCGCCTCGAAGCCATGCTCGCAGTCGCCAACAAAGATGCCTCCCTGATCATCACCGGCAACGGCGATGTGGTTGAGCCTGAAGAAGGCCTGATCGCCATGGGTTCCGGCGGCGGCTACGCCCAGGCCGCTGCCAGCGCACTGCTGAAGAAGACCGACCTGTCGGCCCGGGAAATCGTCGAAACCGCCCTCGGCATCGCCGGCGACATCTGTGTATTCACCAACCACACCTTCACCATTGAGGAGCAGGACCTCGCTGAGTAAGCCTGTTTTGGCCACCACGCCACGGCTCACTTTTACCTGAGGACCGCCAATTACTATGTCCATGACTCCCCGTGAAATCGTCCACGAACTCAATCGCCATATCATCGGCCAGGACGATGCCAAGCGCGCCGTCGCCATCGCGCTGCGTAACCGCTGGCGCCGGATGCAGCTGCCTGAAGAGCTGCGCGTTGAAGTAACCCCCAAGAACATCCTGATGATCGGCCCGACCGGCGTCGGTAAAACCGAGATCGCTCGCCGCCTGGCCAAACTCGCCAACGCGCCGTTCATCAAAGTCGAAGCGACCAAGTTCACCGAAGTCGGCTACGTCGGTCGCGACGTTGAGTCGATCATTCGTGACCTGGCGGACGCGGCGATCAAGCTGCTGCGCGAACAGGAAATGACCAAGGTTCGCCATCGCGCCGAAGACGCCGCCGAAGATCGCATCCTCGACGCCCTGCTGCCACCGGCACGCATGGGTTTCAGTAACGAAGACGCCGGATCGGCTACCGATTCCAACACCCGTCAGCTGTTCCGCAAGCGCCTGCGCGAAGGTCAGCTGGATGACAAGGAGATCGAAATCGAAGTCGCCGACGTGGCCGGCGTCGACATCTCCGCGCCACCGGGCATGGAAGAAATGACCAACCAGTTGCAGAGCCTGTTCGCCAACATGGGCAAGGGCAAAAAGAAAAGCCGCAAGCTCAAGGTCAAGGAAGCGCTGAAACTGGTGCGTGACGAAGAAGCCGGCCGCCTGGTCAACGAAGAAGAGTTGAAGGCCAAGGCCCTGGAAGCGGTCGAGCAACACGGCATCGTGTTCATCGACGAAATCGACAAGGTCGCCAAGCGTGGCAACTCCGGCGGCGTCGACGTGTCCCGTGAAGGCGTACAGCGCGACTTGCTGCCGTTGATCGAAGGCTGCACCGTCAACACCAAGCTGGGCATGGTCAAGACCGACCACATCCTGTTCATTGCCTCCGGTGCATTCCACCTGAGCAAGCCGAGCGACCTGGTGCCTGAGCTGCAAGGCCGCCTGCCGATTCGGGTCGAGCTCAAGGCGCTGACGCCGGAAGACTTCGAACGCATTCTCAGCGAGCCGCATGCGTCGCTCACCGAGCAGTATTGCGCGCTGCTGAAAACCGAAGGCCTGGGTATCGAGTTCCAGCCGGACGGCATCAAGCGCATTGCCGAGATCGCCTGGCAGGTCAACGAAAAGACCGAGAACATCGGTGCCCGCCGCCTGCACACCTTGCTTGAGCGTCTGCTTGAAGAGGTGTCGTTCAGCGCCGGTGACCTGGCCAGCGCCCATGACGGCAAGGTGATCATGATCGACGCCGACTACGTCAACAGCCACTTGGGCGAATTGGCGCAGAACGAAGACCTGTCCCGTTATATCCTGTAAGCCAAGCGACCCTCTGTAGGAGCACAGCTTGCTGGCGATGGCGCACTTGAGATCGCCATCGCCGGCAAGCCGTGCTCCTACAGGAGTCAGACCACGCGCCTACAGACGGACTCCAGGTCATGACCCAACTCCCCACCGACATCAAACTGCATAAAGCCTCGAAAACCCTGTCGCTGAAATACGCGTCCGGCGAGGAATATCATCTGCCCGCCGAGTTCCTGCGCGTGCACTCTCCCTCCGCCGAGGTCCAGGGCCACGGCAAACCCATCCTGCAATTTGGCAAGATCAACGTCGGCCTGAGCAAGGTAGAACCGGCCGGTCAGTACGCACTGAAGTTGACCTTCGACGACGGCCACGACAGCGGCCTGTTCACCTGGGAATACCTGTACGAGCTGGCGCGACGTTATGACGCACTCTGGGACGACTATCTTGCAGAACTCAAAGCCGCCGGAAAAACCCGCGACCCGAACGAATCCGTGGTCAAGCTGATGCTCTAAGTCAGGCCTCTTGTTCTTTAGAGGGCATTTTCTAATTTCATCTGTTTGAATGCTCCGCGTCAGGGTCAATGATTGGCCCGCTTGCGAAAAAAATTAAACTCGGGTAACCAATGGATCTGGCAAGTTCCCTGCAGGCTCTCTGAACTAAAAAGCAGCGATGCAGTATTAACGGTCACCCGAGCAGTAGTACCTGGCATTGGCTGTGTGACTGCACAGTCAGGCTCAGGTACTCGTCTCAGGACAATGGAGCGTCGTAGATGAGTAACAAGAATAACGATGACTTGAAATCTCAAGCCTCGGAAAACACTTTAGGGCTGAATCCTGTCGTTGGGCTGCGTGGTAAAGATCTACTGGCTTCTGCTCGCATGGTGCTCAGGCAGGCCATCAAACAACCGGTCCACAGTGCCAAGCATGTTGCCCATTTCGGCCTTGAACTGAAGAACGTGTTGTTCGGCAAATCCGAACTGCTTCCTACCCCCGAAGACCGTCGCTTCAACGATCCGGCGTGGAGTCAGAACCCGCTCTATAAACGTTATCTGCAAACTTACCTGGCGTGGCGCAAGGAGCTCCACGACTGGATCGACGAAAGTAACCTGACGCCCAAGGATGTCGCGCGCGGGCACTTCGTGATCAACCTCATGACCGAAGCCATGGCCCCGACCAACACGGCGGCCAACCCGGCGGCAGTCAAACGCTTCTTCGAAACCGGCGGCAAAAGCCTGCTCGATGGCCTCTCGCATCTGGCCAAGGACATGGTGCACAACGGCGGCATGCCGAGCCAGGTCAACATGGGCGCATTCGAAGTCGGCAAGAGCCTGGGCGTGACCGAAGGCGCTGTCGTGTTCCGCAACGATGTGCTGGAACTGATCCAGTACAAGCCGACCACCGAACAAGTCTACGAGCGCCCCCTGCTGGTGGTGCCGCCACAGATCAACAAATTCTACGTATTCGACTTGAGCCCGGAAAAGAGCCTGGCGCGCTACTGCCTGCGCAGCAATGTGCAGACCTTTATCGTCAGCTGGCGCAACCCGACCAAGGAACAGCGCGAGTGGGGCCTGTCGACCTACATCGAAGCGCTCAAGGAAGCGGTCGATGTGGTCAGCGCCATCACTGGCAGCAAAGACATCAACATGCTCGGCGCCTGCTCCGGCGGCATCACCTGCACCGCGCTGCTGGGCCATTACGCGGCACTCGGCGAGAAAAAGGTCAACGCCCTGACGCTACTGGTTAGCGTGCTGGACACCACCCTGGACAGCGACGTCGCCCTGTTCGTCGACGAGCAAACCCTCGAATCCGCCAAGCGCCAGTCCTATCAGGCCGGTGTGCTGGAAGGCCGCGACATGGCGAAAGTCTTCGCCTGGATGCGCCCCAACGATTTGATCTGGAACTACTGGGTCAACAACTACCTGCTGGGTAACGAGCCGCCGGTGTTCGACATCCTGTTCTGGAACAACGACACCACTCGGTTGCCCGCCGCGTTCCACGGCGACCTGATCGAGATGTTCAAAAGTAATCCACTGATCCGCCCCGATGCACTGGAAGTGTGCGGTACGCCAATCGACCTGAAGCAAGTCACCGCTGACATTTACAGCCTGGCCGGCACCACCGACCACATCACCCCGTGGAAGTCCTGCTACAAGTCGGCGCAACTGTTTGGCGGCAAGGTCGAATTCGTGCTGTCGAGCAGCGGGCATATCCAGAGCATTCTGAACCCGCCAGGCAACCCGAAATCGCGCTACATGACCAGCAGCGACATGCCTGCCAAGGCCGAAGACTGGCAAGAAAACTCCACCAAGCACACCGACTCCTGGTGGCTGCACTGGCATGCATGGCTGGGCGAACGTTCGGGAAAACTGAAGAAAGCCCCAACGGTTTATGGCAACAAAACCTTCACCGCCGGCGAAGCAGCACCGGGCACTTATGTACATGAGCGGTAACTGACACACCTCGCCCTCCTGTAGGAGCCGAGCTTGCTCGCGAAGGCGGCGGCACAGTCAATATGACTGCGCCTGCCTCACCGCTATCGCGAGCAAGCTCGGCTCCTACAAGGGATCGGGGATGAATTAACCCACAGGGCCTGAAGCATGCCGCAACCGTTCATATTCCGTACCGTCGACCTGGATGGCCAGACCCTCCGCACGGCGGTACGCCCCGGCAAGCCTCACTTGACGCCCTTGCTGATTTTCAACGGCATCGGCGCCAACCTGGAGCTGGTGTTTCCGTTCGTCGCAGCGTTGGACCCGGACCTGGAAGTCATTGCGTTCGACGTCCCCGGCGTCGGCGGCTCGTCGACGCCAAATCGACCGTATCGCTTTCCGGGCCTGGCGAAACTCACGGCACGGATGCTCGATTATCTCGACTACGGACAAGTCAACGTGATCGGCGTGTCCTGGGGCGGCGCCCTCGCCCAGCAGTTCGCGTACGACTACCCCGAGCGCTGCAAGAAACTCGTATTGGCCGCCACCGCGGCCGGCGCAGTGATGGTGCCGGGCAAACCGAAAGTGCTGTGGATGATGGCCAGCCCACGGCGCTACATCCAGCCGTCGCACGTGATCCGCATCGCCCCGATGATCTATGGCGGCGCCTTCCGTCGCGACCCCACCCTGGCGGCCAGCCACGCGGCGAAAGTCCGTTCGGCGGGCAAGCTCGGTTACTACTGGCAGCTGTTTGCCGGCCTTGGCTGGACCAGCATTCATTGGCTGCACAAGATCAACCAGCCGACGCTGGTACTGGCCGGCGACGACGATCCACTGATCCCGCTGGTCAACATGCGCCTGCTGGCCTGGCGAATTCCCAACGCCCAGCTGCACATCATCGATGACGGGCATCTGTTCCTGATCACCCGCGCCGAAGCGGTGGCACCGATCATCATGAAATTCCTCGAGGAAGAACGTCAGCGCGCCGTGATGCATCCGCACCCTTCGCCGTTGGGCAGTTAGTCGCTTCATCGGCCGACAGGACGCCGCGCCGCGCAACAACCCACAACAGCGTCTATGGTGATCTGGTTCAGTGAGTTTGTTTTTGGCTTGAAACGAAGGAGTGTTGAGACATGCGCGAGAAACCAGCGAGAGACGCCTTACCCACTCCCGCCGCGTTCATCAACGCACAGAGTGCGATTACCGGCCTGCGTGGCCGGGATCTGATTTCGACCTTGCGCAGCGTGGCGGCCCACGGCTTGCGCAACCCGGTGCACAGCGCCCGACACGCGTTGAAACTGGGCGGTCAGTTGGGCCGTGTCTTGTTGGGTGAAACCTTGCACGCGACCAACCCGCAGGACAGTCGTTTCACCGACCCGGCGTGGAGCCTCAACCCGTTTTATCGTCGCAGCCTGCAGGCCTATCTGAGTTGGCAAAAGCAGGTCAAAAGCTGGATTGACGACAGCGCTATGTCCCCCGACGATCGCGCCCGCGCGCACTTTGCGTTTGCCTTGCTTAATGATGCCGTGTCGCCGTCCAACACCCTGCTCAATCCGCTGGCGATCAAGGAGATCTTCAATTCCGGGGGCAACAGCCTGGTGCGCGGCGTCAGCCATCTGGTCGACGACTTCTTGCACAACGACGGCCTGCCCCGGCAAGTCACCAAGCAGGCATTCGAAGTGGGTAAAACCGTTGCCACCACGACGGGTTCGGTGGTGTTTCGCAACGAGCTGCTGGAACTGATCCAGTACAAGCCAATGAGCGAAAAGCAATATTCGAAACCGCTGCTGGTGGTGCCGCCGCAGATAAACAAGTACTACATTTTCGACCTGAGCCCGCATAACAGCTTCGTCCAGTACGCCCTGAAAAACGGCCTGCAGACGTTCATGATCAGCTGGCGCAATCCGGATGTGCGTCATCGTGAATGGGGGCTGTCGACCTACGTTGAAGCCGTGGAAGAAGCGATGAATGTCTGCCGGGCGATCACCGGCGCGCGCGAGGTGAACCTGATGGGTGCCTGTGCCGGCGGGCTGACCATCGCCGCGTTGCAAGGTCACTTGCAGGCCAAGCGACAACTGCGCCGCGTGTCCAGCGCGACCTATCTGGTGAGCCTGCTCGACAGTCAGATGGACTCCCCGGCAACGCTGTTCGCCGACGAACAGACCCTTGAAGCGGCCAAGCGCAAGTCGTATCAGAAAGGTGTGCTGGATGGTCGTGACATGGCCAAGGTGTTCGCCTGGATGCGCCCCAATGACTTGATCTGGAGTTATTTCGTCAATAACTACCTGCTCGGCAAAGAACCGCCAGCGTTCGACATCCTCTACTGGAACAACGACAACACCCGGCTGCCAGCGGCCTTTCACGGCGATCTGCTGGACTTCTTCAAACACAACCCGCTAAGCCACCCTGGCGGCCTTGAAGTGTGCGGCACGCCCATCGACTTGCAGAAAGTCACGGTCGACAGTTTCAGCGTCGCGGGCATCAACGACCACATCACGCCGTGGGACGCGGTGTATCGCTCGACACTGTTGCTGGGCGGCGAGCGTCGTTTCGTGCTGTCCAACAGCGGTCACGTGCAGAGCATTCTCAACCCGCCGAGCAACCCGAAAGCCAACTACGTCGAAGGCGCAAAACTGAGCAGCGACCCACGGGCCTGGTATTACGACGCCAAGCAAGTGGACGGCAGCTGGTGGACACAATGGCTGGAGTGGATTCAGCAGCGTTCCGGCGCGCTAAAAGAAACCCACATGGCCCTCGGTAATCAGAACTATCCACCGCAGGAGGCAGCACCCGGTACTTACGTGCGTGTGCGCTGACGTTCAACCCACCACGGCCGACGCTGGCCGTGGCACTGACTCGACCATTAAGAAGACTGGATGAAAACCCGCGACCGGATTCTCGAATGTGCTTTGCAGTTGTTCAATCAGAAAGGCGAACCGAACGTCTCCACCATGGAAGTTGCCAACGAGATGGGCATCAGCCCCGGCAACCTCTACTACCACTTTCACGGCAAAGAACCGCTGATTCTCGGTTTGTTCGAGCGCTTCCAGTCTGAACTGGCGCCGCTGCTCGACCCGCCCGCCGATGTGGAACTGGCACCGGACGATTACTGGCTGTTCCTGCACCTGATCGTCGAACGACTGTCGCATTACCGGTTTCTGTTCCAGGACCTGTCGAACCTGGCCGGTCGCCTGCCCAAACTGGCCAAGGGCATACGCAACCTGCTCAACGCGCTGAAGCGCACGCTGGCGTCATTGTTGGCGCGGTTGAAGGCGCAGGGGCAATTGGTCAGTGATACGCAGGCGCTGGGGCAGTTGGTGGAGCAGATCACCATGACGCTGCTGTTCTCGCTGGATTACCAGCGGATTCTGGATCGTGAGGGTGAGGTGAGGCTGGTGGTGTACCAGATCATGATGCTGGTGGCGCCGCACTTGCTGCCGCCGATCAAGGTTGCGACCGAGCAGATGGCGCTGCAATACCTGGAAGAACACGAATAACCACTGTAGGAGCCGAGCTTGCTCGCGATGGCGCTGTGTCAGTCGACATCAGTATCGGCTGACACAAAGCAATCGCGAGCAAGCTCGGCTCCTACAGAGGGCTGCGTTATTCATGAACCGTGCACAAACAAAAACGCCCGACCTTGGCAGGCCGGGCGTTTTTTTGAGCCCTGAAAATCAGGACTGACTGGTTGGCGTCGTTGCTGGCGCTGCAGTCGGGGTTACAGCAGGGGTTGGCGCGGTAGCAGAGTTCGATGCGCTGACCGGGGCAGCCGGGGTTGCCGGTTTGGCAACAGCAGCTACTGCTGGTTTGGGTGCGGCGGCTTTCGGCGCCGCCGGTTTTTTCACCGCTGGCTTCTTCGCTGCAGCAGGTTTCGCTGCTGGCTTGGCGGCCGGTTTGGCAGCTGCGGTTTTGGCGGCTGGTTTAGCGGCTGGCTTGGCGGCTGCTTTGGCGGCAACCGGTTTAGCTGCTGGCTTGGCGGCTGCAGGTTTTGCCGCGGCCGTTTTGGCAGCAGGTTTTGCCGCTGCTTTCGCAGCAGGTTTGGCAGCCGGTTTAGCGGCGGCTTTTACCAGTGGCTTGGCAGCGGTTTTAGCCGCTGGTTTGGCCGCTGCGGTTTTCGCCGCAACTGGCGCAACCTTGGCACCGGTGAGTTTTTCGATTTGCTTGGTCAGGGTATCGACCTTGCTGTGCAGTGCTTTCACTTCGTTGCGGCTCGGAACACCGAGGCGCGAAATGGCGCTGTTCAGACGCTTGTCGAAAGCCCCTTCCAGCTCATCCCATTTGCCCAGCGCACGATCTTTAACGCCAGTGATGCGCGACTTGGCCGACGAAGCAGAATCCTTGGCGGCATCGACTTTCTTGCCAACAGCGTTCTTGGTGAGCTTCTCGGCTTTCTCGCCGTCTTTGACCAATGTATCGAAGAGCTTGCTGCCGTCAGTGTCGATCTTCGAGTACACGCCTAAACCAGCCAGCCAGATTTTGCGGGAGTAGTCTTCGACTCTCCCGATCCACGAGCTGCCTTCTTTTTCGGTGTTCTTTTTAACAGCCATCCCGTTCTCCTTAAGATTTACGCGCGACGCGTTCGAGCAATGCCGTCAGCTCATCGAGCTTAGCAGAGAGTGTCTCAACGTCATGTTTAGACGGAATGCCGATACGATTCAAGGCACTTGCGACACGCGAGTCAAAAGCCTTCTCGACCTTGTCGAGTTGAACTTCGACCTTGCCTTTGAAAGTACTCACTTCACTCTTGGCTTCA
>Ga0302169_10000533_pt1 | contig 11695 bp, 10 predicted proteins | sample I_Fen_N1_3_FD_193493 | JGI IMG/M metagenome (GOLD analysis project Ga0302169, IMG submission 193493) | Peat permafrost microbial communities from Stordalen Mire near Abisko, Sweden - I_Fen_N1_3 | ecosystem: Environmental > Terrestrial > Soil > Wetlands > Permafrost | place: Sweden: Abisko...
CACGGGTCATGATGAAGTCAGGCAGGGTGTGGTGGGTGGTCACGTCGATTGGCTTAGGGTAAGCCGCGGTGTGGCAGAAGGACTGCATCACCAGATCGGTCGAGAAGCCCAGGCACGCCAGGTCTTTCAGTTCGTCACGGGTCATTGGACCGGTGGTGTCCTGGGAACCCACGGTGGTCATTTTCGGTTCGCAGTAGGTGCCTGGACGAATGCCAGTCACGCCGCAAGCCTTGCCGACCATTTTCTGCGCCAGGGTGAAACCCTTGGTGCTTTCAGCCGGTGCTTCAGGCTTCTTGAACAGAGTCGAAGGTGGCAGACCCAGTTCGGCGCGAGCCTTCTCGGTCAGGCCACGGCCGATGATCAGCGGAATACGGCCGCCGGCGCGAACTTCGTCCAACAGGACCGGAGTCTTCATTTCGAAGGTGGTCAGGACTTCGTCGGTACCGTGCTTGCAGACTTTGCCAGCATGCGGGTACAGGTCGATCACGTCGCCCATGTTCATGTTGGAAACGTCGAACTCGATCGGCAGTGCGCCGGCATCTTCCATGGTGTTGTAGAAGATCGGAGCGATCTTGCTGCCGAAGCAGAAACCGCCTGCGCGCTTGTTCGGCACGTAAGGAACGTCGTCGCCGAAGAACCACAGTACCGAGTTGGTAGCGGATTTACGCGAAGAACCGGTACCGACCACGTCGCCGACGTAGGCGATCGGGAAGCCGGCGTTGCGCATTTCTTCGATCTGCTTCATCGGACCGGTGACGCCTTGTGCGTCAGGCACGATGCCGTCGCGAGCCATTTTCAGCATGGCCAGGGCGTGCAGCGGGATGTCTGGACGGGACCAGGCATCCGGAGCAGGGGACAGGTCGTCGGTGTTGGTCTCGCCGGTGACCTTGAACACGCGCAGGCTGATCTTGTCGGCCAGCACCGGGCGCTTCACGAACCACTCGCCGTCAGCCCAGGATTGCAGTACGCCCTGGGCGTGAACATTACCGTTCTTGGCTTTTTCAGCGACGTCGTGGAAGGCGTCGAACATCAACAGGGTGTGCTTGAGTTCTTCGGCCGCTACTGGTGCCAGTTCGGCGTCGTCCAGCAGGTTCACCAGGGTCACGATGTTGTAGCCGCCCTGCATGGTGCCGAGCAGTTCAACAGCGCGTTTTTTGTCGATCAGAGGGGATTTGGCTTCGCCTTTGGCGATGGCGGACAGGAAGCCGGCCTTGACATAGGCTGCTTCGTCCACTCCAGGTGGAACGCGATTGGTGATCAGGTCAACGAGGAAAGCTTCTTCGCCAGCCGGGGGATTTTTCAGCAGCTCGACCAGGCCTGCAGTTTGTTCGGCGTTTAGCGGCTGGGGAACGATACCCAGTGCTGCACGCTCTTCGATATGTTTGCGGTAGGCTTCAAGCACAGTATTACCCTCATCAGTGGTCCCAAATGGGTGTCCGGGACGCTCATCCAGAAATTGCCGTACTCATGCGCTTCATGGCGTTGTGAGCCACTTAGCCAGAATTACCGGCAATTTCTTACAGAAGCTGCTTTCAAAGTTTTACGCCTGCAGAACGGGAGCTGATGAGGGTTGGCGTCGGGTTTTTCCCCGCTGGAAAAAACCTTTCGCCAACACCGTTCTGAAGGAACGACTGTGCTCGTGACGCTTTGAAAACAGCTTCCAACGGACATTGGCGCCTAAAAAGGCTGGCTGATTCTACGGTAAAAAAAATTTAAAGGTAAGTCGGGCTCTATTGGACTTTGGTGGAGAGCCGACCCCGGAATGTTGACGCGCCGGATGCGCAGAGCGTTGAGGGGTGATCAATGGCGGACAAAGGGCTAACATGCCACTCTGTTTTGCTTTTTCGCGTTCTCCCCTATGCCCAATCAGACCATCAAGACCCCTTGCGTCGGCCTCTGCTCCACCGTTTACGGTGATCTGGTGTGCCGTGGCTGCAAGCGTTTCCATCATGAAGTGATTCACTGGAACGGCTACAACGAAGAAGAAAAGCGCGCGGTATGGCTGCGTCTTGAGCAGTTGTTGTCCCAGGTGATGGCGGCCAAGGTGGAAATTTTTGATCCGGCGCTGCTCCGGATGCAGCTGGAGCAGCGCAAGATCCGCTTCGTGCCCCATCAGTCGGAATACTGCTGGGCTTATCAGTTGATTGCACGGGGCGCGCGGGTGATCAACAACCTGGAAGCCTACGGCATGGTGCTGCTGCCGGAGTTTCGCGACTGGAACCTGCCGGAGCTGCGGGACGCCATTGATCGGGAATTCTTTTTGCTTTCAGAAGCGCATTACCAGCGCTATATCGCGCCGGGGTTTCTGAATGATGCATTCGGCGGCTAATAAATAGCATCGCCGGCAAACCCGTTCCCGCAAGGTCGATTAAAACCCCGTGGGAGCGGGCTTGCCCGCGATGGTCATCTGTCAGGCACAGCAGGGCTTAATGCTTGCTCGCGATTTCCTCCAGGTGATCCTCGACTTCCTGGGGCTTGAGCACCAGCACATCGCTCTCCACCGCATCGAGCACCACTTCCGCCGTATTGCCGATCAACGTCCCGGATAATCCGCTGCGCGCCACGGTGCCAATCACCGTCACGGCCGCCTGCAGCTTGTGCACCATGAACGGGATCAGCACGTCCGCCGGGCCTTCGGCGATGTGCAGGTGTTCATCGTCGACGTCGAACTCCGCCTGGAACGCCTTGCACTGTTCGCGATAGCGCGCCTCGATGGTTTCGCTGAGCTGGAAGGTCGGGTCGGCCGACGACAGCATGGGCGACGGATGGGCGCTGATGACATGCAAGTGCGCTTTGGCCATGCTGGCAATGTCATAGCCGTAATCGATGATGGTGTTGTGCAGATGGCGGTGCTCACTGTCGATGTTGCCGACATCGACGGCCGCCAGAATCACTTTGTCCTTCCAGGAACCTGCGGTTTTCACCAGCAGGACCGGAGTCGGGCAGGTGCGCAACACTTTCCAGTCTTCCGGGGTCAGCAGGGCCTTTTTCAGCGGGCTGTCGGGGTAATGCTGCTTGATCACCAGACCGCAGCCTTCGGCTTGCTGCACCGTGACGATGGTTTCATGCAGGCTGCTTTCCCAGGCCTGTTCGGTGGTGACGCTATAGCCATCCGCCACCAGCGCCGCCTTGAGCACGCCGAGCATGGCGCTGTGGTCGTGCTTGCGGTCGCAGACCAACAGGTGCAAATGGGCCCGGGTCACGCCGGCAATCAATTTGGCGCGCTTGAGCGCTAGGCTTTCCGAGTGCTCGGGTTCAAGAACCACCAGAATGCTGCGAATGGCTTGCATGATCGGGATCTCCGGAAAGTAAGGATGGCGTGAAACTACTATAGATGCTGGTCGCCTGCACGGGACTTGATGCATATCAACGGTAGCGACTGGTGGTCTTCGGGCAGGCCGGTATAATCGGCGCCCTTCGTTTTGAACCTTTTTTCCGTGGGCCCCATGATCCTTCCCGAAATACACGAATTCCTTGGCTGCCGTACCCCCGATGGTTGGGTTCAAGCCGCACTGGCCGATCAGGAAACCCTGCTGATCGACCATAAGAACTGCGAATTCAAGGCTGCCAGCACGGCGCTCAGCCTGATTGCCAAGTATCACTCCCACGTCGATCTGATCAACATGATGTCGCGCCTGGCCCGGGAAGAGCTGGTGCACCACGAGCAGGTCATGCGTCTGATGAAAAAACGCAAGATCGGACTGCGTCAGCTGTCCGCCGGGCGTTACGCCTCGGGGTTGCGCAAAGTGGTGCGCAGTCACGAACCGGTGAAACTGGTGGATACCCTGGTGGTCGGCGCGTTCATCGAGGCCCGCAGTTGCGAGCGTTTCGAAGCCTTGGTGCCGCATCTGGACGAAGAGCTGGGCAAGTTCTATTTCGGCCTGCTCAAAAGTGAAGCCCGGCATTTCCAGGGTTACCTGAAACTGGCCTATCAATACGGAGATGCCAAGGATATCGCCCAGGTCATCGACAAGGTCCGCGCCGCCGAGCAGGAGCTGATCGAGTCGCCGGATGTGGAGTTCCGCTTCCACAGTGGTGTGCCGACCGCGGCCTGAACCGCATGACCCTCCGGGGTGATTCTTTATGCCTGGAATTTGCCCTTCAAAATACCGCCCCGTAGGAGCGAGCCTGCTCGCGATGGTCGCCAACGTTTACGCGGACGTTCAGGTTTAATGCGGCGTCTTTGGGTGCTTCGCGAGCAGGCTCGCTCCTACAGGGGGATCGCGCTGGTGCCTGGATCGCGAGCCTAGCGGCTCAGCCCCAGGCGCTCATGCCACTGCGCAATGGACTCCTCGGGATAGACATCGAACTGCCGGTCCTTCCCATGCGCTTCGACCTCCACCCACGAGGCTTTCGAGCCGAGCATCAGGTGCGTGTGTTCCGGCGGGATCGGTAGCGGGGTGTCGATGGCCGAGGCGAACGGGTGAATCAGCTCGGGCCATTCAGGACTGAACAACCACAAGCCCGAACCGCACAACGAGCAGAAATGCCGCTCGGCGGTGCTGCTGTGGGCGCGTTTGTCACCTTCATTCTTGAGCCGCGCATGGTAGATCGCGATGTGCTTGCGCCCGCGTACTTTCAGGCTGGCGGCATCGCCGCCGAGGTTGATCGCATAGCCGCCACCGCCCTGGGTCTTGCGGCAGATCGAGCAATAGCAGCGTTGATAAGGGTAGGGGTGGGCGCTGGTCAGGCTGAATGACACCGCGCCGCAATGGCAGGAACCGTCGAGTCGCATGGTGCTCTCCAGAGAACTGAAATCGTTCGTTCAGCCTAGAGGATGTGTGACGAGCGTGCTGACGCCTTCGCTGCGATGCGGCGACCCGACAAGCCAGCTCCTACGGGGGCCGTGGATGCAGGCGAAATCCATGAACGACCCAAAACCCTGTGGGAGCTGGCCTGCCAGCGATAGCGGTGTATCAGGCAATGTCGATGTTGAGTGAACTGGCGCCTTCGCTGGCGAGCCAGTTCCTAGAGGAACACGGCGCTCACAATCCTTGCCGGCGAACAAGGATAACGCGGTCTGACTGGACGCCCACTGCGCACCACGTCAGCATGGCCGCTTCGGAACCGGGACCTGACCTGATGCGACGACTACCCTCCCTGGCAGCACTGCGAACCTTCGAATGCGCCGCGCGCCATGCCCATTTCGGTCGGGCAGCCGCTGAGTTGTGTGTGACCGACAGCGCCGTCAGCCATCAGATTCGTCAGCTGGAAGAACAACTGGGCGTGTCGTTGTTTATTCGCGAAGGCCGGCAGATTCGTCCGACCATGGCGGCCGGGCGTTTGATGCAAAGCTTGCAGCAGGCCTTCGAATTGATCGGTGATGCCTGCGACGAATTACGCGACCCCTCGTCCCTCGCGGTGTTGCGCCTGGCGGTGACCGCCGAACTGGCGCAAAAGTGGCTGATGAGCCGCCTCACCGATTTCTATGCGCGCTATCCACACATCACCTTGCACCTTTACGAACAACCGATTGATGCCACGGCGCCGGGGGAAGACATCGACCTCGCCATCACCTACGGCACCGGCCCGGTGGACAGCAGTGCGTATTTCGTCCGGCCGCTGCCGGCGCTGCAGTTTTTTCCGGTGTGCAGTCCCGGTCTGTTCAACCAGGGCACGCTGAAAGCCCCCAGGGATCTGGCACGTCACTGCCTGCTCCACGACGATCAGGACGGCAAGACCTGGACCGCCTGGCTCACCAGCCACGCCGGCGATCAGCGCCCCGAACGGCAGCTGTATTTCGCCCATGCCGGATTGGCGCTTGAGGCTGCGGCCCAGGGGCAGGGCGTGGCCATGGGCGATAACCTGACCGCCCAGGAAGACTTGCTCAGCGGCCGTCTGGTCCGGCCTTTTACCTCCAGCATGACCGCGTTGGGCCAATACGCGCTGGTGTGTGAACGGGTGCGCCTGGAGCGGCCGGCGGTCGCGCAGATGCTGGAATGGTTCAACGATCAGCTGGTCGATTGATGAGTTGAATTCAAGTATTCCGAAATAATCATCGTTGGCGAGGAGGCCGCCAACGACCTTAGCCTGTGGTCATTCCAATCCCCCGCTGATGAGGTAGGCCCATGGCACGTTTGCTCGATTCCACTCCCAAACTCGACGGTTTCCGTTTGCCCGGCGAATTCGAAACCAAGTCCGGCTGCTGGCTTGGCTGGCCGGAGCGCACCGACGTCTGGCGCAATGGCGCCAAGCCTGCACAGAAAGTGTGGGTGCAGATCGTCACCGCAATCGCCCAGAGCGAACCGGTCACCGTGTGTGCCTCCGCTGCGCAATTCGCCACCGCACGCCGCCAGTTGCCGCCGCAAGTGCGGGTGGTCGAAATGACCTGCAACGACACCTGGTTTCGCGACAGCGGCCCGTGCTTCGTGGTCAACGACCAGAGCGGCGAAGTGCGCGGCGTCGACTTTGAATTCAACGCCTACGGCGGACTCGACGGCGGTTTGTACTATCCATGGGACAAGGACGACCAGATCGCGAGCAAGATCCTCGAAATCGAACGCTTCGACCGCTATCGCGCACCGTTGATTGCCGAAATGGGCGGTATCCAGAGCGATGGCCAGGGCAGCATCCTCACCACCGAACAATGCCTGCTCAACCGCAATCGCAATCAGCACCTGGGCAAGGACGAAGTCACCCGGCGCCTGACCGATTACCTGGGCGCCGAGCAAATCATCTGGCTGCCGCGGGGCTGCAAGTTCGACGAAACCGATGGCCATGTCGATGACCTCGCGTGCTTCGTGCGCCCCGGAGAAGTGGTGCTGCAATGGACCGATAACCGCGATGACCCGCAGTGGGAAATCTACCAGGAGGCCTACGACATCCTGCGCAGCACCCGCGACAGCCGTGGCCGCGAGCTGATCGTGCACAAACTGCCGCAACCGGATGTGCTGGAATGGACCGCTGAAGAGGCCGAAGGCCTGGACCAGCAGGACAGCACCCACACCCGCCAGGCCGGCACCAAAATCTGTGCGTCCTACATCAACTACTACGCCGGTAACACGTCGATCGTGGTGCCGCTGTTTGGTGATCGCAACGACCAGGTGGCGCAGGCGACCCTGGCGGAACTGTTCCCTCGGCACAAAATTGTCGGCATCGAAAACTCCCGGGAAATTCTCCTCGGTGGCGGCAACGTCGCGTGCATCACCATGCCTCAGTACGCCGGCGCCGTCAGCCACAAAAAGGGAGCGTGACCATGGGCCTGCACAAACTGACTCAAGCAATACTGCTGGTGCTTGCACCCCTGTGTGTGCAGGCCGCCGACACCCCAAAACCAGTGGTGAATCTCTATATCTGGGGCGAGTACCTGGCCCCGGACACCCTGACCCATTTCGAGAAACAAACCGGTATCCATGTGGTCGCCGATCACTTTGACTCTCTGGAAACCGTCGAGACCAAACTGCTCACCGGCCGCAGCGGCTACGACCTGGTGCTGACCGCCGGACAGCATCTGTCCCGAGCCATCCAGAGCGGCGCGATCCAGCCCGTGGACAAGCAGCGACTGCCGCACTTTGCTGGCGTCGGCGAGGAGTTTCGTCAGCATATGGCGGTGTTCGATCCGGGCAATCGCTATGCCGGGATCTACGCCTGGGGCACCACGGGCGTGGGCTTTCAGGATGAGGCGGTCAAACAGCGCCTGCCCGACGCGCCGACGGACAGTTGGGCAATGCTGTTCGACCCGGCGGTGGTGGCGAAATTCGCCGATTGCGGGGTCAGCCTGCTCAATGATCCCAACGAGGTGTTCGCGGCGGTCATGAAGTACATGGGCCTGGACATCAACCGCCAGAACCTCGATGACCTGAAACGCGCCGAGGCGCAACTGGCGAAGATCCGCCCCTACATTCGCTACTTCGACAACGACCTGAACATCAGCGACCTGGCCAATGGCAACACCTGTGTGGCGATGTCGTGGAACGGCAACGTGGCCATCGCTGCCGGCCAGGCCGAAGCGGCGGGCAAACCTTACAAGCTCGGTTACCGGATACCGAAGGAGGGCACGTTGATCTGGTTCGATGCCATGGTCATTCCCAAGGATGCGCCGCATCCGCAGGCCGGCCTGGCTCTGATGGACTATTTGATGACGCCTGAAGTGATGGCGCCGATCACCGATACCATTCACTACGCCAACGCGATCACTGCGGCGGACAGCTTGATCGACCCGGCGATTCGCAATGATCCGGGGACTTACCCGCCGACCGAGGTTCGCGCTTCGTTGTACAGCAAGAATGACAACGGCAAGGACTTCAACCGGGCGCTGATCCGGGCGTTCAGCCGGTTGAAATCGGGGTTGTGACTGGCGTTGGGTGATGTGTTGAATCGGCGGGCGCCATCGTCGGAACGCCGCCCGGAGCCTGCTCGCGAAGAACGATAACGCGGTCTATCGGTTGGACACCCGCCACAAATACCAGGAAGCCACCGTCCGATAAGGGCTCCACGCCAAGCCGATTTCAACCATCTGCTTGCGCGTCGGCTGTGCTTCCAGGCCCTTGAGCCGCCGATAACCTTCACGCACTCCGAAGTCGTCGGCCGGCAGAATGTCCGGCCGTTCCAGGCTATAGATCAGTAGCATTTCCACGGTCCAGCGGCCCACCCCGCGCAGGGTGATCAAACGCTCGATCAACGCTTCATCGTCCATGGCCAGCGCGGTGGCGTAATCCGGCACGACGCCCTCGAGGGTCGCCTGGGCGATGCCTTGAATAGTGGCGATCTTGCTGGCGGAGAACCCGCAACCGCGCAGTTGATCGAAGTCGCTGGCCACGACCTGCTCGGGCCTGGGGAACAGGCCGGACGGGAACAGGGCGAGCAACCGACCGATGATCGCATCGCCGGCCCGGGCATGCAGTTGCTGATAGGCAATCGCCCGTACCAGCGACTCATAGGGATCGCGGGCGGCGTGGGGTTGGTGCAGGCACGGGCCGACCGCCGCGATGTGCCGCCGCCAGTCCTCATCGACTGACGACAAGAACACCGTGGCGGGTCGGTAGCGGTCGGGTATGGGCTCAGGCATTTGCGCAGGGCTTTAATGGCGCGTGGATTTCGCCGTGGGTCTGTGGGTGCCATTGATTGTCGCGCCAGTCCATCGGGTTTCCTTTCTTGTGAAAAACAGTGGGCGATCAGAAGGCGAGTTGTTGGGTGATCTGCACGGCGGCTTTTTCCAGCCTGAGCAGAAACGCCTTGCGCGGCTGCCCTCCACCATAGCCCGTCAGCGAGCCATCGGCACCGATCACCCGGTGGCACGGCAGGACGATCGAAAGGCGGTTGTGCCCATTGGCCAGGCCGACCGCGCGGCTGGCGCCGGGTTTGCCCAGCCTGGCGGCGATGGCCCCGTAGGTGGTGGTCTGGCCGTAAGGGATGGTCGCCAGGATGGCCCAGACCTGGCGGGAAAATTCGCTGCCGGGCAGGTGCAGCGCCACGTTGAACTCGGTCAAGTCGCCGGCGAAATACCGCGCCAGTTCCTGCTCGATTTGTTGCAGGTGGTGGTTGTGCCCTGGCGCCACGGCATAGCCGAAACGGTTCTGCAGGGCTTCAATCTCCCGGGTCAACACCGGCCGGTCGAGGAACTCCAGCAACACCAGCCCACGGCGCTCGGCCATGGCGATCATCGGTCCCAGCGGCGTTGTCAGGCGCGTGAACAGCAGCGGCTCACTGTTGGCTGCGCGACCGGGGGTGATGTGGAAGGATTTGCGGAAGGCATCGCGAAAACCACTCAGGGACTCGTAGCCGCAGTCGAACGCCGCGCTGTCGATGGAGTCGCCTTGTTTAATCCCGCCCAGCGCCATGCCCAGGCGGCGCGTGCGCAGCCAGGCATGAAAGGTCATGCCGAAATGCTGTTTGAACCAGCGCCGCAGTTTCAGCGGCTCGATGCCGGCGGCCAGCAACCGGGCATCGGTCCAGCGCTGCTCGGGATCGGCTTCCACCGACTTGAGCAGCGTCTGTACCCAATCCGGGGCGATGGCCGCGGCGTCCAGGGGTTTACAGCGCAGGCAGGCGCGATAGCCCGCCGACAGGCACTCGTCGGCATGGGCGAAGAACTCGACGTTCTCCGGCTTTGGCTTGCGTGCCGTGCAGCTGGGACGACAGAAAATCCCGGTGGTTTTGACCGCGGTAAAAAACACCCCCTCGTAGGCGGTGTCGCGTTCGAGCATGGCGCGAACCATCTCGGCATGGGGCGGAAGTTGCGTGCTGTGTACGTTCATGGGGCCAGCATAGAGGGCGAATCAGACGGTCTCCACCGGAAAATCGACAGAGAATTGCGGAGCGTTCCAGACCCCGCTCCATCAGGAGTTGCCGGTGCTCGACTAGTGCTTGTGACGATGATGGATGTCTGGAAAGTGCGCATGGCTGTGACGCAGGGGCGTGTGTTGGTGTTCATGGCTGTGGGGTTCGGTGCCGTCCCACTCGAATGCATGTTCGTGTTGGTGGTGTTCATCGTGGACGTGTCGATGACGGTGAAGAAGGGTTTGGTGCTCATGTTCATGGGCATGGCTTTCCTTGAGGTGAATCCAGACCCCCAGCCCCATCAACAAAGAAGCCACCCAAAAACTCGCCGTCACCGATTCGCCCAGCAGCAGGATGGCAATGGCGGCGCCGAGGAACGGCGCGGTGGAAAAATAGGCGCCCGTGCGTGCGGAACCCAGCCCGCGCAAGGCCAGTACAAACAACACCAGGCTGATACCGTAACCGAGGAAGCCGACGATCAGGGTTGGGCCAAGCACCGTCATCGGTGGCAACGATGCCCCGAGCGACAGCGCCAGGGAACAGTTCACCAACCCGGCGCACAAACCCTTTACACCCGCAATGAACAGCGCGTCCGAGGCTGACACTTTGCGCGTCAGATTGTTATCGATAGCCCAACAGGCGCAGGCCAGGGCGACACACAGCGGCCCGGTCCAGCCCTGGGAGTGAACCGCTCCCTGTGGCCAGGCCAGCAGCACGCCCCCTGCGACGATCGCCAGCATGCCGATGACGATGCGTCGGTCGGCGTTCTCTTTAAACACCACCCACGCCAGCACGGCGGTCAGTACTGATTCGAGGTTCAGCATCAAGGAGGCTGTGGCGCCAGAGGTTGAGGTCAAGCCAGACATCAATGCCACGGGGCCGAGAATCCCGCCAAATGCAATCGCGCCGATCAGCCAGGGCCATTCCGCAGAGGTCAGCCCGCTGGGGCGCCAGCCCCGGTCGCGGATCAATCGGGCAAGGGTCAATCCCAGGCCGCTGCCCATGTACAGCAGTCCGGCCAGCAGGATGGGCGAAAGGTTCAGTCCCAACAGCTTGGCCAATGGCGTACTTGCACCAAACAGCGCAGCGGCGGCAAGGGCGTAAAGAATGCTTGTGTTCATTGGGGCCTGGCTTTCACATCAATGGCGGGATGATCTATTTAGTCACAGGCGCGGTGCCCGATCCATGCTGATGGAGAGGGCCATGAATAAAAAACGGCTCAGGCCCGACGCGCCATCAGCAACACCGAAGCCGCCGCCGACAGCAGCCCCGCGCAGCAGCGGTTGAAGAGGCGCTTGCCCGACGGCTTGGCGAACCAGCGGCGCATGTGCAGGCCCATGTAGGCGTAGGCCGCGATGGCGATCCATTCCAGTATCAGGAACAGTGCACCCAGCACCGCGAATTGCGGGGTGATGGCGCGGGTCGCGTCGACGAATTGCGGCAGGAACGCGGTGAAGATCAGGATCGCCTTCGGATT
>Ga0302169_10000534_pt1 | contig 11691 bp, 8 predicted proteins | sample I_Fen_N1_3_FD_193493 | JGI IMG/M metagenome (GOLD analysis project Ga0302169, IMG submission 193493) | Peat permafrost microbial communities from Stordalen Mire near Abisko, Sweden - I_Fen_N1_3 | ecosystem: Environmental > Terrestrial > Soil > Wetlands > Permafrost | place: Sweden: Abisko...
TCAGGCCCAGTCGCTGATTGATCTCGCGCAGCAGGCCGAGGATCGATTGGGTGGTCTCCGGGTCAAGCGCCGAGGTGGCCTCGTCGCAGAGCAGAATGGCCGGGTCGTGCACCAGGGCGCGGGCGATGCCGACGCGCTGTTTCTGGCCGCCGGACAGCTGCGCCGGGTAGGCCTTGTGTTTGGCTTGCAGGCCGACCAGTTCCAGCAGTTCACGGACCTTTTGATCGCGTTGTTCCTTGGGCACCCCGGCGACTTTCAGCGGCAGCTCGACGTTCTGCCAAACAGTCTTGGCCGACATCAGGTTGAAGTGCTGGAAGATCATGCCGATGCGCCGACGCAGGGCCACCAGGCGGTCTTCATCGAACTCGCCGATGTCCACTTGATCGATCAATACACGCCCCGACGTCGGTTGTTCGAGGCGGTTGATGGTGCGGATCAGCGACGACTTGCCGGCGCCGCTGCGGCCGATGATGCCGAACACTTCACCGCGCTGGATCGCCAGGTCGATGCCTTGCAGGGCGGCCACCGGGCCTTGCTTGCCTTCATAGGTTTTGCCCAGGCCGACAAAGCGCACGTGGGCACGATTGAGCTCCGGGTGCAGCTCGGTCTGTTGTGCCTGTTCGTGTAGAGGGCGGGGCTCTGGAATCTCCAGTCGCCGTTGGGTCGCTGCCGTCATGCTCAGCTCTCCCAACCGGCTTGGTAGAGCTTGCCGTGGGCTTTATCCAGGGCGGCGCGCACGGCCGGCGAGTGCTGGTAAATGTCGACGAACTTGATCAGGCGCGGATCGGTTTTGCTTTTCGGCTGGATCACGAACTGGATCACGTATTCCTTGTGATCGAGGCCGTCGAACAGCAGGGCAGAGCCGGCATCAAAGGTCTTCGCCAGGCGAATGTAGGCCGGGTAGCCCTGGACCAGGTCGGCGTCGTCATAGGCGCGCACCAGTTGCACGGCTTCGACTTGCAGAATCTTGATTTTCTTCGGGTTGGCGATGATGTCTTCTTCGGTGGCCTTGTAGCCGACGCCCGGCTTGAGGGTGATCAAACCGGCCTTGGCCAGCAGCTGCAAGCCACGACCGCTGTTGATCGGGTCGTTGGCGATGGCCACGCTGGCGCCTTCGGGCAGCTCATCGAAGCTTTTGTATTTTTTCGAGTAGAGGCCGACGTTGTTGATGATTCCCGGCGCGAAAGGCACCAGGTCAAAACCGGAGGCGGCCTTGGCGTTTTCCAGGAACGGGATGTGCTGGAAGTAGTTCACGTCGATGTCGCCGGCGGCGAGGCTGACGTTGGGGGCGATCCAGTCGGTGAATTCCACCAGCTCGACTTTCAGGCCTTGTTTGCCGGCTTCTTCCACGGCGGCTTCCAGGGGAATGGCGAAGGCGGCGGTGGTGCCGATTTTCAGCGGTGCGTCGGCGGCGAATACCGCGGAGCTGAACAGGCCGAGGGCCAGGGCCAGTGCTTTGACTGGGTTAGAGAGGTGGGTCTTGGTCATGATGGTTTTTCCAGTCAGTGCATAGAATTTTTAGTGTTTGGTCGGGCCTCATCGCCAGCAGGCTGGCTCCCACAGGGGAATGCATGGCAACTGTGGGAGCTAGCCTGCTAGCGATGCTTTTAATGCCGGTACGAAGACCCGGTGTGCTGCTCAGGCAAATGCGCCTCTGCGTGAAACAGCTTTTCGCGCAGGCTGCCGTTGTCGTAGGCGGTCTTGTACGAGCCTCGGCGTTGCAGCTCGGGGATCACCAGATCGATGAAGTCCACGTAGCTTTCCGGCGTGACGATCCGCGTCAGGTTGAAGCCGTCCAGCCCCGTTTCGGCGATCCACGATTCCAGCTCATCGGCCACTTGCTGCGGTGAACCGACCACGGTGATGTAGCGGCCGCCGAGGGCGTGTTGTTCGAGTAATTTGCGTCGGGTCCAGTCGTTGTTTTGCAGGTTTTTGGTGGCCGACTGGATCGCGTTGCTTTTCACGTACTGGATCGGTTCGTCGATGGCGTACTCGGAAAAATCGATCCCGGTGGACGCGGAAAAATGCGCCACGCCCGCTTCGGCGCTGGCGTAGCTCAGGTACTCGGCGTGCTTCTTCCAGGCCAGTTCTTCGGTTTCGCCGACAATCACGTTCAGCCCCATGAACACCTTGATGTCCTCAGGGTTGCGCCCGGCTTCGACGGCGCTGGCGCGGACTTTGTCCACCTGCACTTTGGTCGACGGTTTGTTCTGGCCGCTGATGAACACGCACTCGGCATGGCGCCCGGCGAACAGCAAACCACGATCGGAACTGCCCGCCTGGAACAGCACCGGCGTGCGTTGCGGCGACGGCTCGCAGAGGTGGTAACCCTCGACCTGATAGAACTCGCCCTTGTGCTCGACCTTGTGCACTTTCTCGGGCTGCGCGTAGATGCGTTGTTGCGGATCGTTGAGCACTGCGCCGTTTTCCCAACTGCCTTCCCAGAGTTTGTAGAGCACCTCCAGGTATTCGTCGGCCTGGTCGTAGCGGCGGTCATGTTCGACCTGTTCGCTCAGGCCCATGGCCTTGGCGGCGCTGTCGAGGTAGCCGGTGACGATGTTCCAGCCCACCCGGCCACGGCTCAGGTGATCCAGTGTCGACATGCGCCGGGCGAACAGGTACGGCGGTTCGTAGGTGAGGTTGGCGGTGAGGCCGAAGCCGAGGTTTCTGGTCACGGCGGCCATGGCCGAGACCAGCAGCAACGGGTCGTTGACCGGCAACTGGATCGACTCTTTCAGCGTGACGTCCACTGACTGCTGGTAGACGTCGTAGACGCCGACGATGTCGGCGATGAACAAGCCGTCGAAGAGCCCGCGTTCCAGCAACTGCGCCAGTTCGGTCCAGTATTCGATGGTTTTGTATTGGGTCGAGGTGTCCCGCGGATGGGTCCACAAACCGTGGTTGATGTGCCCGATGCAATTCATGTTGAACGCGTTGAGCAGGATCTTTTTCTTGGCCATCAGATGGTCCCCCGTAGCGGCGGGTTTTCATCGTTGAGGTAGTAGTTGCCGACGGCGTGGTACTTCCAGCGCACCGGGTCGTGCAGGGTGTGCACGCGCGCGTTGCGCCAGTGGCGATCCAGACCGTGTTCGGCCAGGGTTGCCTGGCTGCCGGCCAGTTCGAACAGGGTGCTGCCGGCGGCCAGGGAAATTTCGGTGCTGAGGGCGCGGGCTTCGGCGACGGCAATCGACGCGGCGGCCACGGTCTCGGCGTGGGTGTCGGCCTGGGCCTGGTCGAGAAATTCACCGGCACGTTCCAGCAGGGCTTCGGCGGCGTGCAGGCGAATGCTCAAGTGGCCGAAGCTTTTGATCGTCAGCGGGTCATCGGTGGCTTTTTCGTGGGTGGCGTCGATCCACGGCCGGGTTTTGGTGCGCACGAAGTGCAGCGCATCTTCATAGGCCGCGCGGGCGATGCCAGTGTCGATGGCGGCGTGGAGAATCTGCGCCAGCGGGCCGACCGGTGTCGGGCGCTCGAAAGCGCTCTGGAACGGGATCACGTCTTCGGCGGCGACAAACACGTCTTCGAACACCACCGAGCCGCTGCCGGTGGTGCGCTGGCCGAAGCCGCTCCAGTCGTCGATCACGGTCAGGCCTTTGCTGTTGCGCGGGACGAACGCCAGTTGTTGCACGCCGTTTTCATCCACAACGGACGTCGGAATGCGTTGGGCGTAGATGGCCCCGGTGGCGTAGAACTTGCGGCCGTTGATGCGATAGCCGTCGCGCTCTCCCTGTAAATCAGGGGTCAGGCGGGTGACGCGGTCGTGGGCGGTTTTGGTGCCCAGTTCGGCGAGGGCATTGCCGAAGCGCTGGCCGGCCAGCACTTCGGCGTACAGGCGTTTTTTCTGCTCGGGGCTGCCGTTCACGCGCAGCACTTCGAGGGCGTAGAAATGGTTCTGCGGGATCTGCCCCAGCGAGCTGTCCGCTTGGGCGATCAGGGCGATGACTTTGGCCAGGGTGACGTTGGAAACCCCGGCGCCGCCGTACTCTTTCGGCACGCTGATGCCCCACAGGCCCGAGCGGGAAAACACTTCCAGTTCCGGGTGTGGCAAACGGCGTTCACGGTCACGCAGGGCGCTGTCGCGTTTGAAATCTTCGGCCAGGTCACTGGCGACAATCAGGGCTTGCTCATCGCTGGTGATGACCGCGACGTGTTGAGAAAGGGTCATGTGTTTCTCCAGATGTCTGGTCGTTAAATCCAGGAATGGCGAGCCGGCAAGGTGCCGTTCAGGTGGTAGCTGCCAACGGCGTGGTATTTCCAGCGCACCGGGTCATGCAGCGTGTGCACCCGGGCGTTGCGCCAGTGGCGGTCGAGGTTGAATTCGGCGAGGGTGGCGCGGCTGCCGGCCAGCTCGAACAGCTTTTCGCTGGCCTGCAGCGAAATTTCGGTGGTCAGCACTTTGGCTTCGGCCACGGCGATCGAGGCGCGGGCGGCGGACTCGGCGGTGAGCGGCGCGGCGCTGACCTGATCGAGCACCTGCCCGGCCTTGCGCAGCAGGGCTTCGGCGGCGTGCAGTTCGATTTTCAGTTTGCCGATGTCGGCGATCACGTACAGGTCATCGCTGGCCCGTTCGACCTGGGCGTCGATCCATGGCCGGGCACGGGTTTTCACGAACTCGATGGCGTCGTCGATGGCGCCACGGGCGATACCGGCGTCGATGGCGGCTTGAATCAGCTGCGAGACGGCGCCCTGGGTATTGGGCTTTTCATTGATCTTCCAGTTGTCCACCACCTGCTCGGCATCGACCCGCACGTTGTTGAGCAAAATGGTGCCGCTGGCGGTGGTGCGCTGGCCGAAACCGGACCAGTCGTCGACGATACGCAAGCCCGGTGTGCCGCGAGGCACGAAGGCCAGTACTTGCTTGCCGTCGTCATTGAGCGCCTTGACCGCGACCCAATGTGCGAACAGCGCGCCAGTGGAGTAAAACTTCTGCCCGTTGAGGACATAACCATCGCCGTCGGCGGTGATGCGCGCCTTGAGTTCAAGGGTGTTTTTGCTGCCGCGTTCAGGGCCGGCATTGCCGATGCGCGAGCCGTCGAGCACGCTTTTGAAGATCTGTTTTTTCTGCGCTTCGGTGGCGCTGCCGAGCACCAGGTTGAGGATGCCGAACTGGTTCTGCGGAATCTGTCCGAGGGCCGGGTCTGCCGCGGAAATGATCGCGAACACCTCGGCTAATGTGACGAACGAAACCTGCGGGCCACCGTACTCGCGCGGGATGGCAATGCTGCCCAGGCCGCTGCGGGTGAACTGTTCGATTTCCGACCATGGCAGCTTGCGCTGCTGGTCGCGTTTGGCGGCCTGCAGGCGGGCGACTTGCGCCAACGCGTGGGCGGCCTCGATGGCTTGGGCGTCGCTGTGCAACACCTGCGCGGGCAACAAACGGGGGGCGACGTCCAGATCACTCTGGACAATTGCATCTGCCAGACTGGACATCAGCGCCACTCCTTGGCTGCACGCAATGCCCTGGCGATCTGCACTGGGGTGATTGTGTTCCGGACCATACCTACCTCGCATCTCATGGAAACGCCGCGGTGTGCGGCGAACGAAAACAAGAATGTCCGGTGGTCCGGTGTATATACCCTAAGCGTTTATAAATAAGTTTTGAACTAACTTTTAGGAATATAGATAGAAGTGTGTCATCACGCACTGTTCATGGGGCAACAGTTGTTTCTGGGGCAACAGTTCAAGGCTGAATTTGGCTTTTTCCAGGCGCAAGGCTTGCCCGCGATAGCGCCCGCCAGATCGCTATCGCGGGCAAGCCTTGCTTCTACAGAAAAGCGCCGCGCAAGGAGCAAATGTCTCATCGCCTGCGGGGTTCGGCGGCTTTGAGGGGTTCTTTCTTCGGGACTTTGAGGTAAGGGTTGGCGCAACCAATCTTCAGCGTTCGCGCCGGCGCCCAGCGCGAGTTGTTGCCCACGCGGTCGAGGATGCAGTACGTCACTTCCAGGCGCAGGTCTTCGCCGGCTTCGAGGATGATCGCCGGCGGCACCCAGACCTGGATCGGTTGACCCACGTCGCTGGCTTTCAGCCGGGGCAGGTCCATGCGTACATCGCCCCAGCGCAGGGTGATTTCGTCGTCGACCGCCATGTTCATGTACGGCTCGATGGTGAGCGGCACACCCCGTTTGACCTGGCTCGGATTGACCCCCTGGCGGCGAATCGTCTCGGGAATGCTCACCGGTGCCAGGCTCTGTATTTCGTCGCCATACAAGGCGCAGGGCTGGCCACCGGGGCAGTCGAGTTTGATCTGCACGTGGCGGGTGGCCGACATGACCGGACTTCGGCCCACCTGCATGACCCGGTAGTGGATGCCCGAACTGCCATTGGCGATGAAGCTCTCGGGCACGCGCAGCTGAACGGGGTGGCCGAGATCGGCGGATGTCAGCACCCGGGAAGTGACGTAGCAGTGATTCCAGAACAGTTCGATCAGGTCGCCTTCGTCCATTGCGGTGTAGGACGGCACCTGGATCAGCAGATGCGCGGCCGAGGTGATGTTGATGCCGGTCTTGTGGGATTGCGCCAGGGTCGGTGCCGCCAGCTCGGTTGTGTTCGAGGTAGTTGCCATTTAAGTCTCCTTGAAGTCTTGCAGCGAAGTCCATTTCTTAAAAAACGGGAAAGTGAATTTCGAACAGCAAAACTGTTCATTACTTTTGAGTTGAAATAATGAGTGAGCGTGATGAGTGACGCCGGTGGGAGACTAGATACGAGTTCGCTTGAATAAGTGTCAATAGAGTTAGTTGGTTAAATACAAAATCATCTGTTATTCAGAAAGTTCCTACGCAGTGCAGTTAATAAACGCTATTGGTGCGTCGAAATTGACTATGAAGGCCAGAGTTCGCGCGGCTTAAGGCCAAGGGAATGAGGTGGTTGTTGGCCTGGTCGTTCTTGGGCTGCAGACGTATTGAGTCTGTTTCGGGATATATATATGTACCCCGCGCGCTGACAAAAAGCGGTCTATTGTTTGTGCGGTTTATTTGTGTGTGAATGGGGTGCTGATTGAGGGGTGCAACTTCCTTCCTTGGAAGTTGGCGATTGTTGCGAGGGTTTTTAGTTGTGTGAGTTGTTCAGAAACTTACTGAGGAATTGTTTCGTGCGTTCTTCTTTAGGGTGGGCAAACAGCGCCTTTGCTTCGCCTTGTTCGACGATCACGCCCTTGTCGAAAAACACCACGCGATTGGCCACGTCGCGGGCGAAGCCCATTTCGTGGGTGACGATGACCATGGTGCGTTTTTCTTCGGCCAGGCTGCGAATGGTCGAGAGCACTTCGCCTACCAGCTCCGGGTCGAGCGCCGAGGTCGGTTCGTCGAACAGGATCACTTCAGGTTCCATCGCCAGCGCACGGGCAATGGCCACGCGTTGTTGCTGACCGCCCGAAAGGCGGCGCGGATAAGCGTCTTCCTTGCCCGCCAGGCCGACCCTGGCCAACAGCTTTTTACCCAGGGCAACGGCGTCGGCGTGCGGGACCTTCTTGACGATGATCGGGCCTTCGATGACGTTTTCCAGGGCGGTGCGATGGGGGAACAGGTTGAAGTTCTGGAACACGAAGCCCACGTGCTGGCGCAAGCGGCGCACCAGGCTCTGCTGCTGGTTCAACGGGCGGCTGGTATCGATCTCGATGTCGCCGACCTTGATCCGGCCGCTGGTGGGTTCTTCCAGGAAGTTCAGGCAACGCAGGAACGTGGTCTTGCCCGAGCCGCTCGGCCCGATGATCGCCACGACCTCACCTTCCTTCACTTGCAGATCGATGCCGTTGAGCACGACTTGACCCTTGAACTGCTTTGTCAGTTTTTCCACGACAATCATGGGGTCAGGACTCCTGGTCGTGCCGATTGACCCGGGCTTCCAGCTGGTTCTGCAGGTGCGACAGCACCGTGGCCAGAATCCAGTAGATCAGCGCGGCGGCCAGATACATGGTGAACACTTCGAAGGTACGGGCGGTGATCAGTTGCGCCTGACGGAACAGCTCCGGCACCTGAATGGTGGCTGCCAGGGCGGTGTCCTTGACCAGCGAAATGAAGCTGTTGCCCAGCGGCGGCAATGCGGTGCGCATCGCCTGCGGCAGGATGGCCCGGCGCAGGGTCTGCGCACGGGTCATGCCGATACTGGCAGCCGCTTCCCACTGGCCGCGCTCGATGGAACTGATCGCGGCGCGCAGGATTTCACAGGCGTAGGCGGCCATGTTCAGCGAGAAGCCGATCATGGCCGCCGGCAGCGGATCGAGTTCCATGCCCAATTGCGGCAAGCCGTAATAGATCACGAACAGTTGCACCAGCAACGGCGTGCCGCGAAAGAACGACACGTAGATGCGGGCGAGCCAGCTCACCAGTTTGAAGCGCGACAGGCGCATCAGTGCCAGGCCGAAGCCCATCACCAGGCCGAAGAACATCCCGCCCAGGCTCAAGATGACCGTGTAGTAGGCCCCCTTGAGCAGGAAGGGCAGGGAGTCCAGTGCGAGTTGAAAAGCTTCTTCCATTATTGAGTGACGTCAGCGCTGAAGTATTTTTCCGAAAGCTTTTTCAGCGTACCGTCGGCGCGCAGCTTGTCGATGGCTTTGTTCACGGCGGCCAACAGCTCAGGCTCGCCTTTGCGCAGGGCAATGCCGGCTTCCTGGCGCGAGAAGGCTTCGCCGGCGGCAGAAGTGTCCTTGGCTTTCTTGGCGTATTCCAGCGCGGCGAGGCGGTCGATCAGGATGGCGTCGATACGGCCGACACGCAGGTCCTGGAACTTGGTCGGGTCATCTTCGTAGGTACGGACGTCAGCCTTGGGCACATTCTCTTTCACCCACGCTTCGTAGTTGGTGCCCAGGCCTACGCCGACTTTCTTGCCGGCCAGGTCGGCGGCGGTCTTGATGGTGTCCTTGTTCTTGGTCAGGGTCAGCGCCTGAATCCCGGAAACGGTGTAAGGCTCGGAGAAGTCATACTTCTTCTTGCGCTCTTCGGAGATGGTCACCTGGTTGATCACGGCGTCCAGACGCTTGGATTCCAGCGCCGCGAGGATGCCGTCCCATTTGGTCGGTTGCAGTTTGACCTTTACGCCCAGCTCTTTGGCCAGGGCTTCGGAGAACTCGACTTCGAAGCCGGTCAATTTGCCGTCGGCGTCGACGAAACTGAACGGCGGGTAAGTGCCTTCCAGACCGACGTTGATCACGCCAGCGTCCTTGATTTTTTGCAGTTGCTCACCGGCAACCGCTTGTCCCAGCAGGCCGACGCCCAGCGCCAGGCCCAGCGAACCCACCAGCAGATTTCGACGTAGTACGGAAAAATTCATGACAAGCCCCTATGGTTTCTTATGGAAGACGCTTCAGGAAAGTTGGCGAATTCGGGATTTGAGCGACTGCGATATCCTGCCCTAAAGCAGCGTATGCGTCTTGCTGCAAATTCGCCTGGGGTATGACTATATGATGGCGTTATTAGATTAGAAAATAATCAATAATATTTTTGTTATTCCATAAAGGAATAATAGGTGGGCTACTGTTATTCGATTGGGATTGCCGTTCAACCGTAATGGGGGGCGCTTCGCACCCCCACCGTCCCGACAAGGTCCCTCGCCTCAGGGTCAGTCAGTCAGAAATGCTGTGTAGGCAAACAACGCCGGCGCCCCACCGGTGTGCAGGAAGATGATCGGGCCTTCGTCGAAGCGTTGACGACCGATGCCATCCAGTAACCCGGCCATGGCTTTGCCGGTGTAGACCGGGTCGAGCAGCAGGCCTTCCTGACTCGCCATCAGCTTCACCGCCGCCAGTGTCCCGGCATTCGGTTCGCCGTAACGCGGCGCGAAATACTCGTCCCACAACTCGACCTTGAAGCTCTTCGGCAGGCTCACGCCCAGCAACTCGGCGGTGCGCTCGGCCAGGCCCTGTACCTTCGGCCGCTGGTCCTCATCGCTGCGGGAGACCGTGACGCCAATAACTGGCAAATCCGGCAGTGCTTCACTCAGGGCCAATGCCAGGCCGCTGTGGGTTCCGGCGCTGCCGGAGGCCAGGACCACGGCGGCGAAATTCAGGCCGGTGTCCTTGATCTGTTCCGCCAGTTCCAACCCGGCACGCACATAACCCAGGGCACCCAGCGCATTGGAGCCGCCAATCGGCACCAGGTACGGTTTTTTGCCATTGCTGCGCAAGCGAGCGGCCAGGGCGTGCAATTGCTCGTCGGCATTGTCGAGGTTTTCCACCCGTTCGACCTTGGCATCGAACAGGTCCAGCAACAGCCGATTGCCATTGCCGAGGTAGTTGGCGTCGTCGGTGCCGAGGGGATTTTCCAACAGCGCTACACAGCCCAGGCCCAGTTTGGCGGCAATGGCGGCGGTCTGGCGCACATGGTTGGACTGAATCGCGCCTGCGGTGATCAAGGTGTCGGCACCTTGCGCCAGGGCATCGGCGGCCAGGTACTCGAGTTTGCGCAGCTTGTTGCCGCCCATGGCCAGGGGTGTCAGGTCATCGCGTTTGACATAGACGTCGCGCCCTAGCCAGGTCGACAGGCGTTCGAGTTTTTCCAGGGCGGTGGGCTGACCGAGCAGGTCGAGACGGTTAAAGCGAGCAAGCTGTTGTTTGATCGGCGCTTGATTGAACGGCTCTTGATTGAACATGGTTCCGTACTGGCGGTGGGAGATGTGTGGACTATAGGCACGCCTATTTGAAGGGGCAACCGCCAGCCTCCAATCGCTTATAGCCAACAGTGCTTAACACAGCACAATTGGTTCTTAATTTGGCTCGCAGACCTTGCCGTACAGTAATTGCCGGTGACGCGGCCAGACTGTCCGGCCGCCCGAGAGGAGTTTTTACCGTGAGTGAGCGTTCCAGCCATTGGCAATTGCAGAGCATCGTCAGCCAGCTGCGCACGGCACGTGACCAGTGGCGCGCGCAAAACGGCCGTGCCAGCACCGAGCAGGGAGGGCGCGAGTTGCCGTCCCGCGCCGCCATGGCGGAGATTCTCGAAGCCTTGTGCGGCGCGCTGTTTCCGATGCGCCTGGGGCCGGTGGACCTGCGCGAGGAAAGTGAAGACTTTTACGTCGGCCATACCCTCGACGTCGCCTTGAACGCCTTGCTGGCTCAGGCACGGCTCGAATTGCGCTATGCCGCGCGCCACAGCGCCCAGGTCGACACCGAGGTCGAGGCCAGGACCCTCCAGATCATCCAGGACTTCGCCCTCGCGTTGCCGGGGTTGCGCAGCCTGCTGGACACCGACGTTCTGGCCGCCTATCACGGTGACCCGGCGGCGCGCAGCGTCGATGAAGTATTGCTGTGCTATCCGGGGATTCTGGCGGTGATTCACCATCGCCTGGCCCACCATTTGTATCGCGCCGGGTTGCCGTTGCTGGCGCGGATCAGTGCGGAAATCGCCCACTCGGCCACCGGCATCGACATACACCCCGGCGCGCAGATCGGCCGCAGTTTCTTCATCGACCACGGGACAGGCGTGGTGATCGGCGAGACGGCCATCATTGGCGAGCGCGTACGGATTTATCAGGCCGTGACCCTCGGCGCCAAGCGCTTCCCGGCGGACGAAGACGGTCAATTGCAGAAGGGTCAGCCGCGTCACCCGATTGTCGAGGATGACGTGGTGATCTACGCCGGCGCGACGATTCTGGGGCGGATCACCATCGGCAAGGGGTCGACCATTGGCGGCAACGTCTGGCTGACCCGCAGCGTGCCGGCGGGCAGCAACGTGACTCAGGCGAATCTGCAGCATGACGATG
>Ga0302169_10000535_pt1 | contig 11689 bp, 11 predicted proteins | sample I_Fen_N1_3_FD_193493 | JGI IMG/M metagenome (GOLD analysis project Ga0302169, IMG submission 193493) | Peat permafrost microbial communities from Stordalen Mire near Abisko, Sweden - I_Fen_N1_3 | ecosystem: Environmental > Terrestrial > Soil > Wetlands > Permafrost | place: Sweden: Abisko...
AATGGGGGCATTCAGACAGCCCGCGTTATCGTTGACGTCCATCGCGAGCAAGCTCGCTCCCACAAGGATCTGCGTGGACCCTGTAGGAGCGAGCCCGCTCGCGAAAAACGTGCGGACAATGCGGGCATTCAGGCAGCCCGCGTTATCGTTGACGTCCATCGCGAGCAGGCTCGCTCCCACAAGGATCTGCGTGGACCCTGTAGGAGCGAGCCTGCTCGCGAAAAATATCAGGACAATGGGGGCATTCAGACCGCCCGCGCCTCCCGCGGCATTCCCAGCGCCCGTTCGGCAATGATATTGCGCTGTATCTCGTTACTGCCGCCATAAATCGTGTCGGAGCGGGTGAACAGGAACAGCGACTGCAAACGGCTCAGCTGGTAAGGCGCGCCATCGAGGATTTCAGCCTCGTCGCCCAACACATCCATCGCCAGTTTCCCAAGATCCGAGTGCCAGGTGGACCAGGCCAGTTTGTAGATCATGGCTTCGCGCTTGAGACTGCCATCCTGCGGACCGGAGAGCATGCGCAGCGAGTTGTAGCGCAACACCTTCAGTCCCGACCACGCCTGTGCGATGCGCTGGCGCAGCAACGGGTCGCGCGAGGCGCCATTGGCGCGGGCGATGCGGATGATTTCATCGAGCTCGTTTTGAAATTGCATCTGTTGGCCCAGCGTCGAGACACCGCGTTCGAAGCCGAGCAGGCCCATGGCGATTTTCCAGCCGTCGCCCGGTTGGCCGATCAGGTTATCGGCGCGGGTGACTGCCTGATCGAAAAACACTTCGTTGAACTCGCTGGTGCCTGTCAATTGCTGGATCGGCTGCACGCGGATCTGCGCCTGGGCCATCGGCACCAGCAGGAATGACAGGCCATGATGCCCTTGGCTCCCGGGCTCTGTCCGCGCCAGCACGAAACACCAATCGGCTTCGTGCGCCAGCGAGGTCCAGACTTTCTGGCCGCTGATAAGCCAGTGTTCGCCCGTGTCATCGAGCCTGGCCCGGGTTTGCACGTTCGCCAGATCGGAACCGGCGCCGGGCTCGGAATAGCCCTGGCACCAGAACTCGCTGCCAGTGAGGATGCCGGGCAACAAGCGTTGTTGCTGGGCAGGGGTGCCGAAGGCGGCCAGGGTCGGGCCGACCAGCCCTTCGCCGATGTGGCCCATGCGTCCGGGGCCGCCGGCCCGGGCGTATTCCTCATGGAAAATCACCTGCTGGCAGATGCTCAGTCCTCGCCCACCATGCTCTGTGGCCCATCCCAGACCAATCCAGCCACCTGCGGCGAGTTCTCGCTCCCAGGCTTTACGTTCCTCGGGAAAACTATGCTCGTCGCCGGGGCCGCCGCGATAGCGCAGCGACGCAAACTCACCACTCAGGTGCTCGGCCATCCATTGGGCGACCTCTTGACGGAAAGCCTCGTCGGCCTTGCTGAAACCGATTTTCATGCGTCTTCTCCAAACAGGTGTGTCGCCATGCGTTCACGATGCAGCGCCGGGCTGCCCAGCAATTGCTCGCTGGCGCGGGCGCGCTTGAAGTACAAGTGCGGGTCGTATTCCCAGGTGAAACCTACGCCGCCATGCAACTGGATCGACTCGGCGGCGCAGTGGAAAAATGCTTCGCTGGCATGGATCTTCGCCGTCGCGGCAGCCATGGCCAGTTCGCTGGCCACCGCGATATCACCTTCGGGGTCGAGGTGTTCCTGCACGACGCAGGCGGCGTAGTAGATCGCGGAACGGGCGCACTCGACCTGCAGCATCATGTCGGCGCAGCGGTGCTTTATGGCCTGAAAACTGGCAATGGTGCGGTTGAATTGCCGGCGTTCGGCAATGTACGCCAGCGTCAGGTCGAACACTTGCTGCGCGCCACCGACCTGTTCGGCGGCCAGGCCGGCGGCGGCAATCGAAAGGGTCTCGCGCAGCACCGGCCAGCCCTGGTCGGGGGCGCAGAGCATTTGCGCCTCGTTAACGAACACATCGTGCAGTTCGATACGTGCCAGGCGCCGAGTCTGATCCAGGGTGGGCAGGGGCGTGCACAGGATCCCCGGCGTATCGGCAGCGAGGGCGAACAGGCTGATACCCGATTCCCCCTCGCTGCCGGGGTTGCGCGCAGCGACGATCAGCAAGTCCGCTTGTGCCCCGTCGATGACCTGGGTGTAGACGCCGCTCAGGTAGCAGCCGCCGGCAGCGGGCCGGGCGATCGCTTGCACACTGCGTGCATCCCAGCCTTTGCCACTGGCGAACGCCAGCGTCGCCGTGGTTTCACCGGCGGCAATCGCACTGAGCCAGTGTTCCTGGAGGGCCGTGTTGTGTCCCGCCAGGAGCGCAGGGGTGGCCAGGCAGGTCGTGGCGAACAGCGGCGAGCCCAACAGGAAGCGACCGCTCTGTTCCAGCAGAATCGCCAGCTCGACAAACCCCAGGCCCATGCCACCGAAACGCTCAGGGATCATCAGCGCCGGCCAACACAGCTCAAGGCCGATGCGCCGCCAGACATCGGGGTCGTAACCGTCCGCGCGAATCATGGCGGCACGCACGGCATGGGAATCGCTGGCGGCGGCGAGAAAACGCTCGGCGCTGTCGCGAATCATCAGGTGTTCTTCGGTAAAAGCGAACTCCATGGGGTTGTCTCTGCAAGGCGGATGGATGCAGCAGTCTGGGTTGTTCGGGGCGACTGTCGAATCACTAAAACGGACTAGTGCGCAGGCAGTTGGTTGCGCCGCGTCATCGTTCTTCGCCCGCAGGAGCGCGCAGGCCGTGGTGGTGCTTAGTCTCAACGGACGATGAAGCGGCGGGCGGCGCTTTGCACAATGCTCGCCACGCACCCCCTTCAGCCAATGAGAACTTAGGCATGATCGATATTCGTGGTTTGAGCTATTTCGTCTCCCAGATCGAGAACCTCAGTCAGTGGCAGCGTTATGCCGAGGACGTGCTGGGCATGCAGGTGCATGCGGCGCCGGGCGGGGGCCTGTACGTAAAAATGGACGAGCGCCCGTTTCGCATGCTGATCGTCGAAGGCAGCGAGGCACGTTATCTGGCATCCGGCTGGGAACTGCCTGGCGAGTCGGCGTTCCAGGCGGCCCTCGAGCACCTGACTGCCGCGGGTATTGAATGGCAGCCGGGCACCCCCGCCGAAATCGATCAGCGTGGTGTCCAGGCACTGGTCAAAGTCACCGATCCGTCGGGCAACACCCATGAACTGAGTTGGGGTCATCGCTCCGACTGCCTGCCGTTTGTGTCGCCCCAGGGTGTGCCGCGTTTCATCACCGGCGACATGGGCCTGGGCCATACCGTGCTGCCGGCACCGAACTTCGACGCCACGCTGGCGTTCGCCAAGGACGTGCTGGGTTTCGAGCTGTCGGACATTTTCAACTTCCGCCCGGATCCGTCCAAGCCACCCGTGCGCATTCACTTTCTGCATTGCCATAACGCCCGCCACCACAGCCTGGCGCTGGCCGAATACCCGGTGCCGTCAGGTTGCGTGCACGTGATGGTCGAGGTGGATTCGATGACCGAAGTCGGTCGTGCCCATGACCGGTTGCTGGCCCATGACGTGAACCTGTCGGCAACGCTTGGCCAGCACCTGAACGATCGCATGACCAGTTTCTACATGAAGACACCGTCGGGATTCGATCTGGAATACGGCTTTGGTGGATTGCAAGTCGATTGGGCCGAGCATTCGGCATTCGAGTTCACCCGCGTGAGCATTTGGGGGCACGACTTTTCGGTCGGCCGACAGTAAGGAATTGTCATGATAAATAAACAGATGACAGCGGCCGATGCGGTCGCTCAATTACGCGATGGCATGACCATCGGTTTCGGCGGTTGGGGGCCACGGCGCAAGCCGATGGCGATCGTGCGCGAGATCCTGCGATCAAACGTCAAGGACCTGACCGTGGTGGCCTACGGCGGCCCGGAAGTGGGCATGCTGTGCGCGGCCGGCAAGGTCAGGAAACTGGTGTTCGGTTTCGCCACCCTCGACGCCATTCCGCTGGAACCCTATTACCGCAAGGCCCGCGAGGCCGGTGAACTGGAGTTGCTGGAGCTCGACGAAGGCATGTTCCAGTGGGGCTTGCGCGCCGCCGGCATGCGCCTGCCATTTCTGCCGACCCGTTGCGGTCTGGCGACTGACGTCATGCGCCTGAATCCGCAACTCAAGACCGTCGCGTCGCCTTATGCCGATGGCGAGGTACTGCTGGCGATGCCGGCGTTGAATCTCGATGTGGCCTTCGTCCATGTCAATGTCGCCGATCGCCTGGGCAATACCCTGGTGACCGGCCCGGACCCTTATTTCGATCACCTGTTCGCCCGTGCCGCGCAACAGTGTTTCGTCTCCTGCGAACGCCTGGAAGAACGTCTGGCATTGAGCGCCGAGCAGGCTCGGTTCAATACCTTCGAGCGCTATCTGGTGAGTGGGGTGGTGCATGCACCGCTCGGTGCACACCCGACCGCTTGCGCCCCTGATTACGGCTGGGACATGAAACATCTTAAGGGCTATGTCGCCAGCAGCCAGGCGGAAAACGGCTGGCAGGACTATGTGCAGACCTACGTCGCCGGCGGCGAGCAGGCCTATCAGGCACAGAACGGCGGTGCCGACTCCATGGGCGCCTTGCCCCTTCCCGTGTTCTGAGGATTAGCGACTATGTCTGCAACCTGTGACTTCACCCTGGCTGAACTGATGATCGTCGCCGCCTCCGAGGCCTGGCGCGGCAATGGCGAAGTGATTGCCTCGGGTCTTGGCGTGATTCCGCGCCTTGGCGCGAGCCTGGCCAAACTGACCCACAGCCCCGAGCTGCTGATGACCGACAGCGAAGCCTTCCTGGTCGAAGAGCCGATTCCCCTCGGCCCGCGTGGCGACTACGTGCCGCGTTACTCGGGCTACCTGTCGTTCGAGCGGGTCTTCGAATGTGTCTGGGGTGGTCGCCGTCACGCGATGATCGGCCCGACCCAGATCGACCGCTGGGGCCAGACCAACCTGTCCTGCGTGGGCGATTATCAAAAGCCCAAGACCGCGATCCTCGGCGTGCGCGGTTTGCCGGGCAACAGCATCAACCACCTGAACTCGTTTTTCGTGCCCAGCCACAACAGCCGGGTGTTCGTCAGCGGCGAGGTGGACATGGTGTCCGGCGTCGGCTTCAAGGCCGACCGCTGGCCCGAAGGTGCGCGCCGCGACCTGATGGACATCCGCTGGGTGGTCAGCGATCTGTGCGTGCTCGATTTCGACGGCCCCGACCGTGCGGTGCAGGTGCGCTCGCTGCACCCCGGCGTGACCTTCGAGCAGGTCCAGCAAAACACCGGTTTCCCGTTGCTCAAATCGGCGCAACTGCATGAAACGGTGCACCCGACCGAAGAGCAGTTGGCCCTGATCCGCCGACTCGATCCCCACGATTACCGCGCTACGGCGATCAAGGGCAATCCGCCCGGCATCCGTCAGGCCTGAGGCGAGGACAGTGAACATGCACAGCAGCGAGAGTGAATTCGTCGTCCGTGAGGACAAAGCCGTCTACGAAACAGACACACCGGTGCTGTACAGCGTGGCCGAGGGTATTGCCACGCTGACGCTGAACCGGCCGACCTTCAACAATGCGCAAAACTCGCAGATGACCTATGCCCTGGACGCCGCCTTTCGCGAGGCGGTCAACGATGACGAGGTCAAGGTCATCGTCTTGCGGGGCAATGGCAAGCATTTCTCGGCAGGTCACGACATCGGCACGCCGGGGCGCGATATCGACAAACCGTTCGAGCGTGCGCACCTGTGGTGGGACCACACCAACAAACCCGGTGGCGAGCAACTTTACGCCCGGGAACAGGAGGTCTATCTGGGCATGTGCCGGCGCTGGCGCGAATTGCCCAAGCCGACCATTGCCATGGTCCAGGGTGCCTGTGTCGCGGGTGGGCTGATGCTGGCCTGGGTGTGTGATTTGATCATTGCCAGCGATGACGCATTCTTCCAGGACCCGGTGGTGCGCATGGGCATTCCGGGGGTGGAGTATTTTGCCCATCCCTATGAAATGAACCCGCGCATCGCCAAGGAATTCCTGTTTACCGGTGACCGCATGAGCGCCGACCGGGCCTGGCAAGTGGGCATGGTGAACCGCGTGGTGCCCCGTGAAGCGCTTGAACAAGCGTGCTATGCACTGGCCGCCGGCATCGCCCGCCAGCCACGCATGGGCCTGGCACTGACCAAGCAGGCGATCAACCACGTCGAAGACCTGCAGGGCAAGCGCACGGCCATGGATGCAGTGTTCGCCTGGCACCATTTCGCCCACGCCCATAACGAGCTGTTGTCCGGCGACAAATTGGGCGGCTTCGATGCCAAAGGCATGGCCCGGGCCAACAAGCAGGCCGAGGACAAACGCCCATGAACCGATGGCTTGATACGCCCTTGACCGAGGCGCTCGGTTGTCGCTACCCGATTGTGCAAACCGCGATGGGTTGGGTCGCCGACGCCAACCTGGTGATCGCCACGACCCAGGCTGGCGGCTTTGGTTTCCTGGCCGGTGCAACCATTCCCGCTCACGAACTGGAAAGCGAAATCCGCAAGGTGATCGACGCCACCGGGGGCAGCAACTTCGGGCTCAATTTCCATATGTTCCAAGACAACGCCGCGCAGTGCGTCGACCTGGCGATCCAGTACCGCCTGCGTGCCGTGAGCTACGGGCGCGGCCCGGACAAACAGACCATCGCGCGGTTCAAGGCGGCCAAGGTGCTCTGTATCCCGACAGTGGGGGCACTCAAACATGCGCTGAAGGCCGTGGAACTCGGCGCCGATCTGATCACCATTCAGGGCGGCGAGGGCGGCGGTCATACCGGCGGTGTGCCCAGTTCCATCCTGTTGCCCCAGGTACTGGCAGCGGTCAAGGTGCCGGTGATCGCCGCCGGAGGGTTTTCCACGGGCCGTGGTCTGGCCTCGGTGCTGGCCGCCGGCGGTGCCGGGATCGCGATGGGCACGCGGTTCCTCATGACTCGCGAATCGCCGACGCCGCCGGCGACGTTGCAGCGCTACCTGAAGGTCAGCGACCCGCAACAGGTGCGGGTCACCACGGCGGTGGACGGCATGCGCCATCGCATGATCGAAAACCGCTTCATCAATCATCTGGAAAAGGCCGGCCCGTTCGGGCGCTTGCGCATGGCCCTGGGTAGCGCCTGGCAATGGAAGCAGCACACAGGCATGAGCCTGGGGCACATGGCCACGGTATTTCTCCGTGCGTTGCGTGAAGACCCGTCCGCGCTGTCGCAAGTGGTTATGGCTGCCAACCAGCCGGTGCTGCTGCAACGCTCAATGGTCGATGGCGCGCCGGACGAAGGCATCCTGCCCAGCGGCCAGGTCGCTGCGGCGATCGGCGAGTTGCTCAGTTGCCGTGAGGTCATCGAAGGCATCGCCAGTGAAGCCGAGCAATGCCTGGACGCGCTCCTGGCCCGCCGCCAGACCCATTCATCGAACCATCCCGCCAGTATTGGAGAACCCCTGTGAACCAGGCATTTACCACACAACTCAATCAGGGGATCGCGGAACTGGTGATCGCCAAACCACCGGTCAACGCCCTTGACAGTCAGCAATGGCACGCCCTGGCGCGACAGATCGAGGCGCTTGGGGCCGACCCCGAAGTCCGCGTGATTGTCATCCGCGCTGAAGGCCGGGGCTTTTGTGCCGGTGTCGACATCAAGGAACTGGATAAGTACCCCGAGCGAATTGTCGACGTTAACGCCGGCAACTACGCCACGTTCAAGGCCGTGCATCGCAATCCGGTGCCGGTCATTGTCGCGGTGCACGGCTTCGTCCTGGGCGGCGGCATCGGCATCACCGGGGCGGCGGATATCGTTATTGCGTCTGACTGCGCGACTTTCGCCTTGCCGGAAGTCGACCGTGGCGCGATGGGGGGCGGTGCGCATTTGCAACGTCTGTTCCCGGTGCAAAAAGTGCGCTACCTGTTTTTTACCGGCGACAGCATCGGTGCGCCCGAAGCCCTGCAATACGGGTTTATCGAGCGGATTGTCAGCAAGGACCAACTGCGCGAAACCGCCCTGGGCATCGCGGCGAAAATCGCCGAAAAAAGCCCAAGCATGATCCGTATCGCCAAGGAAGCCTTGAACGGTATCGAAGACGGCAACCTGGAAGACAAATATCGCTGGGAGCAGGGCTTCACGATGCAGGCCTACAGCAGCCCGGACTCCGCGGAGACCCGCCGGGCCTTCGTCGAAAAACGCGACGCCAAGTTCTGAGGGAACGCCATGGAACTGACTTACACACCCCAACAAACCGCCTTCCGCGCCGAAGTGCGCGCCTGGCTGGCGGCCAACCTGCCGCGCGAGCCGCTGGCCAGCTACGACACCCGCGAAGGCTTCGAACAACACCGTGCCTGGGAGGCGAAGCTGTTCGAGAGTCGCTGGTCGATGGTGATGTGGCCCGCCGAACTGGGCGGTCGCGGTTGTGACCTGATCGAGTGGCTGATTTTCGAAGAAGAGTACTACGGCGCCGGGGCGCCGATGCGGGTCAACCAGAATGGCCAGTTGCTGTTGGGGCCGACGCTGATGGAATTCGGCACGCCTGAACAGAAGCAGCGGTTTCTGCCGCGCATGGCCGCCAGCCTCGACATGTGGGCTCAGGGCTGGTCGGAACCGAACGCCGGTTCGGACATGGCGGCGATCACCAGCAAGGCGACACTCGACGGCGAGCATTACGTGATCAACGGCCAGAAAACCTGGTCGACCCGGGCGATATTCGCCGACTGGCTGTTTGGCCTGTTTCGCAGCGAACCGGGCTCGAGCCGCCACCATGGCCTGTCGTTCGTGATGGTGCCGCTCAATGCACCGGGGGTGAGCATTCGCCCGATCAAGGCCCTCAATGGCAAGGATGCCTTTGCCGAAGTGTTTTTCGACGACGTCCGGGTGCCGGTGGCCAACCGTATCGGTGCCGAAGGTCAGGGCTGGCATGTGGCTATGGCCACCGCCGGTTTTGAACGCGGGCTCTTGCTGCGTTCGCCGGCGCGTTTCCAATACACCGCGCGCAAGCTGGTGGAACTGTACAAGGCCAACCGCGAGAGCGCCGACCGCGACCCGAGCCTGCGCGACGCGGTGCTGGAAACCTGGATGGGTGCCGAGGCGTATGCCCTGTCGGCCTACTACACGGTCGGCCGGCTGAGTCGGGGCGAGCAGATTGGTGCCGAGTCGAGCATCAACAAGATCATCTGGTCGGAGCTCGACCTGAAAATGCACGAAACCGCGATGCGCATTCTCGGTGGCCGCGCCGAGCTGCTGCCGCCCGTGGAGGGCGATGCGGCGGGCTGGCTGGAGGGCTTCCTGTTCGCCCAGTCCGGGCCGATCTATGCCGGGACCAACGAAATCCAGCGCAACATCATTGCCGAGCGGATGCTCGGCTTGCCGAAATAAGGAACGGGCCATGGACTTCACTTTTACCGATGACCAGCTGACGTTTCGCGAAGCCATCAGTCGTTTCCTGATGACCGAAGCCGCCCCGGAAATGCTCCGGGAAATCTGGGAGACCGATGTCGGTCGTTCACCGGACCTGCGCGGCAAGATTGCCGAACAGGGCCTGACCGCCTTGTCGGTGCCGGAGGCCGAGGGCGGCCTGGGCATGGACGATTTGGCCTGGGCGTTGATGACCCAGGAACTGGGGTATTACGCGATTCCCGACTCCCTGGCCGACACTGCGTATGTCGCCACCGGGCTGCTCACCAGCCTGCCAAGCGGGCACCCGGCCCGCAGCAGTCTTTTACCGCGCATTGCCGAAGGCACCGTGCGCATTGCCATCAGTCATCCCGTCAACCCGCTGGTCAGTGATGCTCAGCTGGCTGAAGTCTTGATCCTGACCGATGGCGACGACATTCATATCGTGCCGCGCGCCCAGGTGGATGTTCAGCAACGGCCGAGCATCGACGCGTCCCGGCGTCTGGGGCGGGTTATCTGGAACCCGACCCCGGCCACCTGCGTGGCCAGTGGCGCATTGGGTCGTACCCTGCAGGCACGACTGCTCGAGCGTGGCGCCTTGTCGGTGGCCGGGCAACTGCTCGGGCTGGCGCAACGCATGCTCGATTTGTCCGTGGACTACGTCGCGCAGCGCAAACAGTTCGGCAAGCCGATCGGCAGCTTCCAGGCCGTCAAGCATCACCTGGCCGATGTTGCCCGGCATATCGAACAGGCCAAACCGGTGCTGTACCGCGCCGCGCATGGCCTGGCCAGGGGCGATGCCCATGCCGGCGTGTGGGTTTCCCAGGCCCGCCTGGCCTGCTGCGAAGCCAGCTGGATCGCGGCGCGCAAGGGTATTCAGGTACATGGCGCGATGGGCTACACCTGGGAAGTCGACCTGCAGATGTTCATGAAACGTGCCTGGGCGCTCGATGCGTCCTGGGGGGATCGCGGTTTCCATAAAACCCGTGTCGGCGAGTACGTGTTCGCCGATGGTGCCCGCCTGGGCCCGGGCCATACCTTCGAGGAGTGAGTCATGCCAGAGGCCTATATTGTTGATGCACTGCGCAGCCCGACCGGCAAGCGCAAGGGTGCCTTGAGCGACGTTCACGCCATTGACCTGGGCGCCCGGGTGCTCAAGGCGTTGGTGGAGCGCAACGCCATTCCCGGCGAAGACTATGACGATGTGATCTTCGGTTGCGTCGATACCATCGGTGCCCAGGCCGGGGACATCGCCCGCACCAGTTGGCTGGCCGCCGGTTTGCCACTGAACGTGCCCGGCACCACGATTGATCGTCAGTGCGGCTCGTCACAACAGGCGCTGCATTTCGCCGCGCAGGCGGTGATGAGCGGCACTCAGGACGTGATAGCCGTCGGCGGGGTGCAAACCATGACCCGGATTCCGATTTCCTCGGCCATGCTGGCCGGGCAGGCGCTGGGTTATCCCGATCCGTTTTCCGGCAGTGAAGGCTGGCGCGCACGGTTCGGCGATCAACCGGTCAACCAGTTCTACGCCGCGCAGCGCATCGCCGATCATTGGGGCATCAGCCGCGAGCAGATGGAGGCCTTCGCCCTGCAAAGTCATGCCCGCGCCCTGGCCGCCATCGAGAGCGGGCGATTCGCCCGGGAAATCGTTGCCTGCAACGGTTTGCGAGTGGATGAAACGCCGCGCCTGACCAGTCTTGCGAAAATGGCCGAATTGCAGCCGGTGGACCCGCAATTCCCCTCGATCACCGCCGCTGTTTCAAGCCAGACCTGCGACGCCTCGGCGGCATTGCTGGTGGTGTCGGAGGCAGCGCTCAAGCGTTATGACCTGACGCCTCGCGCGCGCATCCATCACCTGACGGTGCTGGGCGATGACCCGATCTGGCACCTGACCGCGCCGATCGCCGCGACCCGTCGGGCCCTGGAGAAAACCGGTTTGCGCATGAGCGATATCGACCGGGTAGAGATCAACGAAGCCTTCGCCTCCGTGGTCATGGCTTGGGCCAAGGAGCTCGACTACGACCCGGCGCGCACCAACGTCAACGGTGGCGCCATCGCCCTGGGTCACCCGCTGGGTGCCACGGGAGCGCGGCTGATGACCACGCTGCTGAACGAGCTGGAATGCAGCGGTGGCCGTTACGGCCTGCAAACCATGTGCGAAGGCGGTGGCCAGGCCAACGTCACGATCATCGAACGCCTCTAGGGTTTTCCCTTATCCATCCGTACCGCCGCCCGTGGGGCGTGCGGTCGCGCAGTCAAAGGAGTCAAGCATGGCTATATGTTCAGGCCGCACC
>Ga0302169_10000536_pt1 | contig 11684 bp, 7 predicted proteins | sample I_Fen_N1_3_FD_193493 | JGI IMG/M metagenome (GOLD analysis project Ga0302169, IMG submission 193493) | Peat permafrost microbial communities from Stordalen Mire near Abisko, Sweden - I_Fen_N1_3 | ecosystem: Environmental > Terrestrial > Soil > Wetlands > Permafrost | place: Sweden: Abisko...
TCAAGTCAGGCGTCGTCAGTGACTGAAAGGACGCACTGCTGGACTGGACCAGGCTGCCTACAACAAGAGAGTCTTTCAGCGAGGTGTTTCCGCTGACCATGAGTTTCTTGCCTATCACCACATCGCCGCTGACATTCAGATCACCATCCAGATGTATCGTGGATGCCTTGATCAGAATAGCGTCGGGTGTAAGTGTGATCGAATTGCTACCGACAGTAATAGTATGAGCTGCCGTAGTGGATTGGATGAACACACCAGACTGGTCACGCCGCGTGACTGTTTTCAAACTGTATATGGCGCACTCCTGCAACTTGTTCAGCGACTTTTCATGTTTGAGCGCTCGAATGTAGTACTTGCCCAGCTCAAAGTTGCGATTGAACATATTCACGCTGAACTCTGCCTTGGGTCCGGCGAGCGCCGCTTCAATAGTAGCGAACTGCAGGTTCACCTCTCCCTTGAGCCCACCCACTGACGCACCCAGCGCTACGGTAGTCAGTTTGGTCTCCATCATTACGCGAGGCACAATCTTGGCTTCGAAAGAGTGGTATTTGCTTTCATTTTTGGCTTCTGCTCCGCCAGCCAACTCTTCGTCGTGTTCCTTCTTTGCCTCGGCCTTTTCGGCCGCCTCTTCCAGATCGTCGATCCGCTGCTTATCGGTCTTTTCCGCATGCTTGAAGTTGGCGTTCAATGATCGCTGGCTGCTATTGGCTGCGTCTACGGCTGCCGGAGGCGTGCCGCCCATCACCGATATTTTGTATACCCCTGGCACTTCATGTTGATAGGAGCTTGATGCCAGTTGCATATGCTTGTCGGTGCGCATATGCGCGCCACTAATATCTCCTTCTCCGAGACTGAATGTGCAGCCGGTGGAGGCGCCCATGGTCATCATCGGCCCGCTGGGACTGTCTTCCATGGCAAAAAGATGTCCGCCCGGCGTGCTCAAGCCACTCTGGGTCGCGTTGTTGGCGCTGACCCGATTAGGATTCTCCGAATTGGGTACGCTGCCAGTAATTACCGGGCGATCAGGGTCACCACCCAGAAATGACACCAATACTTCTGTGCCCTTGAGCAGCGGGAAATTCATGCCATGATTGGCGCCGCTGGACATGGACGCCATGCGCACCCAGGCTGAGCCACGGGTGGCGTTTTTCTCGCCACGGATAAACGGGAAGCTAACCTTGTAGCAGCCATACTGGTTCAATAATGGGGTGCCAGTGTTCTCATCACCATCGACGATGGCACTGAGCAAACCTTGCACATAAGGCTTGGGAGTTACGCAGGGCGTGCGGAACTGCACATCGCCGGGTAATGCGATAAAGCGTGTTGAGACATCCGACTCCATCTCTCCACTCTGGCCAAGCCCCGGCAACGGTTGATAACCCTGGTGGTGTACTTGAATCACTTGGTAGGTGCCGTTGAACGACAGGCGCGGATGGCCGGCCAACAACATCGGATGGCCGGCACGCAGGTTTGCGGCGCGACCGCTGCCGTGAAACTCGCGGTGGCGACAACCAATGGCCTGGGCGCGTCGTACGGCCAGCCACTGACCTTGCTCACTTGAACCGAAGTGCTCGCCATAAAGCCCTTGTTCGCCAAAGAATTTGGCCGAGTCGGCAAGTCGCGAAAACTGTTCGGGGGAAGCGTCCACCGCCAGGCTTGCAGCCGATATGGAGGCCGTATTCTGCAAGCGCAGGTCGGCTTTGCTCGCCGAGAAATCCTGCAGGGTGACTTGCGCCGCCTGGCGAACCAGCTTGCGCTCAAAGGTGCGCGCAACCGCCAGCCCCGGCTCGACTTTCAGCTCCGAATCCATACGCCGAAATGTCAACAGGCTTGGCGTCTTGGGCTGATATAGCCGATCACCGCAGAGCACTAAGGCTTCAGCATCAACCCGCTGCTCAAAGAAATAATAGACCCCGAAATACTCCAGCAAACGAGAAAGAAAGGCGAAGCTCGTTTCCTCGAACTGACAAGTGAACGAGGCCTGCGTCATGGGAAAGTCTTTGAGGGGCAGACGAATATCAAAGTCATATCCATCACTGGCCGCGCCGCTGATACCTGGGCCCTCGACCGTCAGGTTCGCCAGTTTGAGCACGTCGCGAATCAATTCCGGCAGGTCTTTGTCCAGCCAGATTTCGGAGAACCTGAAATGCCGCAACTGTGTGAGGCGCGGCTCCAGGACCACCCGGTAATAGTGATAGACGGTATCGGCATCCAGATAGTCCACGGCGGTCACGATGCCGTGATAGGGATGCGGCACACCCTGTTCATCGCTAAGGGTCAGAACCGCTCGCTCACCTAGTAACGCCTCGTCATCGAACAGTGGATTGATCGTCGCCACCCGCACTTCAAAGCGGTAGGGCTGTGAAAGGCTTTCTTCGCCGTGCCATTGCTGTACCCAAAGCTTTTCCAGCAGCAATGACGGCGCAAGACTGGAAAAGGAACACAGTGCCGAATCGGTGAGCGACATTAATCAATCCTTGTTCTGGAATATGTAAGCGGTGCCTGTTGCTACCAAGCCCCTGCCAAAGCTTTAATCTACGGACTCAACGGCCACATCACCCTCAGGCAAAGACCTGATCGCATCGGCTTCCACCTTACTGATCAGCCACTCACCATTGGTATCTACCGCAACGTGCAGCTCGGTCAGCGGGCGCTGGTCGGCAATGGCCCCCAACAGCACGTCGGACAAGCGTGGCGTGAGGCTTTTACGCAGGATGAAGTCGATGTTGCGCGCACCGCTTTCCACTTCGGTGCAGCGCGCGGCGATGGCGTCGGCCACTTCCGGGGCAAAGGTCAGGCGCACTTTTGACGAAGCCAGCAAGCGCTCGCTGAGGCGGCCCAGCTTGAGGCGCACGATGCCTGCCAGTTGCTCACCACCCAGGGTGAAGAACGGCACAATGGTCATGCGCGCCAGCAACGCCGGCTTGAAGTGGCGGGACAGGATCGGACGGATTTTTTCCGCCAGAGTGTCCGGATCCGGACGACCATCAACGCACAGATTCTGGATTTCTTCAGTGGCCAGGTTACTGGTCAGCAGTACCACGGTGTTGGTGAAATCGATCTGTCGGCCTTCGCCGTCGGATAGGCTGCCCTTGTCGAAGACTTGATAGAAAATGTTCACCACGTCCAGGTGAGCCTTTTCCACTTCATCCAGCAACACCACCGAATAAGGTCGCTTGCGCACTGCTTCGGTGAGCATGCCGCCCTCACCGAAACCGACGTAACCGGCAGGCGAACCCACCAAACGGCTAACGGTATGTTTCTCCTGGTACTCGCTCATGTTGACCGAGATCAGCGCCTGCTCGCCGCCGAACAGGTGCTCGGCCACGGACAGTGCTGTTTCGGTCTTGCCGACGCCGGACGGACCAACCAGCAGGAACACGCCCAGAGGCTGCTGCGGATCACGCAGGCCAGACTGGGCGGCCTTAAGGATTTCCGCGATCTGCTCGACCGCTGTGTCCTGGCCGCGGATGCGGGTCTTGATGTTATCGGCCAGGGCTAGCACGCCACCGGCGGCATCGCGCAGCACCTTGCCCAGTGGTACGCCGGTCCAATCGGAAACTACCTTGGCAATGGCATCCGGGTTGACTTCGGTGAACAGCAACGGCTCATCGCCCTGCAGTTCGGCCAATGCCGCACGGGCCTGTTCGAGCTCTGCCTGGCGCTCGCTCAATGAAGCCAGGGTCACAGCTTCCTCGCCCTCTGCCGGAGCCGGAATGTCTTCTTCCTTGAGTGCCAGTTGTTTGCGGGCATCGAGCACGCGCACGGCGGCGTCGCGCTCTTCGGTCCAGCGGCTCTCAAGAGTGGCGCGAGTGGCTTCGATGCTGCCCTGTTCCTCGGCGATAGCCGCCAGTCGCTCGTCCTCAACCGGGAAGCCGTTGGCACGATCGCGCTGCAAGGCCACCAGCTCACGCTCAAGGCCGGACAACTGGCGCTCCATGCGCTCAAGCTCAGCTGGCTTGATACCCAGGCCGATGCGCACTCGGGCACTGGCGGTGTCCAGCAGGTCAACGGCCTTGTCCGGCAACAGGCGGCCGGTGATGTAACGGTCGGACAGCTCAGCCGCCGCGACAATGGCGTCGTCGCGCACGCTCACGCCGTGGACTTTTTCGTAATGGCCCTTGAGACCGCGCAGGATCAGCACTGCAGTTTTCACAGTTGGCTCGTCCAGCTTGACCAGTTGAAAGCGACGGGCCAGGGCCGGGTCTTTTTCAAAATACTTCTTGTACTCCGACCAGGTGGTCGCAGCTATGGTACGCAGCTCGCCACGGGCCAGAGCAGGCTTGAGCAGGTTGGCCGCATCAGAACCCCCGGCAGCGCCACCGGCACCAATCAGCATGTGGGCTTCGTCGATGAACAGGATGACCGGCGTGGTTGAGGCCTTGATCTCTTCGATCACCCCGCGCAAGCGGTTTTCAAACTCGCCCTTGACGCTGGCACCGGCTTCCAGGGCGCCCAGATCCAGGCTCAGCAGTCGGGTATTCTTGAGGAAGTCCGGGACTTCGTTCTGGCTGATCAGCAATGCCAGGCCTTCGACCACGGCGGACTTGCCGACACCCGGCTCACCCACGGCGATGGGGTTGTTCTTGCGGCGACGAGCAAGGATATCGATCATCTGGCGAATTTCATCATCACGGCCAAAGATCGGGTCGATACGACCAGCCGCCGCCTTGGCGGTCAGGTCTTCGCAGAAACGGGCAATATTGTCTTCGGCAGCCGGAGCCAGGCCACCGACACTGGCGACCGATGAATTGGCCGCGCTGGTTTGCAGGCTATCCAGCGGACCTTCGCTGGACCCGCCGAGCAATGCGGCGAACTCGGCGGTCAGCGCATCCGTGGAAATCGGCTTGAGCATCTCACCGTAGCGAGTGCCCGCAGTGTAGTAGCCCAGACGCGACACCAGCGCCAGAAGCAGCGAACCGCCACGAATACGGCCGGTGCCAACCACCAGGGAGGCGATCAGCCAGGCATCCTGAATCCACTCGGTAAGCAGGCTGGCGAAGACCGGGCGGCCCGGGTTGCCGTTTTTTAGCTGGGCTAGGCCGTCGTCGAGCATGGCACGCAGGCGCATCGGATCAATTTCGAAGCGAGTCAGGATGCGCGTCACATCGGCATTGGGGTCTTCCAGCAGTTGGCGCAACATATGCTCTAGGGAGATTTCATAGTGCGTGCGCGCCAGTGTCAGCCCGGCAGCGTTCTCCAGCGCCTTGGTACTGAAGGTATTGAGCCGTGCGAACAGCGGTTTAAGTTCAACCTGAATCATTAGTGAGCCCTCTCTTCGAGCGTTAGTCCGTGTTCAGCAGTCAGCATGAATATCACTTCGTCCTGGGCGGCGCCGTCGCCGAGCCAGGTGTCCAGTCCCAGTCGCTGCCAGCCTTGACCCAGAGCCGCGCATTGCTGTTGATCAACCGCCAGGCGCATGACCAGGCGGCAACGCAGCGGTGTTTGCAGGTACAACTTCACCAGCCGCTCAACCTTTTGATAAAAAGCCTGGCCGGGCAGCAATGAATGAAAGCGTTCCGCGCTCAGCGGCCCGACACGAATATCCAGTGAGCCGCTACGGTCCATCAGTTCACGACCCAACAGGCTGTCTTCGCCCAGCACGCCACACTGCATACCCAGATAGGTACGGACCGGACGGTCTATGCGCAGGCGAGTTGCAACGCACGGCACCACTTCGACCGGTCCGTCATCGAGCACCGACTGCACCAGTTGCTGCAGTCCCAGTGCGGAACGTGGGTACTGGTTGAACAGACCGGCGTAGCGCAGCAGGTCCATGGAGCTTTCGCGGTCGTCGGGCCGCGCATCGGCCATGCCGATGAGGGCTTGCAGATGGCGCAGGCTTTTGACTTCCCGACGCTCGGTGATATCGATCCAGATGCGATGCTTTTCCCAGGCGCGAAACAGCAGCGGGTAGAGCGCGGCATGCAAGATGTCGAGAAAGTCGCGGCCAGCCGAGTGGCCTGCCAATTGCTCGTCAATCAGGTCTTCGGTATAGAACGTAGGCAACGGCGAAGTAACGCCATACAGCCCGAAAAAATTGGCTTCGATGCGGTAACGGCCATCGGCATCGAGTTCGATGTGGCCAATGTCACGCTGGGGGAAACCCAGCCCGAGGCGCGGCCGCACGCGTACGTTTTCCACGAATTCCTTTTCGCTGGGAAAGCGCAGGCGCAACAGGCGCAATGCCTGAAAAAATGCGAAATCGCCGCCATCATCGAGCAGCGGATCGACTACAGCAGGCGTTGTTGCCCGATCTTCGCTGGCCATTTCAAGGTCTCGTGGTGAACGCTGTCGAACAGCGTGAAAGCTGTAAAGCTGTTGATAGCCGTACAGCCAGCGAAGAACTCATCCAGCAGGCAGCCGAACATGTAGAAGTTGCCGGGACTCAGGAAGTGATCGCCCCGACAATCCACGCGCACCACGCTGCCCTCAATAGGCAAGCCACGAATGAAGCGGCGTTCCGGCGTGACAGTGACTTTCTCGATCGCATCGATGCGTCGCTGGTTGGCATCCTGCGCACCCTCCCCAATGCTGGGCAGGTACAGCGAGAGCAGGCCACGCAGGTAATCGCGGTCGGCTAGACGAAAGTGGTTGGCATTAAGTTGCGAAAGCATGCGCCACAACAACTTGTCATCGAACTTGGGCGGCTGGCACGCCGTGATTGCGCGGATGTTCTTGAACTCGACCCGGGGCGGAGTGTTGTCCATGGGCTGGTTCAAGTCGCCCAGACGCAGGCTTTCCGGGAGCTTGCCATTGGTACATAGCAGGTCGATGGACAAGGTCATTTCACTCGGAACCTTGCCTTCGCTGTACGGCAAACTTAGGTAATGGTCGTAGCCATGGGCATCAATGCTTGAGGAGCGAATGCGCAGGTTGTAGGTATCACGCTGGGAAAAGGTGTTGAATGGCTCCAGCAACCGCTCACCCCCGCCTGCCGAATAAGCACTGACCTTGAGTACAGAATGGATACGCATGCTCATGCGCTGACCATGATCAGCCGGCTGGATACGGTAGTCCGGTTGCTTGTGGTCGATACGTAGCGGGTGCGCTTCCTGAGTGAACAGGTTAATAGCGGGCGTGACACCTAGCATGAAACTGTTGTCAGACAGCTCTGGCGCCCAGTCCGGCAGGTTGTCGAACATCAGTCTTACGCTGAAACGCCCGTCCTTGCCCCTTGCGCTCCACTGCTTGAAACCCGAGAGTTCGACAAACATGAACTTCTCGGGCAGAGCGAAATACTCTTGCAGGCAGCGGTAGGCAGGATGCGCATTGTTAGGAAACGGCAGCAACGGATTGTCGGGATCAAAGCCGAGACCACGCAGGTTTTTACCCGGCAACAAAGTCACGGGCTGGCCGGGCGCGCCGATACGGATTTCGCGCAGGTTCAGATGCAACAGACGCATCAGCTTGCCGGCGTCAGCCAGGCCATCCCCCAGATAAAACTTCAGGCTGTCAGCCTCCCAGGCAGCAGCGTTGGCCGTCGTGAAAGCAAAATCCAGCACCAGACTTCGCTCCTCCCCGGCCCCCCCCGACCAGCGGGCGGAGACCAGTTGCAGCGGTTCAAGATCCACGGCCACAGTGCTGCGAAAGCGCACGCGCTGGCCGTCAACGGGTACCGAGGTCACTTCGCATCCGGCATCGACACGGCTGGCTTCCTGCAGGGCCGCTCGCGGCTGAAACTGCAACATGGTCATGCAGGGCAATGGTTGCAGATAGTGCGGGTACAGCAGTTGCGCCAGTTCCTGGATGAACTCGGGAAACTCATCGTCCAGTCGCTGGCGGACCATGCCGGTAAGAAACGCCACGCCCTCAAGCAAGCGTTCGACATCCGGGTCACTGGCAGAATCGACCCCCAACAGGGGCGCTAGCGCCGGGTTGGTACGGGCAAATTCGTCGGCTAGGCGGCGAAGATGGTTGAGCTCACTCTGGTAATGGCTATTGAGCATAAATTAGTGCATCGCCAGGGAAACACGGCCGTCCGAAGACACGCGCGTTGCCAGATGAATGGGAATGTCCCGATCATCGATTTCCACCAGGCCGTCAAGCGTGAAACTCAGCGACAACACTTCCTGAGAGCCTTCGGCTACCAGGATGCGCGGTGATTTCAGGCGAGGCTCGTAGCGGGCAATCATGCGGGTCATGTTCTCAATGATTTGCGTGGTCTCGCCGGTGGCAAATGAACCGGCCAGGTTGGTGAAATCGGGTACACCAAATTCGGCGTCGATTGGCACGCTACCGCGCCGTGTGTTGAGGATGCGTTGCAGATGCATGACTATCGACTGAGTAAGCACTTCTGCCTGAGTCAGGTGCGTGCGACCTGTGTCGGCCTGCAGCATCGTGATGCGCTCCAGCAATCGTCTCTCTTTCAACGCAAACTACCTTATGCGAACAGAAAATTACCCCGCGCTGTAAGGCGGCCAGGAATATTAATTGGTTCAGTACCGAGGGGCCAGCCAAGGGGCTTCAGCAAGACCGGTTTTAGGGTTAGTCAGTATTTCAATCAGATGCTCGACGACACAAACCACTACCTCCCCCACATGCCTCTGAAATCGGCTTGAGCCTTAGATAATTCCTCCGCCCCCAGCTCTCTGGGTTTTAAGGTTGAGAAAACAATTATTCGGCAAATCAGCGATCTCGAAAAACTCAGGCCTTGCTACCACAACCTGCGAAAGCGTTGTATCTGGGGTAACAAATAGAGATATTGCAAGGAACCACGTAGACGACGGTAAAAAACGCCACTTGATAACCAAGCGGCGTCTTTTTATTACGAATTTAGGCTTTCGGAGCCAACCACGAATCTTCGGCTTCGATACCGTCCGGCACCCAGGTCCAGACGATTTTTTCGTAGGTGATGCCGATGTCTTCCATGTGACCCAGTTGCTTGAACTCAGGGTTCAACACATTTGGAACCCAGGTACGTGCCGAAACCAGAACCGCGTTGCTCAGGGTGATGGTGTAGTACTTCTCTTCGGTGCCTTTAGCCGAGATGCGGTAGAACTCCAGTACCACTGTCTTGAGTTGCTCACCCGAGGTCAGCGCTTGAAACAGTTTTGGCGAGGACTTGTCCACTTCCTTGGTCAGGGTCATGCCCTGGTGAACACGTTTGCCCGCTGGCAGACCGGTCTGAGGGTTCTTTGGAATGTCGACCAGGTGTTCAACAGCCTGGACCAGGATCATTCCCGTGTGACCGGCGACTGCGCAGGAACCTTCGATTTTGCCTTGGTTCTGGCCTTCGATACTCAAGTAGCATGGCATTGGCATAGTGTGTACTCCGAACTGATGATTAAGTGATTACGCAGTGAGGGGAGTGGTTGCCCGTATCTCGTTGCGTTGAGTCCATCTTATGTAAACCCCGAGGGTATGACCCTCGGGTGAACACCTGAACGAGCGAGATAATCCCCGCTCATTCGCCTTGCATTGATCAGCTCTTGTCGAGCTTGCCTACTAGCGACAGCGTGAAAGACGCCCCCATGTACTTGAAGTGCGGGCGCACTTTCAGACCGACGCGGTACCAACCTGGATCGCCGTCGACATCATTGACCGTGATCTCGGCCTGACGCAGGGGGCGGCGGCTACGGACGCCGGCTGCCGGGTTGTCCATGTCGGCCACGTACTGACGAATCCAGGTATTGAGTTCGCTTTCCAGGTCGCCACGCTCTTTCCAGGTGCCGATATTTTCACGCTGGATCACCTTGATGTAGTGCGCTAGACGGCTCACCACGAAAATGTATGGCAGCTGAGTGCCGAGCTTGTAGTTCAGCTCTGCCTCCTTGCCTTCCTTGTCATTGCCGAAGTATTTGGGCTTCTGGCAAGAGTTGGCCGAGAAGAATGCGGCGTTGTCAGTGTTCTTGCGCATGGTCAGCGCGATGAAGCCCTGCTCGGCCAGTTCGAACTCGCGGCGCTCGGAGATAAGCACTTCGGTCGGGATCTTGGTCTGGGTCTCACCCATGGCTTCGTAGTTGTAGATCGGCAGATCGCCGACCGTACCACCGCCCTGCGGGCCAATAACGTTGGCGCACCAGCGGTACTGGGCGAAGCTGTCAGAAAGACGGCTGGCGAAAGCAAATGCAGCGTTGCCCCACAGGAAGTCTTTGTTGCCGCTGCTGACGCTTTCGTTGTAACGGAAGCTCTTGGCCGGAATGGTGTCTTCGCCATACGGCGTACGCAGCAGGAAGTGCGGCAGAGTCAAGCCGACAAAACGGGAGTCGTCGCTTTCGCGGAAAGCATTCCATTTGGTGAACTGCGGGCCTTCAAAGACGGCTTGCAGGTCTTTGAGGTTAGGCAAGTCAGCGAAGCTGTCGATACCAAAGAACTGTGGACCTGCCGAAGCAATGAACGGCGTATGGGACATGGCCGAAATTGCAGCTACCGACTGCAGGAGTTTCATGTCCTGCGGGCCGGGATTGAATTCATAGTTGCCGATGATCGAGCCGAAAGGCTGACCGCCGAACTGACCGAACTCAGCGGTGTACACCGCCTTGTACAGGCCCGAACGGGTGATTTCCGGCGCATCCTCAAAGTCTTCCAGCAGCTTTTGCTTGGAGACGCTAAAGATTTCCAGCTTGTTGTTTTCACGGAAGTCGGTGCGGTCGACCAGGAACTTCAGCGAACGCCACGAGGATTCCAGTTTCTGGAATTGCTCGTTGTGAATGATCGCGTCCACCTGACGGCAGAGCTTGGCGTCCAGCGTAGCGATCATGTCGTCGATCAAACCGGCGCTGACTTTCTCTGTCTGGCGCGAAGGTTCGAGCAGTTCGGTGACGAACGCCTCAAGCCCCTGACGGGTAACCGAATAGGCTTCGTCGCCCGGCTTGACGCGCGTGGCCTCGACCAGCTGATCCAGCAAAGAGACGCCTTCCACGGCCTGGGCTGCACTGCCGACTGCCTGGCTTTTTTCTTCACTCATGGGGTTACTCCTTGTCCTTTACGCCGAGTTCGGCGAGCAGACGCTCACGCGCACCGTCATCATTCATCAGGGCCTGCAATTGCTTGCGAAACTCTGGCAGGTTGCCCATAGGGCCTTTGAGCGCCTTGAGCGAATCACGCAGGGCGATCAGCTGTTGCAGTTCAGGAACCTGGCTGACAATGGAGTCAGGCTCAAAGTCGCGCATCGACTCGAACTTCAACGCCACCGGCAATTGCTCGTCCTCCGGCGCGTTCTCGGACAGACGATTGGGCACTGCCAGTTGCAGGCTCAGATTCTGGCCCTTGAGCACGTCTGTGAAGTTGTCTTTGTCGACACGGATCGGTTTGATGTCCTCGACCGGGGTTTCATCTTCACGCAGGGTAAAGTCGCCGATTACCAGCTGCTTGAGAGGCAGTTCAACCTGCTCTTGGGCGCCACCGGTGTCAGAACTGTAAACAATATTGACGCGCTCTTTTGGCGCGACGGAACCATCACTAGCCATTTCACTCACTCCTGGTTACCGGGCTCACTCAAGGCAGCCATTAAAAACTCAAGGCACGAATGCATCTTTGAGGTATTGGGTGTTGCTGAACTCAACTGGCCTGTGGGCTGGCAAAATGCCAGAAGGCCGACATATCCATCGCGGCCAGTTGCTCTGCCCACAATGTCTTTAAACCACCCTCGTCATAGCCAAGGGCAAGCTCCAATAACGGTTGCACCAGCTCAGGCTCCCAGCGATCAAGACGCTGTTCTCTAGCTTCCTGCAACAGCACAT
>Ga0302169_10000537_pt1 | contig 11683 bp, 11 predicted proteins | sample I_Fen_N1_3_FD_193493 | JGI IMG/M metagenome (GOLD analysis project Ga0302169, IMG submission 193493) | Peat permafrost microbial communities from Stordalen Mire near Abisko, Sweden - I_Fen_N1_3 | ecosystem: Environmental > Terrestrial > Soil > Wetlands > Permafrost | place: Sweden: Abisko...
CCGTCAGATCCTCGAGCAAACCGGTCTGCTGGGCATGATCGGCAAATCCGAGCGCGGCCCGACCGCCATCGACGCGATCAAGGACCACAAGGCCGTCTACCTGATGGCTGTCGGCGGCGCGGCTTACCTGGTGGCGCAAGCCATCAAGAAATCCCGCGTGGTGGCTTTCGCCGAACTGGGCATGGAAGCGATCTACGAGTTCGACGTGAAAGACATGCCGGTCACTGTTGCAGTCGACAGTAACGGCGAGTCGGTACACATCACCGGTCCTGCCATCTGGCAGAAAAAGATCAGTGACAGCCTGGCAGTGGAAGTGCAGTAAGCATTTCGACTGACCACCGAAAAAGGCGACAGGGCTACCCCTGTCGCCTTTTTTATTGCCACGTTTGCCGGTAGGAGCGAGCCTGCTCGCGATGAACGTCAACGATGACAAGGGTTGCCTGAATGAGCGCGGTGTCCTTGCGTCCATCACGAGCAGGCTCGCTCCTACAGGGGAAAGCGTGACCATGTTATGGTGCGCCCCCTCCGTACCCGTGTGTAATACCCAGCATGTTCGAGTTATCTCGCCCCCTGCGCCTGGCGCTCTACACCTTGCTGATTATCGCCGGTGCAGCCCTCGCGGCCACCCTGGCCATGCGCCACACCGTGCGCCAGTCAATGGTCGAAGACGCCGCCCGGGCCAATCAGCAATTGGCGTTGTACGCCACGTCGTTGCATACCCTGATAGAACGTTACCGTGCCCTGCCCTCCGTGCTGGCGTTGGACCCGCAATTACGTGACGCGCTCAAAGGTCCGGTAAGCCCCGAGCAACAGGACGTGCTGAATCGCAAGCTGGAAAAGATCAACGGCGCCGCCGAGTCCTCGACCCTGGAACTGCTCGATCGCAGCGGCCTGGCCGTGGCAGCGAGCAACTGGCGCCTGCCCAGCAGCTACGTCGGTCACAACTACGGCTTCCGTCCTTACTTCAGCCAGACCCGCACCCAGGGCACCGGGCGTTTTTACGCCGTGGGCGTGACCAGCGGGATACCGGGTTACTTCCTGTCCAGCGCCGTCAGCGCTGACGACGGGCAGTTTCTCGGCGCAATGGTGGTCAAACTGGAATTTCCGGAACTGGAACGGGAGTGGCGTCAGGGCAGCGACACACTGCTGGTCAGCGATGCCCGTGGGATCATTTTCATCGCTAATCAGCCGGGCTGGCGTTATCGGCTGTTGAAACCGCTCAATGACAAGGATCACGCCGAACTCAAGACCACCCGCCAATACGACAAGCAGCCGCTGGCTTTGCTGGATTATCAATCGCTGCGACGCTTCGACGATAACAGCGAATTGGCACGAGTCGATGGTCCGGACGGCAAGGCGGATTACCTCTGGGAATCCCTGCCGCTGGCCACCGAAGACTGGACGCTGCACCTGCTGCGTCGCCCGCAGGTGGCGTTCGAAGACAGTCGCAACGCCGCGCTCGCCGCTGCCGGCCTGTGGTTGACGCTGGTGTTTCTGCTGCTGTTCCTCAACCAGCGCTGGCGTCTGGCGAAAATGCGCCAGCGCAGCCGCGAAGAGCTTGAACAGCTTGTACAAGAGCGTACCCGCGATCTGCGCACCGCCCAGGAAGGCCTGGTGCAATCGGCCAAACTCGCCGCCCTCGGGCAGATGTCCGCCGCCCTCGCCCACGAGATCAATCAGCCTTTGACTGCCCAGCGTATGCAGCTTGCCACGCTGAGGTTGCTGCTCGACCACGGCCGGATCGACGACGCCTACAAGGCGCTCAAACCCGTGGATGAGATGCTGACGCGCATGGCGGCCCTTACCGGCCACTTGAAAACCTTCGCCCGCAAAAGTCCCGCTGGCTTGCGCGAACGTCTGGATCTGGCGGCGGTGGTGGATCAGTCGCTGGAGCTGCTCGACACTCGATTGCGCGATGAACAGGTCAGCACGGTGCTGCATCTGACACGCCCGGCCTGGGTGCGCGGCGATGCGATTCGCCTGGAGCAAGTGCTGATCAACCTGCTGCGCAATGCCCTGGACGCGATGCAGGACACACCCTGCAAACGACTGCAAATCCGCCTTCAAGCCGATCAACAAATGTGGCGCCTGAGCGTCATCGACAACGGTGGCGGCATTGCCGAAGAGAACCTGGCCAAAGTGTTCGACCCGTTCTTTACCACCAAACCGGTGGGCGATGGACTGGGCATCGGGCTGGCTGTTTCTTTTGCAATCGTTCACGAATCGGGCGGGCGCCTGACTGCCGGTAATCGCGACAACGGCGCAGTGTTCTCCCTGACCCTGCCCATCGACCTGGAGGCCCATGGCTCATGCTCAATTGCGTGATGGTAGTCGACGACGAAAGCAGCATCCGCAGCGCCGTCGAACAATGGCTGAGTTTGTCGGGTTTCGACGTGCAGTTGTTCAGCCGTGCTGACGAGTGCCTGGCGAAGTTGCCGAAACATTTTGCCGGGGTGATTCTCAGCGATGTACGCATGCCCGGCATGAGCGGCCTGCAATTGTTAGCCGAAGTGCAGCAGCGCGATGCCGAGCTGCCGGTGATCCTCCTGACCGGCCACGGCGACGTGCCGATGGCGGTGGACGCGATGCGCGACGGCGCCTACGACTTCCTGGAAAAACCCTTTAGCCCCGAAGCCCTGCTCGGCAGCCTGCGCCGCGCGCTCGACAAGCGCCGGCTGGTGTTGGAAAACCGCGCCCTGCACGAACAGGCCGACAACCGCGCCAAACTCGATAGCACGTTGCTGGGCGTGTCCCGTAGCCTGCAAACCTTGCGCCGGCAGGTACTGGACCTGGCGGCGTTACCGGTCAACGTGCTGATCCGTGGCGAAACCGGCAGCGGCAAGGAGCTGGTTGCACGGTGCCTGCACGATTTCGGGCCCCGGGCCGACAAGCCTTTTGTCGCGTTGAACTGCGCGGCCATCCCCGAGCAACTGTTTGAAGCGGAGTTGTTCGGCCACGAAAGCGGCGCGTTTACCGGCGCCCAGGGCAAACGTATCGGCAAACTCGAATACGCCGACGGCGGCACGCTGTTTCTCGATGAAATCGAAAGCATGCCCCTGGCGCAGCAGGTGAAATTGCTGCGGGTGTTGCAAGAGCAGAAACTCGAACGCCTGGGCTCGAACCAGAGTATCCGCGTGGATTTACGCATCATTGCCGCGACCAAGCCGGACCTGCTCGATGAAGCACGGGCCGGGCGTTTTCGCGAGGACCTGGCTTATCGCTTGAACGTCGCCGAGCTGCGTCTGCCACCGTTGCGCGACCGTCGCGAAGACATTCCGTTGTTGTACGAAGCGTTCGCCCGCAATGCCGCCGAGCGCCTGGGGCGCACCCTCGCGCCGCTCAGCGGTGCGCAGTTGAGCCACCTGCTGAACCACGACTGGCCGGGTAATGTGCGCGAACTGGCAAATGTCGCCGAACGTCAGGTACTGGGGCTTGGCGAGCCTGCTCCTGCAGGCATCGACCCTGGGCAGTCACTGGCGGCACAGCAGGAAGCGTTTGAGGCGCAGTGCTTGCGCGCGGCGCTGACGCGGCACAAGGGTGACGTCAAGGCCGTGCTGGAAGAGTTGCAACTGCCACGCCGGACGTTCAACGAAAAGATGCAGCGGCACGGGTTGGCGCGGGAAATGTTCCTGCAAGAAAACTGAATTTTCCGGCGTCCATACCGGCCTCTTCGCGGGCAAGCCCGCTCCGACAATGACCGAGTTGATCTCGAATTCTGTATACACACCATTCCAATGTGGGAGCGGGCTTGCCCGCGAAGGGGCCGGTCCAGGCAACATCACCCATGGGCCCATGAGCAATTTTCCGCTCACACCCAATCTTTCATGCGCGGATTTCCGCTCAACAAACAGCCTTCCCCCCTCTAAACCGGCCCTCTCACCCTTGGCACAGCTCCTGCTATAGCCCCCGCAGGCCGCGTTTAATCGCGCTCCACAAAAACAATTAAACGAAGGATCCTTCAATGGATAACTCCAATACCCTGCCCCGTGGGTCGGTTGCCGTGCCGGCAAAAGAACGCACCACCTCCAGCCGCATAAAATCGATCTTCAGCGGTTCCGTCGGCAACATGGTCGAGTGGTATGACTGGTACGTCTACGCCGCTTTCTCCCTGTACTTTGCCAAGACCTTTTTCCCCAAGGGCGACACCACTGCACAACTGCTGAACACCGCCGCGATCTTCGCCGTCGGCTTCCTGATGCGCCCGATCGGTGGCTGGCTGATGGGCCTGTACGCCGACAAGGTCGGACGCAAAAAAGCCTTGATGGCCTCGGTATACCTGATGTGCTTCGGTTCGCTGCTGATTGCCCTGAGCCCGAGCTATGAAGTCATCGGCATCGGCGCGCCGATCCTGCTGGTGTTCGCCCGCTTGCTGCAGGGCCTGTCGGTCGGTGGCGAGTACGGCACCTCCGCCACTTACCTCAGCGAGATGGCGACCAAGGAACGTCGCGGTTTCTACTCCAGCTTCCAGTACGTGACCCTGATCTCCGGCCAGCTCATTGCGCTGGCCGTGTTGATCGTATTGCAACAGCTGCTGAGCACCGAAGAGCTGTACGCCTGGGGCTGGCGCATTCCGTTCGCCATCGGCGCACTCTGTGCCGTTGTCGCGCTGTACCTGCGTCGCGGCATGGAAGAAACCGAGTCGTTCACCAAGAAAGAAAAGGCCAAAGAAAGCGCGATGCGCACCTTGATGCGTCATCCCAAGGAACTGATGACCGTGGTCGGCCTGACCATGGGCGGTACCCTGGCGTTCTACACCTACACCACGTACATGCAGAAGTATCTGGTGAACACCGTCGGAATGAGCATTTCCGACTCCACCACCATTTCCGCCGCCACGTTATTCCTGTTCATGTGCCTGCAACCGATCATCGGCGGGCTGTCGGATAAAATCGGTCGCCGGCCGATCCTGATCGCCTTCGGTATTCTGGGGACGCTGTTCACCGTGCCGATCCTCACCACCCTGCATACCATCCAGACCTGGTGGGGCGCGTTCTTCCTGATCATGGCGGCGCTGATCATTGTCAGCGGTTACACCTCGATCAACGCGGTAGTCAAAGCCGAACTGTTCCCGACCGAAATCCGCGCCCTGGGTGTTGGCCTGCCCTACGCGCTGACCGTGTCGATCTTCGGAGGCACCGCTGAATACATCGCTCTGTGGTTCAAGAGCATTGGCATGGAAACCGGTTACTACTGGTACGTCACCGCGTGTATCGCCGTGTCGCTGCTGGTGTACATCACCATGAAAGACACCCGCAAGCATTCGCGGATCGTCACCGACTAAGTCCAGCCGCATCACAGTCAAGGGGCAGACCGTCGGGGTCTGCCCCTTTTTTGTTTGGCATGGCATGAAAAATCCTTCACCCCCGTGATCGACGGATTAATCACGAGTTAATGCGCAACCATCATCATGATCCTGCCTGATCGATTGACTGTGATGCGCTCACTCAGACCTTGAAAGCGAAACTGTCTGCCTGCCTTAACATCTATTTAATCGATTGTTTTTAGCATTTATTTGCGCTTTTTAATCAGTTTGATTGGCGTAGCATGAAACCCATGCCCAAGACACAACGCCAACGAATCTGGAGAAACGAAGATGAAAACCAAACTGTTCCTCGCCCTGGCCCTCACCGTACTGGCTGCCAACACCTTCGCCGCCGATGGCTATGACCGTACTGGCGCCGCCACCCTTGCTGCAGATGGCTACGACCGCACTGGCGCCGCCACCCTTGCCGCAGATGGCTACGACCGCACTGGCGCCGTCACCCTTGCTGCAGATGGCTACGACCGAACCGGCTCCGCCACCGTCGCCGAAGACGGCTATGACCGCACTGGCGGCGCTTCCATCAGTTGATCCGCAATCACGGCACCACAGCCCGGCTTTGGCCGGGCTTAGTCATTTCTGGGGAACACAAAATATGAGAACCGCACAAAAACTGTAGGAGCCAGCTTGCTGGCGATGGCCCCGAGTGCGCCGCGTTTAACCAGGCCAGACGCGTTATCGTTAACGACCATCGCTGCGATGCGGCGACCCGACAAGCCAGCTCCTACAGGATCCCCATAGACCCCATCGCTCTTGATTGACTGGAAATTAGTGATCGTCGCCAGCAATATGACCCTCTCTCGAAAAACCCAGGTGTGCCCAATGCCCGACGACATCCACTCTTACGAACCCGCCAAGGGCCATGGCCTGCCCCACGATCCGTTCAACGCAATCGTCGGCCCGCGCCCCATTGGCTGGATTTCTTCACAGGATGCCGACGGTCACTTGAATCTGGCGCCTTACAGCTTCTTCAACGCCTTCAACTACATTCCGCCGATCATTGGTTTTTCCAGCATCGGACGCAAAGACAGCCTGAACAACATCGAACAGACCGGTGAATTCGCCTGGAACCTGGCCACCCGGCCATTGGCCGAACAGATGAACCAAAGCTGCGCCAATGTAGGGCCGCTGGTAGATGAGTTCGAACTCTCGGGGCTGACCACGGTTGCCTCGAAAATAATCCAGGTGCCACGGGTGGCTGAAAGCCCGGTGTCCTTCGAATGCAAGGTCACGCAGATCATTCAGTTGCAGCGGGCGGATGGAAATGTCGTGCCGAGCTGGTTGATTCTGGGCGAAGTGGTCGCCGTGCATATCGCCAGGAGGCTATTGAAGGAGGGTGTGTACGACACCGCCGCGGCAGAACCGATCCTGCGCGGCGGCGGGCCGGCGGACTACTTCCAGTTGGGGCCTGAGGCCTTGTTCAAGATGTATCGCCCCGGGGCGGTCAAATAGTTACCAGATCAGGTCGCCGTCTTCACTCACACCCTTTAGGTGCGTCAACTGCAGGGCGGCAGCTTCGTCCGCGTCCTTGGCGGTCTTGAACGTCTGCTCTTGCAGCAGTTTATTGAAGCGAGGCACACCTGAGCCGCCGATGGCTTTGGTGGCAATTGCGGCGTAATACCCGCCTTCACGGGGAACGACCGCCGATACTGCTTCGAAGGTTTCAAAGGCTTTGCGTGCCATGTCGCGCATCCTGACTGGTTGAGAATATTGCCATTAAACCCTCAACCGGCGAGTTTGTGTACCGCTGCCCCGCACTGGCCGAGGGCCTGCGCCGCCGACACATCCCTGAAGGTGTGAAAATCCAGGCTATTGACCACCAGCTCCTGCACCAGCTCGGCGAAAATCTCCATGGCCGGGGTGCTGAAGTACGCGGTCATGGCCTGCTGGTTAGTCCAGCAACCGCAGACCAGCCACAACTCGGGGTCGCATTGCGAATGTTGCAAGGCAAAGTTCAGGCAGCCTGGCGCTGCGCGCGACGGCTCGATCAATGCGCTCAGGCGCACACCCAGTTCCTGCGAACGCCCGGCCCGCGCTCGAACAAAGGCCATATGGCTGACGGGGCTCTGTATTGACATGTTCAACCCTCCCGGGGAGTCGTGTGGCAGCCGGGGGACGGGCTGCGACAGGATCAAAGGTTAAGGCGTGGCACGCGTGGCTCGTTAGTCGATTTCTGCCGGGACGTTGCACAATCCTGCGAAAGTGCATGGACTCCTGTAACAATCAGCAAAATACTGTCACGGTTCTGCCATACGAGTTTCAAGCAAGTTTTCCCGCCCCTGTCAGCTCATGCCCGGGCAAAAAGTAACGCCCATGCAGAATCAGGCAAGCATCAGGCAGGATGTGTCTACCGTTGTCGCTTGCACAAACTTATGCTCTGCCCGTCAATTCAACCTTGCCGAGGATACCTCGCATGTCGTCGTTCGATCACTTTCAAGCCCCGCTGGACGCCGACATGGAAAAACAGCGCGCGGAACTGGCGGCGATCATTCGTCGCAATACCGCCGAAGATGGCAGTTATGCCACCGCTGTCGACTCGCTGTTCATGTCGCGCCATAGCCAAAACCATGACTTCGCCCCGGTGCTCGCGCAACCGGCGCTGTGCATCATGGCCCAGGGGCGCAAGGAAGTTCGGCTGGCCGATGAGTACTTCAATTACGACCCGCTCAACTACCTGGTGGTCTCCGTCTCGATGCCGCTCAGCGGCCGGGTCGTGAACGTTTCGGCTGAAGAACCGATCCTGGCCGTGCGGCTGGACATCGACCCGGCGCATATCACCGCCTTGATCGCCGACGCGGGTCCGCTTGGCGTGCCCACACGACCGACCGGGCGCGGGCTGTATGTCGAACGACTCGACAGCGCGATGCTCGACGCGGTGCTGCGCCTGGCACGGTTGCTCGACACGCCGAAAGACATCGCCATGCTCGCGCCGCTGATTCGCCAGGAGATTCTCTATCGGTTACTGCGCAGCAAACAGGGCCACCGGCTGTACGAAATCGCCATCGCCAACAGTCAGAGCCATCGCATCAGCCAGGCGATCAAATGGCTCAACAGCCATTATGAACAGCCGCTGCGCATCGATGATCTGGCGAAGGAAGTGAATCTGAGCGTGTCGACGCTGCATCATCGTTTCAAGGCGATGACGGCGATGAGCCCGTTGCAGTATCAGAAGCAACTGCGATTGCAGGAGGCGCGACGCTTGATGTTGGCCGAAGGACTGGAGGCTTCGGCAGCGGGGTATCGGGTCGGCTATGAAAGCCCTTCGCAGTTCAGTCGCGAGTACAGTCGATTGTTCGGCGCGCCGCCGCTAAGGGACCTGGCGCGTTTGCGCCTGTCGGTTTGATCCAGAGTTTATGCTACGGCGACCGACGTCTTCGCGGGCAAGCCCGCTCCCACAGGGATTGTCGGTGTTAACACGACTTGGCACCCACCAATAATCACCTGTGGCAGCGGGCTTGCTTGCGAAGAGGCCGGCAGGGCCGACCTCAAATCCGGATCAGGCGCCGAGTACCCGGCAAGCCTCCGCCGGCAAGGTCACCGACACCGGGTGACCAACGCTCAAGCCCACACCCTGGCACGGCGTGCTCAGCGCCGTGAACGTAACCCCGGAACACTCGACCGTGGTTTCGATGGTCGCGCCGATATCCCGCACGAACGTCACCTTGCCCAACAAACGATTGCCCGCTGTCGCCTGCGGCTGCGAGAGTTGCAGATCTTCAGGACGAATCAGCATCTTCACTTTCTCACCGACCACAATGCTGCTGCAGATCGGCACTTGCAGCGCATCGCCGCCCGGCAGGCTGACCTTGCCATTGCCCAGCACCGTGGCCGGGAAGATGTTGCCCGAGCCGATGAAATCCGCGACGAATTCGTTGGCCGGGTGCCGGTAGATTTCGATCGGCGTACCAACCTGCTGCACCCGATGCTCACCCAAGACAACGACGATATCAGCCATGGTCATGGCTTCACGCTGGTCGTGAGTCACCATGATGGTGGTGATGTTCAGGCGTTGTTGCAGCTGACGGATTTCCACCTGCATCGACTCACGCAGCTTGGCATCCAGCGCCGACAGGGGTTCGTCGAGCAAAAGGATTTTCGGGTGATTGGCAATCGCCCGGGCAATCGCCACGCGCTGGCGTTGCCCGCCGGACAGTTTCGCCACCGGGCGATCAATCATCTGTTGCAGCTGGATCAACTCCAGCAACTCCACCACTCGCGCCTGCTGGTCAGCCTTGCTGACCCCGCGCAGTTTCAGCGGATAAGCGATGTTCTCGCCGACCGTCATATGCGGGAACAGTGCCAGGGACTGGAACACCATGCCGAAATTGCGCAAGTGCGCCGGGGTTTGGCCGATGTCTTCGCCGTCCAGGCGAATCTCACCGCCGCTCAGGGTTTCCAGGCCGGCGATCATCCGCAGCAAGGTGGTTTTGCCGCAACCCGAAGGACCGAGGAAACACACCAGCTTGCCCTCGGGCAAATGCAGGTTTACATCTTTTACCGCGCAGGCCGAGCCGTAGCGTTTCTCGACGTTTTCCAGAATCAAACCAGACATAAATCACCTCAAGAAATCAGAACGAAACGCCACCTTCACCGACCAGCTTTTCGAGCGCCCAAATCAGGACGAAGTCGATCAGCACGATCAGCACGGCAAACGAAAATACGGTTGGGTCGAGCGAAGACACGGTGCGGCTGTACATCCAGATCGGCACGGTCATGACATCGATGGTGTAGAGAAAGTAGGTCACGGTGAACTCGTTGAACGAGACGATGAACGCCAGCAGCATGCCCGCCAGAATCCCCGATTTCATCAACGGCACCACCACATCGACGATCGCCCGCAGCGGTGAAGCGCCGAGCATTTGCGCAGCCTCTTCGACTTCACTGCCGATCGAGAGCATGGCGGCGGTGCAGTTCTTCACCACGAACGGCAATGCCAGGATCACGTGGGCAATCACCAGGCGCGAGGTGGTCATCTGGAACGGCAGGCTGTCGAACACCAGCAGCAACGCCAGGCCCAACACCACCATCGGAAACACCAGTGGCAGCGACATCAACTGCATTGCCACGGCTTTGCCACGGAACTCGCAACGGGTCAGTGCGTAAGCCGCCGGCACAGCGATCAGCGTCGCGAACACCATGGTCAGGCACGACACCATCAGGCTGGTGGTCATGGCTTTGCCCAGGCTCAGCACGTCACTGGCGTCCGGCGAAACGAAGGTGTGCCAGGCGGCCTTGTACCATTGCAGGCTATAGCTGCTCGGCGGGAAGTCGAGGTTCGACGAGCCACTGAAGGACATGACGATCATGGTCAGGATCGGCAACACCGCCAGCAGCAGGATGAAGCCGGACAGGATGCCAGCGAACTTGCCGGTCTCGCCCGGCAACAGCGACTGGCGCTTTTTGATCAGGGTACTCATTGCGAAGCCTCCAGCATGCGCCGACGACGGCCAGTGATGTATTCGGACAACGTCATGATCGCCAGCGTGGTCACGATCAGCACCACACCGGCAGCGGACGCGGCGGGCCAGTTCATCAGCGGCGCGATCTGGTCATGCACCATCACCGCCAGCATCGGCACGCGCCGGCCACCGAGCAGCAGCGGCACCACGAAGCTGCTGGCGTTATAGGCAAATACCAGGGTCGCACCGGTGATGATCCCCGGCAGGCTCATCGGCAACACCACCTGACGGAACACTTGAAAACGACTGGCGCCGAGGGTCGCGGCGGCCTCTTCGTAACTGCGGGCAACGCCGCGCATGGCGCTGGCGATCGGCAGCACGGCCAGCGGGAAGGCGGTTTGCACCAGGCCCATCAGCACGCCGTTCTGGTTGTACAACAGCATGATCGGACGCTTGATCAGGCCCAGGCCCATCAACGTCTGGTTGAGCATTCCGCCCGGGCCGAGAATCACCAGCCAGCCATAGCTTTGCAGCAGCAGGTTGACCAGCAAGGGCAGCAGCACCGCCGCGAGGAAAATCCGCCGCACGAACGGTGAGGTCAGGCGCGACATGGTGTAAGCCACAGGGATCGCCAGCACGACCGCGATGACCGCGCTGATCAGCGCCAGACGCAAGGTCAGGAGCAGGGATTTGAGGTAGTAGGGTTCCAGCAATTGCGCGTAGCTGGCCAGGCTGAAGCCGGTCCATTCGGCGCCCTTGGTGCCCACGCTCATGCGCAGCACCAGCAGGCTGGCGGCAATCAGCACGCCCATGAACAGCATCGACGGCGTCAGAAAAAGCCAGGCGCGCGTCGTCGGCGAAACACCCCGATCGGCGCGCACGGGGGCGGCACTCACCGGATGGGTCAGAGGTTGGTGTTCCATAGCAAAGGTCTCGTCAATGGAAGATCAAGCGCATGGCGAGT
>Ga0302169_10000541_pt1 | contig 11638 bp, 9 predicted proteins | sample I_Fen_N1_3_FD_193493 | JGI IMG/M metagenome (GOLD analysis project Ga0302169, IMG submission 193493) | Peat permafrost microbial communities from Stordalen Mire near Abisko, Sweden - I_Fen_N1_3 | ecosystem: Environmental > Terrestrial > Soil > Wetlands > Permafrost | place: Sweden: Abisko...
GCTGGACAACATCAGCCTGGACATCCAGAGCGGTGAACTGGTGGCGCTGCTCGGCCCGTCCGGCTGCGGCAAGACCACGTTGCTGCGGATCATCGCCGGTCTGGAAACCCCGGACCAGGGCAACATCGTGTTCCACGGTGAGGACGTTTCCGGCCACGATGTGCGTGATCGCAACGTCGGTTTCGTGTTCCAGCACTACGCCTTGTTCCGCCACATGACGGTGTTCGACAACGTCGCGTTCGGCCTGCGCATGAAGCCCAAGAACCAGCGCCCGAGTGAAAGCCAGATCGCGACCAAGGTTCACGAACTGTTGAACATGGTGCAGCTCGATTGGCTGTCGGATCGCTACCCGGAACAACTTTCCGGTGGCCAGCGCCAGCGGATCGCCCTGGCCCGTGCCCTCGCGGTGGAGCCCAAAGTACTGCTGCTCGACGAGCCGTTCGGCGCCCTCGACGCCAAGGTCCGCAAAGAGCTGCGTCGCTGGCTGGCGCGTTTGCACGAAGACATCAACCTGACGTCGGTGTTCGTGACCCACGACCAGGAAGAAGCGATGGAAGTCGCCGACCGCATTGTGGTGATGAACAAGGGTGTGATCGAGCAGATCGGCTCACCGGGCGACGTCTACGAGAACCCGGCCAGCGATTTCGTGTATCACTTCCTCGGCGATTCGAACCGTCTGCATCTGGGCGAAGACAATCACGTGCTGTTCCGCCCGCATGAAGTGTCGCTGTCACGGCATGAACTGGAAGATCACCATGCGGCCGAGGTGCGCGATATCCGTCCATTGGGCGCGACGACGCGGGTGACGCTGAAGGTCGAAGGGCAGAGCGAATTGATCGAAGCCGAAGTGGTGAAGGACCACGACAGTTTGATCGGCCTGGCCAAGGGCGAGACGCTGTTCTTCAAGCCGAAGGTCTGGCAGAAAGTCGCCAATATCTAAGATCAAAAGCTTCGCGAGCAAGCCCGCTCCCACATTTGTTTGATGTCGCACAAATAATTTGTGATCGACGCAGATCCAGTGTGGGCGCGGGCTTGCTCGTGAAAGCGACCTACACGGCAGCACGCTTTGGATTGACCCGCACCCCGCCCGCCCGCGCTTCGATCTGCTCTTTCAGCTCATGCCGCATCCCCAGCAAGAACGCCAGTTCAGCCACCACAAACAGCGGCCCGACAATCAACCCCGTCACGTCATCGACAAACGCCGGTTTGCGCCCTTCGTAGTGATGGCCAATAAACTGGATCGCCCAACCGAGCACAAACATCGCCACGCCGCTGCTCAACCAGACCAACGTGCTTTGCTGCGCCAGCGCATGGCCGGCCCAGGCACACAGCCCCAACAACACCGTCATCAGCACGCCAAGGCGCCATTCCAGGCGCAGGTAAAACCACGCCGAAGCCAGTGACACCAGTACCGCCGGTGAAAGCCAGCCACCGGCCCATTGCGGGCGAGACAGCAGGACAGCGACTGCCACCACAATCAGCGGAATGCCGACGAAGTGGGTAGCGATGTTGCGCGGGTCACGGTGGTAGGCGGCGTATTGACTGAGATGGTCAACGAGGCTTTTCATTGTTATTGCTCCTGTAGGGTGATGGATCATGCCCCGGGGCCATTGCTCACTCTGTCAGCCAGGCGACAATCTCTAGGAGTTTTCATGGATATGCAGGTCTGGCGTCCACGCCTGATGTGCGGTCAGTGGTTCAGCCATCTACCTGTGTCCCTGCAGGATAGTCTGCTGGCTGCCGCGAAGGTACGGCGCCTGTCGCCGGGCCAGCGCTTGTTCAAGCGCGGTGATCCGCCGTGTGGCCTGTACGCGGTGCTCGAAGGCGCGGTGCGCATCGGCGCCGTGAGCGAACAGGGCAAGGAAGCGTTGCTCAGCCTGGTGGAACCGTCGCACTGGTTCGGTGAAATCGGCGTGTTCGACGGGCAACCGCGCACCCACGATGCATTTGCTGTGGGCCAGTGCAGCTTGTTGCACATCCCGCAATCGGCACTGCTCGCGTTGCTGGATGAGCAACCGGCGCATTGGCGGCAACTGGCGCTGTTGATGAGCCAGAAACTGCGCCTGACCTTCATCTACCTCGAACAACTGAGCCTGATGCCGGCCCCGGCACGGCTGGCGCACCGTTTATTGATGATCGCCGAAGGCTATGGCGATATCGACGAAACACGCCGCAAGTTGCAACTGCCGCAGGAGCAACTCGCTTCAATGTTGTCGTTGTCGCGCCAGACCACCAACCAGATCCTCAAGGATCTGCAGGGGCAGGGGATTTTGAGCCTGGGTTATGGCGAGATAGAGATTCTCGATGTCGAGCGGTTGCGGGCGATGGTGATGATTTGAAGCAAAAGGTGGGCTTTATCCCCGAACACGCCTAGCCTGTGCTTACTAAAATCGAGGTGTGCCAAATGCGTGTCCTGTTAGTGGAAGACGAGCCCGAGACCGCCAAACTCCTGGCCAATGGCCTGAGCGAGGCGAGTTATGCGGTGGATGTGGCGGTCAACGGGATGGATGGCCGGCGCTTCATCGAGTCCGGCGAATACGAGTTGATCATCCTCGATGTCATGCTGCCGGGGCTCAATGGCTGGCAATTGCTGCAACAGATCCGCAAGCTCGGGCAGACCCCCGTGCTGTTCCTCACCACCGCAGACGGTATCGAGGATCGCCTGCGCGGGCTGGAGCTGCATGAGGATGACTACCTGCTCAAGCCGTTTGCTGTAAAGGATCTGGTGGCACGTGCGCGTAAGTTGTTGCGGCGGGATCGCGGGCGCTGAGATTTTCGGTGATTGTTCTGGCCTCATCGCGGGCAAGCCCGCTCCTACAGTGATCTGTGTGAATCTGGATTACGTGGTCAATCCAAGACCCTGTGGGAGCAGCGGTGCGACGATTCGACTTGCCCGCGAAGAGGCCAGCCCACACAACCCATCCTTCGGATCTGTCAGCGCAACCCATCGCGAAACTGCCCCGGCGTCATCCCGGTCCAGCGTTTGAATGCGCGACTGAAGCTGCTGGTATCGGCGAACCCAAGCAAATAACTGATCTCGCTCAATGAGCATTGCGGATCTCGCAGGTGCAGTAGCGCCAGGTTTTCGCGGCTTTCATTGAGTAGCGTATCGAACCGACAGCCTTCGTCCGCCAAATGCCGTTGCAGGCTGCGCAGGCTCAAGTGCAGGGCCTTGGCGATGTGTTCGGCGCTGGGTTCACCTTCGGGCAATTGCTCCTCAATGGCATCGCGGACCTTGCGCTCCCAGGTCAACGGCTTGAGTTGCGCCAGGGTGCGATTGAGCACCGCTTCGTTGTGTTCGGCCAGTTCCGGGTTGGCGTCGTCCAGGTGACTGTCGAAATCCACCAGGGCGAACTCCAGCCGGTCCTCATCGGCGGCGAAAAACACCGGCGAGCGGAAGACTTTATGCCATTGATGCGGGTCTTCAGGTTCCGGCCTTCGCAGGTACACCGCCAGCGGGGCGTAGTCGCGACCCAGGCGATTGCGACAGGTGCGCACGTAAATGGCCATGAAGGCATCAAGGGCCTCGTAGGCCGGCACCGGATTGCCTGTCGGAATTTTCAGGCGAAAGTGGTAGCGATCCTCGCCGCGGGTCAGTTCCAGTTCCAGGGCATCGCTGACCACCTGGTGATAGCGCACGATGCGCTCGAACACTTCGCGCAAACTGCCGCTGGCCACCAACGCATAACCGAGCGCGTGAAAGGTGGTGGGGCTGACAAAGCGTGAGACGCGCAGGCCAATTGCCGAGTCGCCGCTGGCCTGCACCGCGAGTTCCCACAGGCGCGTGGTGCCGGACAACGGGTATCGGGCGTTCGGGTCGTCCATCAAGTGCGGATCGAGCCCGGCCTGGTGGCACAGGGCGCTGCTGTCGAGGCCCAAAGCGTCGAGTTGTTTGCGCAGGGCGCGGGTCCAGCTGGCGAGGGAGGTCGGTTCAGTCATGCTGATTGGCGCTTCCGGTCAACAGGTTGGCGTTCACGGCTAGCACTTCGCGAGTGTGAAGCGGGCAGGATGCGAACATCAATAACCAGAGGATGGAAGCATGCACGGTACTTCTGCAAGTCCCCAGCGACTGAATGCAGCTCAGCGATCAGCGCATATTCGTGAAGTGGTGTTGGCCAAGGGCGTCGAACTGCGTCAGCGCTACCCGATACTCAAGCATCAGGACGCACTGGGCGCGGGCATCCTGGCCTGCGCATTGGCCGGGATGATCGGCTCCGCAGCGCTCTACATCACCGGGCACATGGCCTGGTGGGCGTGTCTGCTGCTCAATGGGTTCTTCGCCTCGTTGACCCACGAACTTGAGCACGACCTGATCCATAGCATGTACTTTCGCAAACAGCGGCTGCCGCACAACCTGATGATGGGCCTGGTCTGGCTGGCGCGACCCAGCACCATCAACCCCTGGATTCGCCGTCACCTGCACCTCAACCACCACAAGGTCTCCGGCTCCGAGACCGACATGGAAGAACGTGCGATCACCAACGGCGAGCCTTGGGGTTTCGCACGGTTGCTGATGGTCGGCGACAACGTCATGTCGGCGTTCATCCGCATGCTGCGGGCCAAGACCTGGGCTCACAAGTTCAGCATCATCAAACGCACGCTGAAGGTCTATGCGCCGCTGGCGCTGGCGCATTGGGGGGCGTGGTACGTGTTTCTCGGCTTCCATGCAGCGAACGGCATCGCGCATTTGCTGGGCGCCCCGATTGAATGGTCCGCGACCACGCTGTCAGTGATGAGCGTGATCGATATCGCAGCGGTGGTGATCATCGGCCCGAACGTGCTGCGCACCTTCTGCCTGCACTTCATCAGCTCGAACATGCACTACTACGGCGACATCGAACCCGGGAACGTGATGCAGCAGTGCCAGGTGCTGAACGCCTGGTGGCTGTGGCCGCTACAGGCGTTCTGCTTCAATTTCGGCAGCAGTCACGCAATCCATCACTTTGTGGTGAAGGAGCCGTTCTACATTCGCCAGCTGACCGTGCCGGTGGCGCATAAGGTGATGCGCGAGATGGGCGTTCGGTTTAATGATTTCGGGACGTTTGGCCGGGCGAACCGGTTTGTGTGCAGGGAAGCAGCTCAGGGTGAAACCGTAGAGGGTGCGCGCGCCTGATGGCCTCATCGCTGGCAAGCCAGCTCCCACAGTGATTTGTGCTGAATGCAAATTTTGCATTCACCGCAAAAACCTGTGGGAGCTGGCTTGCCAGCGATAGCTATCTTCCAGCCAACATCAATCCGGCTGAAACGGCGACTCACTCAAAATCACCCCGGTCTCATCCACATATTTCTGCCAATGCTCAATCAGCAAGTTGAGCTTCTCCGGCTGGCTGAGCGCCAGATCATGAATCTCCCCCGGATCACTCCCCAAGTCATACAACTGCCAGGTCGCCGGCCCCACCGGGCCCGGGATGTACACCGCCTTCCATTGGCCCTGACGAATCGCCCGCCGCCCAAACAACTCCCAACCGGTCACGGTGTGCTCGTCATGCACCTGGGCCGTTTCGCCGGACAGAAACCCCAGCCACGACTTCCCACGCAGCTCTGCCACGGGTTTGCCGCGCCACTGCTTGCCCGGATGACGCACACCGGCGAGGTCAAGAAGGGTCGGCGTGATGTCCATCACCGTGCCAAACCCGTGGCTGATTTGCCCCTTGAACGGCAGTTGCGGGTAGTGCACCAGCGCTGGCACGCGAATCCCGCCCTCAGTGGTGAACGCCTTGAATAGTCGCGAAGGCGCGGTTGCCACTTGCGCCCAGCTCGGCCCGTACCAGACATAGGAGTTGGCGCGGCCGATGTTGTCCAGGCTGTTGTCGTAGTGCTGATTGAGGTAGGTCAGCAACTGCGGGCCGAATTTCGGGAAGGCCTCCAACAGCGCACCTTCGGCGCCGTTATCGGACATGAACAGGATGAAGGTGTTATCCAGCTGCCCTTGCTGGCGCAGGTAGTCGACGACGCGCCCGATGTTCCAGTCCATGCGCTCGACCATCGCCGCGTAGACCTCCATCGCCCGCGCGGAAATCTGCCGTTGCTCGTCACTCAAGGCAGCCCATTGCGTATTGAGCTCGATCAGCGGATGCGCCTCCACATCGGCGTCGATCAGCCCCAGGGCCTTGAGTTTTTCCAGCCGTTCAAGTCGTAGCACTTCAGGGCCCGCGTCATAGCGGCCACGGTATTTTGCGACCACGTCGGCCGGTGCCTGCAACGGCCAGTGCGGTGCGGAAAATGGCAAGTAGGCGAAGAACGGCCGAGTCTGGTCGCGTTCCTTGAGGTATTGCAGCAACTTGTCGCCAAAGGCGTCTGAGGAATAGAAATCCTTCGGCAGTTGATCGATGAATTGATCGTCTTCGATGTACAGCGCCGGGGTGGATTTCAGCAGTCTCGGCGTCTGTTCATCGTAGGTCGGCTCAAAACCGTAATGGTTGGCGGCACCGGGCAGCAGCGAAAACGAGCGTTCGAACCCCCGGGCATGGGGTGCCAGCTCCGCCGTCAGGCCCAAGTGCCATTTGCCGCTCATCAAGGTCTGGTAGCCGGCCTCGCGCAGCAACTCGGGCAGGGCGACGACGCGGTCGTTCAAATGACCCTCATAACCGGGTTTGCCGATCAGGTCCGGGGTCAGCGCTTCGGCCATGGTGCCGATGCCGGCGATGTGGTGGTCGGTACCGGTCAACAGCATCGAGCGGGTCGGCGAGCAGGTGGGCGCGGTGTGGAAATCGGTCAGGCGCAGGCCATTGCTGGCCAGGGCATCGAGGTTTGGCGTGGCGATCTCGCCGCCGAAGGCACCGATATCGGAAAAACCCAGGTCATCGGCCAGAATCACCAGAAAGTTGGGACGTTGCGGCATCAAGAATCTCCTGTTCAGCAGGCAATGAAGGACAGCGGCAGATCACGCACCTGCACCGCTATGGGCGGTTGGTAGTGGTCGTCGCTGGTGAGTTCGTGCAGCAGTTGTTCGCGCAATTGATGGAAGTCGAAACTGCTGCGCTGGCGCGGATGGGGCAGGGCGATGTCGACCACTTGCTTGATTCGTCCCGGACGCGGCTCCATGACCACGACGCGGTCGGCGAGGAAGATCGCCTCCTCGACATCGTGGGTGACCAGGATCGTAGTGATTTTTGCCCGTGCGCGAATCGCCAGCAGTTCATCCTGCATCTGTTGGCGAGTCAGGGCATCGAGGGCGCCGAAGGGTTCGTCCAGCAGCAGGATTCGTGGGCTGGCCACCAGGCCGCGCGCGATCGCTACCCGTTGCGCCATGCCGCCGGACAACTGATGAGGATAGGCGCGGGTGAAGTCGCCCAGGCCAACCAGGTCAATGAAATCACTGATGCGCTTGTGCTTTTGTTCAGCGCTCAACGGCTCGTTGACCAGGCCCAGGCCGATGTTGTCGGCCACCGTCAGCCAAGGGAACAAGCGGTGTTCCTGAAAGACGATGCCGCGTTCGCCACCGATGCCGGTGACGGTTTTGCCATCGACGCTGATCTGCCCGCGAAACTGTGTATCGAGGCCCACCAGCAGGCGCAACAAGGTGGATTTTCCACAGCCGCTGGAACCGACGATGGCGACGAATTCACCCTCGGCAATGTCCAGGTTGAATTCGCCAATGGCCTGCAGCTCGAAGCCGTCGACGTCGAAGGATTTGCCGACATGGTTGAAGCTGACAATGGGTGCGTTCATGCGTGTCTCCAGCGGGTAGCGCGGATTTCCAGGCGTTGGCCAATGAGGTTGAGCAGGGCGCCCGTCAGGCCGACCAGCAACATGCCGGCCATGATCAGGTCCATGCGCAGCAGTTGTTGGGCGCCGATCATCTGGCTGCCGATGCCGCCGTTGGACGGCATGAAGTATTCGGCGCCGATGGTGCCCAGCCAGGCGTAGATCAGGCTCAGCCTGAGCCCGGCGAAAATGCCTGGCGCAGCGCCGGGCAGCACCAGTCGAGTCAGGCGCTTACGCAGGTTCAAACGCAGTACTTGAGCGGCCTCGTTCAGTTGCGGCGAGAGGTTGGCGACGCTGCGCTGGGTGGCGATGAACAATGGGAAAAAACCGGCGAGGGCGACGAATACCCACTTGGCCAGTTCACCCAGGCCGAACCACGCCGTGAGCAACGGCACCCAGGCGAAAATCGCAATTTGACGGATGGCGGCCAGGGTCGGCCCCAGAACCCGTTCACTGCTGCGCGACAGTCCGAGCAACAAGCCCAACGCAAAACCGAGGCCACCGCCCAGCAACAGGCCACCGACGGTGCGCCCCAGGCTGAGGGCCATGCCGCTGATCAAGGTGCCGTCGCGCAAGCCGTTCCAGGTGGTGGTCAGTACCGCCAACGGGCTGACCAGGATGTTGGCGTCGACCCATTGCTCAACGGTCGCCCATTGCCACACCGATAGCAGCGTCAATGGCAGCAACCAGGGCTGCAGGCGTTGCCAGCCCTGATACCTCGGGCCCCGGCGAATCTCAGCCGTCGCGGGGTGCGGCCAGTGCACCAGTTTTTTGTCCAGCAGGCCGATGCCGAGATCCATGGCCACGCCGATCAAACCGATCACCACAATGCACACGAACACGATGTCGAGCATGAACAGTTGCCGCGCCCAGACCATCAGGTAGCCAATGCCTTCGCTGGAGGCCAGCAGTTCGACGGCCAGCAGTGAAGTCCAGCCAGCAGCCAGTGCCAGGCGCACGCCCGCCATGAAGGCTGGCAATGCGGCGGGCAGCACCAGTCGACGAATCAGCAGTCGTGAAGGCAGGCGCAAGACTGCAGCGGCTTCACGCAGTTTGGGTTGCGCATCGCGCACGCCCACCAATGTATGCAGGGTAACCGGCACTACGATGGCCTTGATCAGCACCACCAGTTTCAACACTTCGCCGATGCCGAAAAACACCATGAACAGCGGAATCCAGGCCAGGGTCGGGACTTGCGCCAAGCCGGTGAACGTCGGGAACACCAGACGCTCGAGCGTACGGCTCAAACCCAGCGCAGCGCCCAATATCCCACCCGCCGTGATGCCGGCGAGCAACCCCCAGGACAGGCGTTGCAGGCTGATCCACAAATGGCTCCACAACTCGCCCCGGGACAACTCCACCGCGCTGTTCCAGACCAGCGACGGCGCCGGCAGGATTTGTTCGCTCATCCACTGATTGCGGCTGGCCAGCCACCACAGTACAAACAGGCTCACGGGCAGCAGCCAGGGTAAAAGACGCTGGTTCAAGGTCGGCCAATGCCGCCGACCGCCAAGGGGGGGCGCTGCCAGCGGCAGGCTGAGCAGTGAAACACGGGCCATGGGCGACCTCCGTTGTCGGAATGGGTGCGTCTTTAACAACGCAGGCTCCCTGTAGGAGCTGGCTTGCCAGCGAGGCGGTGTGTCTGACCGACCAGGTTGTCCGGGATCGCCGGCAAGCCAGCTCCTACAGATATGTGTTTTTGATCTATAAAAAAACAAATCAATGCTATTGAGAGATAAGCGAGACCATTTAAGGCCTCCAGACCTTCCGCATCCAATGCATTCGAAGAATATTTTCGATGCGGGTTATGCATATCGAGCCAGGAGGCCCGCAGGGATTGATTTAGATCTAAAGGATATAAAAATGTGAATTTATAGTATTTAAGTGCTGGTTCAGATTCAGCCTACTTTCTGCTCCTCAACGCCGTTGCCACCAGGAGCCGCACCCATGAACATTCCCTTCAAACGTGTCATCAGTCTGTTCGCCGCACCGGCGCTGGCAGGCTTGCTGGCGTTTACCGCTCAGGCTGCCGAACTCAAGGAAATCCGCATCGCCGTGCCCGACCTCAGCGCCGGCACCCAGCACAGCGGTGGCGGCGTGGTGGACGTGCTGCGCGATCAACAGATCTACGAAAAGGCCTTTGCCGATCAGGGCATCAAGATCCAGTGGAATTTCTTCAAGGGTGCAGGCCCGGTCATCAACGAAGCGTTCGCCAACGGCCAGGTCGATCTGGCGTACCTCGGCGATCTGGCGGCGATCATCGGCAAGTCCAATGGCCTGGACACGCGGGTGCTGAGCGCCTCGGCGCGTGGGGTCAAGCATTACCTTGGCGTGGTGCCGGGTTCGGGGATCAAGTCCCTGCAAGACCTTAAAGGCAAGCGCGTGGCGATCTTTCGCGGCACCGCCAGCCAGTTGTCGTTCGATGCGGCGCTGGCCAGCCAGGGCTTGAGCGAGAAGGATCTGAAGATCATCAATCTGGACTTCAGCGGCGCGATTGCCGCACTCGCCGCCAGGCAGATCGATGCATCCTGGGGCGGTGCCAATCTGACGGCATTGCAAGCCAAAGGCCTGGCCGAGTTGCCGTTGAACACCAAGGATCTGGATGGTGCGGGAAGTGTTCAAGCCGTGCTGGTGGGCAATGGAAAGTTTGTCGATGAGCACCCGCAGGTGGTGGCCAAACTGCTGAAGGCCCAGCAGCAAGCGGTGCAATGGCTGACCCAGGACAGCAACAAGGACGCGTACATCCAGTTGGTGTCGGGGCTGGCGAGTTATCCACCGGTGATCCTGACCCAGGATCTGAAGGACCAGAAATTGAGTGAGGTTTTCCCCTCGACCCTGGACCCGGTGTTCCTCGGGAAATTGCAGGATGCGGTGGACCTGGCTTCGCAGCAGAAGTTGATCCGCAAGCCGTTCAAGGTAAGCGATTGGGTGGCGCCTGAACTGGCTGCGGCAAAACTCTGAATCGTCGGTGCCTGAGTGAACGCCTTCGCTGGCAAGCCAGCTCCTACAAAGGCAGGGTGATCTTCTGTAGGAGCTGGCTTGCCAGCGAAGGGGCCGTCAAACCGCCACGGCAACCTGCTGGGTATCCACCGCCACCAAGGTCTCGATCATCTCCCGTGCCGCCGGCGACAAGCGGAACCCGGTCCGACTGACGATCCCGCACCGGGCATTCATGCTCTCGATGTTCTGCGGCAGATTGCGCCAGTGCAGCAGTGCCAGCGAACCCTGGGCGATGTCCTCGACAAATGCTTCCTCCGTACCCACGCCTATGGCGTTCGATTGCAAGACGATTTTCACCAGCGCCGGGAAATGCTCGGTCTCGATGCTCGGGGAAAAGTCCATCCGCCCACTGAGGTTCGCCAGCAGTTTGCGAATGCCCGGCGGGATCCGCGTGGTGGCCAGTGGATAGTCGAACATGTCATTGGTCGACAGGCTTTCCTTGGCTAGCAACGGATGCCCGGGACGGCAGAAAAACACCCCGCGCTTGGGCGTCAGGGCCTGGGTCTGGAAGTTCGGGTCGGCCTCGAAATGGCGGATGTCGGCAATGAAGAATTCGATCTCCTCGCGGCTCAGGGCGCGGCTGAGGTTTTCCCAGTTATCCACTTGAAAGCAGGTGCGCACTTTCGGGTGGGCATTAATGAATTGCGCCACCGCATCCGGCACCAGTTTCACGGCGGGCGCCGGGCCGCAACCGAAGTGCAGTTCGCCGGCGTCGAGCTTGGTCATCTGCGTCACTTCGGCGCTCAGCAGTGCCGCGCCCTGCACCAGGGTCCGGGCGTGCTGCAGCACCACCTGGCCTTCGGGCGTGGGGCGCAAATCCTTGTTGCCACGGTCCACCAGCACGCAGCCGAACTCCTGCTCCAGCCCTTGAATACTGCGGCTGAACGCCGGTTGGGTGATGCCCATGGCATCTGCCGCGCGGACGAAACTG
>Ga0302169_10000542_pt1 | contig 11621 bp, 12 predicted proteins | sample I_Fen_N1_3_FD_193493 | JGI IMG/M metagenome (GOLD analysis project Ga0302169, IMG submission 193493) | Peat permafrost microbial communities from Stordalen Mire near Abisko, Sweden - I_Fen_N1_3 | ecosystem: Environmental > Terrestrial > Soil > Wetlands > Permafrost | place: Sweden: Abisko...
AACTTTAGGCCGGGTAAACTTGCGCAATGCGTCGGCCAATAGATGTCTCGGCGCCACAGACAAGAGAGTGAGTAATGGGCGCACAGTGGAAGGTTAAACACAAAGAAGCGGCAGCCAACGCCAAGGGCAAGATCTTCGGCAAACTGGTGAAAGAAATCACCATTGCTGCGCGTAACGGCGCTGATATCGCCACCAACGCACACCTGCGCCTGGTGGTTGAGCAGGCCAAGAAAGCCTCGATGCCCAAGGAAACACTGGATCGCGCCATCAAGAAGGGCGCGGGCCTGTTGGGCGAAACCGTGCAATACCATCGCGTGACTTATGAAGGGTTCGCACCGCATCAGGTGCCGCTGATCGTTGAATGCGTGACAGACAACATCAACCGTACCGTCGCTGAAATCCGCGTTGCATTCCGCAAGGGCCAGTTGGGCGCTTCCGGTTCGGTGGCCTGGGACTTCAACCACGTGGGCATGATCGAGGCCTCGCCGGACACCCCGGACGCCGATCCGGAAATGGCCGCCATCGAAGCAGGCGCCCAGGATTTCGAGCCGGGTGAAGACGGCGCGACCTTGTTCCTGACCGAGCCTGCGGATCTGGACGCAGTGCAAAAAGCCCTGCCGGGGCAAGGCTTCACCGTGCTGTCGGCCAAGCTGGGCTACCAGCCGAAGAACCCGGTCAGCGGCCTGAGCGATGAGCAGATGGCTGAAGTCGAAGCCTTCCTCGAAGGCCTCGATAACCATGATGACGTGCAGGACATGTTTGTCGGGTTGGCGGGTTAATCTGTTTCTCCAGTAACACCGTCATCGCGGGCAAGCCCGCTCCCACAGTATTTGTGTCAGTCGCAAAAGATGTGTACGACACCGAACACTGTAGGAGCGGGCTTGCCCGCGATTGACCGCGTAGCGGTCATCAATCTTTCAGTATTTGAATAATCTCGTCAAAACCCGGCCGCGCCAGTACATCAGGCTGACAGCAGCGCTGCTGCAAATCCTCCAGTCGCAGGCGCTCCCCATCGCTCAATCCCGAGTCGATCCGCTCCAGCAATTCCCCCAGCAGTACCCCGAACGCACGTACTTCGATGCGTTGCAGTGCGCGGCTTTCCAGGGTGTCCTGGGTGGCATGGAAAGACGCTGCGCCAAAGTCCCCCAACAGGCAATCACCCTGCTCATTGCACAGAATATTGTGGCCGTAGAGGTCACCATGGGTGATGCCCTGGCGGTGCAGGTGCTCGGCGACCGAAGCTATGCCACGGGCAATGCGCAGGGCGACATTGGCAGAGAAGCGGGTGTCTTCGGCGTAGACATCGCGGCTGCAGGTCGCCAGGCTCGGCAGCGCGGCAAGGTTGCGGTAGCTAGGTTCGATCAGTTGCATCACCAGCCCGGCGGTTTCTTGCGGGTGACCGAACACCCGGCCTTCGACCCGGATCAGGTTGGGATGAATGCCCGCGGTGATGCAGGCGTTCATCTCGTGCAACGGCGAGCCATCGCTGGTCATTTGGCCCTTGTAGAGTTTGACCGCGACCTGGGTGTCCGCATGGCCCGGCCGCGCCCATGCCGCCCGGTGAATCAGCCCCGAAGCGCCTTCGCCCAGGAGCTGCTCCAGACTCAGTTGGGACCAGGGGATGCTCGCAGTGGCTGCCAGGGCGGCCGCATCGGCTTCGGTTTCCAGTGGATTGCCGGCGTAGGCCAGCCAGGTCAGGCTCGGCAGCGCAAGCAGCCATTCGGGTAATTGGCTGATCTGGTTGGCAGCGATGCGGATCAGCTCCAGTCGATGGCAATTGCGCAAGCTTTCAGGCAAACCTTGCAGCTGATTACCCGCCAGCATCAGTTTTTGCAGGTAGGGGCGTTCACCCAGTTCCGTCGGCAGTTCAGCGATGCAGTTGTCGGTCAGGATCAGCCAGCGCAACAGCGGCGGCAAGGCTGCGCCCGGCACGTGCTCGATGCGGTTGGCCTTGAAGGCGATCATGGTCAACGCCGCGCATTGGCCCACGCATGCAGGCAGTTCGGTAAACAAATTGTCCGAGCAGAACAATACGCGCAGACGGGTCAGGCGGTGCAAGTCATCCGGCAGGCTGCGCAGGGCATTGCCACTGAGGTTGAGCACTTCCAGGGAGTCCGCCAGGTCGAATATTTCCCGCGGAAACTCTGTCAGGCCGCAGCTGAGATCCAGACGGGTAATGCCTGCCAACATGCCGGCGCGCAATTGTTCAAGGGTATGCATGAGCGGGGTTCGCTTTTGATCGAGTGAATGGGCGGCATGATAACGGCAATTGAGGTGTTGTCTGTCAGAGCGGTTCCCGGACTTCGACCAACTGCCCCAGCCGGCTGCGGGTACGCGCCAGGTCGATGGCATCGCCGTCCAGGCTTTCGCGCAATGAACGTTGCCCCAGCAGCACCAGATGCTTGTCTTGATCGTACAAAACGTCCACCAGATTGATGAAGCGTTGTTGGGCGGCGATTGAGCAGTCGGCCAGGTTGGGCAGTTCGTCGATGATCCAGTGGTCAAAGCGCCGGCACAACTCCAGGTAATCCATGACCGCCGTGGGGTGGTCGCACAGATCACTGAAGGTAAAGCCGACGGTGCGGCCTTCGCAGTAACGGGCGGGCAGGTGGCGCGTGCCGACGGGCAGGGCAATGGCCGGTGCATCGGCGGGCGGCAGGTTCGACCCCCGGCGCTGCGAGGCCGTAGCGGGCCATACGTATTGACCCTGGGTAAACAGTTGTTGCGCGTGAGTTCTGGCCTGACTGCGGTAGTCGTGCGGCCCGCCGACTTCCATCACCTGCATGCGCGCGTTGATCAGCTCGATCACCGGTTTGAAGCGCGCGTGATACAGCGGATTGGGCAACAAGCCCTCCGGTGGGTAATTGGAGGTAACCAGCAGCAGGATGCCTCGACGGAACAGCGCCTTGAACAGCCGCGTGATCAGCATCGCATCGCCGATGTCATGGACATGAAACTCGTCGAAACACAGCACCCGGCAATCGCGCAGCAAATCATCAAGGGTGGTCGCCAGCGGGTCCGGTTGATCGCGATGGCTGAACATGCCCTGATGCAACCGGGCAAAAAACTCGTGGAAGTGCAGACGCTGTTTTTGAGCCAGGGGGATGGCCTGGAAAAAACCGTCGAGCAACCAGCTCTTGCCGCGACCCACGGCGCCATGCAGGTAAAGGCCGGGCAGGGTTTTCGCCGCAGTACTGAGCAGTGTCGTGGCGTGCTGCGCCATGCAGTCGATCACACGCTGTTGACTGTGACTGAGGGTGTAGCCCTGGGCGTGAGCCTTGTGGTGAAAATAATCGTGGATGACCCGGCCCGTTGCGCCATGGGCGGGCGCAGCCGAGGCGTGGCCGAACAGGCGGCGCAGCAACAGCCAGCGCGGTGCGAGACGCGAACGGTTGGGCGGTCGAACGGCCACTGTGTTGTCACCCCATAATCTTCAGGCCGGCTCTGCGCGCGGCGGCGCCATAGTGTACCCAGAGGGGAGAATTTGCTGCCACTCATGTCGATGCAATGATGGCGTTGTTAGACAGAATAATGCGGTGTGTACAGCTTGTTTCGCGCGGTAGCTGTGCAGGAATTCGACAATAACAATACAAAATCACCCCCATCGGCATGGTTTCATTTTTCTGGCATCACTGGCGATTTCCCGCTGCATTGCTACCCTGATTTTTACAGGACACCCCAGAAAAGGAACGGGGCCGTGAATGGACGTGTAGTGGTGGCAGTCTTGGGCATATGGACCAGTGCGATGGTGTTGGCCGCCGAACTCCAGGTGGAGGTGCGGGTCGACGTCCAGCGCGGCTGTCAATTGGTCGGGCAGCAACGCAGCGCGGGTATCGAACAACTGGGCGTACTGGACTTCGGCAGTACTGCGCGGCTGGATGAGCCTGCCGGGCCGTTGGGCGCGGCCCTGATGAACGAGCGCTTGCCACGGCTCGAATGCAATCCCGATACCCCTTATCAACTACGCGTCGATGGTGGCCTGCATGGCGGTGTTGGCGATGTGCGTTACATGGCCGGCAGCGCCGAACACAGCAAACCCATTCCCTATCGGCTCTACCAGGACCCGGCGCGGCGAATTCCACTGGCAGTGGATGTGCCCATGAGCGGTCGCGTGCCTTCGAGCGGAACGGTGGATTTGCCGCTGTATGCGCGCATCGAACCTTTGGCCGGGATACCTCGGGCCAGCCTTTACTCGGACCTGGTGAAGGTGACGGTCACTTGGTAAGCGTATTTTTTGCAGTACGCAACCTGGCGCAGCCCGGGTTGGACACAGAAGGGGCGTTCGTGGATGAGCGCAGGTTTTTCTGGATCCTGAGGGAAATGGGATTGGCCTGATGAACAGCAGATTCTGGACAGTGATCCCCTTCGCCACACTGATGCTGCCGATTCATGGCGCACAAGCAGCCGTCAGCGGGCAGATCTACGCGCGACTGACGATCACCGCCGGGTGCGAAGTGACCAATGGCGCCAGCCCCGGCAGCCCGGCCAGCGATTTCGCTACCCTGGATTTCGGCCAGCAAGGCCCGACCTGGAGCAGCCCGATCAAGGCCAACCTCACTGAGAACGGCAGCGGCAAGCTCAACGTTGCCTGCAACCCTTCGGTTACCGGGTTCACGGTCACCATCGATGGCGGCACCCATGGCGACGGCACCACCCGCCGCCTGAGCAACGGCACCTGGAGCATTCCTTATCAGTTGTTCCTCGATGCTTCCGGCAACCAGAGCTACAGCATCGGCCAACAACACAATTTCGCTGTCACCAGTGGGGCACAGGTACCGATTCCGGTATTCGGCTCGGTGGTGGCCAATACCCGCGCGCTACCGGCCGGTGTCTATACCGACACCCTGACAGTGACGCTCGACTGGTAAACCTGTAGAGGACGGACACCATGCACATGCTTGTATCAAGGATAGGTTTGTCATTGCTCGGCCTGACGTTGGGAGCCAGCGCCCAGGCGGCTACGACTGTGACGGGCCAGATCACTTCCAGCCTGATCCTGACCAGCAGTTGTCAGGTCAACGGTGCCAGCGGCTCCAGCAATCTGAACTTCGGTGCGTTGAATTTCGGCACCACCAACAGCCTGTTCACCGCGGCCACCGGGCAAGTGCTGGGGGGTGGCGGCGGGGCGCTGTCGATCCTCTGCTCCAGCGGCACCACCCCATCGGTCAAGGTGCGCGCCGGTGCCAACGATGGAAAATCGCCGGGCGGTAGCCGGGCGTTGTTCGACGGGGTCGGCAACTATGTGCCATACGACTTGTACACCGATGCCGGGCACTCGCAGCTCCTGGCCATTGACGGCGTGATCAATCTTTCGGCGAGTACCGGCGTGGCGCAGACCGTGAATATCTACGGCCAGGCGATGGGCAAGGCTGGACTGCCGGCTGGGACCTATACCGACACCATTGCCGTCGAACTGACCTTCTAGTGCGATGAAACGCCATGGCTGTGTGGCGTTGCTGCTGTTCTGTGCCGCTAGCGTGCCAACGCCGTTGGCGGCGGTGACCAGCCAGAGCTTCCAGGTCAGTGCCACGGTGACGGCGGGTTGCCTGGTGGTGGGCGGGGTTTCCAGTTACGGCAACCTGAATTTCGGCAGTCGCTCGGCCCTGGCTACCGGCACGGTACAGGTGGCACTCACCGGGGGCGTGCAATTGCAGTGCACACCGGGTGTCACCCTGAACATGACGGTAGATGGCGGGCAATACAACAGCGGAGGGCGACATCTGCAACTGACGACCGGCAGCAACCAGATAGCCTACCAACTGTTTCGCGACGCGGCATTCAGCCAGAGCCTGGGGATCGGTCAGAGCGTGGCCGTGGCTTATAGCGATGCGAACAACATCAGCCTGCCGATTTACGGTCAGGTGCAGTTACCGGGCAATCAACCCGGGGGGACATACAGCGATGTGCTGCAGGTGCAGCTGTCGTGGTAACGGGGTGATTGGATCAGGCCTGATGGCCTTGAGGAGTGGGCATATGTATTCACCTTTGCGGCGGCCTTCGGTCGTGCGTCACGGGTTGTTGGCGCTGCTTTGGCTGGGGGCGGCCAAGGTGCAGGCGGCCAGTTCGGTGCTGATCTGGCCGATCGATCCGGTGCTGGAGGCCGATCAGCAGGCCAGCGCCCTGTGGCTGGAGAATCGCGGCAACGAAACCGCCAATCTGCAGATCCGGGTGTTTGCCTGGAGCCAGAGCGGCTTCAACGATCAATACCAGAACCAGCGCGACGTGATCGGCAGCCCGCCCGTGGCGAAGATCGAACCCGGCCAGAAGCAATTGGTACGCCTGACGCGCACCCGGGAAATCCCGCCGGGGCAGGAACTGGCCTACCGCATCATCATCGATGAAATTCCCTCGGCGAAACCGCCCGCCGCAGAAGGCGGCAAGACGGCGGCGGCGATTCGTTTCCAGATGCGCTATTCGGTGCCGCTGTTTGTCTACGGCGCCGGTCTGTGGAGCAAGGAAGACACCACCCGCCCCCGTGATCCCAAAGGCGTGGGCCTGCCGGATCTGAGCTGGCGCACGGTAGCGGTGGATGGGCGTCCCTATGTCGAAGTGCGCAACCAGGGCGCGGTGCATGCACGCCTGACGGATGTGGCGTTGAAGCAGGGCGGCCAGACCAAACCCCTGGTGGAAGGATTACTGGGCTATGTGTTGCCCGGCGCGATCATGCGTTGGCCGGCGCCCGGAGCGATGGCCGCAGACCCGGCGTTGCAAGTGCGGATCAATGGGGCACCGCAGGTCCAGAGTATTGCGCCGGTAAAATGAGTGTGTCAGGGCGGTAGCCAAGATCGCAGCCTTCGGCAGCTCCTACAGGGGTATGCGCAAGGCGTAGGAGCTGCCGAAGGCTGCGATCTTGGCGAGCGGTACACGGAGGACAGGGTCCATTGACGGACAAACAGCAGTCATGAGCCAGGGTTGGGCTCGCCGTGTCCAGCGTCCGTTGTGGGCCATGGGCTGTGCGTATTGCCTGGCGATCGTTCATCACGCAGAGGCCGGTGATCTGCCGCCTCCGCCCAGTGGCATGGAGGCTGTTGCCGATGCGCAGTTGTTCCTGGAACTGGTGGTCAACCAGATGAACACCGGGCGAGTCGTGGCCGTCGAGCAGCGCAACGGGCAATTCTTCGTGCCGGCCAGCGCATTGCGTGACACTGGCATGAAACTGCCGGAAAACATCGGTGCCGAAGTCGCTCTCGACAGCTTATCGGGCCTGCACAGCGAGTACGACAGCAGCGGTCAGCGCTTGCTGCTCGACGTACCGCCAGACTGGCTGCCCGAGCAGTTTGTCGGCCGTCGCAACGTCTATCCGCGCACCCCGGCCCTGAGCAGTTTCGGCGCCTTGCTCAACTATGACCTGTACCTCAACGACACCGACGATGCCGGCACTTACCTGGCGGCCTGGAACGAAGTGCGGCTGTTCGACCGTTGGGGCACGTTGTCCAATACCGGGCAGTATCGGCGCACGATGTCGGGGGATGCCAGCGAGACGCTGAACAATGGCTACTTGCGCTACGACACCACCTGGCGTTATTCCGATGACGATCGGTTGCTGACTTACGAGGCCGGCGATCTGGTCAGCGGTGCGTTGCCCTGGAGCAACTCGGTGCGCCTGGGCGGGGTGCAGTTGTCGCGCGATTTCGCTGTGCGCCCGGACCTGGTCACATACCCCTTGCCGCAGTTTGCCGGCGAAGCCGCGGTGCCCTCATCGGTGGATCTGTTCATCAATGGCTACAAATCCAGCAGCGCCGAACTGCAACCCGGCCCCTACACACTGACCAACATTCCATTCATCAATGGTGCTGGCGAAGCCGTGGTGGTCACCACCGATGCCTTGGGGCGGCAGGTCTCGACCACGGTGCCGTTCTACGTCACCAGCAGTCTGCTGCAAAAAGGCTTGAGCGACTTCTCCGTGGCCGCCGGCACCTTGCGCCAGGACTATGCACTGCGCGATTTCAGCTACGGCCCGGCTGCCAGCTCCGGCAGTTTGCGTTACGGCTTGAGCGACAACTTCACCCTGGAAAGCCACGCCGAGGCCTCCGATGCCCTGACCCTGGGTGGCATCGGCGGCAATGTGCGCCTGGGCAATTTCGGGGTGCTTAACTCGGCCATCAGCCAAAGCCGTTTCGACGGTGAAACCGGGCAGCAACTGAGTCTCGGCTATCAATACAGCAGCCAGCGCTACAGTTTCTCTTATCAACGGCTGCAACGCCGTGATCAGTACGCCGATCTGACATTGGTCGACCGCCCTTACACCACGCTGAGCAAACGCAGCGAACAGGCGACCCTCAGCCTGAGCCTCGACGCCTGGGGCAGCCTTGGCGCCGGTTATTTCGACGTGCGCGCGGCGGATGACTCACGCACCCGATTGCTCAATCTGACGTGGAGCAAACCGTTATGGCGCAACAGCAGTTTCTATCTGTCGGCCAACCGCGAAATCGGCGACAGCCATTGGGCGGTGCAGGCGCAACTGGTGATCCCGTTCGACCTGCGCGGCAGCCTGGCTATTGGCAGTGAGCGCAGCAATAGCGGGCAAACCCGGCAACGGATCAACTACAGCCGCTCTGTACCCACCGAAGGCGGAGTCGGTTTCAACCTCGGATATGCCCATGGCGACGGCCCGGACTATCGTCAGGCCGACCTGACCTGGCGTCTGCAATCGGTGCAATTGCAGGCCGGTGTGTATGGCAGCAGCGATGCCGAAACCCGTTGGGCCGACGCCAGCGGCTCGCTGGTGTGGATGGACCGGCAAGTGTTCGCCGCCAACCGCATCGACGATGCTTTTGTAGTCGTCAGCACCGATGGCTACGCCAATATCCCCGTGCGCTACGAAAACCAGCAGGTCGGCCAGACCGATCGCAACGGTCATCTATTGGTGCCCTGGAGTAGCGCCTATTACCGCGGCAAATACGAAATCGATCCACTGAACCTGCCGGCCAACGTACGCAGCCCCAACGTCGAACAGCGCATCGCGGTGCGCCGGGGCAGCGGTTATCTGCTGGAGTTTGCGTTGAGCCGGGTCATCGCCGCGAGCATCGTCCTGGTGGATGGGCAGCAGCGGGAATTGCCCTTGGGCAGTGGCGTGGTGCACCAGCAAAGCGGTACGCAAACCGTGGTGGGCTGGGACGGCCTGGTGTACCTGGAAAACCTGCAGCAGCAGAACAACCTGAGGGTTACGCTAGGCGACGGCAAGACCTGCCAGGTGCAGTTCGCCGTCGACATGAACCAGGATCAGATCCCGCTGATCGGGCCGTTGGTGTGTCAATGAAAGGCATGAAAGGCTTGATCTTGCTGGTGCTGTGTCTGCCGGGGGCGGCCTGGGCGTTGTGCTCGGTGACCGGGACAACGCCAGTGGCCTTCGGCTCGGTGAGTTCGATTGCCGTGCGCACCACATCGCAATCCAGTTCCACAGTGAATGGTGGCTTGAGTTGCACCGGTTCACTGTTGTCATTGCTGACCACAAATGATCACTTCTGGGCCACTGTCACCTCGAGCCAAAGCGGCCTGCTCGGGCCGACCGGCGACGTCATCGGCTACACGATCTACGCCAACAACAGCACCAGTTACCCGCTGACCCGCGGCACCGCTTACGACTTTGCGCGCAACGGCATCATCGATGCGCTTGGTTTGCTCGGCAGTGTGGTACCGAAGTCGGTACCGCTTTACCTGGGTACCACCATCGGCAGCAACGTCGCCGCCGGAGTCTATACGGAAACCCTGAGCATCTTCTGGAACTGGAATTACTGTTCCGGCATCGGCGCTCTCGGCATCTGTCTGGGCCGCGATACCGGCAGCGGCACCGCCACGCTGACGGTCAACCTGACCGTGGCCAACGACTGCACCATCACCGCGCCGAACATCAGTTTCGGCAGCGCCCCGGTGGTCAGTGCCTTCACGCCGGTCAGCGGGCAGACGATCAACCTGGCCTGCACCAAGGGCAGCGCCTACACCGTAGGCTTGAGCGACGGGCAAAACCCCTTGGGTGTCGGCGGGCGCCGCCGGATGATTTCGGGCAGCAATTACCTGGCATACGACATTTTCAAAAGCGCTGGCACCACGCGCTGGGGCAGCGTCGGCAGTGCCCGCCGCGCCAGCTCCGATGCCGAGATCAACCCTGGCAACGGCCTGGGCACAGGCAGTCAGGTCTTCAACTACAACGCGAAGATCTACACCGACCAGAGCACACCGCCAGCGGGGACCTATTTGGATAATGTGATTCTCGATGTGGGTTTTTGAAGCCTTCCTGATTTCGCGGTTGTTCTCGATCCCCTGTGGGAGCGGTGTTCAGAACTGAGCCGTTTGCTTGAGCATCTGCGCCGTCGGCGTATCCACCGGGCTGACCATCGCATAGTTGTAACCGCTGCCCGACCAGTACTCGGCCTGCAAGCCACCATCGCTGCGACTGCCCCGTGGCAGCAGGAAGTTTTTCGGCCCCGGCGGGCGCACGTAGAAACTGATCTTGTGCCCGCCCTGATCCTCATAAACCACCATCGCCGCCGGTCCTTGCTCGGTGCTGAGCAAGCGCCCGCTGACCGGTTTGAACCCGGCGCCGGAGAGGTCGGGCAGGCGATTGGCCCGGGTGAAGTAACGGTCGAGCCAGCCTTGCATGTCGCCGTCGGTGCTGACCTTGTAGTCGGCCGGCAAGATACCTTGCTGGGCAATCAGTCGGTAGGCCTGCAGGGCATCGGTCATGGGCAGCGGGGCGCTGGCGAGGGTCATCTCGCGCGCCTGCCAGCCGCTGAACCCGCCGATACTGACGGCGATCAGCAACAGGGCGGCACTGGCCAGATGGCGACGGGACTGGCGCTTCAGCTGTTGACGAATCAGCGCCGGATCGAGGTCCGGGTTGGCCGGTTGTTGCAGGGCGCCACTGAGGGCCGCGCGCAGTTGCTGGGCGTCTTTTTGCCAGGCGCGCACTTGCTCGGCAATCGGCGCGTTGCTGGAGAGATAAGTCTCCACCAGGCGCCGGTCGTCCTCGCTGAGTTGGTGGTCGACATAAGCGTGCAGATCGCGCTCGCTGGGGGGCATGCTGATCATTTGAGTCTCCGCAGGGACGGGCGGTTGATTTCACCATCGCTGAGTTGGCGCAAGGCCTGGCGAGCCCGGGACAGGCGGGACATCACCGTGCCGGTGGGGACGTCAAGAATCTCGGCGACCTCTTTGTAACTCAGGCCTTCGACCGATACCCATAGCAGCAGCGCGCGCTGTTCGGTGGGCAGTTGGTCGAAGGCGTTGAGGGTCGACTGGGCAATGACCGTGCGCTCTGCCGAGGGCTGCGCATCGTCGCGCCCGGTGAAGAATTCGAGCATTCGCGCATAGCGTCGGGAGCGCCGGTGAGCGTCGAGGAACTGCCGATAGAGAATCGAAAAAAGCCAGGCACGCAGGTCTCCATCGGGCCGCTTGTCACCCCAGGCCGACAGTGCCCGCTCCAGGCACGACTGCACCAGATCGTCGGCACTGCTGGGATTTCGCGTCAGCGATACGGCGAAGCGGCGCAGCCTGGGAATAATTTCCCGCAATTGTTCGTCGATATCATTCATGAAGTTCTGACCAGTCACTACGCTGTGGTGAGTGTCCAGCAAGACGCACGGCACTCGAGGTTATTCCACGCCGGAAAAAATAAATACCGC
>Ga0302169_10000544_pt1 | contig 11552 bp, 10 predicted proteins | sample I_Fen_N1_3_FD_193493 | JGI IMG/M metagenome (GOLD analysis project Ga0302169, IMG submission 193493) | Peat permafrost microbial communities from Stordalen Mire near Abisko, Sweden - I_Fen_N1_3 | ecosystem: Environmental > Terrestrial > Soil > Wetlands > Permafrost | place: Sweden: Abisko...
GCACCACCAGGCCGTCATGGGCGTTGGCCAGCATCCGCGCCGCCGCCGGGTTGGGCGCGGCGACGATGCGGTGACGGAAACCCAACTCGCCGAGCTCGCGGCGCAAACGTGCCTCCAATTGCGGCCAGGCACCGAACAGCCCAAGGCTGGACTCGATTTCAAACACCAACGCGCGCGGGTAATGCACGCTGACCTGGGAGCTGAAGCGATAAGCCCAGGCGGCCAGGAACTGCTGCCAGTGTTCGATTTCAGCCGTGTCGTATTCGGCCGTGGCAAAGCCCTTGCTCAAGGCCTGGGCGGCGCTCATGGACTGGCCGGGACGCAAACCCAGCGCCCGCGCCGGGCCGTTGACCGCCTGCAACACCCGGCGCTGGGCCGGGCCGGTCAGCAACGCCAGCGGCGCTTCGGGGTCGGCGCGCTGACGCAGTGCGGCGTCCAGCGCCAATTGCGGGAAAAGAATGCAGACCCAGCGCATGGCAACCTCAATGCCCCACGGCAAAGGCAATCGGCGCCGAACGGGCCAGGCCACCCCGGCACTTGAGCACCCGCAATTGCGCAGGCTTGGCATCGATGGCGATGCGCAGGGCCGCTGGCGACGGGTTGATCGCCTCACTGATCGAGCGATAGGCGAACGCCAGGGTCTGGCCGGTTTCCGCCGCCACCTGCAAGCGGCGCAGGGCGCGGTCATCGGCCTTGTGCGGCCAGCACAGCACCGCGCCGCAACTGCCCGAACGCAGGCATTGTTCCGCCGCCCAGAGCGCATCGCGCTCGCTGGCCTGGATGATCGACAACTGGCGCAGATCGACCCCGGCGCTCTGCCAGGCCTGGGGATACGGCACATAGGGCGGCGCCACCAGCACAATGCGCTCGCCCGCTGCCGACAGCCGCGCCAATGCCGGCCATACCAGTTGCAACTCGCCCACGCCCTGCCCGGCCAGGAGGATTTCGCTCAGTGCCGCTTGCGGCCAGCCGCCCGTGGGCAACGCCGCATCCAGGGCGGCATGCCCGGTGGGTTGCGGGCTGACGGCGGGCGGCGCAGGCCGGCCCTTCCAGACCTGGCCGCCATTGAACAGCGTATCCAGCGCAACGACGGCACCCATCAGCCTTGCCTCACCAGACCGCAGAACACCCCTTCGATGGCCAGGTCCCGGTCGGCTTCGACGATGATCGGCTGGTAGGCCGGGTTGCGCGGCAACAGGCGAACCCTGTCGCCGACCCGCTCGAAACGCTTGATGGTGACTTCGCCGTCGAGGCGCGCCACGACGATCTGGCCGTTGAGCGCCTCGGGGTTGCGGTGCACGCCCACCAGGTCGCCGTCGAGAATGCCGTCCTCGATCATCGAGTCACCGCGAACCCGCAGCATGTAGTCCGGCACCCGCGAGAACATCGACGGATCGAGCAGCAGACGGCTATGGATTTCGGCATCGGCGCCAATCGGCGCACCGGCCGCCACCCGGCCGAGCACCGGGATGTCCAGCAATTCGGGGCGCGGCGGCTGCCCGAGCAGGCGAATGCCCCGGGCCTGATGCGGGTTGACCTCGATGAAACCGGCTTCGGTGAGCGCCAGCACATGCTTGCGCGCCACGCTGCGGGAGGCGAAACCGAACGCCTCGCTGATCTCGGCGAGGCTCGGGGACTGACCCTGCTCGGCGATGCGTTCGCGGATAAAGGTCAGGATGGCGGTACGGCGGGGAGTTAAAGTCGTCATGGAGTACATTTGTACTCTTTTAGGAATTTTCTGACAAGGACTTGTGTAGGAGCGAGCTTGCTCGCGAAAACCGTCCAGACGCACCGTTTTTCCAACTACAGAGCGTTATCGTTCACCTCCATCGCGAGCAATCGAGCGTCGACCGGTTGCTCTTGCAGACCACGGGATGCCAGAAACCTTGTGATGTAATCGATGAACGCCAGCACTTTGGCCGTGGCCCGCCGATGGCTGGGGTACACCGCCAGAATGTGCGGGCCAAAGCTGTCCGGGTCGATGTCGTAGTCGGCCATCACCTGCACCAGTCGCCCGTCGGCCAGGTACGGCGCGGCACTCCACAACGGGGTGTGCAGCAGACCGCGTCCGGCCAGGGCATTGGCCAGCAACAGATCATAATTGTCGCTGCGCAAGCGTGGCGTCTGGGGCTGCGCCAGGCCCAGGCGCTGGCCGTCGCGCTCGACCCACCAGAATTCGCGGCTGAGCAACGGATGGCGATACAGCAACCATTCATGCCCCTCAAGGGTTTGCGGGGTGACTGGCAGCCCCTTGCGTGCCAGGTACTGCGGGCTGCCACATAGCGCCAGGCGATTGCTGCCGACCACGCGGGCGATCAATCCGGGCAAGTCGTCATGGCCTTCGCGCAAAGCGAGGTCATAGCCGCTTTCGAGCAAATTGACGAACGCGTCGCACAGATCCACCTGCAGGTCGATCTGCGGGTATTGCTCAAGAAAACCGCCCACTACCTGGTCGAGAAAAGCCTGCCCATAGGCCAGCGGCGCAGTGATTTTCAGACTGCCGCGCAGGCCATGCTGCAGCTGTTCGATCTCCTCGCCCGCCTCGTCCAGGCGCTGCAAGACCTGGCGCGCGGTTTCCAGGTAAAGCCGCCCCGATTCCGTGAGCGAAATCCGCCGGGTGCTGCGCTCGAACAAGCGGGCGCCAAGCTCCGCCTCCAGGTGGTTGACCGCTTTGGTCAGGGCCGATGGGGTCTTGCCCAACTGCTCGGCGGCGCGACTGAAACTGCCCAATTGCGCCGTGACCACGAACATTTTCAGTGCAGCCAACTTGTCCATGCTTTTTCCATTCAGGCAAAAATGTTTTTCGTCAGCGAGGCGTTCTGCCGAGAACGGCAAGCCACTAATCTGGCCATCAGACGCAATAACAAGGAAACATTCAATGAAAAGATTCATCCCGAATCTACTGATGGCGGCAATGAGTTTTGCCTCGTTGGAAGCCATGGCGGCGACTGATCTGGTGTTGTTCAACGGCAAGATTTTTACTGCCGATCGTAATCAGCCCAAGGTTCAGGCCCTGGCGGTGCAAGACGGCAAAGTGCTGCAAGTGGGCAGCGATGCGCAGATCAAGGCCTTGATCGACTCAGGGACCCAAGTCATCGACCTGGGCGGCAAGACCCTGATGCCCGGCCTGATCGACAGCCATTCCCACGCTATTTTCGGCGGCCTGGAGATGGTCGCGGCCAACATGGAAGACGAGGTCGTCGACCTTGACGAACTGGAAAAACGCCTGCGCGCCTGGCGTGACGACGGCAAGGCCCGGCATGGCGATGTCCTGACCGTGGCCGGCATGAGCTCGGCTTACTGGGCCCAGTCCGAAGCCTTGGGCAAGAAATTCAATGGAGGCGAATGGGCCGACGTACCGGTGGTGTTTACCGGCAGCGACCACCACACGGCCTGGGCCAACAATGTGATGCTCAAGCGCGCCGGCGTCGATGCGGCGCTGTTCAAAAACCTGCCGGACGCCGAGAAAGGCACCATCGGCAGACTCGCCGATGGCAACCCCAACGGATTTCTGGTGGATGCCGGTTGGGATCGGGTGGCCTCGAAAATGCCGTCGCCGAGTGCCGCCGACATGCTCAAGGCAGCGCAAACCGCCGTGAGTTACAACAACAGCGTCGGCATCACGGCATGGATGGACCCCGCGGCCAACGCCGCGCCCGGCGAGCCGATATTCGCCCTCAAGCCCACGGAGAAAACCGTGGGCGTACTGCCGGTGTACAAAGCACTGTCCGAAAGCGGCGGCATGACCGCCCATGTCGCGGCGCTGCTGGTGGCCAATGGCAAAAGCGTTCCAGCCGATCTCGACACCCTGGACAAGGTCCGCCAACAGTTCCAGGGCATTGCCAACCTGACGCTGCCCGGCATCAAGATTTTCGCCGACGGCGTGATCGAGTACCCGGCGCAAAGCGCGGCGATGATCGATCCCTATACCAACTCGCACAAACCGGGCGAGCTGTTGATCGATCCAAAGCACTTCGGCGAGCTGGTCAGTGCCATCGATCAACGGGGCTGGCTGGTGCACATCCACGCCATCGGCGACCGCGCGGTACGCGAATCGCTCAACGGCATCGCTCAGGCACGCAAGGACCGGCAGAGCGGTGTGACCCACTCGATCACGCACTTGCAGATCGTCAATCCGAAAGAGTTCGCCCGCTTCAAACCGCTCAATGTCATCGCTTCGATGCAACTGCTGTGGGCCAGTGCCGACGACTACACCACAGACATGATCAAGCCTTATGTCAGTGCCCTGGCGTTCCGCTACCAGTACCCGGCGCACTCGTTGCTCAAACAAGGCGCGACCATCGCCGGGGCCAGCGACTGGCCGGTATCTTCGCCCAATCCGTGGAACGCCATGGCCCAGGCCATGACCCGGGTCGGTCCCCTGGGAGTGCTCAACGCCGATGAACGCATCGACCGCGAAACCATGTTCTACGCCTATACCCTCAACGCCGCCCGCACCATTGGCCTGGACAAACAGATCGGCTCGCTGAGCGTCGGCAAACAGGCCGACTTCATCGTGGTCGACCGCGATGTGTTCAGCGTCGACGAAAAAGCCCTGCACGACACACAAGTGCTGCAAACCTGGTTCGCCGGTCGTCAAGTCTACGCACCAACCCTCTAATAAAAACAGCAATTGCTGCGCTGCCCGACTCCGTGTTTCTCAACACGGGGCCAGGCGCAGCCATGTCCGACATCTGCCTATAACAATCACAATAGCGGGACGTACCCCATGAAAGCTTTCACCCTGTTCGCCCTCGGTTCCTTGAGTCTGCTGCCTTTAAGCAGCCAGGCCTTGTCCTTGAATGATGATTTGTCGTTGCTGCTGGACGTCACCCTGGCCAGCGACTACCGCAGCCGTGGTATCTCGCAAACCCGGAACGACCCGGCCCTGCAGGCCGGCGCAACCCTGACGCACAGCAGCGGCCTGTACCTGGGCGCGTGGAGTTCCAACGTCGATTTTGGCGGCGACCTGAAGACCCGACAGGAGATCGATTACTACGCCGGTTGGCTGTGGCAAGCCACCGATGCCGTCAATCTCGATCTCGGTTATCTCAAGTACAGTTACCCGAAAGAGAGCCAGTTCAACCAAAGCGAGGTCTACGGCATTCTCAGCGTTTATGGGGTGAAGTTCGGTGCCTATTACTCCGACGATGCGCCGGGCATCGACAGCAAGCAGAACTCGCTCTACAGCTACATCGGCTACGAAACCGAGTTGCCCTATGGCACAGGCCTGAAACTGCGCTATGGCAACATGGACTTCAAGGACCCGCACCTGTATTCGAACTCCGGTGAGGCCGAGGCTTCGTACCGCGAATGGGAAGTCAAACTGAGCCACGAACTGGCCGGGGTGATGCTGGGCCTGAGCTACGTCGACACCAACCTGTCAAAGAGCCAGTGCGCCAGCAATTGGGGGTTCGATGACGTGTGCAGCGCGACGGTAGTGGCGAGCGTCAGCAAGTCTTTCTGAGTTCGCCGTGTGCAGGCGCCGGCTTGCTGGTGATTGGGTCTTTGAAATGTGTACTGCATTTCAGATTGCCTTCGCTGGCAAGCCAGCTCCTACAGAGGGCTCGGGCGACCCGTTATTTGCGGGCGACACCGATCAACTGTAGGAGCTGGCTTGCCAGCGAAAGCGGTATTCCATTCACTGAGCAAGCCCGGCTAGAAACGCCCAGGGATAGATCCCCCGCTCATGTCCATCGCTGAACACCAGTTGCAAGCCATACCCCTGCGAATTCACTTCGACCACCTGAACCCGAGCATCAACCATCGGCGGCGTCCCGCGCAATCGAAATGCCCGGCATTGCGAACACGGACATTGCCGACGCAACTCGACGTGGTCCAGGCGCTGTTCGCGACCATCTGGCCAGTTCAAGCGCAATTGTTGTTTGCTTCGGGAGTTGCCGATGGCCAGCGGGTTCATTGCAGTTGACCCAAGGCAATGCGCACCGCCTTGCGCACTTCCGGGTCGGCGTCGTCCTGCGCGGCCAACAACGGCGCGATGGCCCCCTGCTCGTCCAACTCGCCCAAGGCCAGCGCGGCTTCCTTGCGCAGGTTACTGATGCGGTGGCCGAGGGTTTCGATCAAGGCATCGAGGGCCGGGGCATAACGTAAACGCCCAAGGCTGCGGGTGGCGCGCAGGCGCACTTGCCAGTAATCGTCGCCCAAGGCTTCGACCAGCGCGGCACCTGCGTCGGTGTGCCCGACCTTGCCCAGCGTGGTGGCCGCCTCTTCGCGCACTTGCCAGGCCTGGTCCTGCAGGGCCTGTCGCAGCGCCGGCAGCACCTGTGCGTCAGACGCCAGCCCTAACGCCCCGGTCGCTGCGCGACGGACTTCGGTGTCCGGGTCATCACTGGCCAGCCGCGCCAGGGCCGGCAAGGCGTCGAGCTGCTTGAGCCAGCCCAGCACGCCGACCGCTTCACGCCGGACGTTGGCGTCATGATCGTCCAGCGCCAACAATGCCGCCGGAGCTGCCTGGGCAAAGCGCAACTCGCGCAAGGCCCTGAATGCGGCGATGCGCACACCGATGTCGGCATGCCCGGTCCACGGCAAAATCACCCTGCCTGCCGCTTCACTCTTGAGCAGGCTGAGGCTTTGCGCGGCGGCGGCCTGCACCGCCGGCGAGGGATCGGTCAAGGCCTGGCACAGCGCCTCGACCACTGGCTCGTCCTCCCAGGCTTCGAGCAAGCGCGCGGCTTCGGCGCGCACCTCTTCGGCCGGGTCGTGCGCCAGGCGATCGACCAGCCACAGCAGGCCATCGGATTCTTCCAGGTCAGCCAGGTCGATCAGCGCGATGCGGCGCACGCCGGCATCCTCATCGGTCAGGCGTGGTTGCAGGGCGAGAATGTCGTCGTTATCGGTCAAATCAAAGAGTGAGGTCATAGGGCAAATCGCGGCAGTTTGTTTTCAGGAGGAAGTCCGAGAGGGTTCAGGCGCGGCAGCTGCCGACCGTCCTCGTGACGCAGAAGCTCGAGGCAGTGACGCTTCAAGCGCGAGAACGCGTGGCTCGTCACCAGATCGGTGGTGCGTGGTCGAGGGAAGTCGAGGTGCAGGTCCTCGATGATCCGACCGGGGCGCGAACTCATCACCAGCAGGCGATCGGCGAGGAACAACGCTTCGTCGATGTCGTGGGTGACGAACACCACGGTGGTGCGAATCCGCGTCCAGATGTCCAGTAGCAGTTCCTGCATGTTCAAGCGCGTCAGGGCGTCGAGCGCACCGAAAGGTTCGTCCATCAGCAACAACCGTGGACGATTGACCAGCACCCGGGCGATTTCCACCCGCTGCTGCATGCCACCGGAGAGTTGATCCGGCCAGCGCCCGGCAAAGCCTTCGAGGCCCACCAGGGCGAGGATTTCATCGGCCGCCCGGTGCCGTTCGGCTTTGCCGATGCCGCGCATTTTCAGGCCAAAGGCGACGTTGTCGCGCACCGTGCGCCAAGGGAACAACGTGTGCTGCTGGAACACCATGCCGCGCTGCGGCGATGGGCCCGATACCGCTGCGCCGTCGACGTTGAGGACGCCAGTACGCGGTTGCAGGTGACCGGCCAATGCACCGAGCAAGGTGGATTTGCCGCAACCGGACGGCCCGAGGATGCACACGAACTGTCCCGGTTCGATCTGGCAATCGAGCCCCTGCAGCGCTTCAAAAGCAGCGCCGCCCTCGCCCAGGCTGATCGACAGGCCGCGAATGTCGATGCGCCCTTGAGGGTGTTGAAAAACGCTCATCAGGCTTTTCCTCGAGGTCGATGCCAAGGCGTGAACAAACCACCCAGGCGTTTGATCAGCAAACTGCTGCCCATCCCCAGCACCCCGATCAGCAACATGCCGACCACGATGTCGGCGTAGTTCTGGATGGTGTAGGACTCCCAGGTGTAATAGCCGATGCCGTACTGGCCGGAGATCATTTCGGCCGTCACCAGGCAAAACCACGAGGTGCCCATGCCGATCGCCAGGCCGGTGGTGATGCTTGGCGCAGCCCCAGGCAGGATCACCTCCAACAGCATCGCCCGCCGCCCTGCCCCGAGGCTTTTCGCCGAGGCAATCAGCCGTGGATCGACACCTTCGACGCCGTGCACGGTGTTGAGCAGGATCGGAAACAAGGCGCCGGTGAAGGTGATGAAGACCATCGACAGCTCTGACGAGGGGAACATCAGGATCGCCAGGGGAATCCAGGCCACCGCCGGTATCGGGCGCAGCACCTCCAGCGGCGGCAGCAACAGGTCTTCGGCCCATTTCGAACGGCCGATGGCCAGGCCCAGGGCGACACCGATGACCAGCGCCGCGACGTAACCGGCGAACACCCGGCCGAGGCTGCTGCTCAAGTGCCGGGCCAATTTGCCGGAGTCACCGAGCCCGAGGGCCGCCTGGATCACGGTCAGCGGTGTTGGCACATTGGCGAACGTCACCAGGCCGAGGTTCCAGTGATGGCTGGCGGCGAGTTGCCAGAACAGCAGGCAGAGCAGCAATGAAGCGGCTCGGGGGGGCCAGCGCTTAAAGGGTCCGTTCACAATTGTTCCTCTCAACCGATTCCCTGTAGGAGCGAGCCTGCTCGCGATGATGTGTCAGTCGACATCTCCTTGGCTGACACTCCATCGCGAGCAGGCTCGCGCCTACTGGGGGACTGCGGTGTTTTTGGATTAACGGATCGCCACGGCCTGGGTGGTGGCATCGGTGAAATCGAACACCTTGCCGCCCTGGGCCGAGGCAAATTGTTGGGCCTGGCCCTTGAGCAGAAACGCGCTGAGGCGCCCTTTTGCATCACTGGCAAACCAGGCCTGATCCGCCAACAACTTGATGCCGCTGTCACTGGCCTGGGCATACACCGCGCGGATGTTCTTGCCTTCCTGCCTGAGGCTGGCCAATGCGCTGAACGCGGCTTCGGCCGACGCGTACTGACGGACTTTCGGTTCGCCACGTACCCAGATCTCGGCCACGTGGCTGAAATCGGTGATGGCTTTGCCAGTGGAAGCATCGACCGCCTTAAGCGGGGTTTGCGCGTAGTTGGCCAGTTGCGCGTTGTAGTCCAGTTTCGAGGCCTTGAAGGCGGCGCGGATGTACTGGTCGTCGATGAAGGTATTGAGATCAAGACCGCGATCAGCCTTCTTCAGCAGCTTGAGGGTGTCGATGGCGGTGCCGACGGCCTGGCGATATTCCGGCTTCCAGCTCAGGTCGCGGGTCTGTACGCCCAGCGGGCCGTGGAACAGGTAATTGACCTCGGCATCGACCCCGGTGACCTTGGCGATCAGTTCGCTGTACTTCTCAGGCTCGGCGGCGAGCAACTGATTAGCCTCGATGCTGGCGCGCAGGTAGGCGACAACGATCTCCGGGTACTTTTTCGCGTAGCTCTGGTCGACCAACGCACCATGGAAGGTCGGTGCCCCGGCCTGGGAGCCGTCATAAATCTTGCGTGCGAAGCCGCGACTGGGGAACAGCTCGGCGAACGGCACGAAGTCGGCATGGGCATCGATCTTGCCGGCCTGAAGTGCCGAACCTGCGACCTCCGGTGGCTGGGCAATGATGTTCACGTCCTTGAGCGGGTCCCAACCCTGGGCTGCCACGGCACGCAGCAACATGCCATGGGCGGTCGAGGCGAACGGCACGGAAATGGTCTTGCCCTTGAGCTCGGCCAACGACTGCACACCCGAGGCACTCGGCACCACGATGCCGTTGCCACTGCCCTTGATGCTGCCCGACAGCACGCTGATGAACAGGCTGTGCTTGCCCGCCGTTTCGAACGCCACACCGTTGAACGAACCAGGGAAATCAGCCATGGCGCCAAAGTCGAGTTTGCCGGCAACCATCTCATTGGTCAGGGGCGCGCCGCTGGTGAAGTTTTTCCACTCCAGGTCATATTGGGCGTTTTTGTATTGGCCATCGTGGGGCAGGTATTTCTCGAGCAGGCCCAGCTCGCGGATCAACAAACCGCCAGCGGCGCAGTTGATCGTGGTGTCCTGGGTGCCGATGGCAATGCGGATGGTTTCGGCCGAGGCCGACAGGGTGAATGAGGCCAGTACCAGACCGGCAAACGCTGCACGCAGCGATGTTGGCAAAACCATGGTGAATCCCCTCGAATCATTTATAGGATGTTCGTCTCCGCCACGATCAGGGCGTGGTGGGAAACGAGGGGTGTTTGAAACGGGCGTCCGGTGGTTGCCGGATGGCTTTAATGCATTTTTTTCAACACACGACCTGTAGGAGCTGGCTTGCCGGCGAAAGCGGTATGTCAGTTGCAGAGGTGGTGAATGTGAAATCGTCTTCGCTGGCAAGCCAGCTCCTACAGGTCGGTGTTCACCGCAACAGATAGGGGATTTCTACCTTGACCGCCCCGGTCGGGCAGTCCTTCTCACAGGGCATGCAGTACCAGCATTCATCGAAAGCCATATAGGCCTTTTGTGTGGCCGGGTTGATTGCCAGCAGGTCCATCGGGCAAACGTCGACGCACACGGTGCAGCCTTTATGGGCGATGCAAAGATCCTCATCGACGGTGACCGGCGCGTTGGAACGGAAGAAGATTTCCTGGGGTTGATAGGCCATGTTCAGTCTCTCTTTGATGGGCGGCATCAGGCCGCATCGGCACCGACCCGCAACCGGTCGTAGGCCTGCATTTCATCGGCGTCGAGCGGAATGATGTAAGGCTCGACGGCTTTCTTGAAACTGCTCATCACGCCGTTTTCATCCTTCTTCAGGTGGCAATGGCAGAACCAGTCGTTGTCGTTGCGTTGCGGGTGATCGACCCGATAGTGGTAAAGCCCCCAGCGGCTTTCGGCGCGGAACAACGAGGCCCGGGCAGCCATTTCGGCACAGTCGCGGATCATGCTGACTTCCATGGCACGCATCAGTTCGTGGGCGTTGTGGGCCTTGATCTGATCGAGGTCGCGCTGGATATCGCTGAAGCGTTGCAAGCCGATTTGCATCTTTTTGGTCACTTTCGGCGGTTGCAGGTAGTCGTTGACCAAGCGCCGCAACTTGTACTCGACCTGCGCCGGTGGCAAACCGTGTTCGCGGTCCAGTGGCGCGTAGACCCGTTGTTTCTCGGTTTCGATCTGCGCGGCATCCAGCGCCGAAAACCCTCGCTCGGCGACGAAATCCGCCGCGTTGGTCCCGGCAAACCAGCCATAGGTGAATGCACCGAGCATGTAGTTATGCGGTACCGCCGCCATGTCGCCGGCCGAGTACAGACCCTTGACCGAGGTTTCGGCTCGCTCGTTGACCCACACCCCCGACGCCGAATGCCCGCTGCAAAAGCCGATCTCGGAAATGTGCATCTCGACCATCTGCGTGCGGTAGTCGGTGCCGCGATTGGCGTGGAACTGGCCGCGACTTGGACGTTCGTTGCTGTGCAGGATCTGTTCGATGTCCTGGATGGTTTCCTCGGCCAGGTGATCGAGTTTGAGGAACACCGGGCCGTTGCCGCTTTCCAGTTCCTGGTGGAACTCCCACATCATCTGCCCGCTCCAGTAGTCGCACTCGATGAAGCGTTCGCCCTTGTTGTTGGCGGTGTAGCCGCCCAACGGGCCGGTGACATAAGCGCAAGCCGGGCCGTTGTAGTCCTTG
>Ga0302169_10000548_pt1 | contig 11483 bp, 9 predicted proteins | sample I_Fen_N1_3_FD_193493 | JGI IMG/M metagenome (GOLD analysis project Ga0302169, IMG submission 193493) | Peat permafrost microbial communities from Stordalen Mire near Abisko, Sweden - I_Fen_N1_3 | ecosystem: Environmental > Terrestrial > Soil > Wetlands > Permafrost | place: Sweden: Abisko...
GCCGGGAATTGATCCAGGCAGCCACTAGATAGGGCGCATATAACCAGCGCGCGGCGGGTGTGAGCTGACCATCAGCGCGCTTCTGGAAACCCGCCGCGCCCAGCACGAAGTAATTCGCCTTGATCAACCCAAGGGAAACCGCTGGCCACAGCAGCCACAGCCACCAACCGCCCAGGCTTAACGCCACGATGATCAGCGCCAGGGCGCCCAGGCCGTAGCGCACGCCCAGCTGCCAGCGCTTGCGGTCTTGGGTAAGCCGCGTATTCAGCAGCGGGCTCGGATGTTCGAGCGGCCACAACCACACGCAAATCCAACCCGCGAGGGCGCCTGTGGGTAAGTCGATAAAGTGATGTTGATAAGTGGTCAGCACCGAAATTCCGATCAATGCGAACCAGCCATGCACCAGCCAGCGCCAGAAACCTTGGGTATGACGTTGGAACATGACCCACAGGATCACCAGCAGCGCGATGTGCAGCGACGGTGCCTGGTTGAATGGCTTGTCGAAGCCCGCCAACACCGCAAACAACCAGCCAAACACGCCATCCAGCTCGGGCCGCTCGAAGGTGAAACGCAGTGGCCAGATCAGGAAGCAGCTCACCGCGATCACCTGGGCACTCAGCAGGCGCAGTGCGTGTTGCTTGAGTTCATGACGGGTGCTGGGCAGCAGCAGGGAGAAACCGTAGAGCAGGTCGATGGACCAGTAAGGCACGATGGTCCAGGCCCAGAACGGCATATGGGTTTCCCAGCCGAACACCAGCGTGCCCACGTCGCTGCGCTGGCTGGTGACCCAGGTGGCAAAGCCGTAGGTGCTGAAGAACAACGGCGCTAATAGCAGCAGCCACAGGACGGCTGGTTTCAACAAACCGGGTTCGCGCATGCTCAGATCTTCTGTGCCAGGGACACGGTAAAGATGCCCCACTCATCCACACGCTGGGTGATTTTGCGGAAACCGGCGGCTTCCACCAGTTGGTCCATTTCCGCCTGGCTGCGACGGCGCATCACCCAGGCCTGGCCTTGGCGATGGCTGGTCAATGCGCGGGCAATCAGCTCCAATTGCGGGTGCCATGGCTGGCCGGTGTACACCAAGTAGCCACCGGGTTCGACCGCTTCGGCGAGGCCGGCCAGCGAACCGCCGACCATGCTGTTATCGGCAAACAATTCATACAGCCCAGACACCACCGCCAACGTCGGCTTGGGTTCCAGCGCCGCCAGGTCCGCGCGATCAAACGCATCGCCTTTGACGAACTGCGCGATATCCCCCAGGCCTTTCTCGCGGATCAGCGCGCCACCGTCGCGCACGTTGATGTCGCTGTAGTCGCGCAACAGGATCGATTCCGGCAGCGGCGACACGCCCTGCAAGGCTTCCAGAATGTAACGCCCGTGGCCGGCGGCGATGTCGACGATACGTACTTCACGCTGTTCATCCCGCAACTTGGCCATGGCCAGGCGCAGCAGTTCTTCGACGTTCAGCTTGCGCTGACGGATGCCGCGCCAGCCGATGGAGTTGAGGTAGTTGGTGTCGATCATCCGCCCCAGCCCGCCCTTGCCGGTGGGTTTGTTGCGGTAGACGTAGTCCAGGGTACTGCCGGAGTCGAAACCGGTGTCGAAGCCCAGTTTCACCCCATCTGACAGGTTCTTGCCCAAGCCCATGCTGGCGCGGGTCATGCGCCAGTACAGGTCACGCAGGGAGTTGCGCGGCAGCGGCGCGGCGAGGGATTCGGACTCGGCGCAGGTGGCGCCCAGTTTGTCGGCGTCGAGCAGGGAGGCGCGGTCCAGCGGGTGAGCAAAGTTTTGCAGGATAAAGCGCCTGGCACTGCTCACCGCCACGGTGCGGTCACGTTCGCCAAGGGTGTCGTGGAAAAAACCGGGCAGGATATGCAGCTCTTTTTTCAGGCTGCCTAGGCGGTCGAAAAATTGCTGCTGGGGTTTGCGATGCACCACGAAGTCGGAACCGGAGATGAGCAACTGAGTCGGCACTTGGATGGCCTGGGCATCCGCTACAACCCGGTCGGCTGCGTCGTACAGACCCAGCAGCACATTCACTGAAATCGCCTTGGTGATCAGCGGATCGCTGTCGTAGGACGCCACCCGCTCCGGGTCATGGCTGAGGAACTTGGCCTTGACGTAGCTGTTGACGAAAAAGTTGCCGCGAAACTTGCGCATCAGCGCCAGGCCTGGACGAGCGAACGGCACGTACAGCTTGACCTTGAACGCTGGCGAGGCGAGCACCAACGCGCGGATTTTCGGCGCGTAATCGTGCACCCATGTGGCCGCGATTACCGCACCGACGCTTTGGGCGATGACAGCGAAGTTTTCCTCTTCGATGCCGTAGGTGGCGCCGATATGGTCACAAAAGGTTTGCACGTCGCGGGCGCTGGTGGCGAAGCTGGGGCTGTCACCGCGCTCGCCGGGGGATTGGCCGTGGCCGCGGGCGTCCCAGGCGAAGAAGTCGAACTGGGGCAGGTTCAGCTCATCGACCAGATGGGCGATGCGGCCCGAATGCTCGTGGCCGCGATGGAACAGCACGATCGCCTGGCGTGGCTCGCCATCCGCAGGGGAAGTGGCCGGCCAGTGTCGGTAAAAAAGCTCGACGCCATCATGGGTACTGAAGGTGTGTGCTTGCTGTTCGCGCATCGCAAAATCCTTATGCAGAAGGGGAAGGGGTTTCTTTCAGGCCTTGGCGTACGCGGTTGACCAGGGTGTAGGCGAGCAGGGCGGCGACCAGCCACATCACCGTGTCGACCCAACCTGCGCCGAGCCAGCCCAGCGCTACACCGGTGGCCAGCACGCCGAGTACAAACGCCCGATCACTTTTGCCCATCGGCCCGTCGTAGCGCCGTGAAGCGCCGACCATGGGCCCGAGCACACCGGCGTATTCGCTGAATACCGCCAGCAATGCCACCAAGAGCACCGGCGCCAGGCTCACGCCCGGGATCAGTGCAAAGGGCAGGATCAGCGCGCTGTCCGCGATCACGTCACACAATTCATTGAGGTAGGCGCCCAAGCGCGACTGCTGGCCGAATTCACGGGCGAGCATGCCGTCGATGGCATTAAGGGCCATGCGCGCAATCATCCACAGCGGGATCAACGCAAAAAGCCACAGGTATTGGGCGAAGCTGGCAATCAGCAGGCCCACCAGCAGGGAAATCACTCCGGCCAGAACGGTGATTTGATTGGCGGTGGTGCCGTTGTCGTAGAGGCGCTGCACGAGAGGACGCAGCAGGTTTTGAAAACGCGGTTTGAGCTGATAGATCGAAATCATGGGGGGTGACGCTTCCTTGTCCGTGAGCCCGCGAAAAACTGGTTTGGAGTGTGCCGATTAATCATGAGATCTACCAGTGATGGCTCGTGTTTATGGGGGTTTAGTCACGCTCTGGAGAGCACTGAGAAACAAATGTAGGAGGGGGCTTGCTCCCGATGGCGATGGATCAGCCAGCACAGGCACCAACTGACAGGTCGTTAACGGGAGCAAGCCCCCTGTCACAGGGGATGTGTGTCGTGTTCAAAAGCGCTTTTTGACGAACAAAAATTTCACGTCGCGTGTTATATCGTAACGAATTGTGTACAGACGGGCGTGTTGGGATGCAAGTGGATCTAGAAGCTGACGGCGCTTCTGTAGAAGGCCTCGCGCGCTTTCAACAGGGGCAGTTCCATGCCCGTCGATTGCGTCAGGCCGGTATCAGCCTGACAGTGCTGGCCGTCGCCGGTTGGGTGCTGGCGCTGTTTGTCGCCTTGTTTGCGCCGCTGTCGATCTGGCCGGTGGTATTGATCAACAGCGCCTGCGCGTTGCTGGTGCTGGTGGCGGGTTTACAGTCGGCGTGGTGGGTGGCCGATTGGCGCGCCCAGGCGCTGGAGGAACCCGCGGTTGAAGTACCGGTTGAGCAAACGGGCGGGTACGCGCGGCTGGTTGGGCGCTTTGGCAAGCAGATTGGCGCGCCGGTGTTGTGGCTTGGCGGCTGGTCGCTGCTCGCGCTGGTTAGCGTTATCGAATTCTGGAACCTGGCGTTGCCGGCTGCGGCTGTAGGTCAGTCCGCCAGTATTGGCGCCGCGTTGGCCTTGGCCCTGGCGTTTGGCTTGCTGGTGTTCGAACGTCGCCTGGCCCAGGAAACCGCCGCGCAATGGCCGGAAGCTTCGCAACTGGCGCAGTTGAGCCGAGTGGCGATCAGTTGCCTGGTGGTCAGCGCGATTTGCCTGCTGTTTGCCGGTGCCGAGTCCGTGTGGCCGTTGCGTCTGGCGGTGTTGATTGGCCTGCTGCCGGCACTGGTGGCGGCGGAGTTTCTGCTCAGGGGCGCGTTGTCATTATTCAGCCCGCGCCAACCGCATCTTGAACCCCGCCTGATGGCGCAAAGTTTTATCGCGGGTTTGCTGCGCTGGCCGCCACAACCGTTGCTGGCGTTGCAGCACGAGTTGCACAACCGCTTCGGCATTGACCTGCGTCAGATCTGGGCCTTTACCTACATGCGCCGCGCATTTTTTCCGGTGCTGCTGGTGGTGCTGGCGATCGGTTGGGCGCTGACCGGTGTGCATGAAGTGCCCCTGCAAGGCCGTGGGATCTATGAACGCTTCGGCAAACCGGTGCAAGTCTTCGGCCCCGGCCTGCATGCCGGGTTGCCTTGGCCATTGGGTCGCGTCATTAAAGTGGAAAACGGCGTGGTGCATGAATTGGCCACCAGCGTCAGCGAAACTGCTTCGCCCGAGCTGACACCTGCGGAAGGTCCGGCGCCGTTGATAGCCAATCGACTGTGGGACGCCAGCCATGTGAATGACAAATCCCAAGTCATCGCCAGCAGCAGCGGCGATAAGCAGGGCTTCCAGATCGTCAATATGGATGTGCGCTTCGTCTACCGCATTGGCCTTACCAACGAGGCCGCGCTGGCGGCGACGTATAACAGCGCGGATGTACCGACCCTGATCCGCAGCACCGCCAGCCGCATCCTCGTGCACGACTTTGCTTCGCGCACTCTCGACGAATTGCTCGGCGAACAACGCACCAGCCTGGCTGACGAAGTGGGGCGCGCGGTGCAGGCGGATCTGCAGAAACTCCACAGCGGTGTGGAAATCCTCGCCACCGTTGTGGAAGCCATCCACCCACCGGCCGGTGCCGCCAACGCCTATCACGGCGTGCAAGCTGCGCAGATCGGTGCTCAGGCCCTGATCTCCCGCGAGCGCGGAGCCGCCAGTGAGCAGACCAACCAGGCCCTGTTGCAAGCCAGCATTGCCCGCGATCAAGCCACGGCCACGGCCCATGAAGTGAATGCTGGCGCACAGGCGGCCGACCTGCGTTTCGCCGCCGAACAAAAGGCCTATGCCAGTGCAGGCCAGGCCTTCGTGTTGGAGCAGTACCTTGGCCAACTCAGCCAGGGCCTGGCCCACGCCAAACTGCTGATTCTGGATCATCGCCTGGGCGCCGATGGCGCACCGACGATCGATCTGCGTTCTTTTACCTTGCCGGCCGATCCCTCGGTGCCGCGTAAAGCCGTTCAATAAGGAGTCTGTCTGTTGAGCGCTCATTCTCACGATCACGGTCATCACCATCATCACGGCCACCACCATCACGGTGATGAGCACGCTGCTGGTCCATTCCCTTGGCGGCGTATGGGCTGGGCCGTGTTGCTCGTATTGTTTGCGGTCGCTGCGGCAAGCCTGGTGCAAGTGCGGTCCGGCGAAGCCACGGTGATTACGCGGTTCGGCAACCCGTCGCGGGTGTTGCTGGAGCCGGGCCTTGGTTGGCGCTGGCCGGCGCCGTTCGAAGCGGCGATCCCGGTGGACCTGCGCCTGCGCACCACCTCCAGCGGCTTGCAGGACGTAGGCACCCGCGATGGCTTGCGCATCATCGTGCAGGCCTATGTGGCGTGGCAGGTGCAGGGCGATGCCGACAATGTGCAGCGCTTTATGCGTGCGGTGCAGAACCAGCCGGATGAGGCGGCGCGGCAGATTCGCACTTTCGTCGGCTCGGCACTGGAAACCACGGCGGCCAGTTTTGACCTGTCCAGCCTGATCAACACCGACGCCAGCCAGGTACGTATCGCCGATTTCGAGGCGCAGTTGCGCCAGCAAATTGATCAACAATTGCTCACTACCTACGGCGTACGCGTGGCCCAAGTCGGTATCGAGCGGCTGACGTTGCCCTCGGTGACGCTGACCGCCACCGTCGACCGCATGCGTGCCGAGCGCGAAACCATCGCCACCGAACGCACTGCCGTGGGTAAGCGCGAAGCGGCCCAAATCCGTTCCGCCGCCGAGCGCGACGCGCGCATCGTGCAGGCCGACGCCACGGTGAAAGCCGCCGATATCGAAGCGCAATCGCGTGTCGAGGCAGCGCAGATTTACGGGCGGGCCTACGCGGGTAATCCCCAGCTGTACAACTTGCTGCGCTCGCTGGATACCTTGGGCACGGTGGTGACGCCGGGCACCAAGATCATCCTGCGCACCGACGCCGCACCATTCCGTGCGCTGGTGGACGGACCGAAGGACGTCCAGCCATGACCGAGCGTGACAGCCCGGACAGCCCATGGATTCAGGCCGGGCGCCTGACGTTCATGGCGCTGTACGCGGTGACTGTGTTGGCGGCGTTGGCCTGGGCATTTTCCAATGTGCGCCAGATCGACCCGCAGAACCGCGCCGTGGTGCTGCACTTCGGCGCCCTCGACCGTATCCAGAATGCTGGCTTGCTATTGGCCTGGCCGCAGCCATTTGAGCAGGTGGTGTTGCTGCCGGCCGCCGATCGGGTGATCGAGCGGCGGGTGGAAAACCTGCTGCGTTCGGAGGCGGCGGTGCAGGCTGACCGCGTGGCCAGTTTCGCCACGCCCTTGAGCGATGCCATGGCCGGCTCCGGCTACCTGCTGACCGGGGATGCCGGAGTGGTGCAGCTGGATGTGCGGGTGTTCTACAAGGTCACCGAACCGTATTCCTTTGTATTGCAGGGCGAGCATGTGTTGCCGGCCTTGGATCGCCTGGTCACGCGCAGCGCCGTGGCCCTGACGGCGGCGCGGGACCTGGACACGATTCTGGTGGCGCGCCCGGAACTGATCGGCGCCGACAATAGCGCCGCCGAGCGTCGTGAACGGTTGCGCGGTGACCTGGTGCAAGGCATCAATAAGCGGCTGGCGGAGTTGACCTCAAGCGGCTTGGGCTTGGGGATCGAAGTCACCCGTGTCGATGTGCAGTCGAGCCTGCCGGGCCCGGCGGTGAATGCGTTCAATGCGGTGCTGACGGCCAGTCAGCAAGCCGATAAAGCGGTGGCCAATGCGCGCACCGAAGCGGAAAAGCTCACCCAAACCGCCAATCAGCAAGCTGACCGTGTGGTGCAGGTTGCCCACGCCCAGGCCAGCGAACGCTTGGCCAACGCCCAGGCGCAAACCGCCACCGTCGCCAGCCTCGCCCAGGTCAAAGACCCGGGTTTGCTTCTGCGTCTGTACCGCGAGCGCTTGCCGAAGATTCTCGGCCAGGCGGGCTCCGTGACCACGGTCGACCCTAAAGACGACTCCCGCTTGATCATCCAGGGAGCCGAGCAATGAGCGCACCTATGTTGACGTCCGCCGAGCAGCGCAGCGCTGCCCGGCAATTGACCCTGGCCATGCTGGCCTTGGGATTACTCGTGCTGGGCCTGGTGTGGCGCTGGCTGGCGCCGGACCAGACTGGCGTCAGTCAGCTATTACTGGGTGTGGCATCACTGCTGGTAGCCGTGCCGGTGATGCGTTCGGCGTGGTACAGCCTGCGGTTTCCCAGCCTGCATGGCATTACCGATCAACTTATCGCCTTGGCCATGCTTGGCGCCTGGGCTACGGGGGATCTGCTGACGGCGGCGTTGCTGCCGATCATCATGATCTTTGGGCATGTGCTGGAAGAGCGCAGCGTGATCGGTTCCCAGGAAGCGATCCATGCTCTGGGCAAACTGACTCGCAGTCATGCGCGGTTGGTGCAGGCCGACGGCAGCATTGTTGAAGTGGACAACGGCACGCTGAACACCGGCGATATCGTGGAAGTGCGCGCCGGTGACCGTGTGCCCGCCGATGGTGTGGTGTTGTCGGGCCAGGCGAGTCTGGACACGGCGCCGATCACCGGTGAGTCGGTGCCGTTGGAAGCCAGCGTCGGCGTGCAGGTGTTTGGCGGGGCGATCAACCTCGACGGTCTGCTGCGCCTTGAAGTGACGCGCACCGGCAACGAGTCGACCTTGGGCAAGGTCATCGCGCTGATGCAGAACGCCGAGCGGTCCAAGCCGCCGATCACGCGACTGCTGGAGCGCTATGCGGGCAGTTATATGGTGTTGGTGCTGCTGCTGGCGGCGGTCACCTGGTTTGTGACCAATGACGCCCAGGCGATGCTCGCTGTGCTGGTGGCGGCGTGCCCCTGTGCGTTGGTGTTGTCGGCACCTGCCACGGCGATTGCCGGGATCGCCGTGGCGGCGCGCCATGGGATTCTGATTCGCAGCTCGGCGTTCCTGGAAGAGCTGGCGGACTTGACCTCGCTGGTGGTCGACAAGACCGGCACCCTGACCTTTGGCACGCTGCGATTACAGTCCATCGAAACCCTTGAGCCGGACCGGCAGGCGTTGCTGAATCTGGCGGCCAGCCTGGGCTCGGCGAGCAGTCACCCAGTCAGCCGCGCGCTGGCGGGGTTGGCTACCCAGCAACAACTGTTGATGCTGACCGACATCCGCGAACGCCAGGGCCTCGGCGTGGTGGCGCAGACCGAGCAGGGCGAAGCGGCCCTTGGGCGTCCGGAGTTGTTCGAGCAGTTGGGCATTGCCACCACGGGCGTGCCCAACCATGACGGCCCGATTGCCGGGCTGGCCCTGAACGGGCGATTTCTCGCCTGGCTGTTGCTGGCTGACAGCGTCAAGCCGGAAGCCCGCCAGGCGCTGCAAGAATTGCGTGAGCTGGGCCTGGGCCGCCAATTGCTGCTGACCGGCGACCGTCAAAGCGTGGCCGACAGCTTGGCCTTGGACGTGGGCATCAGCGATGTCGAAGCCCAGGCGTTGCCTGAGGACAAGCTCAACCGCGTGCTGGGCGAAATCGGCAGCGGCTTTCGGCCAATGGTGGTGGGCGACGGGATCAATGACTCCCTGGCGCTCAAGGCCGGCGTGGTGGGCGTGGCAATGGGGGCGGGCGGGGCGGACATCGCGCTGGCATCGGCGGACGTGGTGCTGATCGGCAGCGACCTGCGCCGCCTCGGCACCTGTGTGCGCTTGAGTCGCCAGTGTCGGCACACGTTGCAGGTCAATGTGATCATCGGTCTGGGCTGGACGCTGGCGATTGTGGTGTTCGCCGCATTTGGCTGGTTGGGGGCCGCAGGGGCAATGATCGCGGCAGTGTTGCACAACCTCAGCACGTTGCTGGTGCTGGGTAACGCCGGGCGTTTGCTACGCTTCCACGAGCCGCTTTTGAAACTCGACGAATAATTTTCAGCAATATTTGCGCACCGCTGTAACGCCGGTGGGGGGCCTCACTCTAGTGGTGTGTCGAGACTGAACAATCCGTTCAGACCGACGCCACTACTGATCATGAGGAATACAACAATGAACATTAAATCCGCTGCTGCTGGTGCCGCTTTCGCGATGGCCGCCGCTACCATGTTTGCTGGTGTCGCCACCCAGGTACAAGCCGCAGACGCGCCAGTGCATTGCTACGGCGTAACCTCCTGCAAGGGCATGAACGACTGCAAGACCGCTGAAAACGCCTGCAAAGGCCAGGCAGAGTGCAAGGGCCACGGCTTCAAGGCTATGACCAAGGCAGCCTGTGACGCGGCTGGCGGCAAAGTCGGCGAATAACCGGCAAACGAGTGCAACCGCAGCGGCAGCCCCCCTCCGCTGCGGACACACTTTCCCCAGGAGTCAGCCATGTCCGCTTCCCTTCCAAGTCTGGGTTACGGCCTGGGTTTACGCAGTGAGTACTACCAGCAGATCCTTGAACAATCGCCGGCCGTGGATTGGTTCGAAGTGATCTCCGAGAATTATCTGGTGCAGGGCGGTAAAGCCTTGTACTTCCTGGACGCGATAGCCGAGCGCTATCCCCTGGTGATGCACGGGGTGTCCCTGTCCATCGGCGGGCCCCACGCCATCGATATCGATTACCTCAAGCAGATCAAACAGCTCGCCGAGCGTATTCACCCTGCGTGGGTTTCCGATCATCTGTGCTGGAGCCGCGGCAGTGCGCACCAGTTGCACGACCTGCTGCCTCTGCCTTACACCGAAGAAAGCCTCTATCACGTCGCCAGCCGCGTTCGCCAAGTGCAGGACGTGTTGCAGCGCCCGCTGGTGCTGGAAAACGTCTCCAGTTACGTGCGTTCCAAGGCAGATGAATTCACCGAGTGGGAATTCCTCAACGCCTTGGCTCATCTGTCGGGGTGCCAGCTGTTGCTGGACGTCAATAATGTGTATGTCAGCTCTCGCAACCATGGCTTCGATGCCTGGACCTTTATCCGCAACCTGCCGCCCGACAGCATTCGCCAGCTGCATTTGGCGGGGCATATGGACTATGGCGACTACGTGGTCGATACCCACGACCATCCGGTCTGTGATCCGGTGTGGGCGCTGTACCAACAGACCCTGGAGCACGTGGGGCCTGTGTCGACGCTGTTGGAGCGCGATGACCATTTTCCGCCGTTCGAAGAGCTGCTCACCGAGTTGAGCAAGGCCCGCGAACTGGGCGCCACCGCCTTGGCCAGGAGAGCGGTATGCGCCTGACCGATTGGCAGTTGGCCTTCGAACAGCATTTATTAGCCCAAACCCCCGACGCCAACGGTGGCTTTGCCGCCACTTTATTGGGCGGGCCGACGCTGGACGTAGACACGGGCCTGGCGATCTATCACAACGCCTATATCGCGCGGTTGCAGGAAGTACTGCGGCACGACTTCAGCGCCATCCTCTATTGGCTGGGGGATGATGAGTTTGCGGCGCTGACCCACGCTTATGTACGCCGTTATCCGTCGGCCCATTACAGCTTGCGTTGGTTTGGCGAACGGTTGCCGGCGTTTATCCACGAGCACCTCGTGGCCGAACAAAGTGCACCGCTGGCAGAGCTGGCTAAGTTGGAGTGGGCTTTTACCCTGGCCTTCGATGCGCCGCAGGGTCAGCCGCTGTCCCTGAATGACATGGCGCTCCTGCCGCCCGAGGATTGGCCGGGTTTGCAGGTTGCCCTGACACCGTCCGTGCAGCAGCGACTGTGTCACTTCAACAGCGTGGGCATCTGGCGTGCCAGCAAAGATGGGGCGGATTTCCCAGGCAGCTACACCTTGGACCTGGCGCAGATCTGCCTGGTATGGCGCCTTCATCATGTGTGCCATTACCGCAGCCTGGAACCTGCGGAAGCCTTAGCATTGGCCGGTATGGTGACGACCGGTTGGACCTTCGCAGAACTGTGTGAGCAGCTAGCAGTCACTTATGCAGAGGGTGCGCCGCTGCAGGCTGTTACATGGCTGAAACAGTGGGTCCAGGACGGTTTGCTCCAACGCCGAGCTCTATAGAAGAGGGCTATCAAATCGAT
>Ga0302169_10000550_pt1 | contig 11476 bp, 11 predicted proteins | sample I_Fen_N1_3_FD_193493 | JGI IMG/M metagenome (GOLD analysis project Ga0302169, IMG submission 193493) | Peat permafrost microbial communities from Stordalen Mire near Abisko, Sweden - I_Fen_N1_3 | ecosystem: Environmental > Terrestrial > Soil > Wetlands > Permafrost | place: Sweden: Abisko...
CGGGTGATGATCGTCGCCAACAAGTATCAGACCGGCTTCGACCAGCCCAAGCTGGTGGCCATGTACTTGGACAAAAAAATCTCCGGTGTCGAGGCAGTGCAGACCCTCTCGCGATTGAACCGCACCTTCCCAGGCAAGGACAAGACCTACGTCATCGATTTTGCCAACGAGGCCGAGGAAATCCTCGCGGGGTTCAAAACGTTCTACCGCGATGCCCAGGTGACGGACATTCAGGACCCGAATATCGTCTACGACATCAAACAACGGCTGGATGGCATGTTCATTTATGAGCAGGCCGAGGTTGAGGCGTTCGGCAATGCCATCGTTGACCTGAATGTTACGCACCAGAAGCTCTACTCGCTGACCCAGTCGGCTACTGACCGCTTCAATGGCAAACTCAAGACGCTCAACGATGCTATCGACCAGTGGGAAAAGGCCTGGGAGTCTGCCCATGACAGCGGTGACGACAAGGGAATGGAGTATGCCGACGTGCAGCGCGCCGAGTACTGCAAGGCGCGTGACGAACTGATGGTTTTTAGCGAGAGCCTGACCAAGTTCGTCCGCGCTTACGAGTACATCGCGCAACTGGTGGACTTCGCTGATCCTGCTTTGGAAGCCTTCGCCAGCTATGCGCGGCTGCTGCGCAAGCGTCTGAAAGGGATCAGTGCCGAGCAGGTCGATTTGGGGGATCTCAAACTGACCCACTACAAGATCAAGAAAGGCGATGACCTGATCGGCGTTGGCGTGCTGGCCGAGGTTCCGGGTTTGTATGGCATGACCGACAATGGCCTGCGCGAAGCACGCGACCGCGAGAAAAAATATCTAACGGAGCTCATCGAGAAGCTAAACAACGCCTTTGGTAAGGACATCACTGACACCGACCAGGTGGCTTTTGCCGTGCATGTATCAGAAAAGCTGCGCAGCGACAGTGTGGTTATGGCCCAGGTGCAGAACAACACCATGGATCAGGCCATGAAGGCCGACCTGCCGACGAAAGCCATCCAAGCGATTGCCGGTGCCATGAGCAGCCACGCCAGCATGGCAACCAAGCTGCTGAGCGACGAGGCGACGCGGGATGTGTTCCTGACGGTGGTGTATGAGTTGCTGAAGAAAGATGCAGGGGCAGACCTGCTGAGTTCGACCAGGGCTTAAGCTTTCAGCAGTCCGGACCAAAAAAAGAAAATAGCATTAAGGCAGACAGGAGGCTGATGTGCCTCCTGTCTGCCTTATGTTGTTTATCCGATGCTCGGGAAGCGCTTCAATACGCAGCGAAAGAGCAGGCAGGCCATGCCCACTGCGATCAAAATCGGCGGAAATCGCAGCATCAGGATCACCGCCAGCACGACTGCGAAAGCGCTTGCCAGTATGCCGATGAAGGTGAGAAATGTGATTGGGAATCGTATCAACTCCATGAGAACCTCCTGGATTTGAGGTGATGTTGGTTCCGGCCCCGGTCGTATCGGTTACCATCTGCAGGATCGGCTTGCCTAGCGCCATGCCGATGGCAAAGCGCCCCTACAGAATCCCCCGTTCTGCCAGTGATACGCAGCTTTGGTAGCCTACGATGACATGATCCAATAATTGGCTGCCAATCATGTTGAGGGCATTTTTGAGGGTTACTGTCAGTACGCGATCGGTTTGACTGGGCTCCGGGTCACCGGAGGGATGGTTATGTACCTTCTGAACAAGGATCACGGCGGCAGCGTTGTGTTCCATTGCGATCTTGACCACTTCCCATGGGTACACGCTGGCTCCGTCCAGGGTGCCTCTGAATAACTCTCGGAAACCAATGACCCGGTGCTTGGTATCGAGCAGCAATAAAGCAAAGACGTCATGCTCGTGGTACTGCAGCAGTGTTTGTAGGTGGCTGAAGACGTGCTTAGGTTCAGTCAATGCCCGGCCTTTTGACAAACGACTCATCGCGAGTTGTTGAGCCATCTGCAGGATGTCAGCTTCGGTGATTGGTGATTCCAAGACATAAGTGCCGGTCGTTTCACCGGCTATGAGCTTGTGATATTTCATGCTGATACTCCTGTACGAATGGGGGGAGCGCTGAGGAGGTCGAGAAGGGCGTTACTGGACCGAAGGCCTGCCGTTATGTCGGGTCGCCTGGGACTCCAGCTTTTGGGCCAGTGAAGGTTTCGCAGACGCAACCGGTTGGGGTGGGGCGTCTTCGTTGCGGGGGGAGTCTTCAACGGCAGGGAAGAACTCCTCGACGATGGCGCCGGTGTCCTCCTCACTGTCTTCAAAGGCGCCGTTGTTAAAGCCCAGTCGTGCCGCGCGATCCAAGGCGTTTTGGTCAAAGCCAGAGTCCTGCCGGGTTTCATCCAGCCGCTTAGCCTCTAGTAAGGCGTCCTCGATGCTCAGTCCACTGCGTACCGTGATGTCCACGTAGAAAATCGGCGTGCCATGGCTCTGCCGGGTGGACTTACCGCGCAGGCGTAGCTCCAGTGGCAGGCTGGCCAGGCGGTTGCCGGAGATGGCCTGGAAATAGTGCAGGCGTGCCGCCAGAGTGCGAATGCTGTTAAAACCGGTTGTACGGAAGACAAAGCTACCCAGCGGATCGTCATCGCCAATCACCACATTCAGCCGGCCGTAAGGCTTGCAGGCATTGCCTTGAGCCAGTGAACAGCCATCGGGTGAAGGGCAGGGCAACGACTGGATGCCATCCTTGGTTAAACGCTTGCAGGTCTCACCATCACCGACGCACACCGGCCGGCCGGTGTTACGGTCGAACAGGTTGTAGTCAGCCCGAAAGTTGAGCTCCGGCTCGTTGAACAGTAAACGGATCGGAATGCTGCGCAGTTTTCCCTCCTGGCCATTACGCAGTTCCTCATTGAGTGGGTGCAGCAGCCAGCCGTCGCGGCTTTGTACCTGTGAGGTGATGGTGAATTGATCGTCTTTCTCCGGCAGACGTTTGCCATTTTTCTCGACGACCTTGCCGATGGAAATACGCCCCAGTACAGGAGGGGTGATCGCTAAACCTTTGAGCATGGCGGTTATCCTTGATCTGGAAATAAAAAAGCCACCAGGACGTAAACGGTCCAGGTGGCTTGGGTGACGAGGAATGGTTCAGATGATCAGAAAGCGGCGACTGCCTGTATTGATCTTGGGGTAGCGGGCCTGCAGGTAGGGTTTGTCCTTGAGCATGCGTTCGACATCCAGCCCGGTGCTGTCCTTGGATTTCTTCCAGCTGATATAGCCTTCGGAAAATTCGACACGAGTTGCTGCGCCCATGGCCTGCTGCAGGACTTGCTTGAGCTGCACCTCACGCATCTCCTGTTGGGCAATGCTCTGGCGAACAGCTTTGAGTTCCCGGTAGGTGGTGGCCAGCTCCGGGTGCTGGCTGAAGTCCAGCGTCTGACCGTTGTCCTCGGGGTAGAGGCAGCGTAGTGCGGCTTCCGCTGACTCCGTACCATCGGCCGGTGGCGGGGTATCACTGACCACGTAATCCCAGAACAGCCGCTCCAGGTCGATCAGCCGAGCAATCATCGACTCGTCGCGTTCGATGCGATGGATCTCCAGGTGCTGGCCACCGAGCAGCACCGCCACATCTGCTGCCTGCTTGCCGGTCACGGCGAGCTGGTGCATGACTTGCAACTGCACATACTCGGGCACACCCTCCTTCCAGAGGCGTGCCCCGTTTATGCCGGCAGTCTTGCATTCAAGGATCTGTACAGTGTTGGCGCCGATGACCTCGCGGTCGATGTTGGCCAGCATCCACGGCAGTTGAGGATCAGGATGCTGCAAAACGGCATTGACTCGCCGTACCCGGTTGCCGGTGCGCTGGGTGTAGTGGGTCGCCACAATCGGTTCCAGGATGTTGCCCCAGTACGCTGGGCTCTCTTCATCCTGCGGATCGAGTTTGGGCAGTGAGGTGTCACGGCCAGTTTTCTCTAGCCACAGTTCCAACTGGGATTTGTAAGGGTTAAGGCCAACGGCCGCGGCGGCATCCGAACTTCCGATGCCTTGTTTGCGTACGGCCAGCCAGTCCTCTCGGGGCAGTTGTTTGGTGCCCACCAGGCGCAAGGCGGGACGGGGTTTGTTGCTGGGTTGTTGCAGTGTTTGCGTTGCCATGATGTTTTCCTGTACGGCATAAAACCGCCCAGTCAGCAGATGCTGACCAGGCGCTTTAATAGTTGAGTAATTGATTGGGGCTAGGCGGCTAGTTGCAGTGCCGCGTTCAGTGCGCGCTCTTTGAGGGCTGCGCCGGCCCCAAACCACGCAGAATCCATGCGGTATTCAGTACTGCGTGCACGGCGCTCGTGATCGACATACTCCGTCACGGCGTTGAGCAAGCCCCACGCAGTTCCTTGGGCAGATTCAAGCGTCGCTCCACGACCTTGGCCTTCGTACAGGCTTTGCACCTTACGCAGTGCTCGCTCATTCGGGAGCACTTCCGGCAGTTTGCTATTGGAGGCTACGTCACACAGCACATTCATGAAGAAGCCCATCGCCTCATGCCACTGCACCTTGCGTTCCGCCAGTGCGCGCATGCGGTACATAAACTCATCCCATTGCGAGACGGCAATGCCCAGTTGCTTCTTCACGGCCTGTGGATCAAAGCGGGTGTTGTGCGGCACCTTGATCGCGCGGGTAGCGCCATTCAGGGAAATGGTCAGGGTGTTATTGCAGACCACCCGAACAGTGGTCGGAGTGGCGGTGGTGGCCAGGGTGCCGTCGCAGGAGGTGGCCAGCAGCAGGTAGCCATTCACCTGGTCGTTGCCCTTTAGCGCCGTGCCCTGCCCAGTACGGGCCAAGGCCCAGAACTTGCGACCACCTTTGAGCACCCCGGCTGTTTCCAACTCGTAGCCGGAGACCTCAGTCAGATCCCGGTAGAACTCGAGCACCTCACGGGGCTGCACAACTTGATAGCGGTTGGAAACCACCGACAAGGGGGCCTTGGTGTCGGAGCGATACAGCACCTTCTGTTCCGGAAAGGAGTGGATCGTACTTAGGTTACCGACAGTGTCGGCCTTGAAGTGAACAGGACTGTCCTGGATTTGCCAGTTCATGCCGGCTTCGCGCTGCCAAACTTCCAGCGGTTGCTTTTGCGTCAGGCGGTTACCCAGACCATGCCAAGGGGTAGCGCCAACGTATGCCATTTGTTCGACGAGATGAGCCATGGGAGTGATTCCTTTGGGGCGTACCGGCATAAGTGCTGCGCGCTCGCGCAGCACTGGCGGAAGAATGTTGTAAGAGGATTAGGCTGGTAGATTGAAGCGATGATTGCAGGCAAGGCAGAGGTTGTTGGCGAACACATGGCGATCGAGTTTTTCGCCGAGCTGAGCACCGAGGGCGCAGCCGCCTGCACCTCCAGCGAGTCCGCCGAGAATGGCCCCAGAGACTGTGCCTAGGGTGATACCAATTGGACCTGCAATAGCGCCGAGAGAGGCGCCCACCTGGCCACCAGCAAGCGCGGCGTTTACTCCGCGAGCGGCACCGCCCACCGCGCCAACGGCGGCAGTGATTTTCATGACTGTTCTTAAGGACGCGATTTTTGGAGAGTGACAGCGAGGGCACTGCAATGACATGGTTCTGAGCTCCATGGTGTGGATGTCATTACGGTGATGTGTGACTGAAGGTTTTTTGAGTCGAATCGTGATGTGCTGTAGGGCCCAACGAACTGGGTGCGATCGGCCTCAGCCCTAATGCAATTGGCTGGTCAATGGGAATGCAATAGAGCGGTCAAGTCAGTGCAACTGCGCATCCAGCTCCAGGCCGTATTCGATGCCCAAAGTGTTTTGAGTTCAGTCTTCATCAAATCGGCCGTCATCAACGATTGGCTGGCAGTTAGCAAACCCTGCAAGTGGAGCTGCTATTGTGGATTTTCAGGCTCTCAGGATTGTGTAGCAGTAACCAGCGGGCTTGTTTGATGACCTTGCGAGCTGGCTTGTCATGGCGCAGTCAGTTAAGCGATTAGATCCCAAGCCACTCACGGGCTAAGAATCTTGTGTTATGTACATCCCAGCCATGGAGGCTGTAATTGAACGTATTATTACTGGTGCTACTGGCAATCAGGTTACCGTCTTCGACAACAAGTTTGATTTTTGACTGCAGTTTGAAGAAGCCTTTGGGGCTCAGGTGATGGGTGACTAGGGTAGCCAAGTGATCCGCACTCATCTGCAGATGTGTCGGCCATTCCCCATAGGTTGCGTAGAAACCGTCGATGGCTTGCAGCGTTCTGACGATGTTGCCACCACCTGCCAGTATTTCCCCGTTGCCGATAGAAAAATACTTCCTTAGTGCTTCGATTACAGGCTTGTCTGCCGCACCGTTCAGCAGTCTCGGCAGGGCATCCAGCGGGACAAGGCTGACTGCCTGGCTTTCCCATCCCATAGAGGCTGGAGATCCGCCGATGCGCTCGCCGAGGTAAAGCCGGCAGACGCTGGTGGTACGGGTGAAGTCGCCCAGCAAGGCTGTAATGCGTACCTGCAGGCCGGACTCCTCCATTGCTTCGCAGATCGCAGTGGCGTGCAGCGTCATGTCCTGGGTCACGGTGCCCTTGGGAAAGGTCCACTCGTAGCCTCCGAAACGATTGGTCGGCGCCACGATCCACACGCGCCCGTCGCTCTCTAGAATGACTATTCCCGTACTGGCTTTGAAGCCTGGCGCTTGCTTGAGTGGCGGCTCCTCCTGGTCGTGCAACTGGCTTGTCATCGCGTTCCAACCTTCAGCCGTTTTCGGGTGGTCTGTCCACGGTGAGACTAGGATGCCGTTGACGATAGCCGGTATTTCTCCGCCGGGAATTGCTGTAGCAATGGCGGCGGAATTCTGCCAAGTCTCGGCGATCGTGGGTGTACTAGGGTGCTTGATTAGAACCGGTTTGCCGTGTTCGTCCTGATGTGGATGGTAGTTGGGCATGCATGTCTCCATTTTGTCACGGCGAAGATTAAGGGGGCTCAAATGTCATTTATGCACGGGAGGTACGAATCAGTCGGTAGCCTTCAACGCAAAACCAATCCGAGTCTCTGAGCCCTTCGTACAAAGCCGTTTTCCAAGAGTTGGCATCACGGGCATATCGTGACCGAAATTGCCCATCAAGATGTTGGCGAACCCCTTCGGGGCCGGAGCTGGCCCCGACATCTTCAAGGGAGTACGAGATGTCTGCCATTTCACTGGCTGCTTGCGCGGCGTAAAGCTCGCCGATGCCCATCACGCGAAAGTGATGATGCACTCGCGCTGCGAGCACTTCACTCCATACCCCCGCGGGGCGCACGGCGAAGGAAATCGTAGGTGGCGAGGATGCCTGAACTTCGACAACGAGCCACCGCTCATTGCCCAGGTCGTCATAGTAGGGATGCAGGGTTTGATCCTCGGCTCTCGTAGCAACTCCCGCAAGCTTGCGTTTGTTGCAGTCTGAGCACGCAGGGACAAGGTTGACCGGCGTCAAATTGAGCTTGGGGTGACGAGTTTGAGGTAAATAATGGTCAAGCGTGGCGACGGTCCTCTGAGCACACAGTGGACAGATGCCGAACTCAGGAGCCATCCTGATCTGCTCATAAAGTGATCTTGACGGTGACCCCTTCCGGGCAAAGTGCGACTTGTAGATTATTCCCATCAAGTCTGCATTGAGTTCTGGGGTTACTGTGTCGCTTCCGACGATTTCAAACAGTTGGCCGGCTGAACCAAGCTCTCGATACTCGACCTCCGAGGCTTGAATAATAGGTAACGCATTCCTCAGCGCTTGAGCTCGCTCAGGAATGGAGATGCCAGCGGCGCAGGTCTCTACCGTCAAAGTGGCGTTGAACGCAGGCGGATCTAGGCGTTTCACGGCACGTCCCTTTGAATGGTAAGACTTCGCGCAAGCGCTCGTGCCTCGGCTCCTAACTGCCCTCCAAAGTGGTTTTCGACAGATTCAAACGTTTGACCGGGTTGGCGAGCAACGGCAGCGATAAGCTGGTGGAAGCCTGAATCCGTAACTTCTAAACCGAACACTTCTCGAGTCAAGATACCAACGCTTTCCCCGAAGGTCTCTATTGATGGGCGTTCAATGGCTGAATGCGTCCGGGTTCGCCTCAGCATCCAAACGCAACTACGTGGAACTTCTTGCAGTACCACTGGAGAGTGTGTCGAAATCAGGGCGACCCCGTTCCGAGCGACGAGGAGATCGGCAACTGCTCGAACAAACGCGGAAAGCAGCGGTGGGTGCAGGTGCCCTTCGGGTTCGTCTAGCACCACCAGCGTGCGTTCATCAACGAGCTCGACGAGTCGAGTGGTTGTAAGCAAAACAATTGCGTGTCCCGAACTTAGGAGCCTAAAAAAACGGCTAGCACGCTCTCGCCAATCGTCACTAGGCTCGATGAGTTGTTCAACTGTATTTTCGGCAAAGAGCGGGTCGGCGGCTAGGCTTGCCACGGCGCGAAGCCAGCGGGCTCGCCGAGGTTCGCTTTGGCATCTTTCTAGGCTCTGGACGAAGTCATTCGCTAGTTCCTGAGTGCTCTTGAGATGTTCAACAGTTTGCCCATCCACTTCTCTTTGTGATCGCAAACCAACGAATATTGCGGTGGTGCGCATAGAAGCAGGTGGTGGTAATTCGAAGCTATCGAAAGCACTGAACGATACGGAGACCAGGCCGGAGAATGTCCAGTCACCGTGATTAGCTCCCAGCCGACGTAACTCTCCTCGTGGCGCGGTTTCGCTATCTCGCTCCAACAGCGTATTGATGATGCCTTGGACGCAACGGGTTTTGCCCACCCCGTTTCTCCCCACAAGCACGTGAAGATTCGTTGGAGGTTCAGCGTTAGGAATTACCTGGAATTGCATTGTTGGTGGCGGTGGAGCTAGGACACCGCCATCGATAGGTGGGGGTGGAAGCGTGTACTCGAACTCAAATCGAGTCAGGACGGCATTGCCGTGAGCAAGACGGTTCAGGCGATTGCGCACGTTTGGCTCTGTCACTGACCGGAGCAAGGACTCGCCCATCACTTCTTCGTGCTGGTGCCTATTGAGGATCTGGAGGTCAAAGGCGCAATCACACAATCCCTGGAGAATAACCGAGCCGAAGTTTTGGGGTAGCGATGCAAGGGTTGCGTAGTAGTCCTCGTCTTGGCCAAGTGAGAAGAACTGCGCCGGATCGAGAGCGACAAAGTTTTCCGGAAGATTCGGAGTGCGAGCCCCTGGTGGAAGATCCGATCCCCTTGGCGCAGGGAGAAGGCCTGCTTGGCCAATTTTGACGGATCCGGGAATATGCCGAACCCCTGCCGCGTCAAAAACTATGAGCCTAAACGTCGTGCGGAACTTGAACCAGTCGTCCCAGTAATCCACTAGAAGAAATACCTGGGAGTTCGCTTGAGGTGGGATCCGCTGTGCTGAATCAATGACCGTAAACATCTTTCCCCAACCTTATGTCCATGGTTTGAGCCTGATAATCAAATGAGTCGGTTTCCCAACAGTACTCTTGACGTGGCTAAGTAGACCTTCGAATTGCTGTGATTAGTTGGGATTCATGCGAGTCGAACATCAGATGTACCTGTGCTTTAGCGCGGGTCACGCCAACGTAGAACAAACGAGCGGCTTCCTCCAGTTGCTCACCGGTCCTATCGTAGGCGCTTGGAAATACGCCGTTCTCCAAACCCATCATGATAACTGCCTGAAACTCCAACCCCTTCGAGCTGTGGAGCGTCATCAGATTGATCTGGTCGGGACTTTTACCCTGGTTGCCGAAGATCTCTACCGTGAAATCTTGCAGCGTATTCCCTTGGGCTGTTGCGTCGATGAGGTCCGCGAGGGTGTCGACCTCGTCGGCCAGGCCCGGCTCGTCATGAAACAAAGCATCTAAGACGGCGTTTTTCAACGACCTTAACCATTGCTGCAATGGCACTCCCCCATTGCGCAACGAGAAGAGTGCGGCGATTAGCTGCTTTCGAGACTTGAGCATCTCGGCTTCGCTCCTGCCCGAACGCTGCATTCGCTGCCAGGCTTTGAGCAGTTGCGAAAGCGGCACCTTTCCGGTCTCCCATCCGCCAGCGCACCATTGCGCAGCTTCTGTCAGCCATTCTGTGAGGCGCGTGCGTTTGATAGGCGACCCGTTGTCGAGTCGGAAGTACGGCATGCTCAGACCATCCGCCGCCTTAGCGATTGGTGCTCCTTCATTCATTGTTCGATACAGGAGGGCGATGTCTCCCGGTGTCCAAGTGGGATTGGCCTTGAGCAGCGTCGGTACCAGTTTCCCTAGTGCATACTGTGCCTGCCCTTGTATGTCGCAATCCAACTTATAGATGCGAATTTTGCCCTTTCGTCCGTCATGGGAGCGACAGTCTGCCGGGTCGGGCAGGAGCGCCCTAGACGCCGCAATGATGAGATCCGCGCATCGGTAGTTCAGTTTGAGCGTGATGGCTTCCATCCGGCTGTTTTTAGCTAATGTCTTTAGCAGCATCGGCTTGGCACCGGTGAATCCATAGATCGACTGATCCGGATCGCCAACCGCGATGATTCGGACTCCTGCACGAAGCAGGGCCAGCACGATGCGATGAAGTGGTAGGCCTAAATCCTGATATTCGTCAATTACCACGACGGGATACTTAGCCCGGATGGCACGACGCACCCATTTATTCTTTTCGATTAATTTCAGACCTGCGAGCACCAGGCCATCGAAGTCGATCAGCCCGCTTTCAAGCAACATTGCTTCATAGGCTTCGACAACGTTTGTCTCACGAGCAGACCAATCTAGCCACTCCTGACAATCTCGGTCTGGAATGGTGCGGCGTAGCTTGTCGCATGCAATGCGAAACGAGCTGCTTGGGCTTCCACCAAGCACGGAGCGATAGGCATCACCAAACAGTTTGCGAGCCTGTGCTGGTGTGGCGACTACCAGTGGGTTTGGAACATCGAGATCTGCCATCGCAGCGTAGGGCAATACGAGCTCCGTCAGGCAGAAGGAATGTACGGTGGAAATCAGGATGCGATTGCCATCGTCGACACCTAGCTTGTTCAGTCTTGATCTCAGCTCGCCAACACATGAATTGCTGTAGGTAATACATGCAATGCGCTGCGGGCGGCGCACTGTCTCGGCGAGCAGCCTCGCGATTTTTACCGTGATGGTCTTGGTCTTCCCGCTACCAGGGCCAGCCAGGATTACGCAGTTGCCTGTCGAGTCATAGGCTTTCCACTGATCTTCATTTCCGCGTAAATCCTCTGCGGCAACTAGGTAGAGTGGTTTAGTTATGGTCATTCCAGCTTGCCTTTAATGTAGTCAAGCGCGGCCTTAATGTAGTGGGGGCAAACATCCACCTTGTCAGCAAGCAGCGCAGAGGCCAACCGCTGTGCGAACCGCCCCTTGCCGATAGAGTCGATGTCCTTAAGGAACTGCTTCGATCTCAAGGACGAAGGGTCGGCAGCCAAGGCGTCGAACCGCGCATGCATCTTCTAATTGGACGTCAGCGCCTTGACGGCTTTCTGGAAGTACTCTTCGGCGTCGGCCTTAAATACATCGACCTCGAACGTAAACTCGTTGAGGAAGACACCATGCTGTGGC
>Ga0302169_10000558_pt1 | contig 11385 bp, 9 predicted proteins | sample I_Fen_N1_3_FD_193493 | JGI IMG/M metagenome (GOLD analysis project Ga0302169, IMG submission 193493) | Peat permafrost microbial communities from Stordalen Mire near Abisko, Sweden - I_Fen_N1_3 | ecosystem: Environmental > Terrestrial > Soil > Wetlands > Permafrost | place: Sweden: Abisko...
CATGCGCCTCAAAAATTAATGTGCCCTCGCAAGGGGCGAGAGACAGCTAAAGGGCGGGATTATAGCGTAAACATGACGGGAATGACCCTGCGGTGATCAGCCGCTGTAGAAGCACCCGTGGAAAAGCTTTTGGCATCGTCTACCCACGACCTGCCCGCCAATAAATCGAAATATTACCGTCAGCACTCTGCCGATAGATCGTATACGGCAAAACCACCGTGTCCAGAACACCCGACAGGCTCAAGTCCAGCAAGACCAGCGGCACCAGAAACCCGGTGGGGTCGGGCGGTGCGTTCAATACGCAGAAGTCGTAGGCCAGACCGCTGTAGATGCGCGGGATGGATTGGCAGTAGGTTTTTTGTTTTCTAAGACTACGGGCTGCATCGGCATCGTCCTGAAGGACGGTCACCGCCGTGCCGCAGCCGGATAAGGTCAGTGAACACGCGCTGAGTAGAACCGCCATTTTGATCATCAGATTTGCCTTCGGAATACGTCAGGCAAACTAGCATCGGGGTTATTCGGCGCACAGTTCATGGGGTCTGTGGATCGTGTAGGACGGTTCGTAAGAACGTGTCCTCCGATGACAGGCCGGGGATTTTTGTGTTGGATGGCAGGACCTCATCGCGAGCAAGCTCGCGCCCACAATAGTCTTGTGTTGCGCACACATTTTTGTGTCCGCCGCAAATCCACTGTGGGAGCGAGCTTGCTCGCGATAGGGCCGAAGGCCCGATTCAGGCCGCGCTGGAGATGTCTTTGGGCAACCGTTGATCAATCACCCGATACAACGCGCTGCTCTCAGGCCAGTTGCGCATAAACCGCGCCCGATCCCGCGCGTAGGCCGGGGCAAAGCTGCCCGCCGAGCCGTGCTGGCACATCGAATCCAGGTCAATCAGCGCCCAGCGATCCTGCTGCCAGAACAGGTTATGGCCCTTGAAATCCCCATGGCTGATACGCTCGCGAATCAATTCGGCGAACAGGTGATCCAGCGCCAGCAACTCGGCCTCCGGTGCCTCGCCACTCTCAACGAACGGCGCAAACCGCTCGATGATGTCCGGTCCCGCCAGGTATTCCGTCACCAAATACGCCCGGCTGCGCAACCAGAGAAAACGCTTCTCCAGCACGGCCAGCGGTTTGGGCGTGGCGATCCCCAGGAACGCCAGTCGATTGCCTTCGCGCCAGGAATGCCAGGCGCGGCTCGGGCGCCAGAAGCGCTTGAGCCAATGGGCAAAACCCTTGATGTTGTAACGCTTGATCACCAGCGGACGCCCGGCCACTTCGACCTTGCCGACGCTCGCCGCGCCGCCGGTCTTGTACAGGTGCCCCTGATCGAGCAAGGCATCGGCCTGCTCCAGCACCGGCAGCATCGCCACTTCTTCCTCACGGCGAATCGCCCGCAAGCCGAACGCCCCGCGCCGGACGCTGAACAGCGTGCATTCGCGGCCACACTTGATCAGGAAGTCCTTCAAACGCCAACTGCGGACCTTGCTGATCTGCTTCTGCAAGGCTTCCATCGGCAAGGCGTGTTCGCCGTTGCTCAGGAGGTAGTAGACCAGCAACTCTTCGATGAAGGGCTCCATCGACTTGGGCAACTGGGCGAAAAACACCCCGAGGTTTTCCAGGACTTTCTGTCGCGACAGCGGTTGGCCAGGGGTTTCTGCACAGATCCCGGCGCCATCGATCAGGTACAACCGGCCACGCTGGCGCAACGGGTTGTCCAGGTGCAGGTCTTCCTGCCACAGCCCCTTGCGATGCATTTGGCCGATAGCACCCAACGCCTCAGCCAATACGGCCCCTTGCCCATCGGCGAGCACTGGTAAATTCTCGACCTGCTTCCAGGTATCGCCGAGGCTTTCGGCGCCTTCAAGAAAATCAAAAAGCAGCCAACCGCCCTCGCCGTCCTTCAAGCCATCCGCCAACAGTTGCGGCGTGGTCAGGCCTTGATCGGCGAGCAAACGCACGCCATCGCGTTCACGCTGGAAATGCCGCGCCGCTTTGCTGCCCACCAGCAACTTGGCCAGCACCGGCCGGCCGCGCCAGACACCCGCGCCCACGTAACGCTGGCCCGGCAATACGCGCAGCAGGCTCAACAGTTGCAACTCGGCAGGCCCGGCGGCATCGGCCAGGGGAATGTTCAACGGCAGGCGCGGGCTGCGACCGGCGTTTTTCAGCTCGGACAAACGCATCAACGCGTCTCCTTGTGACTGCGGCGCGCGGTCAGTCGCGACACCCAACCGTCGACCAACGAACTGTCGCTGGGCTGAGCCACATAGCTGGCCAGCAACTCGCGCAACTGGCCCTCGTCCCACTCCGGCGCCCGGCGCAGTAACGGCTCCAGGTCTTTGATCCGGTCACGCTGACCGAACAACAAGGGCCGGGTTTTTTCCAGGTCGATCAACTGCGCCTGGTAACCGTCGCCGGTGGCCTGCAAGAAAATGTGTTTGGGGTAGAAGCAGCCGTGCACCTGACGCACGCCGTGCAGGCGCCGCGCCAATTGCCCACAGGCCTGCAGAATGGCCGAGTGTTGCGCGTCGCTCAGGTCCGACCAGCGCTGCAACAGCGAATCCAGGTCATCCCAACCATCCAGGGCGCGGGTCAGCAGAATCGCCCGGACTTCGCCGTCAACCTTGCGCTCACCGAAGAACGCCGCTTGCAGCGCCGGGATGCCCATCTTTTGATAGCGGGTGATGTTGCGAAACTCGCGGGCAAAACTGGGCTCGCCGAACGGCGCATGGAAGGTGCGCGTCAGGTAGTTGCTCTGGCGCTTGAGGTAAAACCCCTGACCTTCCAGGTCCAGCCGAAACACACTGCTCCAGCCGCCGCGCGCGGTGTTGGGTTCATCCACCGCCTCGAGCTGCTTGGCCCAGAGCGCGTCGAAAGTGCCGAGGCCATGCCGCTCAAGCAGCGCACGGTCTTCAGCAGCCAGAAAATCAGTCATTCGCGTCCCTCGAAAAATCTCACCACGTGCCGGATGCGTTTTTTGTCGGCCGCGTTGAGCCGGGGCCGTCCGCGATATTGCAGGTAGAAGCGCAGGCGCTGGGTGGCCGACAGGTGGTATTTGGCCACTTTGTCGAGACAGGCCAGGTCCTTGGTGATCCGGTATTTGAGCCAGAAACCGCGCCAGAAATCGCCGTTGGGGCAATCGATCAGGAACAGCTTGGCTTGATCGTCGATCAGCAGGTTGCGCCACTTCAAATCGTTATGGGTGAAGCGATTGTCGTGCATGGTCCGGGTGTAACCCGCCAACTGCTGGCTGACGTGATCGACCCAGGCGCGGTCCGCCAGTTTCGGGTCTTTGCGATCCGCCAGCGCCGACAAGTCTTCGGTGCGCGGCAACTCGCGGGTGATCATCGCCCCACGGTCGTAAGCCGCGCCACGCCGTTCCAGGCCCCAGGCCACCACTTCGGCGGTCGGGATGCCCCACTTGGCGAAACGCTTGAGGTTTTGCCATTCGGCTTTCACCCGAGGCTTGCCCAAATAACGACGCAGGCCTTTGCCGGCGCCGACGTAACGCTTGACGTAATAGTTGACGCCATTGCGCTCGACACGAATGACCTCGGACAACGGGTCGCGGGTCAGGCGCTCGCCCTTGAGGTTGAATACGGCTTCGAGGCTACCAAAATCTTCAGCCAACTCGCTGTAAGCGGGTTCCAGTTTCCAACCCGACATCAGAGCGCATCCCCATATCGCTGTTTACGGTCATAGAGTTTGTTGGCCTTGCCTTCGAGCCAGGCGAGCAACGCCGCTTCCTCGGCCAGAATCTGGCGCAACGGCTGCTGGAAGTAGCCCTTGAGGAAACGCAGTTTGTCGCGTTGGGTCAGGCCGATGTCCAGGGCCGAAAAGTACAGCGCCGCCAGATCCTTGTTGCGCCAGCGCTGGGTAATCGCCGGGCGGGTCTGGGCGCGGTGCAGGTCGATCACTGAGAGTTTGAAGTCGTCGGCGCTCACCGGTTTGTCGGTATGCAGCAGAAAGTGGCAGATGTAGCAGTCGCGGTGATTGACCCCGGCGCGGTGCATCATGCCGGTCATGCGTGCGACTTCGGCGATCAGCGCGCGCTTGAGTGTCGGCTGCGGCGGGTTCTTGACCCAATCGATGCTGAAGTCTTCGAGGCTGACAGTCGGCGCCAGCTCTTCGGTGACGATGAACGAATGCTGATCCGCCGGGTTGCTGCCCTTCTCGCCGTACGCGACGGCGGTCATGGTCGGCACGCCGACCTCTTGCAGGCGCTGAATGGCTTTCCACTCCTGGCCCGCGCCGAGTACCGGCAGCTTGGCGGTGAGCAGGTTCTTGAAGATCTCGCCCCAGCCGATGCCCCGGTGAATTTTCACGAAAAACCCGTTGCCGTCCACTTCAGTGCGCAGGGTCCGGCGCGCTTCGAGCTCGCGGTACACCTCGCCCTGCAAGCCCTCGACTTCGGCGAACGGGTCGCGTCCGGCCCAGAGGCTCTTGAACGGTTCAGCCAGCATCAACTTCATTAAGCGTGCTCCGCCAGAATCACATCGGCCGCGTGCTGCGGCATGCTGTAGAGGTCGGCCGTCTCAGCGAAGGCCAGACCGTTGCGGCCCCAGGCCGCCCGTGCTTGAGCGTCATTCAACATGTCGGTCAGGTACTGCGCGAGCTGCGCCTGATCGAACGGTTCGTCCAGCACCCGGCCGGCGTCGGCCTCGGCGATGTAATGGGCGTAACCGCACACCGCGCTCACCAGCACCGGCAACCCGGCCACCAGGGCTTCAAGCAGGACCGTACCGGTGTTTTCGTTGTACGCCGGGTGGATCAACAGGTCGGCGCCCAGCAGGAAACGCGGGATATCGCTGCGGCCCTTGAGGAACGTCACGTTGTCGCCGAGCCCCAGCGTGGCGCTCTGCATCTGGAACAATTTGGGGTCGTCCTGGCCAATTACAAACAGCCGGGTGCGTTTCTTCAGATCAGCGGGCAGTGCCGCCACGGCTTTGAGGCTGCGATCCACACCCTTGGTCTTGAACCCGGAGCCGATCTGCACCAGCAGCAAATCGTCGTCCTTGAGGTTGAATTCCAGGCGGAACTCGGCGCGAATTTCGGCGGCATTCGCCGGTGCGCGACGGTCCTGGGAGATGCCCGGCGGCAGCAGATGGAAGCGTTCCAGCGGCGTGTCGTAATGCTTGATGAACAGCGGCTGCTGGACTTCGGAAATCATCAGCACTTCGGTCTTGGCGTCCTTGGCGAACACCGCGCGCTCGTACTCGGCGAAGTGCCGGTAGCGGCCCCAGCGCCGGTACAGCGAGTTGCGCAGGTTCTGCGCCTTGTCTTCGAAGCAGCCGTCGGCGGCGTAGTAGACGTCCAGGCCGGGCATTTTATTGAAGCCGATCAGGCGATCCACCGGACGCTTGGCCAGGTCAGCCTCCATCCATTCGGTGAGTTTTTCGTTGCGCCGATGATTGAAGAACGCCTTGACCGGCGCCACCAGCACCTCAAAACCCGGCGGCACGTCACCTTCCCAGATCAGCGTGTAGACGCGAATCTGATGCCCGCGCTGCTGACACTCCAGGGCAATGCGCATGAAATCGCGCTGCAAACCGCCAAACGGGAAATATTTATAAAGGACAAAAGCCAATTGCATCAGCGCAGCTCCTCAGCCAGTAACAACGTGCTCAGTCGGCTGGCGACACGCTGGGGATTCAGACGCGTGAAGCACAGGGGCCACTCGCGTTTAAGGTCGAACTGACGGGCGTCTTCGGCCGTCGGTTGATAGGTGCATTTCTTTTGCAGGCACGGCGCGCACGGGAAGTCGCTGGCGATGTGAATCTGCGCCTTGCCGTAAGCGCCGGTCAGGCCCGGGTTGGTCGGGCCGAACAGCGACAGGGTCGGCACGTCCAGCGCGGCGGCCAAATGACCGAGGCCGGTGTCCACGGCCACGCAGGCTTGCGCCCCGGCCAGGACTTTACCGACGCCGGCCAGATTCAGTTTCGGCAACACTTCCGCATGCCGGAAACCGGCGGCGATGCGCTCGGCCCGGGCCTTCTCGATCGGGTTGCCCCACGGCAGTTTCACCGCGACGCCGAGGTGGCCGACGCGCTCGGTCAGTTCACGCCAGTAAGCTTCCGGCCAATGCTTGGTGTCCCACGTGGTGCCGTGGAGGAACAGCACGTACGGATTCTTGCGCGGCAGTTCCACCATGCGCTCGACGTTCAAACCGTAATCGCCCAGGCCTTTGGGCAAGTCATAGCCCAAGGCCAAGGCGAACAACTGACGCACGCGCTCAACGGCGTGCTGCCCACGGCCCACGGCCAGGCGTCGGGAGTAGAAACGGGCGGCCATCGGCTCGCGGGCCGAATCCTTGTCGAGCCCCGCGACCGGCGCCTTGATGTAGCGCGTCAGCCAAGCGCTTTTCAGCAGGCCTTGGGCGTCGATTACCAGATCATATTGGGTGGCGCGAACGCTTTGCTTGAAGCGCTTCCACTCGCCACTTTTGATGGTCTGCCAGATATTTTTGCGCCAGCGACGGATGGCCACCGGGATCACCTTGCCCACGGCCGGGTGCCAGGTCGGGATCTCGGCAAAGCCTTCTTCCACGACCCAATCGAACGTGATGCCGGGGATCGCCCGCGCCGCGTCGGTCAACGCTGGCAACGCGTGAATCACGTCGCCCAGCGAAGACGTCTTGATCAACAGTACCCGCAAACTAATTGACCTCGACCACAGTGCCCTGCAACCGCTGCAAGGCTTCGTTCACCGGTTGCGGCATCAGTTGACGCAAGCAGTTGTAATGACCGAAGCGGCACGTGCGATCAAAGCACGGGCTGCAATCGAGGCCCAGGCGCACGATTTCGACGTGTTCGGCCAGCGGCGGAGTGAAGCCCGGCGAGGTCGAGCCGTAGACGGCCACCAGCGGACGGTTCAGCGCGGCGGCTACGTGCATCAGGCCGGAATCGTTGGAGACCACGGCGTCGGCGCAGGACATCAGGTCGATCGCTTCAGCCAGCGAGGTGCCGCCGCTGAGGTTCACCGACTCTTCACGCAAACCGGGAATCAGCCGCGCGCGGATGTCTTCGCCAACGGCGTGATCGTTTTTCGAACCGAACAGCCAGACCTGCCAGCCTTCGCGAATCTTCGCTTCGGCGACCTTGGCGTAATGCTCCGACGGCCAGCGCTTGGACTCGCCAAACTCGGCACCGGGGCACAGGGCCAAGACCGGACGATCCAGGGCCAGGCCAAACTTGGCCAGCGCCGCTTCGCGGGTCACCGGGTCGATTTGCAGGCTCGGGCGTGGATAAGGCTTCGGCAGCTCGGCGCCTGGTTCGTAGGCCAGGGCCATGAAGCGCTCGATCATCAGCGGGTAACGTTCTTTATCCAGAGTGCGCACGTCATTGAGCAGGCCATAGCGGAACTCGCCACGCCAGCCCGTGCGTTTCGGGATGCCGGCGAAAAACGGCACCAGTGCCGATTTCAGGGAATTGGGCAACAGGATCGCCTGGTCGTACTGACCGGCCAGGGATTTGCCGATCCGTCGACGGGTCGCCAACTCAAGCGCGCCGTGGCCGAGCGGAAAGCTCAAGGCCTGACGCACTTCGGGCATGCGCTCAAGGATCGGCCGGCTCCACTCGGGGGCCAGCACGTCGATTTCGCATTGCGGGTGGCGTTGCTTGAGACACTGAAACAGTGTCTGCGCCATCACCATGTCACCGACCCAACTGGGCCCAACGATCAGAATTTTCATGTGGTTTCCAAAAACGAACCGGGGAGGCATACGCCTCCCCGCCTCGAGAATTCTACAAACACTGCAGATCTATTGTGGGAGCGGGCTTGCTCGCGAAGGGGCCGGCACATCCTGCATCGATGTCGACTGATACTCCGCTTTCGCGAGCAAGCCCGCTCCCACTTTGGGGTATTGGGTGTTTCAACTATCCGGTTTCAGCTTAACCCCAACTCTTTCCAGATCCGCAACACCTGCCGCCGTTCGTCCGCGAACTGATCGCCCGGTATCACTCCGGCCTCCTTCTGCAAGGCCTGCCGGTGAGCGGCGGAGCGATAGGCTTTATAGGCCTCGCGCAACAGGCTGGCGTCTTCGACGGGCATCAGCCCGGCCTTTTCCAGTTCTTCCAGAATGCGGATGTTATCGGTCCAGCGCAGCAATGACGGGTGCTGTTCGGACCACGCCAGGGCCGCGTATTGCACCATAAATTCAATATCGACGATACCTCCGGCGTCCTGCTTGAGATCGAACGGCGCCGTGGCCTCGAAGGCATTCGCCCCGGTGCCGGCGGCGGTGCTCTTGCTGCCGAGGTTATCGCGCATCTTGGCGCGCATCTCGCTGACCTCCTGGCGCAAGGTCGGCAAATCCCGGGCCTTGCCCAAAATCGCCGCGCGCACCTTCTCGAACGCCTGGCCAACATCCTGGCTGCCCACCAACACCCGCGCCCGCACCAACGCTTGATGCTCCCAGGTCCAGGCTTCGTTTTCCTGATAGCGGGCAAACGCCCCGAGGGAGCTCACCAGCAACCCGGACGCGCCGGACGGCCGCAGGCGCATGTCCACTTCATACAATTGGCCGGAATTGGTCTGCGCCGTGAGCAAGTGAATGATCCGCTGCCCCAACCGGGTAAAAAACTGCGCGCCGTCGATGGGTTTCGCCCCGTCGGTTTCCGCTTGCGGATCGCCGTCGTGGATAAACACCAGGTCCAGGTCCGAACCATGCCCCAATTCCAGGCCGCCGACCTTCCCATAACCGACAATCACGAAGCCGGGATCGCACAAGGTGCCGTCGGTGCGCATCGGGTTGCCGTACTTGGCGACCGTTTGGCGCCAGGCCAGGGCCAGCACTTGTTCGAGGATCGCTTCGGCGAGCCAGGTCAGGTAATCGCTGACCTTCATCAACGGCAAGCTGCCGGAGATTTCCGATGCCGCCACCCGCAAGCGGTGCGCCAGTTTGAAATGACGCAAGGCTTCCATCTGTTGTTCGAGATCATCCTCGGGGATTCGCGTCAGGCGCTCGCGCAACTCGGCGGCCAATTCCGGCGCCAGCGGCGGCTTGAACAGTCGGCCTTCATTGAGCAACTCATCGAGCAGCAACGGGAAACGGGTGATTTGCTCGGCAATCCATGGGCTCGCCGCACACAAGGTCAGCAATCGACGCAGGGCGCCGGGGTTTTCCGTCAGCAACACTAAATAAGCCGAACGCCGGGCCACGGCTTCCACCAGCGGCAGCACCCGCTCCAATACCAGATCGGGATTGGCATGCTCGACGGCCTGCGCCAACAAGCGCGGAATAAAGGCATCGAGGCGTTCGCGCCCCAGGCGTTGCATGGCGCGCAATTGCGGACTGCCGCGCAAACCGGCCAAGGCTTTCAACGCCTTGCTGGCATCGACAAAACCGCCGTCCTGCAACTGTCGGCAAGCGGCCTCTTCGTTCTGGGACTCTTCCCACAACGGCAGCCATTCACCGCCCACCACCACCTCGGCCTCGGCGCCCTCCTCTTCATCCGGATCGGCAATCACCTGCGCGAAGTGCCAGGCCACGCGGCCACGCCAATACATCAGCCGCTCATGGAACGCGTCCCAATCGGCAAAACCGAGCATAAAAGCAATGCGCGCCTGATCCTGAGCGCCGTCCGGCAGCATTTGAGTCTGACGGTCGGCAATCGCCTGGATCGCGTGCTCGGTGTACCGCAAGAATTCGTAGCCGTTGCGCAACTCGCTGATCACCGGTTCTGGCAGGTAACCCTGCCCTTCCAGGGTGCTCAGTACTTTTAATAGCGGACGTTGTTGCAGGCTCAGGTCGCGACCGCCGTGGATCAACTGGAAGGCCTGGGCGATGAACTCGACTTCACGAATGCCGCCGGAGCCGAGCTTGATGTTGTCGGCCATGCCTTTGCGCCGCACTTCCTGCTGGATCAACTGCTTCATGGTGCGCAGCGCTTCGATGGCCGAAAAGTCCAGATAACGCCGGTAAACGAACGGGCGCAGCATTTCTTGCAGTTGCGCGCCGGCCACTTGATCGCCGGCCACCACCCGCGACTTGATCATCGCGTAGCGTTCCCAGTCCCGGCCCTGGTCCTGGTAATACTGCTCGAGCGCGTTGAAGCTCAAGACCAGCGCACCGGCCGAACCATATGGGCGCAGGCGCATATCGACGCGGAACACAAAACCGTCAACGGTCATCGGGTCCAGGGCTTTGATCAGGCGCTGGCCGAGGCGGATGAAAAATTCCTGGTTATCCAGCGAGCGCTTCACGCCCACGGTTTCGCCGCCCTCGGGGTAAGCGAAGATCAGGTCGATGTCGGAGGACAGATTCAGCTCCACCGCGCCGAGCTTGCCCATGCCGAGAATGACCATTTGCTGCGGCTCGCCGCTGCGTCGGCCGGTGGGCACGCCGAATTGCTGGCAATGCCGCGCGTACAACCACTGATAGGCCTGATCGATGCTGGCATCGGCCATGTCCGAGAGGTCGCGGCAGGTCTGGACCAGATCGGCCTGGCGGGTCAGGTCGCGCCAGATGATCCGCACTTGCTGGCGGGTGCGCTGGCGGCGCAGGGCGCGGCCGAGTTCGTCTTCGGTTTCAGCGGCATTCACCGCTGCCGCAATCTGGCCACACAGTTCGCCCGGCGCGAAGCGGCGATCGAGTTCGCCCGACTGCACCAGCCCCAGCAACATCAAAGGGTCACGAACACTCTGTTCAATCACGAAGTCGCTGGCGGCGCTGACCCGGGCGAACTGTGCCCAGCGTTCCGGCGTCCAGGTGGACAGGCCATGATCGTCTTCTAATAAGGCCACGGCGGCGCGCAACGACTGCTCGGCGCGGGTGACCAACGGCTGGAGAATGGCGGGCAGTTCGGCAAGCGAAGGCAGGGTCATGGTCTATCCTTGATCGGCGTGTGAAGGGCTGCATGTAGTGATTCTTGAAAACCCGCTACGTGACCGACTGTCGAACAAAGGTTAGAAATAGCTGAAATTTCTTTTATTTTGGCAGCCAACATCAAGCTTTCACCTTTTCTGGTTGGCAAAAGACCAACCTTAACGATTATTCTCACAACGCAGCCGGAGGCCACAAGCCATTCATCTGTAGTTTTACTACTCGTCTATACATTCGAAAGGCTGAAATGCCCGTTGATTTGTAGTAAAACTACACGCCGCCGGAACAACCTCTCGGCAATCCAAGAATTTATATCGTCTGCCCACAAGGCCAGTCGCAAACTCAGGCAACCGATTCTGGAAGCCTTTCCGCCCTGGAGCAAGCCATGCAAGACCTCGATCCCGTCGAAACCCAGGAATGGCTGGACGCCCTGGAATCGGTTCTCGACAAAGAAGGCGAAGACCGCGCTCATTATCTGATGACCCGTATGGGCGAATTGGCGACCCGTAGCGGTTCGCAACTGCCTTACGCCATCACTACGCCATACCGCAACACCATTCCTG
>Ga0302169_10000559_pt1 | contig 11376 bp, 8 predicted proteins | sample I_Fen_N1_3_FD_193493 | JGI IMG/M metagenome (GOLD analysis project Ga0302169, IMG submission 193493) | Peat permafrost microbial communities from Stordalen Mire near Abisko, Sweden - I_Fen_N1_3 | ecosystem: Environmental > Terrestrial > Soil > Wetlands > Permafrost | place: Sweden: Abisko...
ACTACGTACTCTACCAAGGTGATCTCTCCACTAACTGTGTTGGAAAAGCTCAGAAGCCGGCTGCTCGGGGGAGCATTTGCCAGCTGTATGGCCTGGACCTGGAAAATAAGTGAGAATGCGGGCCACTGGCGGCCGACAAATCGCGCCTATCATATCCAAGATTCGTCATTAGCTTAAGGCCCAAGGTGCAAATGAAACGATCTGCTTTCTTTATTTCCGACGGTACCGGCATCACGGCCGAAACCCTGGGTCAAAGCCTCTTGGCGCAGTTCGAAAACATTACCTTCAGCAAATTCACGCGACCGTACATCGACAACGTGGATAAAGCGCGGGCCATGGTACAACAAATCAACAAAGCCGCCGAAACCGACGGCTTCCGGCCGATTATTTTCGACACGATCGTCAATCAGGACATCCGTGAGATCCTCGCGACCTCCAATGGTTTCATGATCGACATTTTCTCGACCTTCCTGGCACCGCTTGAGCAGGAACTGACCGAGCATTCTTCCTACACCGTTGGCAAGTCCCACTCCATCGGTGCCAACACCAATTACATGGAACGCATCGAGGCCGTGAACTTTGCCCTCGACAACGACGACGGCGCCCGCACGCACTACTACGACAAGGCCGATTTGATCCTGGTCGGCGTGTCGCGTTGCGGCAAGACCCCGACTTGCCTGTACATGGCCATGCAATTCGGCATCCGCGCGGCTAACTACCCGCTGACCGAAGACGACATGGAACGCCTGACTCTGCCAAGCGCCCTGCGCGCCCACCAGCACAAACTGTTTGGCCTGACCATCGACCCGGACCGCCTCACCGCGATCCGTAACGAGCGCAAGCCGAACAGTCGCTATTCGAGCTACGCACAGTGCGAGTTTGAAGTGCGCGAGGTGGAGAATCTGTTCCGTCGTGAGAACATTCCGCACATCAACTCCACGCATTTTTCGGTGGAAGAGATTTCGGCGAAGATTCTGGTTGAGAAAGGTGTGGAGCGGCGGTTCAAGTAGTCCACCAGCGCCTGTCCTATCGCTATCGCGGGCAAGCCACGCTCCCACAGGGGATTTTTGTCGTGCACAAACGTTGTGTTCACTGAAGATCCACTGTGGGAGCGTGGCTTGCCCGCGAAGAACGATCACACGGTCTCGGCCAATGCCCCCACCAACGCTTCAAACCCTCGCAGCAACAACCGATCATCCCCTGCCGAATTGCACACACTCGCCCGAATGAACTGCGGCACCGCCCCATGCCCCACCGCAAACGCCTCGGCAGTCGCCACCAAAAAATTATTCTCCTTGAGCTCCGCCGCGATCTGCGACGCCCGCCATGGCTCGGGCACTTCGATCCAGAAGTGCGGGCTGTGGGAATGCGTCTTGTAAACCACCCCATCCAGCAACCCCGCGACCAATGATTTACGTCGACTGATCTCGATAATCTGCTGCCCCAACAACTGCTCGGCAATGCCGTTTTCGATCCACTGAGTCGCCACTTCCAGCGTCAGCGGGCTGGCCATCCAGCATGTCCCGCGCACCGCCGCACTCAAACGTCCGATCAACGGTTGCGGCGCATACAGATAACCGACGCGCAAACCGGCCGAAACAGCCTTGCTCAAGCTGCCAATCAACACCGAACGCTCCGGGGCGAAATGGCTCAGGGGCAACGGTCGCTGCTGCGCCAAAACCGCGTGAGCTTCGTCCTCAAAGATCAGCAGATTGTGCTGTCGACAGACCTTGGCAATCGCCTCGCGCCGTGGGACGGACATCACCGCCGCCGTAGGATTCTGGATCGTCGGTGTGCAATACAACGCCGACACACGATGGCTGCGACAAACGTCCTCCAGCGCGTCCGGCAGCAGCCCTTCATCATCCATCGCGACACCGATCAACTTGATCCCGAGCATGCGCGCAACGCTGATCAAACCAGGATACGTCAGGTGCTCCGTGACCACGGTATCGCCCGCTTTCAGCAACGCCATGAAGGCACACAACAGACCGTGCTGGCCGCCGTTGACGCAGACCATCTGCTCGTCATTCGGCTCAAATGCCTGGTGCCGCAGCCAGTGCGCACCCGCTGCACGATGGCGCGGCAAACCGGCGTCGGCGGTGTAGCCGCTGAGGTGCCGCAAGGCCTGTGGATCAAGGGCCAGCGCTTGCAGGCTCTGACTCAGAAACAGCGCCTCCTGCCCGGGAATCGGCTGGTTGCGGCTCATATCAAAAAACACCTGCGGCTCTTCGCTGACATTGCGAAAACCACCGTCACGCGGACGCTCCATGCCGCGCTGACGCACATAGGTGCCGTCTCCTACACGAGCGACGACAAGCCCAATGCGCTCAAGCTCGCCATACGCACGACTGATGGTGCCGATGGTGACGCCCAGGCTGTCCGCTAACAGTCGATGAGGCGGCAATTTGCTACCGGGTTCGATCACCCCTTCGGCGATGGCTGTTTCCACGGCGTCAGCCAGGCGCTTGTACTTCACGCCCACCCCGTTGGCGAGGCCATCGCGCAGGATTGACACCATGGCAATACTTGCTTTGACAGTCATTGCATCCCCGAATAGCGTGCTTGAAACAGGTGCAATCAGGGATAGACCTTTTGCGGTTGCAGGTCAATTCCGACGACAAGGGAGCCGAGTCATGTCCATCGCCATCAGTGCCACTTCAAGCGTTCGAAAACCCGGGCTGGCTGCATGGGTCACCAGCGTGCTGTTCCTGATCGTGTGCCTGAGTTGGGGCACGACATGGCTGGGGATCAAGATTGCCGTCGAAACCGTGCCGCCGCTGACGGCTGCCGGCTTGCGCTTTATGATCGCGTTTCCGTTGTTCCTCGGATTCGCCCGGATCCGTCGCGAACCGCTGTTGTTTCCCAAGGAAAGCCGCTGGTTTTTCGTGTTCGTCACGCTGTCGTATTTCAGCCTGCCGTATTACTTGCTCAACTATGGCGAGATGCACGTTTCGTCAGGGCTGACAGCGCTGCTATTCAGCTGCATGCCAGTGTTCATCCTGTTGTTTTCGGCGCTGTTTCTGCGCGAGAAAATCTACCCGTCGCAAGTGCTCGGCATCGCCATCGGTTTCGGCAGTCTGTTCATGATTATCCGCAGCCAGGGCTTGCATCTGGACCATGCGGAATTGTTCGGCGTGTTGGCGATTCTCTGCGCGGCGGTGATGCATGCGTTGTGTTACGTGGTGACCAAAAAACACGGCACGGCGATCAGCGTCATCACCTACAACACCCTGCCCATCGGCATCGCCGGAGTGATGTTATTTCTCGCCGGTTTGCAGGTTGAAGCGCCTGTGTTCACCGCCATCAGCGCGCGGTCGTGGAGTGCCCTGCTCTATCTGGGACTGGTCGCGTCGGTGGGCGGATTTATCGTTTATTTCCTGCTGCTCAAACGCTTGAGCCCGATCATTTTGTCCTTCGTGTTCATCATCTTTCCGGTGTTCGCCGTGATCATCGGTGCCTGGTACGAGGGGCAACCCCTGTCCCAGGAACTGATGATGTATTCGGCAATTTTGCTGACCGGGTTTGCGATCACCAAATTGCCGATGGAAAAGTGGCTCAGAGCACGAACAGATCCACGAAGCGATTGACCGGTGTGGCTTCAAGGGCCGCCTGATCCTTGCATAACGCAACAATCTGCGCACTGCGCTGGGCGGTAAAACGCGTGGCCAGGTTGGCCTTGAATTTGTCTTCCAGCAGCGGGATACCGTCGACGCGACGACGGCGATGACCAATCGGGTATTCGACAACCACGTTCTCGGTGCTGGTGCCGTCCTTGAAGAACACTTGCACCGCATTGGCGATGGAGCGCTTGTCGGCTTCCAGATATTCACGGGTGAAACGCGAGTCTTCGACGATGACCATTTTCTCGCGCAGCACATCGATGATCGGATGCGCCGCGTGGAAGTCGTCTTCGTAGTGCTCAGCCACCAGATTGCCGAACGCCAGCGGCACGGCGGTCATGTACTGGATGCAGTGATCGCGGTCCGCCGCATTAGCCAGTGGACCGACCTTGGAAATGATGCGGATCGCCGACTCGTGGGTGGTGATGACGATGCGGTCGATTTCATGCAGCCGATTACGAACGTGCGGGTGCAATGTCACGGCTGCTTCGCAGGCGGTTTGCGCATGAAACTCCGCCGGAAAACTGATTTTGAACAGCACGTTTTCCATCACATAACTGCCGTACGGCCGCGAGAAACTGAAGGCCCGTTTGTCTTCGGGCTTGAGCGCCAGATCATTGTTGGTGTGGCTGAACAAGACATCATAAAAACCCCACTGTTTGGCCGTCAGCACACCGGGAATGCCCATCTCCCCGCGCATCGCAATGTCTGCCAATCGTACGCCACGACTGGTCGCATCGCCGGCCGCCCAGGATTTGCGCGAACCGGCATTTGGCGCATGCCGATACGTGCGCAGTGCCTGACCGTCGGCGAACGCATGGGACAACGCCGACAACAGTTGCTCGCGATTGGCGCCCATGAGTTTGGCGGTGACAGCCGTCGAGGCCACTTTCACCAGCATGACGTGATCGAGACCGACGCGATTGAAGGCGTTTTCGAGGGCGATCACGCCCTGAATTTCATGGGCCATGATCATCGCTTCGAGCACCGCGCGAACGGTCAGCGGAGCCTCGCCATTGGCCAGGCGTTTTTGTGAGAGGTGATCGGCCACCGCGAGAATCGCGCCGAGGTTATCCGACGGATGCCCCCACTCGGCGGCGAGCCAAGTGTCGTTGTAATCGAGCCAGCGCACGATGCAGCCGATGTCCCACGCGGCTTTGACCGGATCAAGGCGATAGCTGGTGCCGGGCACGCGGGCACCGAACGGCACGACGGTGCCTTCGACGATGGGGCCCAGGTGTTTGGTGCATTCGGGAAAACGCAGTGCCAGCAGTCCGCAACCCAACGTGTCCATCAGGCAGTTGCGGGCGGTGTCGAGGGCTTCTTGGGATTCGATGTTGAAGGTGAGGACGTAGTCGGCAATGTCCTGCAGGACACGGTCGTACTCGGGGCGGATGTTCTGGTCGACGTTGGCACTCATGTTCGATTCACTCTTGAAGTGGTTCGGTGATGGGACCTCGGTTCAGGGTAATCTCATTCTTATTATTGAAATACGAACCTCTGTAGGAGCCGAGCTTGCTCGCGATAGCGGCGTATCAGTCGACATCAATGTTGAATGTCATTCCGTCATCGCGAGCAAGCTCGGCTCCTACAGGGGGTATGTGGGTGTTAGAAAGAATCACCCGGCACGCGAACGAAACCTTCCATCAACACACGCGCACTGCGGCTCATGATGGCTTTGTTCACGGTCCATTCACCGTTGACCAGGCTCGCTTCTGCACCCACACGCAGCGTGCCGGACGGATGACCGAAACGTACTGCGTTGCGTTCGACACCGCCCGCCGCGAGGTTCACCAACGTGCCGGTAATCGCCGCTGCCGTGCCGATCGCCACCGCCGCCGTGCCCATCATTGCGTGGTGCAATTTACCCATCGACAACGCCCGCACCAGCAGATCGACATCCCCTGCCGCAATGGCTTTGCCGCTGGAGGACACGTAATCCGCCGGCTTGGCCACGAAGGCCACCTTAGGCGTGTGCTGACGCTTGGCCGCTTCGTCGATGTTCGAGATCAGGCCCATGCGCAATGCGCCGTAAGCACGGATGGTTTCGAACATCAGCAACGCTTTCGGGTCGCTGTTGATCGCGCCCTGCAACTCGGTGCCGGTGTAACCGATGTCTTCGGCATTGACGAAAATCGTCGGGATGCCGGCATTGATCATGGTCGCCTTGAAGGTGCCGACGCCGGGTACTTCGAGGTCATCCACCAGGTTGCCGGTAGGGAACATCGAACCACCGCCGCCCTCTTCTTCCGCCGCCGGGTCCATGAATTCGACCTGCACTTCGGCGGCCGGGAAGGTCACGCCATCGAGTTCGAAATCACCGGTTTCCTGCACTTCACCGTTGGTGATTGGCACGTGGGCGATGATGGTCTTGCCGATGTTGGCCTGCCACACACGAACCACCGCCACGCCGTTGTGCGGAATGCGGCTGGCGTCCACCAGACCGTTGCTGATCGCGAAGGAACCGACTGCTGCCGACAGGTTGCCGCAGTTGCCGCTCCAGTCCACGAATGGCTTGTCGATGGACACCTGACCGAACAGGTAATCGACGTCGTGATCGGCCTTGAGGCTTTTCGACAGGATCACGGTTTTGCTGGTGCTGGAAGTTGCGCCGCCCATGCCGTCGATCTGTTTGTCGTACGGGTCGGGGCTGCCGATCACGCGCAGCAACAACGCATCGCGGGCCGGGCCGGGAATCTGTGCGGATTCGGGCAGGTCTTTGAGGCTGAAAAACACGCCTTTGCTGGTGCCGCCACGCATGTAGGTAGCGGGAATCTTGATCTGAGGTGCGTGAGCCATTTGTGCTCCTTCAAAGCGGGCAAGAGACGTGTAATCCCCTGCCCGCACAGCCTGTTTTAGACGGCAACCGCCGATTCTTCGAGGAAGTCCTGGGCGAAGCGTTGCAACACGCCGCCGGCTTCGTAGATCGACACTTCTTCGGCGGTGTCGAGGCGGCACATCACCGGCACCTCGACGCGCTCGCCGTTCTTGCGATGGATCACCAGCGTCAGCTCGGCGCGCGGTGTGCGCTCGCCGATCACGTCGTAGGTTTCGCTGCCGTCGATGGCCAGGGTGTGACGGTTGGTGCCAGCCTTGAACTCCAGCGGCAACACGCCCATGCCCACCAGGTTGGTGCGGTGAATGCGCTCGAAACCTTCGGCGGCAATCGCTTCTACACCCGCCAGGCGCACGCCTTTGGCCGCCCAGTCGCGGGACGATCCCTGACCGTAGTCGGCGCCGGCAATGATGATCAGCGGCTGCTTGCGTTCCATGTAGGTTTCGATGGCTTCCCACATGCGCATGACCTGGCCTTCCGGCTCGACACGCGCCAGCGAACCCTGCTTGACCTTGCCGTTTTCCAGCACCATTTCGTTGAACAGTTTCGGGTTGGCGAAGGTCGCGCGCTGCGCGGTTAAATGGTCGCCCCTATGAGTCGCGTAAGAGTTGAAGTCCTCTTCCGGCAGGCCCATTTTCGCCAGGTATTCACCGGCGGCGCTGTCCAGCATGATCGCGTTCGATGGCGACAGGTGATCCGTGGTGATGTTGTCCGGAAGCACCGCCAACGGGCGCATGCCCTTGAGCGGACGTGCGCCGGCCAACGCGCCTTCCCAGTACGGCGGACGACGGATGTAGGTACTCATTTCGCGCCAGTCGTACAGCGGCGCCACTTTCGGGCCGGTGTCTTCGTGGATGGCGAACATCGGGATGTAGACCTGACGGAACTGCTCCGGCTTCACCGAGGCCTTGACCACGGCGTCGATTTCTTCGTCGCTCGGCCAGATGTCTTTCAGGCGGATTTCCTTGCCATCGACCACGGCCAGCACATCTTTTTCGATGTCGAAACGGATGGTCCCGGCGATGGCGTAAGCGACCACCAACGGCGGCGAGGCGAGGAACGCTTGCTTGGCATACGGGTGAATCCGGCCGTCGAAGTTGCGGTTACCGGACAGTACCGCAGTGGCGTACAGGTCGCGGTCGATGATCTCTTGCTGGATCACCGGATCGAGTGCGCCGGACATGCCGTTGCAGGTGGTGCAGGCGAAGGCGACGACGCCAAAACCGAGCTGCTCCAGTTCGTCGGTCAGACCGGCTTCATCCAGGTACAGCGCGACGGTTTTCGAACCCGGTGCCAGGGACGATTTGACCCATGGCTTGCGGGTCAAACCGAGCTTGTTGGCGTTGCGCGCCAGCAGGCCGGCAGCGATCACGTTGCGCGGGTTGCTGGTGTTGGTGCAGCTGGTGATGGCAGCGATGATCACAGCGCCATCCGGCATTTGGCCAGGCACATCGTCCCACTGGCCGGAGATGCCTTTGGCAGCCAGGTCCGAGGTCGCGACACGGGCGTGCGGGTTGCTCGGGCCGGCCATATTGCGCACCACGGTGGACAGGTCGAAGGTCAAGCCGCGCTCGTATTGCGCGCCCTTCAGGCTGTCGGCCCACAGGCCAGTGACCTTGGCATAGTGTTCCACAAGCTGCACTTGATCGTCTTCACGGCCGGTGAGCTTGAGGTAGTCGATGGTCTGTTGGTCGATGTAGAACATCGCCGCGGTGGCGCCGTATTCCGGGGCCATGTTGGAGATGGTTGCGCGGTCGCCGAGGGTCAGCGCGGCGGCGCCTTCACCGAAGAACTCCAGCCATGCACCCACGACTTTTTGCTTGCGCAGGAACTCGGTCAGCGCCAGCACCATGTCGGTGGCGGTGATGCCCGGTTGCAGCTTGCCGGTCAGTTCGACGCCGACGCTTTCTGGCAGACGCATCCAGGAAGCACGACCGAGCATCACGCTCTCGGCTTCGAGGCCCCCCACACCGATGGCGATCACGCCCAAGGCATCAACGTGCGGGGTGTGGCTGTCGGTGCCGACGCAGGTGTCGGGGAACGCCACGCCGTCACGTACCTGGATCACCGGAGACATTTTCTCCAGGTTGATCTGGTGCATTATGCCGTTGCCTGGCGGAATCACGTCGACGTTCTTGAACGCCTTCTTGGTCCAGTTGATGAAGTGGAAACGGTCTTCGTTGCGACGGTCTTCGATAGCGCGGTTCTTCTCGAACGCCTCCGGATCAAAACCACCGCGCTCGACGGCCAGGGAGTGGTCGACGATCAATTGGGTCGGCACCACCGGGTTCACTTGCGCCGGATCACCGCCTTGCAGCGCGATGGCATCACGCAGGCCGGCGAGGTCAACGAGTGCGGTCTGGCCGAGAATGTCGTGGCACACCACGCGGGCCGGGAACCACGGGAAATCGAGGTCGCGTTTGCGTTCGATGAATTGCTTCAGGGATTCGGTGAGCGTGGCCGGGTCGCAGCGACGCACAAGGTTTTCCGCCAGCACGCGGGACGTGTACGGCAGGGTGTCGTAGGCGCCAGGTTGAATGGCTTCGACAGCCGCACGGACGTCGAAGTAATCCAGATGGCTGCCAGGCAGCTGTTTGCGAAATTCTGTGTTCATCGTCAGGACTCGGGTCACGGTAATTACAAAGGGTGGGGCCAGGCACAGCCTGAATTCAAACCAGCCTCTGTAGGAGCCGAGCTTGCTCGCGATAGCGGTGTACCAGTCGACATCCATGTTGAATGTCAGTCCGTCATCGCGAGCAAGCTCGGCTCCTACAGGGTCACCGGTTCATTCAGTGACCTGCGCAGGCATCCACACCATTCAGCGTTGTTCGATTGGCACGAACTTGCGCTGTTCAACGCCGACGTACTCGGCGCTCGGGCGGATGATGCGGTTGTTGGCGCGTTGTTCGAACACGTGGGCGGCCCAGCCGGTCAGGCGCGAGCAGACGAAAATCGGTGTGAACAACTTGGTCGGGATGCCCATGAAGTGGTACGCCGAGGCATGGTAGAAGTCGGCGTTCGGGAACAGTTTCTTTTGCTCCCACATGGTCTTGTCGATGGCTTCGGACACCGCGAACAACACCTTGTCGCCCACTTCGTCAGCGAGCTTTTTCGACCAGCCCTTGATCACTTCATTGCGCGGATCGTTGTCTTTGTAGATCGCGTGACCGAAGCCCATGATCTTGTCTTTGCGCTCAAGCATGCCGAGGGTGCCTTCGATCGCCGCTTGCGGCGAGCTGAAGCGCTCAATCATTTCCATTGCCGCTTCGTTGGCGCCGCCGTGCAGTGGACCGCGCAGCGAACCGATGGCAGCGGTGATGCAGGAGAACAGATCCGACAGCGTGGAGGCGCACACACGTGCTGTGAAGGTCGACGCGTTGAACTCGTGCTCTGCGTAGAGAATCAGCGAAACGTTCATCACCTTGACGTGCAACTCGCTCGGCTTCTCGCCGTGCAGCAGGTGCAGGAAATGACCGCCGATGGACGGCTCGTCAGTCACGCAGTCGATGCGCTTGCCGTCGTGGCTGAAGCGATACCAGTAGGTCATGATCGCCGGGAACGCGGCCAGCAGACGGTCGGTTTTGTCGTGTTGCTCGGAGAAATTGTTCTCCGGCTCCAGGTTGCCCAGGAACGAGCAGCCGGTACGCATCACGTCCATCGGGTGGGCGTCGGCAGGAATGCGTTCCAGTACTTCTTTCAATGCTTGTGGCAGGTCACGCAGCTTGCTCAGTTTGCTGACGTAGGCGTCCAGCTGCGCTTTGCTCGGCAGTTCGCCGTACAGCAGCAGGTAGGCGACTTCTTCGAACTGCGCGTCAGCCGCCAGTTCGCGAACGTCGTAGCCACGATAGGTCAGGCCTGCGCCCGATTGACCCACGGTGGACAGTGCGGTTTGCCCGGCAACCTGACCACGGAGCCCGGCGCCACTGAGTACTTTTGCTTCGGCCATTTCTGCCTCCAGTTTCTTGAATTTATTAGGGAGTTATTCGACTTACTTCTTCGCGGCGAACAACGCATCGAGCTTCTGCTCGAAGGTGTGGTAGTCGATGCGATCGTAAAGCTCCATGCGGGTCTGCATGGTGTCGATGACGTTCTGTTGCGTGCCGTCGCGGCGGATGGCGGTGTAGACGTTTTCCGCGGCTTTGTTCATCGCGCGGAAGGCGGACAGCGGGTACAGCACCAGCGATACATCGGCACCGGCGAGCTGCTCGGTGGTGTACAGCGGCGTTGCGCCGAATTCGGTGATGTTGGCCAGGATCGGCGCTTTCACGCGGCTGGCGAACAGCTTGTACATGTCCAGTTCGGTGATGGCTTCCGGGAAGATCATGTCGGCGCCAGCCTCGATGCACGCAGCTGCGCGATCCAGGGCAGATTCCAGACCTTCGACCGCCAGGGCATCGGTACGCGCCATGATCACGAAGCTGTCATCGGTACGCGCATCCACGGCCGCTTTAATGCGGTCGACCATTTCCTGTAGCGAGACGATTTCTTTGTTCGGACGGTGGCCGCAACGCTTGGCGCCGACCTGGTCTTCGATGTGAACGGCGGCAGCGCCGAACTTGATCATCGATTTCACGGTACGGGCGACGTTGAACGCCGAGGAACCGAAACCGGTGTCCACGTCCACCAGCAGCGGCAGGTCGCAGACGTCGGTGATGCGACGCACGTCGGTCAGCACGTCATCCAGGCCAGTGATGCCCAGGTCCGGCACGCCGAGGGAGCCCGCGGCCACACCGCCACCGGACAGGTAAATCGCCTTGAAACCGGCGCGCTTGGCCAGCAACGCGTGATTGGCGTTGATCGCGCCGACCACTTGCAATGGATGCTCGCTGGCGACCGCATCGCGGAAACGCTGGCCTGGAGTGCTCTTGTTCAAACTCATGACTCACCTCGTTTGGCTGTCGGGTTGGCGCCGTCCTG
>Ga0302169_10000560_pt1 | contig 11374 bp, 8 predicted proteins | sample I_Fen_N1_3_FD_193493 | JGI IMG/M metagenome (GOLD analysis project Ga0302169, IMG submission 193493) | Peat permafrost microbial communities from Stordalen Mire near Abisko, Sweden - I_Fen_N1_3 | ecosystem: Environmental > Terrestrial > Soil > Wetlands > Permafrost | place: Sweden: Abisko...
ACCATTCTCGACGTGGCCAGCCGCAAGATCCTCAAGACCCTGAACTTCCAGATCAAGGGCGTGCACCCGGACAAGGTCCAACCGGTGGGCGTCAAGCTCAGCGCCGATGGCAAGTATGGCTTCGTCGCGCTGGGCCCGGCCAACCATGTGGCGGTGATTGATGCCAGGACCTTCGAAATTCTCGACTACCTGTTGGTGGGGCGCCGGGTCTGGCAGATGGCATTTACCCCGGATCAACAGCAGCTGCTGGCCACCAACGGCGTCAGCGGTGATGTCTCGGTGATCGATGTCCAGAGCCTCAAGGTCACCCAGTCAGTGAAGGTCGGACGTTACCCCTGGGGCGTGGTGGTGACCCCATGAACGCCCTGGAGGTCAGCGACCTGAGCTTTGCCTACGGCGCCCGAGAAGCCTTGCGCCAAGTGAGCTTCAGCCTGGCACCGGGACGCTTCGCGGCGTTGCTGGGGCCCAACGGGGCCGGCAAATCGACCCTGATCGCCCTGCTCACCCGGCTCTATGACGTGCAGCACGGTGACATCCGCGTCGCTGGCTGTTCGTTGTCCAGGACGCCACGCCCGGCACTCAGGCAATTGGGCGTGGTGTTTCAACAAAGTACCTTGGACCTGGACCTCAGCGTCGAGCAGAACCTGCGCTATCACGCGGCGCTGCATGGCCTGTCCAGGCGCCAGAGCGCCATCCGGGTCGAGGCGGAACTGGCCCGCCAGGCCCTGACCGAACGCCGCCGCGAACGGGTACGCGAGCTCAATGGGGGGCATCGCCGGCGGGTGGAAATTGCTCGCGCCCTGTTGCACGAACCGCGCCTTCTGCTGCTCGACGAAGCCAGCGCCGGACTCGATCCGGCCAGTCGCCTGGCGCTCAACCAGCACATTCGCAGCCTGTGCCGCGAGCAGCGCATCAGCGTGCTCTGGACCACCCATTTGCTTGACGAAGTGCAGCCCAGCGATGACTTGCTGATTCTCCATCAAGGCCGGCTGGTCGCCAGTGGCCAGGCGGATGCGCTGAGTCTGGAACACGGCGGCGACCTGGGTTCGGCCTTCACGCGTCTAACCACATCCGGAGCCGCCCGATGAATGCGTACTGGCAATGTTTCAGCGGCATCGTGCTGCGCGAGTGGCTGCGTTTTGTTCTGCAACGCACGCGTTTTCTCAGCGCACTGGTGCGGCCCTTGTTATGGCTGCTGGTGTTCGCCGCGGGCTTTCGTGCAGCCCTTGGCATCGCGATCATCGAGCCCTACGACACCTACATTCCGTATGAGGTGTACATCATTCCGGGCCTGGCCTGCATGATCCTGCTGTTCAACGGCATGCAGGGTTCGCTGTCGATGGTCTACGACCGCGAAATGGGCAGCATGCGCGTGCTGTTGACCAGCCCCCTGCCCCGGATGTTCCTGCTGTGCAGCAAGCTGTTGGCCACTGCACTGATATCGTTGTTGCAGGTCTATGCGTTTCTGGCGATTGCCTGGATCTACGGCGTGCAACCGCCCGCCATGGGCCTGTTATGGGCCCTGCCGGCGCTGTTGCTGGTGGCCTTGATGCTCAGTGCCTTGGGCCTTTTGCTATCGAACGCGATCCGCCAGTTGGAGAACTTTGCCGGGGTGATGAATTTCGTGATTTTCCCGCTGTTTTTCATGTCTTCGGCGCTGTATCCACTGTGGAAGATGCGCGAGTCCAGTGAGTGGTTGTACTGGTTGTGCGCCCTGAACCCGTTCACCCATGCCGTGGAACTGGTGCGTTTTGCCTTGTATGAACGCTTCAATGCCCTGGCGCTGGCGGTGTGCGTGGGGCTGACCCTGCTGTTTTCGCTACTGGCGGTGCTGACGTTCAACCCGCAACACGCCGCCCTGCGCAAATCCAGCTGACAACACCCCCTGTAGGAGCGAGCCTGCTCGCGATGGTCGTTAACGATAACGCGTGTTTACTGGCTAAACACCGCGTTATCGTTAACGACCATCGTCGGAGCGCCGCCCGGAGCAAGCTCGCTTCTACAGGGGATCTTCATTGGCAAAATTACTACTTTAGTACTGCTTTTCCTGTCTATCGTCGCATTCCAAACGCAGCACGACTGGCATGTAATGGGCCCATAACGATAAGGACCAAACCCATGCCGCGAGCCCAACGTCGCCTGCTGCGTCTCTCCCTTGCTGCGCTGTCACTGAGCCTGTGGCTGGACCACGCCCAGGCTCAAGCCACGCTGTTTTCCGCAGAGGGCTATCGCATCGACCTGTACCGCAGCCCGACACCCCATCAGCTGCAGGGCGCGACCATCGTCGACACACCTGCCCTGCAAACCCTGCTTGGACAAACCCCACGCCCGCTGCTGATCGACGTCTACCGCCGCCAATGGCTACAAGGCCGATTCATCGAAGACCAACCCCACGAAAACCTGCCCGGCAGCCATTGGCTGGCCAACACCGGTGACGGTGAGCTGACGCCACAGTGGCAAGACTATTTCGCCGGCAACCTGAAAAAGCTGACCGCCGGTGACCCCACGCAACCCCTGGTCTTTTACTGCCGCTCCGACTGCTGGCTGAGCTGGAACGCGGTCAAGCGCGCAGCCACCCTGGGCTATAGGACACTGTACTGGTACCGTGACGGTGTGGACGCCTGGCAGGCGGCCAACCTGCCGCTGACACCGGCCCGGCCCGAACCCTTTCCCTGAGCTTTACGCTTGCGTGTTGTTGCCACACCATAATCAAAATAATGAGGTGAAAGGCCATGTACAAAATCCTGATTGCCGATGATCACCCGCTGTTTCGCGAAGCCATCCACAACGTCATCAGCGACGGCTTTGCCGGCAGCGAAGTGATGGAAACCGCCGACCTGGACAGCGCCCTGGCATTGACCCGGGAACACGATGACCTGGACCTGATCCTGCTCGACCTGAACATGCCCGGCATGCACGGGCTCAATGGCCTGATCAACCTGCGCAACGAAGCGCCGACCATTCCGGTGGTGATCGTGTCTGCCGAGCAAGACAAGCAAATCGTCCTGCAAGCCATCACTTACGGCGCGGTGGGTTTCATCACCAAATCCTCGCCCCGCAGCCAGATGACCGAGGCGATCCAGCAGATTCTCAACGGCAACGTCTACCTGCCCCCGGACATTATCCGCTCGGCCAGGTCCGGCACGCAGCGGCGGATGAACGACACCCCGAGCTTCCCGCCGGAGCTGCTCCAGGCGCTGACCCGCAAGCAATTGCAGGTGCTGGAACGCATGACCAAGGGCGAGTCCAACAAACAGATCGCCTACACCCTGGAAATCGCCGAAACCACGGTCAAGGCCCACGTCTCGGCGATTCTGCGCAAGCTCAACGTGCACAACCGGGTGCAGGCGATCCTCAGTGCCGGGGATATTGATTTCGGCTCGTATTTGCGGCGGTAAGACTTGCCTGAAGACCGCATCACGGCCATCGTCGGAACGCCGCCCGGAGCAAGCTCGCTCCCACAGGGGGGCTTGCGAATGAAATGACTCGCTCTTCGATATAGCGCGAAGGCGGCCTGACAGCCGACAAATCACCCGCAGGTGCACCCCCTCCACTGTAGAAGCGAGCTTGCTCGCGATAAACGTCAGGGCAACGCGGGCATTCAGACAGCCCGCGTCATCGTTGACGACCATCGCGAGCAAGCTCGCTCCTACAGGGGGGGCGCCCACACCGGAGAAGTCAGGGTCGAGCGAGCAAATGACTCATCGCGGTCTTGAGCTTCATCGGTCGTACCGGCTTGTGCATCAAGGTATGCCCAAGTTCGCGGATCTGCTGCTTGAGCTCGTTGCTGTAGTTGGCGGTGATCATCATCGCCGGGATCGGTGAGCCGCGCCGGGCATTGATCCGGGCCACGGCGTCGACACCGTTCTGATCGTTGTCCAGATGATAGTCGGCGATCAACAGGTCCGCGTCGACGTGGTAGTTGTCCACTTGCCGTGCCAGGTCCTCTTCCGACAGCGCCGTGACCACCAGGCAGCCCCAACCTTCCAGCAGCGTACGCATGCCGGCGCAAATGGTCGCATCGTTGTCCAGCACCCAGACCCGCGCCCCGCGCAGCCGTTCCAGCATCGGCTCGCTCATCAGCAAGCCGGGGGCCGCCTGCGGTGCGGTGGCGCTCAACGGCACTTCGACGCAGAACATCGAGCCCTTGCCCGGCCACGAGCGCACCTGGACCCGATGCCCGAGAATACCGGCGATTTTCTCGACGATGGCCAGGCCCAGCCCGAGGCCGCGATCCTGATCCGGACGTTGCACATCGCCACGCTTGAACTCCTGGAAAATCTCCTCCAGGCGATTTTCGGCAATGCCCATGCCGCTGTCCCAGACCTGAATCGACAGACGCTGCTGATGGCGCCTGCAACCGAGCACCACGCGACCGCTGTAGGTGTAGCGAATGGCATTGCTCAGCAGGTTGCGCAGGATGCGCGCCAACAACTGGATATCGCTGCGCACCAGCGCCGAACAGGCAATGAAATGCAGTTCCAGGCCTTCACTGCGAGCGACCTGGGTGTATTCGGCCGCCAGGTTGTCCAACAACTCGCTGAGAGCGAACGGCGCTATGTCAGCCTTGATCACCCCGGCATCGAGCTTGGAAATATCCACCAGGGTGCCCAACAGGTTTTCCACGTCTTCCAGGGAGTTGCTGACATTGCGCACCAGCACCTCGTTGCTAACCGCCTCCCGGCGCTCCAGCAAGGCGCTGGTGAACAACCGCGCTGCGTTCAACGGCTGCAGCAGGTCATGGCTGACGGCCGCGAGAAACTTGGTCTTCGACAGGTTGGCTTGCTCGGCCTCTTGCTTGGCCTCGCGCAAGCGTGATTCGACCCGGCGACGCTCCTCGATCTCACGCAACAACTGGCCGTTGAGGGTGGTCAGTTCGGCGGTGCGTTCGCGGACCCGCAGCTCCAGATTCTGATAGGCCTGGTGCAGCGCCTCGGCGGTGCGGCGGCGCTCGGTGATGTCGCGGATCAACACGAAAATCCCCACCACCTCGCCACTGGCCAGCCGATTGGGCACGTAGGAGCGCAGCATATAGCGTTCCTGGTTGTTGACGTTGGTCTCGGCGAACTCGAACGTCACGCTCTCACCGGCCAATGCCCTGGCCACGTAGGACTCAAGGCGCTGGTAATGCTGCTCGCTGTGCACTTCGCGCAAGCTCTGGCCGAGCATCACGCCCCGTGGCCAGCAGTACCACTCTTCGTACACCTTGTTGGTGAATTCGTAGACCAGGTCGGCATTCAGATAAGCGATCAACGCCGGCACATGGTCGGTGATCAGGCGAATCCAGCGCTCGCTTTCGCTCAGGGCTTCGGCGTGCTGGTAGCGCTCGGTGATGTCGGTGAAGGTGTTGACGAATCCGCCAGTGGGCAGTGGATGGGTGCGGATTTCCAGGACCCGGCCATCGTCGAGACGTTGTTCGCACTCCTGCTTGGGCCGCCCGTTGGCGTCGAAGCTGGCCGGGGTCAGCAAGTTCAATTCGCTGTCGGCAATCACTTCGGCAAACGGGCGATGGGCCGCTACCGGTGCCAGGCCACTGAGTTCGAGGAACCGGCGATTCCACAGTTCCAGGATGCCTTCAGCGTTGACCATCGCCACCCCTTGGGAGAGGTTGTCCACCGCCCGTTGCAACAGGTGCGACTTCTGCGCCACCGCTTGCTCGCGGCGCACGGTTTCGCTGAGCTTGACGTCGGTAATGTCGGTGAACAGGATCACCCGCCCGCCTTCCTGGGTTGGCCGCTCGCTGACTTGCAGCCAACGCCCATCCTGCAAGCGGTACAGCAGGTTTTCGTCGGCATGCCCGCGCGGCTCCTCGGTGAACAGTCCGTTGTTCATCATCAGGCGCTTGACCTCGGTCAGGCGCATGCCGGCGTTGATCCGTACCCGACTGTTGCTCCAGAAGGCCTTGAAGCGGCTGTTGAACAGGACGATGCATTGCTGCGCATCGAACAGCACGAAGGCGTCGGAAATGCTCTCGATTGCATCGATAAGATGTTGATGAGCCGTTTCTGCGCGCAAGCGCGCTTCGCTGAGCAAGTGGTTGCCCGCCTTGAGTTCGGCCATGGCCTGGTTCAAGGCGTCGGTGCGTTCTCGCACCTGCTCGGCCAGTACCACCGAATGCTGGAACGCGGCGTAGGGATCATTGCCGCGGGTAATGCCAGACTCGATACGCTCGATCAACGCGGCGTTGATGCGTTGCAGTTTCTGATTGTCGTGCTGCAGGCCGGCGATCTGCGCCCGCAGTTCAGCGCAATCCGAGGGACCGCCCTCGGGCAATGGCAACGCCGGTGAACGTTTGGTTGATGTGCATGCCATTGAACTGTTCTCCGTAGGTGTTGAACCCCATCACCCGCTGCTCGCGCAGAAAGGCGCCGATCTGCTCCAGGCTGCCGTCGTCCTCCAGCTCCAGGCGCCGCAGAAAACAGTCGCAGCCGATGGTCAGCAACAAATCACCGAGGCGCTCCTGCAAGCCGTCGAACAGGCTCTGCAGGTTCGGCAGCATGGGACCTGGGGTCATGGCGGTGAGGACGATGCCGTTCTCCACGGCGCAATAGAAACTCAGGCTCAAATCGGCATGAACCTGCTGAATGGCACGCACGTAATACTGCTCGTTGATCCGCACCGCCAAGGGGTGTGCGGCGAAGATCCGGTGATCGAGTTCGGCCACTGGCACCCCGATGTGCCGGGCGTACTCGGCAGCGGCCGGCTCGGCATTGAGTTCGAAGACTCGCCGCGAAGCGCTGTCGGCCCCGGTGACCACCAGTTTCTCCGCCCGGGGCAGGATGTGATGGGTGGTGAACACTTCGAAGTCCAGCCATGTATTGACCAGCACCACCACCGCCGCGCCGCTGTGAAACTCGCCATCGAAGTAGACATGGGTGTGGGTCAGGTAGTTGTCGTCGCCGGCCGAACCGCCGAAATGCGGAATGTCGCCCAGCGCCGCGCTCAAGGCCGCCAGGACCATTTCCTCACGGCTGGACAGGCCATCGAGCAAGGTCAGGGCAAAGCTGTTGCCCTTGATCGGTGCCAGGGTGTTGCTGCGACAGCCGCTGACCAGGCGCTCGACCATTTGCTGGGCGTCGATCAGGCTGAAGCGCTCCATTTCGTCGATCAGTTCCAGGGCGATGGAGAAGTGCCGGTGATCAAAACCGACCGCCGTCACGCAATTGCGCCCATACCCCTGAGGCGTGATTTCCCCGGCGCTGGTGCAGCCCGCCAGGCGAATGCCGCCAAAGCTTTGTTGCAAGGCTTGCCCCAGCGCCTGCAAATCGTACTCGGCGGAACAGAAGAACAGCACGAAGCCCAGGTGCGGATGCAACAACTGCCGCGCCAGCTCCTGCGCCACCTGCTGGGCATCGGTGGCCTGGGACATCGCGCTGACGATACCTTCGTTCTGGACCTCCTGCATCGTCGCCCCCCGCAGGTGCGTGTGTATGAGGCACGAGTGTACGAAGCCTGCGCGAAGCGACCTATGCTACTTGGGTAGCGGGTAGCCGCTTCAATGGGATGAGAGGGGGCGACGCTGGCCGTGATGCGCACAGCCAGCGGACGCGGGAACGCTAATCGGCTGCGCGTATGAAGCGGGTGCCACAGGAACCGGTACTGGCTAGACGGCCGCTTTCAAGAGCATGTACGCCGCAACCACGACGCAGATGCTGGCAAAGCCCACCTGCAATGCCCGGGCCGGCACCCGTGCGCTGAGTTTCCGGCCGATGATCATGCCGGCAATGCTCGAGGCAATGAACGCGAAACCCGGAGCATCGATGCGTACCCCGGCATGCAAGGCGCCGATCACGCCAATGGCCGAAATCAGGCTGATCACCATCAAGGAGGTGGCGATGATTCCACGCATCTGCACGTCGGTCAGTTGCTTGAAGGCCGGGACAATCAGGAAACCGCCACCCACGCCCAACAGCCCCGAGACCATACCGGTCACCGCGCCGAGGGTCGCGAGGGTCGCGGTGCACTTGGCAGTCCAGGAGAACCGCCCGGTGTGCTGGTCGAGCATGCAGTTTTTCTGGCCCCAATTGGCGTGACCGTGATCGCTCGGCCCCTCCTCCTTGCGCTCACGACGCAACATCCGCCCGGCCACCATGACCATCAGCAGGCTGAACAGGATCATCAGGATTTTTTCCGGCATCTGATGGGCAAAGTAGATCCCGACCGGCGAAAAGACCGCCCCCAGCAGGGCAATCAGCAGGGCCGCGCGGTAGCGAACCAGGCCATGGCGCAAACCATCGAGCGCCCCGACCGCTGCCGCACTGCCCACCGCAAACAGCGCGACGGGCGCGGCCTGGGTCATGCTCCAACCAAGGCCCAGGACCAACGCGGGTACCGCAAGAATCCCGCCGCCGGCACCGGTCAAGCCGAGCACCAATCCCATCACCACCCCAAAAAAACTTGCCAGCCACATAAAACGCTCTGATTCACGGAGAAAGCCGGGAACGCCCGGTATCGATTAAGTGACAGGATAGAGCCCGCACGGCTTTTTATCCCATGGATTCGACGCGGGACTGGTCAACCCGGGGAGAATGAAACTACCCTCAATACTTGTCCAGACAGAAACAGCCACCATGCCCGCCTTGATAGAAGCCTTCCTCGACCCTGCCTCGTCGACCTACAGTTACGTAGTCTACGAAGTCGATGGTGGTCAGTGCGCAATCGTCGATCCAGTGCTCGACTACGACCCGGCCGCGGGGCGCACCGCCAGCACCCAGGCCGACCGGATTATCGCTTTCGTTCGCCAACATCAGTTGCAGGTGCAATGGTTGCTGGAAACCCACGCCCATGCCGATCACCTGTCCGCAGCGCCCTATTTGCGTCGGGAACTGGGCGGCAAGATTGCCATCGGTGCATCGATCAGCAAGGTCCAGAACGTGTTCAAGACGCTATTCAATCTTGAGCCGGAGTTCCGCATCGACGGTTCACAGTTCGATCATCTGTTCGCCGCCGATGAGTCGTTCATGATCGGCAATCTCAGGGCCACCGCCCTGCACGTCCCCGGCCACACCCCGGCGGATATGGCCTACCTCATCGACGGCGAGCAGATCCTGGTGGGCGACACGCTGTTCATGCCGGATGTCGGCACCGCCCGCTGCGACTTCCCCGGCGGCAACGCTCATCATCTGTTTGCTTCGATCCAGAAGCTGCTGGCCTTCCCTGCCGATGTGAAACTCTACGTCTGCCACGACTACCCGCCCGAAGGTCGACAAGCGCAATGCCAGACCACCGTTGGCGAGCAACGCAAAAGCAACATCCATGTCCACGACGGCATCGACGAAGGCACCTTTGTCGCCATGCGCACCCACCGCGATGCCGGGTTGGGCATGCCGACATTGTTGTTGCCGGCGATCCAGGTCAATGTGCGGGCGGGGAACATGCCACCGCCAGAAGACAATGGCGTGACTTACCTGAAGATTCCCCTGAATAAACTCTGACCCTGTAGGAGCGATCTTGCTCGCGATGGACGTGAACGATAACGCTGGCTAACTGGATGAACGCGGTGCTCTTACGTCCATCGTCGGAACGCCACCCGGATCAGGCTCGCTCCTACAGGATTTTCCGGTTTTCGGTTGTTCAGGTGCCCAGGGTCAACCCGTTGGCCGGCAACGGCAGCGCCGTCTTGTAGCGCACCTGCTTGAGCGCAAAGCTCGAACGGATATTCGCCACCCCCGGCACCTTGGTCAAAAAGTCCATCATGAAGCGCTCCAGCGACTGAATGGTCGGTACCAGCACGCGGATCAGGTAATCCGGGTCACCCGCCATCAGGTAGCACTCCATCACTTCCGGGCGATCGGAAATCGCTTCTTCGAAATGCTGCAACGCTTCTTCCACCTGTTTTTCCAGGCTGACATGGATGAACACATTCACATGCAGCCCCAGCAGGTCGGCATCGAGCAGGGTCACTTGCTCGCGAATCAGGCCCAGTTCCTCCATCGCCTTGACCCGGTTGAAACAGGGTGTCGGCGACAGGTTCACCGAGCGTGCGAGGTCGGCATTGGTGATCCGCGCGTTCTCCTGAAGGCTGTTGAGAATGCCGATATCGGTACGGTCCAGTTTGCGCATGAGACAAAACCACCTGTTTTTTATGTTTATGCAGATTTTTTATCTGTAAATGATCTTTAGCGCAACGAAACACAGAGAAATATTCTTCTTGGCCGGGCCTATGATGTTTGTAGGACAAGATTTCTTCTACAGAACGAAATCTGTCAGCTCACTACAAGAAATTCACAAGATCGAGCGTAGAAGCCATGAACCAAGCGTACGAACCGCTGCGTCTGCACGTTCCCGAACCATCGGGCCGTCCCGGCTGTAAAACCGACTTCTCCTACCTGCGCCTGACCGACGCGGGTACGGTGCGCAAACCCTCCATTGACGTTGAACCGGCCGATACCGCCGATCTGGCCAAGGGCCTGATTCGCGTGCTCGACGACCAGGGCAATGCCCTCGGTCCCTGGGCTGAAGGCGTGCCGGTCGAGATCCTGCGCAAAGGCATGCGCGCCATGCTCAAGACGCGGATCTATGACAACCGCATGGTGGTCGCCCAGCGCCAGAAGAAAATGTCGTTCTATATGCAGAGCCTCGGCGAAGAAGCCATTGGCAGCGGCCAGGCCCTGGCGTTGAACATCGACGACATGTGCTTCCCGACCTACCGTCAGCAAAGCATCCTGATGGCTCGCGAAGTACCGCTGGTGGGACTGATCTGCCAACTGCTGTCCAACGAGCGCGATCCGCTCAAGGGCCGCCAGCTGCCGATCATGTACTCGGTCAAGGACTCCGGTTTCTTCACCATCTCCGGCAACCTCGCCACGCAGTTCGTGCAAGCGGTGGGCTGGGGCATGGCCTCGGCGATCAAGGGCGACACCAAAATCGCCTCGGCGTGGATCGGCGACGGTGCCACCGCCGAATCGGACTTCCACACCGCCCTGACCTTCGCCCACGTGTACCGCGCGCCAGTGATCCTCAACGTGGTCAACAACCAGTGGGCGATCTCCACCTTCCAGGCCATCGCCGGGGGTGAAGCGACCACCTTCGCCGGTCGTGGCGTCGGTTGCGGCATCGCTTCGCTGCGGGTCGATGGCAACGATTTCTATGCCGTCTACGCCGCTTCTGCCTGGGCCGCCGAACGCGCCCGCCGTAACCTCGGCCCGACCATGATCGAATGGGTCACCTACCGCGCCGGCCCGCACTCGACTTCCGATGATCCGTCCAAATACCGTCCTGCAGACGACTGGAGCCACTTCCCGCTGGGCGACCCGATCGCGCGCCTCAAGCAGCACCTGATCAAGGTCGGCCACTGGTCCGAAGAGGAGCACGCCGCCGTCAGCGCCGAACTGGAAGCCGAAGTGATCGCCGCGCAGAAAGAAGCCGAACAGTA
>Ga0302169_10000561_pt1 | contig 11346 bp, 10 predicted proteins | sample I_Fen_N1_3_FD_193493 | JGI IMG/M metagenome (GOLD analysis project Ga0302169, IMG submission 193493) | Peat permafrost microbial communities from Stordalen Mire near Abisko, Sweden - I_Fen_N1_3 | ecosystem: Environmental > Terrestrial > Soil > Wetlands > Permafrost | place: Sweden: Abisko...
CGGCGAGCGCTATTACTCACTGGTCGCACGGGACATGACCGAACGCGAATTGCGCGAGGTGCAACAACGTCGTCATCAGGATGAGTTGGCGCACACCGCGCGATTGGTGACGCTGGGCGAGCTGGCCTCGGGTATTGCCCACGAAATCAACCAGCCACTGGCTGCCGTGGTCAATTACGCCAATGCGAGCCAACGCTATTTGCAGACACTGGGCAGCAATCCCCAGGCGGCCGCCAGGGTGGCGCAAGGCCTGGAACGCATCACCCATCACGCCACCCATGCGTCTGAAGTGATCCGGCGCCTGCGCGCGTTCCTACGCAAGGGGCAGCGGCGCATGCAGGCGCTGAACTTGACCGACGTCGCCCGCCAATCGGTGCGTTTGTGTGCCTGGGAGGCGAGCAATTGCCAAGTGACAATCGAGGATCGACTGCCGGATAATCTGCCGCCCGTTTATGCCGACCGCGTGTTGCTTGAACAGGTGTTGCTCAATCTGCTGCGCAATGCCATCGACGCTAACCGCGAGCAACATCCTGGCCAGCCTTCACTGATCGTGATGGCGGTGGAGCAGGGCAGTGGCGCCAGCGTGGAAATCAGTGTGCGAGACCAGGGGCCGGGTGTCAGCGAGCCCGAACTGGAGCAGATATTTACCCCGTTCTATACCAGCAAGGCCGATGGCCTGGGGCTCGGTTTGTCCATGAGCCGCAGCATCATCGAGGGTTTCGGTGGCGAACTCCATGCCCGGCGCCAGCCTGTCGGGTTGCTGATGTGTTGCCGCCTGCCGCTTGCCGGTCCAACAAAACAACAACAGGAATAACGCAATGGCAGGTGTGACGGAGCACGTGGTGTATGTGGTCGACGATGACCAGGGCATGCTCGATTCAACGGTCTGGCTATTGGAGTCGGTCGGTCTCAAGGCCTTGGCCTTTACCAGCGGTGTCGAGTTCCTCGCTGCCTGCGATGCCCGTCTCGATGCCTGCGTGATTCTCGATGTGCGCATGCCCGGCATGGGTGGGTTGAACGTGCAGGAAGAAATGCGCGTGCGTGAGCTGAACCTGCCGATCATTTTCGTCAGCGGCCACGCCGATGTGCCGATCGTCGTCCGCGCCTTCAAGGCGGGCGCCCATGATTTCATCGAGAAGCCCTACAACGAGCAGTTGCTGCTCGACAGTGTGCAGCAGGCACTGAGCAGCTGCGCCACGCAGCGCTCCGGCAATCAGGCCTTGCAGGCACGCATGCTGACCCTGACCCCACGGGAGCGCGACGTCATGTTGCCTCTGGTGCAGGGTTACACCACCCGCGAAATCGCCGAACAACTGGGCGTGAGTGCAAAGACCGTCGATCTCTATCGCTCACGGGTGATGAAACGCATGCAGGCCAACACGTTGCCGGACCTGGTGGGCATGGCCATTGCGGCGAACATGGTCGATCCGCTGAAGCTGCGTTGATCCTTCGCGCCGTGCAATGTGCGTCTATGCTGGCCTAACAGATTCGCCCACTTCACGGCGAACCGTGAGGAGACAGCAATGGTGCCCACACCGATCACAGTGAAAGCCTTGTCCCGCGGCCTGCTTGATGTATTGATCCGCGCCGGGCTGATTGTCGTCATGGTGCTGTTTTGCTTTGAGATTTTCCGACCGTTTCGCGACTTGATGCTGTGGTCGCTGATCCTCGCGATCACGCTGTATCCGTTGCAAGAACGGCTCAAGGGGCCGCTTGGTCAACGCGATGGGTGGATCGCGACCCTGATCGTACTGGTTGCGATCGTGATCCTCATGGTGCCGGTCTATCTGTTGGGCACCTCGATTGCCGATTCGGTCCAGGGCACCATCACCCTGGTCAAGAACGAAGGCTTTCACATTCCCCCGCCGGCCGAGTCCGTCGCCGCCTGGCCACTGGTGGGTAAACCCATATCGGCCCTGTGGTTGCAGGCAGCCACCGACCTGCCAAGCCTTACCGTGAAGTACATTCCGCAAATCAAGGGCGTGAGCCTGGGGCTGCTGAGCAAACTGGCCGGACTCGGCATGGGTTTTCTCATTTTCATCTTTGCGCTGATCATCGCCGGCATCTTCATGGCCTACGGTGACGCGGGCAACCGCAGCGCGATCCAGATCGCCTCGCGTATCAGCGGCCCGGACAGGGGCCCGAGTATCGCCGCGCTCTGCACCGCAACAATCCGTGCCGTGGCACTCGGGGTGGTCGGCATCGCCTTCATCCAGATGTTGCTGGTGGGCCTGGGGTTTGTCTTCAAGGGCGTGCCTGGCGCCGGGCTGCTGGCATTGGCGGTGTTGTTGCTGGGGATCATGCAACTGCCGGCGACGCTGGTCACCATCCCGGTCATTGTTTATGTGTTCGCCACAGAAGGTCCCAGCAGCGCCACCATCGTGTTCGCCATTTACGTGTTCGTTGCGGGCCTGGTCGACAACGTACTCAAACCCTTGCTGTTGGGGCGCGGTGTCGACGTGCCGATGCCGGTGATACTGATCGGTGCCCTGGGCGGCATGGTTACCAGCGGCATCCTCGGCCTGTTCATCGGCCCGGTGGTGCTTGCGGTCGGCTATCAGTTGTTCTGGCAGTGGGTGGCGGATCGACCCGAGGATGAAAATCAGCCGTTACCCTGAAACCTGTGCGGGAAGGAACTCAGGCATGCGCATCAGGCTACTCACCGTCGTCATCGCCTTTTTCTGCTTGTTGGGCCCGGTGCAGCTGTGGGCCGAGGATGCCCCCAAGGCCCAGGATGCACCCGCCGAGCTCAAAGTGGCCAACCGCAGTGTCATGGTGTTCCGTGCCACGGTACTCGGAGAAGCGCCGCAATCGCGGGTCAAGCGCGCCGGCGCAGTGATCCGCGAGGCGCTGGATGAGGCCGACGATCTGAACGTCAGCGTCGATCCGATCCAGAACAGTTACCTGGTGTTGTTAGGCACCCGGCGCGCTTTCATTGTCTCGCCCAGAGATGTCGACAGCCTTGGCACCGCGTCAGCCCTGGAGACCGCCGAGCAAGCGGCGCAAAACCTGCGCCTGGTGGTCGCGGAAACCCAGGAAGCGCGCAGCCTGCGGCTGATTCTGCGGGCGCTGATCGCCGTGACGCTGGCCACCGGCCTTTATTTCGCGCTGCTGTGGGGCATGGTTTACCTGCGGCACAAACTGCTGAAAAAACTCCCGGCCTTGATGGATCGGCACACCAAGGCGTTGAGCGTGGGGCGCGTCCAGCTCATCGATGCCAATTTCCTCTACCCACTGGTCAGCCGTGTGCTGTGGTTTTTGCGCTGGCTGGTGGTGTTGCTGTTGACCTACGAGTGGCTGGGATTTGTCCTGTCGCGGTTTCCCTACACCCGGCCATGGGGCGAAAGCCTCAATAACTACCTGCTGGAGGTCGCGACCTACCTGTTCCAAGGCATTATCAGCGCCATTCCCGGACTGGGCGTGGCCCTGATGATTTTCTTCATTGCCCGAGGCGTCAGCGCATTCAGCAAGCGCGTGTTGCGACGCCTGGCCAGCCCCGGGATCTTCAACTGGTTGAATCAGGAAACCCTGCAGCCGACCACCCGGCTGGTGTCCCTGGCGATCTGGTTGTTTGCGTTGGCCATGGCCTATCCGTACTTGCCGGGGGCGGGCACCGATGCGTTCAAGGGTTTGTCGGTATTGGTCGGCCTGATGATTTCCCTGGGCGCCACCAGCGTGGTTGGCCAGGCAGCATCGGGGCTGATTCTGACGTACACACGCACCCTGCGACCGGGTGAATTCGTGCGCATCGGTGAATACGAAGGCACGGTGACCGAGTTGGGCATGTTCACCACGCGCATCCGTACCGGCCTGGGCGAGGTGCTGACCTTGCCCAACTCGATGATTACCAACTCGGTGACCAAGAACTATTCGCGGACGGTGCAGGGCGCAGGTTACGTGGTCGATACGGTGGTGACCATTGGCTACGATACGCCTTGGCGGCAGGTCGAAGCCATGCTGCTGGAGGCCGCAAGACGCACCGCCGGGATCCTTGCAGTGCCGATGCCCCAGGTATTTCAGACCGCGTTATCGGACTTCTACCCGGAATATCGCCTCGTGGCCCAGGCCATCCCCAGCCAGCCGCGCCCACGTGCCGAGTTGCTCAGCATGCTGCACGCCAATATCCAGGATGTGTTCAACGAATACGGTGTGCAAATCATGTCGCCGCACTACATTGGCGACCCGCGGGAAGAGAAGTGGGTGCCGAGGGAAAAATGGTATTCGGCCCCTGCCCAGGAGCCGAAACAGACAAAGTGATTGACCGTTCGAAGCAGAAAAAGTAGTCCGCAGCGCCGCAATGGCTGGAAAAATTCTTCCCGGCAAGTACCCACACCTGTCATGAAATGAAAAGCCGTTGTCGTCTGATGAGAAGCGATCACTCGGCCGCAGACTTACAGTCCAATCAGCGCAATTCGACGCACTCGCCAAAATCGCAGATTGGAGAACAAGAAAAAATGGCCAAAGCCGTTCGCTTTTACGAAACCGGTGGTCCCGAGGTTCTTCGTTACGAAGAGGTCGACGTCGGCGACCCGGGTCCAGGCCAGGTTCGTCTTCGTCACGTGGCGGTCGGCCTGAACTATGCCGACACCTACTTTCGCAATGGCACTTACCCGATACCGCTGCCCGGCGGCATGGGTGTCGAAGCTTCAGGCGTGGTCCAGGCCGTCGGCGAAGGGGTGAGCAACGTACAAGTGGGGGATCGCGTCACCTATACCGGATTTCTAAACACGCTGGGGGCGTACAGCACCGAGCGACTGATCCCGGCGGCGCCGCTGATCAAACTCCCGGAAACCATCAGCTTCGAGACTGCCGCAGCCATGACCATGCGCGGCCTGACGTCGTCGTACCTGATGCGGCGCATTTACGATTTCAAGGTCGGCGACAGCATTTTGCTGCACGCTGCCGCCGGTGGGGTCGGCCTGATCGTTTCGCAGTGGGCCAAGCTGCTGGGCCTGACTGTGATCGGCACTGTGTCCACCGAGGTCAAGGGCGAAATCGCCCGGGCCCATGGCTGCGACCATGTCATTAATTACAGCCATGAAGATGTCGCCCAGCGCGTTCGCGAGCTGACCGACGGTGTCGGCGTCAACGTGGTGTTCGACAGCGTTGGCAAGAATACTTTCATGGGCTCGCTGGATTCGCTCAAGCGCCGCGGACTGATGGTCTGCGTCGGTACGGCTTCCGGTCCGATCCCCGCATTCGACCCGGTCATGCTGGCGATGAAAGGTTCGCTGTTCCTGACCCGCCCGGCACTGGCCGATTACATCGCCGACCCTGCGGAAAAAGCGGCCCTTGCCGGTGAATTGTTCGACCACGTCGGCAACGGCCGGATCAAGATCGAGATCAACCAGCACTACGCCTTGCAGGATGCCGTGCAGGCCCACCGGGACCTGGAATCGCGCAAGACCACTGGCTCGTCGATTTTCGTCATTTAAGGGAGTCCACTGCCATGAAAGTCGAACAATTGACCTGCAACATCGGCGCGCAACTGATCGGCGTCAACCTCGCCGACGCGATCCATGACGAGGGTCTTTTTGCCGAGATTCGGGCCCAGTTGCTCACCCATCGTGTGGTGTTCCTGCGCGACCAGACCCTCAGTCGCGCCGAACACGTGGCGTTCGCCCGTCGCTTCGGCGAGCTGGAGGATCACCCGGTGGCCGGCAGTGATCCGGATCACCCCGGCCTGGTGCAGATCTACAAGAAACCCGACCAGCCGATGGACCGCTACGAAAACGCCTGGCACACCGACGCCACCTGGCGCGAAGCACCGCCCATGGGTTGCGTGCTGCGCTGCGTGGAGTGCCCGCCGGTCGGTGGCGACACCATGTGGGCGAACATGGTCGAGGCCTACGCAAACCTGCCCGATGAGGTGAAGGTGAAGATTGCCGACCTGCGCGCCCGCCACAGCATCGAAGCGAGCTTCGGCGCGGCCATGCCGATCGAAAAACGCCTGGCACTCAAGGCCCTGTATCCGGATGCCGAGCACCCGGTGGTGCGCACCCACCCGGAAACCGGTGAGAAGGTGCTGTTCGTCAATGCCTTTACCACCCATTTCAGCAACTACCACACCCCCGAGCGGGTGCGCTTCGGCCAGGACGCCAACCCTGGGGCGAGCGAGCTGCTGCGCTACCTGATCAGCCAGGCGTACATCCCCGAGTATCAAGTGCGCTGGCGTTGGAAGCCCAACAGCGTTGCCATCTGGGACAACCGCAGTACCCAGCACTATGCCGTCATGGATTACCCGCCGTGCCATCGCAAGATGGAACGCGCCGGGATCATCGGCGACAAGACTTACTGATCGACCCCTTCTGCATACGCACTCGCAAACACGTCTGCCCGGCACGATCCCGGGTGGACGGGACAATCATAAAAACTGGCATAAGAACTGGAGAGCAACCATGCAATTCTTCGACGATTCCCTACACCCCGAAAACATGGAAAAGGTCGTCATCACCGTGGCCCCGTACGGCCCGGAATGGATGCCGGAAGACTTCCCCGAAGATATCCCGCTGACCATGGACGAGCAGGTGCAAAAAGCGGTCGAATGCTACGAAGCCGGTGCGACCGTGCTGCATCTGCACGTGCGCGAACTCGATGGCAAGGGTTCCAAGCGCCTGTCCAAGTTCAACGAGTTGATCGCCGGTGTGCGCGAAGCCGTGCCGGACATGATCATCCAGGTCGGCGGCTCGATTTCCTTCGCCCCTGAAAGCGATGGCGAAGCGGCCAAATGGCTGTCCGACGACACTCGCCACATGCTGGCCGAGCTGACGCCAAGACCGGATCAGGTGACGGTGGCCATCAACACCACCCAAATGAACATCATGGAGCTGCTGTATCCGGAATATCTGGAAGGCACGTCCTTGGCGAACCCGGCTTTTCAGGCCGCCTATAGCGAAATGACGGTACCGGCAGGTCCGGCCTGGGTGGCCGAGCACCTCAAGCGCCTGATGGACAACGGCATCCAGCCGCATTTCCAGCTGACCGGCATGCATGCCATGGAGACCCTTGAGCGCCTGGTGCGCAGAGGCGTGTACATGGGCCCGCTGAACCTGACCTGGATCGGCATCGGTGGCGGTTTCGACGGCCCGAACCCGTTCAACTTCTTCAACTTCATCCACCGCGCGCCGGACGGTTGCACCCTAACCTCCGAGTCGCTGCTCAAGAACGTCATGCCGTTCAACACCATGTCGATGGCCATGGGCATGCATCCGCGGGTGGGCAACGAAGACACTATCATTGATCACAAGGGTGATCGTTTCGGCTCGGTGGAGCAGATCAGGCAAACCGTGCGCATCGCCCATGAACTGGGTCGTGAAATCGCCAGCGGCAAAGAAGCCCGCGAGATCTACCGCATCGGCGTGCAGTACCAGAGCATCGAGCAAACCCTGTTGGCCAACGGCATGGCCCCCAACCGCAAGGCTGGGCAGAAAGGTGTGCCGCAACGCGGCTGACCGGCAGCGTGAACGAGGGGTTGTGACCTCTCGTTCACTGCTCTGTAACACGCTTGATAACAACAATAAAACAAAGCTTTGAGGAGGCTGCATGGCCTTTCATCCAATCGCCGCGGACGATGACGACTGCAGTGGCGTCGGCGTTGCGCGCAAATATGCCTGGATCGTCTTTGCACTGACGTTTGGCCTGTTGATTTCCGACTACATGTCGCGTCAGGTACTGAACGCGGTGTTCCCGATGCTCAAGGGCGAGTGGTCCTTGAGCGATGGTCAGCTCGGTTTGCTCAGTGGCGTCGTCGCCCTGATGGTCGGCCTGCTGACGTTTCCCCTGTCGTTGATGGCGGATCGCTTCGGCCGGGTCAAAAGCCTGGCCCTGATGGCGCTGTTGTGGAGCGTGGCCACCCTGGGTTGTGCCCTGGCCCAGGATTACCAGCAGATGTTCATTGCGCGATTCATGGTCGGGGTCGGCGAAGCGGCGTATGGCAGTGTCGGCATCGCGGTAGTGATTTCCGTGTTTCCCAAACACATGCGGGCCACCCTGGCCAGCGCCTTCATGGCCGGCGGCATGTTCGGTTCCGTGTTGGGCATGGCGTTGGGCGGTGCCATCGCCGCCAAGCTGGGCTGGCGCTGGTCGTTTGCCGGCATGGCGCTGTTCGGCCTGCTGCTGGCGGTGCTGTATCCGATCATCGTCAAGGAAGCACGCATTGCTCCGCAGCGTGTTGCGAGCATGGCCGCGGCGAAGGTCAAGCAACCGCTGCGCACGCTGTATTCCAGCCGCTCGGTGATCGCGACTTATGTCGGCAGCGGCTTGCAGCTGTTCGTTGGCGGCACCGTGATTGTGTGGATGCCCAGTTACCTGAATCGCTATTACCAAATGGGTACGGACAAAGCCGGGGGCATGGCGGCCATCATCGTGCTGTGCAGCGGTGCCGGGATGATTCTATGCGGCATGCTCAGTGATCGATTGTGCCGGCAATCGCCGGAACGCAAGGTGGCCCTGGCCATCGCCTATTGCCTGGGCAGTTGCCTGTTGTTGTCGGCGGCGTTCGCCCTGCCGGCGGGCCCTGCGCAACTGGCGCTGATCTGCCTGGGCATGTTGATTGCCGCCGGCACCACCGGTCCCGCCGGGGCGATGGTGGCCAACCTCACCCATTATTCGGTGCACGGCACAGCCTTCGCCACGCTGACCCTGGCCAACAACATGCTCGGCCTGGCGCCGGGGCCGTTCATCACCGGCCGGGTGTCCGACCTGATCGGCCTGCATGCGGCCTTCCAGTGGGTGCCTCTGGTAAGCCTCGGGGCCGCAGCGGTGTTCTTTTATGCCAAGTGTCATTACCACAGAGATATTGCCCGCCTTCAGGGTCAGCGCGTGCCTGATCCTTTCAACGAAGCCGGGTTAGAGGTGAAGTTGTGAGTCGTAGCTTATGCATTGATGTGTTTTTCGATTTCATCTGCCCCTGGTGCCTGATCGGCAAGCGCCAATTGGAGCATGCGCAAGTGCAGTTTCGCAGTCGCTATCCGGATGTGCAGATCACCACGGTCTGGCATGGGGTGCAGTTGCTGCCGCAGTTGCCCGTAGGAGGTGAACCCTTCGCCGATTTCTATCGCAAGCGTCTGGGTAATGCCGACGCCGTGAGCATGCGCCAGGCCCAGGTACAGCAGGCTGCCTCAGCGGTTGGACTGGCCATCGACCTCAGCCGCATCGCGACGATGCCCAACACCGCTGATGCCCATCGTCTGTTCGAGCGTGCCAGCGTGCTGGGCAATTCCACTGAGCGTGAAATGTTGCTCGAACGACTGTTCGCCGCTTATTTTCACCAAGGCGAAAACCTGGGTTGCCGTGAGACCTTGCTCGCCATTGCCCGCTCCTGCGGCGTCGATACGGACCGCGTGCTCGATTGCCTGAAGGGCGATGCCACGCCCTTTGCCGGATTCCCCGGTGCGACCAGTGGCGTGCCGAGCTTTCAGTTCGACCGCCGTATCACGCTGATCGGTGCACAACCGGCGCAGGCTCTGCTCGGGGCCATGAGCGAAGCGCTCAAGGAACGTGATCGCGAGCGGCAATCGGCATGACCAGACGTATTTGCGTACCTGCCGAAAAACACCCACAGGCCGGTCGCCGTGCGCTGTTCGAGTTCGAAGACAAAAGCCTGGCGCTGTTCAACGTCGACGGGCAGTTGTTCGCCATCGACGACAGCTGCCCGCACCAGGGCGCGTCACTCTGTGGCGGGCGCCTGGAGGGCCGGGTGATCCAGTGCTGCGCCCACGGCCTGCGCTTCGACCTGCGCAGCGGCTACCTGCTCAATTCCACCCTGGTCAAAGTCACCCACTACCCGGTCGAGATCATCGACGGCCAGGCGTTCATCATCATTTCCGAGGAGTCCGTGCCATGAGCGCCATTGCTCTTACCCGTATCCATAGCCGCACCCGCGAATTGGCACCGGGGTTCATAGTCAGTCTGATCGTGGCAGCCGCCGCATCGTTTTTGTCCGAGCACTACGGTGCCCCGGTGATGCTGTTCGCCTTGTTGCTGGGCCTGGCGCTGAACTTCCTGTCGGGCGACGGTGCCTGCAAGGCCGGCATTGAATTCACTGCGCGCAGCGTATTGCGCATTGGCGTGGCACTGCTGGGCATGCGCATCACTCTCGAACAGATGGCGGCACTGGGCTGGAAACCGGTGGCCCTGGTGGTGATTCTGGTGGTCGTGACCATTGGCGTCTCGGTGATCGCGGCCAAGGCCATGGGGTTCCAGCGTCTGTTCGGCATGCTCACCGGCGGGGCCACTGCAATCTGTGGCGCATCGGCGGCGCTGGCACTGGCGGCGGCGTTGCCCAACCATCCGCAGAAAGAGCGTGCCACCTTGTTCACCGTGATCGGGGTGTCGGCACTGTCGACCCTGGCGATGATCGTCTATCCGATGATTGCCAAGTGGCTGGCCCTGTCGCCTCAAGTGGCCGGGGTGTTCCTCGGGGCCACCATCCATGACGTGGCCCAGGTCGTTGGTGCCGGCTACAGCATGTCGACCGAGACCGGCGACACGGCCACGGTGGTCAAGCTGATGCGCGTCGCCATGCTGCTGCCGGTGATTGTCAGCGCCGCCATGATTACCCGCATGCAGGGCGCCGATCCCACCGGCAAACGGCCACCGCTGCTGCCGTGGTTCGCCGTCGGCTTCCTGATGCTGGCCTGTATCAACAGCACTGGCTGGGTGGTCCCGGCGGTGCAGGGTGCGGTCAATGAGTTGTCTCGCTGGTGCCTGGTGGTTTCGATCAGCGCCCTGGGCATGAAAACCCAGCTCAAGGAACTGGCCGCCGTCGGTATCAAGCCGATCCTGCTGATGGTGGGGGAAACCGTGTTCCTGGTGGTTCTTGTGCTGCTGTTGCTGCACTGGGGAATGTAACCCGCCGCACGCAACAGCCTCCAGCAAGCGGCGTCGCACTGCGTTCACTCCGATGCAATGCGGCACTCGACCGGCGCCAAAAGCACCGGTTCATTTACGGCGACTGTACCAGCAGTCGCCGTTTTTTTGTTTGGAGACTGCGCAACCTGTAGGAGCCCGGCTTGCCGGCGACGGGGCCCTTGAGGACTGTGGTGACTTCAAGGCCGTGTTCGCTGGCCAGCCAGCTCCTACACAAGCGCGTACACCCACGACCTGTAGGAGCCCGGCTTGCCGGCGAAAGGGCCCTTGAGGACGGCGGTGACTTCAAGGCCGTCTTCGCGGGTAGCCAGTTCAGGTGGATCTTCGCTTGTTCAGGTTTTCTTTGGATCGGGGAGGGCGCTGCTGTCTGCCGGCGCTTTTGCGCTGCCGGGTTTGTGAGTGGCGCGCCAGATGGCTGGCGGCATGTCGAACTGGGTGATGAACCAACGGGTGAACGAGCTCGCCATGGAGTAGCCC
>Ga0302169_10000562_pt1 | contig 11315 bp, 11 predicted proteins | sample I_Fen_N1_3_FD_193493 | JGI IMG/M metagenome (GOLD analysis project Ga0302169, IMG submission 193493) | Peat permafrost microbial communities from Stordalen Mire near Abisko, Sweden - I_Fen_N1_3 | ecosystem: Environmental > Terrestrial > Soil > Wetlands > Permafrost | place: Sweden: Abisko...
TTTTTGTTTCTGTGCGTTCTTTTGCACGCGTGTACATATCCGTTCATTCGGTAATGACAACTTACTACTCAGCCCCCCTGTAGGAGCGAGCCTGCTCGCGATGGACGCCAACGATAACGCGCCCTGTCTGACTGCCCGAGTTGTCCGCATGTTTTTCGCGAGCAAGCTCGCTCCTACACTCCTATCGGGGGGATATTCACGGAATCGTGCGATCACCGCCCAATAAAAGATGCCCCGATCTTTCGACCGGGGCATCTTTTACAACTGCGTTACTTATATAAAAGCATCAAGCCTTAGTGCGAAACCGCCCCACTCGCCCCCAGACCGGTCTGCGAGCGAACGAATTGCGGGAAGAACAGCGCCCGCTCGTTGTCAGCCGCCGCCGACTTGTCGGTGATCGAGAAGAACCAGATACCTGCAAAGGCAATGGCCATGGAGAATAACGCCGGGTACTCATACGGGAAGATGGCCTTCTCGTGATGCAGAATCTGCACCCAGATGGTTGGCCCGAGCACCATCAAACCAACCGCACTCACCAGACCCAACCAGCCACCGACCATCGCACCCCGAGTGGTCAGCTTCTTCCAGTACATCGACAGCAGCAGCACAGGGAAATTACAGCTCGCCGCGATGGAGAACGCCAGGCCTACCATGAACGCAATGTTCTGGCTTTCGAACAAAATACCCAGACCGATCGCCAGCACGCCCAAAATGACAGTGGTGATTTTCGAGACCCGGATTTCGTCCTTGTCGTTGGCCTTGCCCTTCTTGATCACACTGGCGTAAAGGTCATGAGACACCGCCGAAGCCCCCGCCAGGGTCAGGCCGGCAACCACTGCCAGAATGGTCGCGAACGCTACCGCCGAGATGAAGCCCAGGAAAATACTGCCACCCACCGCATTGGCCAGGTGCACCGCCGCCATGTTGTTACCGCCCAACAGCGCGCCAGCCGCATCTTTGAAGACAGGATTGGTGCTGACCAGCAGGATAGCGCCGAAGCCGATGATGAAGGTCAGGATGTAGAAGTAGCCAATGAATCCGGTTGCGTACAGCACACTCTTGCGAGCTTCTTTCGCGTCACTCACGGTGAAGAAGCGCATCAGGATGTGCGGCAGGCCAGCGGTACCGAACATCAGTGCCAGACCAAGGGAGAACGCCGAGACCGGATCCTTCACCAGACCGCCCGGGCTCATGATCGCCTCACCTTTAGGATGAACCTTGATCGCCTCGGAAAACAGCATGTTGAAGTCGAAGTTGACGTGCTTCATCACCATCAGCGCCATGAAAGAAGCGCCGGACAGTAGCAACACTGCCTTGATGATTTGCACCCAGGTGGTCGCCAGCATGCCGCCAAACAGCACGTACATGCACATCAAGATACCCACCAGGATCACTGCAACGTAGTAGTCGAGACCGAACAGCAACTGGATCAGCTTGCCGGCACCGACCATTTGAGCGATCAGGTAAAACGCCACCACCACCAGCGAACCGCAAGCAGACAGCGTGCGGATCTGGGTTTGCCCGAGGCGATAGGACGCCACGTCGGCAAAGGTGTATTTACCCAGGTTACGCAGGCGCTCGGCGATCAGGAACAGAATGATCGGCCAGCCCACCAGAAAACCGATCGAGTAGATCAGGCCATCGTACCCGGAGGCGAACACCAGGGCGGAAATACCCAGGAAGGACGCCGCGGACATGTAGTCACCGGCAATCGCCAGACCATTTTGCAAACCGGTGATATTGCCGCCCGCCGCATAGTAGTCGGCCGCCGACTTGTTACGCTTGGAAGCCCAGTAGGTGATACACAGGGTCGCGCCAACGAACACCACGAACATCAGAATCGCGGAAACGTTCAGCGGTTGTTTATGCACTTCGCCGGTCAGCGCTTCGGCGGCCCAGGCGCCAGGTGCAAAAGCTGCGATGCTCAATAGAGCCATTAGACGCCGGATCATTGCTGAGCCTCCTTGAGAATCGCATTGTTCAGGTCGTCGAATTCGCCATTGGCGCGCCGTACGTAAATACCGGTCAGGACAAAGGCCGAAACAATCAGCCCGACGCCGATCGGGATGCCCCAGGTAATCGAAGATTCAGGGCTGATTTTCGCACCCAGAATATGCGGCCCGTAAGCAATCAAAAGGATGAAACCGGAGTAAAGCCCTAGCATGATCGCCGAAAGAATCCAGGCGAATCGTTCCCTCTTGCTAACCAGCTCCTTGAAGCGCGGGCTGTTTTGAATCGAGAGGTAAATGCTGTCGTTCATTGTTTTTATCCTCGCAGCACAAATTTAGTTGGAACGTACCTACTCTATGCGGCTCAAGGACAGGTTCCAGACGACCTTAGTCTTAGAATGAGATGACAGAATCGCCAAACCTCAGCAGGCGGAAAACAAATGTGGGAGCGAGCCTGCTCGCGAAGTCATCGTGTCAGTCAACATCTCAGTCAACTGGCACAATGCATTCGCGAGCAGGCTCGCTCCCACAGGGTCAGGCGAAGGTTGAATAGATCAGCCGCGCTCCTTGTTGTTACTTGGTCCAGTCAGCAACACGTTCCGGGTGTTTAGCCACCCAATCTTTTGCAGCGGCTTCTGGCTTGGCACCATCCTGGATCGCCAGCATGACTTCGCCGATTTCGTCTTTCGAGGCCCACTGGAAGTTCTTCAGGAACTTGGCCACTTCCGGTGCTTTAGTTGCCAGCTCCTTGCTGCCGATGCTGTTCACGGTTTCAGCCGCGCCATATACGCCTTTCGGGTCTTCCAGGAAGCGCAGTTTCCACTTGGCGAACATCCAGTGCGGCACCCAACCGGTGACGGCAATGGATTCGTTTTTCTTCTCGGCACGGGTCAGTTCGGCAATCATGCCGGCGCCGGAGCTGGCCTTGAGTTGATAGCCCGTCAGATCGTAGTCCTTGATCGCCTGCTCGGTCTTGAGCATCACGCCTGAACCGGCATCGATACCGACAATACGCCCCTTGAAGCTGTCATCGGTTTTCAGATCCGCCAGCGACTTGGCCTTGACGTACTCCGGCACGATCAGGCCGATTTTCGCATCCTTGAAGTTTGGACCGTAGTCGACCACTTGATCCTTGTTCTTGGCCCAGTACTCGCCATGGGTCACTGGCAGCCAGGCCGACAGCATGGCATCGAGCTTGCCGGTTGCCACGCCCTGCCACATGATCCCGGTTGCAACGGCTTGCAGCTTCACGTCATAACCGAGTTTCTGCTTGATCACTTCTGCGGCTACGTGAGTGGTCGCGACGCTGTCGGACCAGCCGTCAACGTAACCGATGCTCAGGGTCTTGCTCTCGGCATTGGCGAATGTGGAGCCAATCGCGAGTACCAGAGCGGCACTTGCGCCTAAAAGTCGTCGCATCTTCATCGTTACTTCCCCGAAAGTGCTGCGCTCGACGGATGCCGAGCCGCGTCAACATATTGTTATGGTGCACAGCGCCCCCATCACGCCCACCGCAAACTCGTTCGATCATCAGCGCGATTTATCAACAAGGGTACTGACGCCTTCGATAATCAACCTGACGAGAATGACGACCTGCTCTACCAGCGACCTCAAGGCATCGAGAAACGACATCACAAAGCCATTATTCCACAGCACCGCGAATGCACCGGCCAACCCGCCCGAACTTTGCATGTCAAAATTATGCGGGTCACCAAGCGCTCAGCAAATGCAGGTAACATGCGCCGCTTTGCTCCCAGACGGCCTGACCATGCCCGCAACAACTCGCTTTCCTTTTTTTGCCTATCTATTGGCCTGCCTGCTGGGCATCCTTGCCCTGGGTGGTTTCTGGTACGGCCTCGGCAAACCGGTGATCCTGCCGGATGTCGCCAGCGCAACGCACAAGCTGCAATGCGCCTCCTACACCCCCTTCGACAAGGACCAATCGCCGTTCGATCAACCGTTCAGGTTGCGCCCCGAGCGCATGGACGCCGACCTGGCGCTGCTGGCGACCCGCTTCGAGTGCATCCGCACCTACTCGATGAGCGGTCTTGAGGCGCTGCCGGACCTGGCGCGCAAACACGGGTTGAAGCTGATGATCGGCGCCTGGGTCAACAGCAATCCGGTGGACACCGAAAAAGAAGTCGACCTGCTGATCGCCTCGGCCAACGCCAACCCGGACGTGGTCACGGCGGTGATCGTCGGCAACGAAACCCTGTTGCGCAAGGAAGTCACAGGCGCGCAGCTGGCGAAGCTCATTAATAAAGTCAAAAGCCAGGTCAAACAACCTGTCACTTATGCCGACGTCTGGGAGTTCTGGCTCAAGCACCCGGAAATCGCGCCAGCCGTGGATTTCCTGACCATTCATTTGCTGCCCTATTGGGAAGACGATCCTTCGAACATCGATGCCGCGCTGCAACATGTGGCCGAAGTGCGCCAGGTGTTCGGCAACAAATTCGCGCCCAAGGACGTGATGATTGGCGAGACGGGCTGGCCAAGTGAAGGTCGCCAGCGCGAAACCGCTTTGCCGAGCCGGGTCAATGAAGCCAAGTTCATTCGCGGCTTCGTCGCCATGGCCGAGCAGCAGGGCTGGCACTACAACCTGATCGAAGCCTTCGACCAGCCGTGGAAGCGCGCCAGCGAAGGTGCTGTCGGCGGCTACTGGGGGCTGTTCGATGCCGATCGCCAGGACAAGGGCGTGCTGGCGGGTCCGGTGACGAACGTGCCGTACTGGTCGCAGTGGCTGATGGTCGGCGGTTTGATCTTCTTGGGTACGCTGATCCTTGGCGGTCGGGTGCGCAGCACTCGCGCTGCGCTGGCGCTGCCGCTGCTGGGTGCGTTGGCCGCCTGCGCGATGGGTGCCTGGGGCGACCTGGCACGGGTCACCACGCGCTTTGGCAGCGAATGGCTTTGGGTTGCCTTGCTGACCGTGTTGAATCTGTTGGTGCTGGCCCATGCGGCGCTGACGTTAAGCGCACGCACTGGCTGGCGCGAACGTGCATTCAATGCCCTTGAACGTCGGGCTGGAGGGTTGTTGGCGTTGGTCGGGTTTGCGGCGGCGGTCATGATGCTGGAAATGGTGTTCGATCCACGCTATCGCAGCTTCCCGAGCGTCGCATTCATCGTGCCTGCCTTGGTTTATCTGTGCCGCCCGGTGAGCGTGCCGCGTCGGGAGATTGCCTTGCTGACCTTCATCATCGGTGCCGGCATTGCGCCGCAACTGTTTCGTGAAGGCTTGCACAACCAGCAGGCCTGGGGTTGGGCGCTGGTGAGTGTGTTGATGGTGACGGCGTTGTGGCGCAGTTTGCGGGTTCGCAAGGGCTGAACCCAAGAGCAAGATCAAAAGATCGCAGCCTGCGGCAGCTCCTGCAGGGAAACGCATATTCCGGTGCAGGAGCTGCCGCAGGCTGCGATCTTTTGATCAGTCGGCCCGGTTCTCCCGAACCAAGCGCAACCCGGCAATCACCACCGCAAACACCGCCAAGGTCGTGTTGTACAACGCCAGCGCCGGAAACCCGAACACCATAGCCAGCACTGCCAACCACCACCCTGCCCGCCCCGGCAGTACGAAACCGATCACGGCAGCCACCAACGCACTCCAGCCTAATACGTTGAAGTGAATCATCAGGCCCAGATTCGAACGAACCTGGCATTGCCAGCGACTCGCCTCATCCACGCAGATGCCTACCCATTGCGCATCCTCCATGAAGCCGTAACGCGCGCCATAACTGGCGGCTAGCCATACAGGCAGCAAAACAAGCAGCAATACCACAGGCAGACGACGGGACATGAAGCACTCCAATAAGCGAAAAACGGCGGCCAGCTTAATCGCCCGCCAGCCTTACGCAAGCGCTAACAACTGTTAACTGGTCATTCAATCGCTGCAAAGTGTATCGTCCAGCTACTATTACTTCGAAATTAGGCCTGCTTGGTGCCGATACGTGGCACTTTGGCGCAAATTCAATGGTCATAGCCTGCGAACTTCATTCGACACCTTTTTTAAGGGATCCAGTCATGCTCAGTTCCTTGCGCTTCGCTGCCCTGTTTGGCGGCCTGATATTAAGTGCGGCCGCAATGGCGGTCGATATCGACGCCGCCAGTTATGGCTACCCCTTGACCAACCCGTTCGAGGCGACCATTGCCACGACGCCCCCGGACCTGCGTCCGCAGCTGCCGCTGGACGACGACATCAATCAGTCGGATCGCAGCATGACCTTGCGTCCGGAGCGGGCATTCAACTTGCCGGACAACTTCTGGGCGGTAAAGAAACTCACCTACCGCATTGCCACCCAGGATAAAGCAGCACCGTTGATCTTCCTGATCGCCGGCACTGGCGCGCGCTATGACAGCAGCCTTAACGAATACTTGAAAAAGCTCTACTACAAGGCCGGCTATCACGTGGTGCAACTGTCGTCGCCCACCAGCTTCGACTTCATAAGCGCCGCTTCACGCTTCGCCACCCCGGGCATCACCAAGGAAGACGCCGAGGACATGTACCGGGTGATGCAGGCCGTGCGCGCGCAAAACCCGAATGTGCCCGTTACCGATTACTACCTGACCGGCTATAGCCTGGGCGCCCTGGACGCCGCCTTCGTCGCGCACCTGGACGAAACCCGCCGTAGCTTCAACTTCAAGAAAGTCCTGCTGCTCAACCCCCCGGTCAACCTCTATACCTCGATCACCAACCTCGACAAGCTGGTGCAAACCGAGGTCAAGGGCATCAACAACACCACCACCTTCTATGAACTGGTGCTGAACAAACTGACCCGCTACTTCCAGCAGAAAGGCTACATCGATCTCAATGATGCACTGCTCTACGACTTCCAGCAGTCCAAGCAGCACCTGACCAATGAACAGATGGCCATGTTGATCGGGACCTCGTTCCGCTTCTCGGCGGCCGACATCGCCTTCACTTCCGACCTGATCAACCGTCGGGGCCTGATTACCCCACCGAAGTACCCGATCACCGAGGGCACCAGCCTGACGCCTTTCCTTAAACGCGCGTTGCAGTGCGACTTCGACTGCTACATCACCGAGCAGGTGATTCCGATGTGGCGTGCCCGCACCGATGGCGGCAGCTTGCTGCAACTGATCGACCAGGTAAGCCTGTATGCGCTGAAGGACTACCTGCACGACAGCCCGAAAATTGCCGTCATGCATAACGCCGACGACGTGATCCTCGGCCCTGGCGACCTCGGTTTCCTGCGCAAGACCTTTGGCGATCGCCTGACCGTTTATCCGCTGGGCGGACATTGCGGCAACCTTAACTACCGCGTCAACAGCGACGCCATGCTGGAGTTCTTCCGTGGCTAAACACCTGCTGCTTATCGCTGCGTTACTCTGTGCAGGCGTGGCCAACGCCGACAACAGCAAAGCCAACGCCCCGGTGGTGGTCGACAGTGACGGCTTCAAGGAGCCGCTGAGCAAACTCAAGATCAACCCAGGGCTGGATCAGCGCGAATTCGAACGCTCGACGCTCAGCGCGCTGAACGTCTACGATCCGCTGGAAGAGTGGAACCGCCGCGTGTACCACTTCAACTACCGGTTCGATCAGTGGGTTTTCCTGCCGGTGGTCAACGGCTATCGCTATGTCACCCCAAGCTTCTTGCGCACGGGGGTCAGCAACTTCTTCAACAACCTCGGTGACGTACCGAACCTGTTGAACAGTCTGTTGCAGTTCAAGGGCCAGCGCTCGATGGAAGTTACCGGGCGCCTCCTGCTCAACACCACCATCGGCATCGCCGGCCTGTGGGACCCGGCCACAGCCATGGGTCTGCCTCGCCAGAACGAAGACTTTGGCCAGACCCTGGGCTTTTATGGTGTACCGGGTGGTGCCTACTTCGTCTTGCCGATCCTCGGACCTTCGAACATCCGCGATACCGGCGGACTGGTGGTGGACTTCAGTGCCGAATCGGCGATCAACTACCTGAACGTCTCTGAAGTCAGCTCCAACCATCCGGAAATCTGGGTACTGCGCGGCATCGACAAGCGCTACCAGACCAGTTTCCGCTATGGCCAACTGAACTCGCCGTTCGAATACGAGAAGGTACGCTACGTGTACACCGAGTCGCGCAAGTTGCAGATTGCCGAGTAAGTCCAGCGGGTACCAAAAGGGCCATTCGATACCCGTCGAATGGCCCTTTTCATGTCGCGAGGCATACTTCGCCAGGATCGCAGCCTTCGGCAGCTACTACCGAGATTGAGGCATGCCAGGACCCTGTAGGAGCTGGCGCAGGCGGCAATCTTTTTCAGCCTTTCAGCAATTTCCAGATTTTGCTGACAGCCATCACCCCGACCAACACGACCGCGCCCGCCACAATCCCCGCCGCCGCATTGAGCAACGCCGGCACGATGAACCCGGCACCGCCCGCCCCCGCGCCGACTTCTTCGATCCAGTGATGCAGCACCGGCACGCCATGGGTCAGGATGCCGCCACCGACCAGAAACATCGCCGCCGTACCGATCACCGACAGACTTTTCATCATGTACGGCGCTGCACGCAGAATCCCGCCACCGATGCTTTTGGCCATCTGCCCGGGCTTTTGCGTCAGCCACAGGCCCAGATCATCGAGCTTGACGATGCCCGCCACGAGCCCGTAGACGCCAATGGTCATGACGATGGCAATGCCCGAGAGCACGATGACTTGCTGGGTCAGCGGCGCACCGGCCACGGTGCCGAGGGTAATTGCAATGATTTCCGCCGAGAGGATGAAGTCGGTACGGATAGCGCCCTTGATCTTGTCCTTTTCAAAGGCCACCAGATCGGTCGCCGGGTCTGCGACCGCCTCGACCAGTTCGGCATGCCCGGCCTGGTCTTCGGACTTGCTGTGGAGCAATTTATGGGCGAGTTTCTCGAAGCCCTCGAAGCACAGGTACGCGCCGCCGACCATCAACAACGGCGTGACCAGCCACGGAATGAACGCGCTAATGGCCAGCGCCGATGGCACCAGGATCAGCTTGTTGATAAACGAGCCCTTGGCAACCGCCCAGACCACCGGAATTTCCCGCTCGGCACGCACACCGCTGACCTGCTGGGCATTGAGCGCCAGATCGTCACCGAGCACGCCGGCGGTCTTCTTGGCGGCCATCTTGGTCATCAACGCAACGTCGTCCAGAACTGCGGCGATGTCGTCGATCAGCACCAGCAAACTGCTTCCTGCCATGAATCAGGTTTCCTTCTTGTATGGATGGCGTGCAGCATAGCGCGGCCGAGCGCCGCACGGCGCATTCTTGAGCGCTGCCAAAGGCCGGTGCTACCATGCGCAACCGCCAGTACAGGCAAGGAACCACCTGGTTTATGAGCACTATCCGCGAGCGCAACAAACAACTGATCCTGCGTGCCGCCAGTGAAGAATTTGCCGACAAAGGCTTCGCTGCGACCAAAACCAGCGACATCGCGGCCAAGGCGGGATTGCCCAAGCCCAACGTCTACTACTACTTCAAATCCAAGGAAAACCTCTACCGCGAGGTCCTGGAAAGCATCATCGAGCCGATTCTGCAGGCTTCGACCCCGTTCAACCCCGAGGGTGTACCCAGCGAAGTGCTGAGTGGCTACATCCGCTCGAAGATCCGCATCTCCCGTGACCTGCCGTTTGCCTCCAAGGTATTCGCCAGCGAAATCATGCACGGCGCGCCGCACCTGAGCGTCGACCTGGTCGAGCAGCTCAACAGCCAGGCCAAACACAACATCGATTGCATCCAGACCTGGATCGACCGCGGCCAGATCGCCCCGATCGACCCCAACCACCTGATGTTCAGCATCTGGGCCGCGACCCAGACCTACGCCGACTTCGACTGGCAAATCACCGCCATTACCGGCAAGGCCAAGCTCGATGAAGTGGATTATGAAGCGGCCGCGCAGACGATCATCCGGTTGGTGCTCAAGGGGTGTGAGCCGGACTGATGAACAGCGGTGCGCCCTTCGCGAGCAAGCCCGCTCCCACAGGTTTCTGGAACGACACAAATATCTGTGGGAGCTGGCTTGCCAGCGATGCAGGCAACTCGGTGCTGGCTCAAACCCAGATGGCATCCCATAGCGGATAGTCGCCAAGCTTCTCGACCAATCCTGCTCGCAACGGGTTAGCCACCACATACCGTGCCATTTTCTCCAAATCTTCATCCCGCCGCAGCGCTCGGTCATGAAACCCTTGCTGCCAAAGCGCCCCGCTCCTGCCACTGTACAAGTTCACCTCTCGAGTAATCAGAGACTTCGTCTCACGCATCAGTCTGCGCAAGGAACAGTTTTCCAATTCGACCAGCCAATGGAAATGGTCGGGCATGACTACCCAAGCCAGAGAGTTCGCCAACCCAATATTTTGTGCTCGGCGAAATTGATGAACAACCAATCTGCCCAGAGCAAAGTCGGCAAAGATCGGTTCACGATGAAGCGTGTTGGTTGTCAGTAGATAGATTCGATTTGGCTCGGCATAGCGGCCAGCTCGCAGACGACTTGAAGCGGGAAGACCAGGCAATCCATCGCCCCTTGATGATAAGTTCATCAGAAGGCTAGCCCGCAGTTATGCGATTGGCAGGTACCGCTTTTTATCTTGATGTATCTGGAGGCCGCCATCGCTGGCAAGCCAGCTCCCACAAGGTTTTGTGTCGTTCGCGGAATGTCGACTCTACGCACGATCCTGTGGGAGCTGACTTGCCAGCGATGACTTTCGATCAAACGCCGAAAATCAAGCCGCCACCCCGGCATCCGCCACCAACCCCAACGCCTCGATCGCAGTGATCGCACACTGCTCATCGACATCCGACAGATCGCCGCTGATCCCTACCGCCCCCAGCACAATCCCGTCCTGATTGCGAACCAACACACCACCCGGTGCCGGCACGACGCTGCCCTGGCCCAGGCTGTTCAACGCAGCGATAAACGCCGGGCGTTGTTGTGCGTCCAGCGCCAGCAGGCGCGAGCCTTTGCCCAGCGCGATGGCGCCCCAGGCTTTGCCGATGGCAACGTGCGGGCGCAGCAGGCTGGCGCCATCTTCGCGTTGCAGGGTGATCAGATGCCCACCGGCATCCAGTACCGCAATGGTCAAGGGTGCCGCGCAAATTGCACGCCCCGCGGTGATGGCCTCGGTGACCAGGTTGACTGCGACTTTCAAGGTTAAAGCGCTCATGGTGCCGTCCTCATTTTGTTTTTCGGAAAGCCGTTGGGCTGCTTCGATGTGCCGCAACCCGATACGACAAATAGAACACAATGAATTATTTTTTTGTATACAATAATTATCGAAAAGCGCCACATGCGACGAAAAGCCACACTAATTTGGGCTTCCGACGAATGAAACAACCGCTTGAGAAAATGGATTGACCTGCGCCGTCCGCCGTGAATACACTCTGCGCAAAGCCACTTGTATACAATTACAA
>Ga0302169_10000563_pt1 | contig 11314 bp, 12 predicted proteins | sample I_Fen_N1_3_FD_193493 | JGI IMG/M metagenome (GOLD analysis project Ga0302169, IMG submission 193493) | Peat permafrost microbial communities from Stordalen Mire near Abisko, Sweden - I_Fen_N1_3 | ecosystem: Environmental > Terrestrial > Soil > Wetlands > Permafrost | place: Sweden: Abisko...
GTAATCAGATTAGGGATATTCATCGGCACAACTGGCTACGAGGTGAGGTGGCATTCTACTCGCTGTGCAGATTTGCATAAATCAACTCTGCGAGCTTTTTACTGATCCCGGGTGCTTTGGCGATCTCGTCGATGCTGGCACGAGACAGCTCCTGCAATCCACCAAAATGTTTCAACAAATCGCGGCGACGTGTCGGTCCAACGCCGGCAACGCCCTCAAGTGTAGACGTACGCCGGGTTTTGCCACGACGGGCGCGGTGCCCGGTAATAGCAAAACGGTGCGCTTCATCGCGAATCTGCTGGATCAAATGCAGCGCGGGGGAATCACCGCGCAACGTGAATTCATGGGCGGCATCATTGAGGTACAGGGTTTCGAAACCGGCCTTGCGCGTCGCACCCTTGGCCACGCCGAGCAGGATCAGATCCGGCACCGCCAACTCGTTGAGCACATCGCGCGCCATGGACAACTGCCCCTTGCCGCCATCCACCAGCAGAATGTCCGGCAACTTGCCCTCCCCGTCCTTCAGCTTGCTGAAGCGCCGGGTCAGCGCCTGGTGCATTGCCGCGTAGTCATCGCCCGCCGTAACGCCTTCAATGTTGTAGCGGCGGTAGTCGGACTTGATCGGACCTTCCGGGCCAAACACCACGCAAGAGGCGACGGTCGCCTCGCCGCTGGAGTGACTGATGTCGTAGCATTCCAGGCGCTGTGGCGGCTCGTCCAGTTTCAGCACCTGCGCCAGGGCTTCGAAGCGCTCGGCAACGTGTTGACGGTTGGCCAGGCGCGCGCCCAGTGCCTGTTCGGCATTGGTCACCGCCAGCTGTTGCCAGCGTGCTCGCGTGCCACGCACCCGATGGCTGATGGTCAGTTCGCGACCGCGCAGCTCGTCAATGGCCGCAATCAGGGTCGCAAAGTCTTCGTGAACCACGTTGACGATCAGCTCGCTCGGCAAGTCGCGTTCGGGACTGCTGATGAAATACTGGCCGAGAAACGCTGCCATGACCTCGGCAACGTCCTCTTCAATACCAACCTGGGGAAAGAAGTTCTTGCTGCCCAGCACTCGCCCACCGCGCACGCTGATCAAGTGAACGCAGGCACCGCCCGGATTGACGAACGCCGCGATCACATCGACATCGCCAGTCCCGCCTTCCATGCTTTGCTGATCCTGAACCCGACGCAGCAACGAGATCTGGTCGCGCAACTCGGCGGCGCGCTCGAACTCGAGATTGATCGCTGCCTCTTCCATTGCAGCAGACAACTCGTCGCTCAGGGCATTGCTGCGACCTTCAAGGAACATCACCGAGTGTCGCACGTCTTCGGCGTACACCTCAGGTTCCACCAGACCGACACAAGGCGCCTTGCAGCGCTTGATCTGGTATTGCAGGCAAGGACGCGTACGGTTCTTGTAGTAGCTGTCTTCACACTGCCGGACGAAAAAGGTCTTTTGCAACAGGCTCAGGCTTTCGCGAATGGCGCCGGCACTGGGGTAAGGTCCGAAATATTTGCCCTTGGCCTTTTTCGCGCCGCGATGGATGCTCAAGCGCGGGAACTGGCCGTCGGAAAGGAAAACATAAGGGTATGATTTATCGTCACGCAGCAGGATGTTATACGGCGGACGCCACTCCTTGATCAGGGTCTGCTCAAGCAACAGGGCTTCGGTTTCGTTGGCCGTGATGGTCGTTTCGACCTGAGCGATTCGCGCCACCAACGCGGCGGTCTTGGGCGCCAGTCCGGTTTTACGAAAGTAACTGGACAGGCGATTCTTGAGGTTCTTGGCCTTGCCGACGTAGAGCAGGCGCGCATCGCTGTCGAACATGCGATACACACCGGGACGCCCGCTGACGGTCGAGAGAAAGGCGCCTGGATCAAAATTATCAGTCATTTCAGAGGCTGGCATCGACCATGCCGTGACGAACCGCCAACAGCGTCAACTCGACATCACTGCTGATCGAAAGCTTTTCGAAAATGCGGTAACGGTACGTGTTGACGGTCTTGGGCGACAGGCACAACTTGTCGGAGATGATTTGGACTTTCTGGCAGCCGACAATCATCAGCGCGATCTGGATCTCCCGCTCCGACAACGCATCGAAGGGCGAGTCGTTGGTCGGCTGGAAGGATTTGATCGCCAATTGCTGGGCAATCTGCGGACTGATATAGCGCTGCCCGGCGAACACCAGGCGGATGGCCTGGACCATCTCCGGCAATCCGGCCCCCTTGGTCAGGTACCCGGCAGCACCGGCCTGCAACAGCCGTGTCGGGAACGGATCTTCCTCGCACACCGTCACCGCTACGACTTTGATGTCCGGATGACTGCGCAACAATTTGCGAGTGGCTTCAAGTCCGCCAATACCGGGCATTTTGACATCCATCAAGACCACATCAGGTTTCAGCTCACGCGCCTTGAGCAGGGATTCCTCCCCCGACTCAGCCTGGCCGACTACTTGCAGGCCATCGATGTCAGCCAGCATTCGTGTAATGCCTGTACGAACGAGATCATGGTCATCGACTACTAAAACCCTAATCAAGCAGACACCTCGCGAAATGGTCTTATTGGGTTGCCGACACCTTAGCAAAAAGCAACTGGCAGACCTAGCGCCAAGCGCCATATAAAAAGTTTCAATTCATCTTGAAAGGCCTGTTGCAGGCGTGTTTGCGCGATGCGCCCCATCGACATCACGCTGCATCCTCAGGAAACACTCGTCCTTGCCCACTACGTGCAAGCCCTTTGTTTCATATAAAGCCCGCGCCGGGTTACTTTCAAAGACTGTCAAACGCAATGCCGGGCGTCGTTCCTGGCGAGCCATGGCAAATACCTGATCGATCACCCAGGAACCAGCGCCCTGCCCCCGGTACGCTTGGACAATGTGCAGTTCACGGATGTACAGGGCCCTGGCATCGCGACTGAGGCTGACATACCCCACTCGATTGTCGTCACCCACAATGATCCGGTTTTCACGCCCCGCCCAGGCGACATCGAACGCCTCGTCCTGCCATAACAGGTCGTACCGGATGTAATAAGGCAGCATGTTCCTGCGGGTCAGCTCGCGCGCGAACTCGAGGTCACCCGCAGTCGCCGCGCACCATTCAAACCCCATCAAGCTTCCATGACCGGCACGACTTGTCCGCTCCATCCACCAGTATCGCGACGGGCAACGACCATCAAGTCGCCAGTACCCGGTGCGGCAGCAATCAACGAACCGTTCTCCGACCAGATTGCGCTGCGCCCTGCAGACTCCCAGCCCCCCGTAGCCCCTCCATGGTTAGCCATCAGCACGACCATCGAATGGTTTTGCGCATAGCCTTTCAACAAGGCGGTATCCGGGCTATAGCCATTCTCCGTGATCAACACCCCGGCAGCCACCTGCATGAAGCGTTGATGCCGGGCGATATTTCCGGCAAGGTCGCCGGCAATCAAAGTCGATTGCGCGGCGGCGATGAGCAGAGGCGGCATGTTCCGTCCTTGTGACGTGATGTTTTCGCGAACGCAGAGTGTGTCACAACCTGCGATGCGCTCAAGCGATAGAAATTGCCCTGAATCATCGATAGCAATTTCTGATTGAATCCTCGTGCCTGCCTCTAGTAAGCTCGGACCATCCATCGGAGACACACCATGCCCAACGCCCTCTCACCGCTATCTACCGCCAGCGCCCTGCGCTCGATTGCGGCTGCCCGGGTGAGCGACATTGGTGCTCCGGCCAGCTTTTATTTTGGGTATTGGTTTAGCCACTGGCGCGCCTGATACCCAAACGGCGCCCACTTTAAACGGGTCGCCACCAGAGAATTCTCAACCCCCGGTCGGCCTCCCGACCGGGGGTTTTGTTTTTCTGGCCTGGAACAAACAGCCCCAAACACTTTTAGCGACACCAGACAACTTGAGGATCAACGCAATGAACTACGCCACTTACTACCGTTACGACAGTTTTACCGCCTGGCGATTTACCACCCCCCGCTCGGGACAGCCTGCCGCCTCCGATCGGTCACCCACAGGTGGCAAGCACACACACGCAGCCAATCCGGCCAACTGTCGAACACCCCAGTAGGGCCGAGTGCGCGGGAACAACCCGCCATCCGCCCAGGAAGCCTGAACATGAATTCGTCCGTCTCTGCTCTGCCACTGTCCACCCTGAGTCCTGCCAATGAAGCGCTGACCCTGCGTCTGCCAAGCTCGTTGCAACTCAAACAGCAATTGCCACTCACCAACGCCTTGACCCAGCAAGTCGCAGCCCACCGCCAGGCGGTTCGGGCGATCCTCAATGGTGTAGACTCCCGTCTGCTGGTCATCGTCGGCCCCTGCTCGATCCACGATCCGAAATCCGCGCTCGAATACGCCGGCAACCTGGCTCGACTCGCCGCCCAAGTCAGCGACGAACTGCTCTTGGTGATGCGCGCCTACGTCGAAAAGCCCCGGACTACCATCGGCTGGAAAGGCCTGGCCTATGATCCGCACCTGGACGGCAGCGACGACATGGCGGGCGGCCTGACCCTGTCGCGCGAACTGATGCGTGAAATGCTCCTTCTGGGGTTACCGGTTGCCACCGAATTGCTGCAACCCATGGCTGCCGGTTACTTCGACGACCTGCTGAGTTGGGTGGCCATCGGCGCCCGCACCACCGAGTCACAGATCCATCGCGAAATGGCCAGCGGCCTTGGTATGCCGGTCGGCTTCAAGAACGGCACCGACGGCGGAGTCGGTGTCGCCAGTGACGCCATGCGCTCGGCGGCACATCCGCACCGCCATTTCGGCGTCGATAGCCAAGGGCATCCGGCGATCATCCAGACCCCGGGCAATGCGGACACTCACCTGGTGTTGCGCGGTGGTCATGGCGGGCCGAACTACGACCGGGCCAGCGTCGCCAAGGTGCACGCAGATTTGACCCGACTGAAGATCCCCGCACGGGTCATGGTCGACTGCAGTCATGCCAACAGCGCAAAGGATCCGCTGCGCCAACCGGCAGTGTTCAACGATGTACTTGAACAACGCCTGCAAGGTGATCGTTCGCTGATCGGCATGATGATCGAAAGTCATTTGTTCGAAGGCTGCCAGCCACTGAGCCCGTCGCTGAAGTACGGCGTTTCGGTCACCGACGGCTGCCTGGGCTGGAACGCGACAGAACAATTGCTGCGTCAGGCAGCAGGACGCCTGCGCGCCAAGCGCAGCACTCAAGCACTGGCATAAGGTTCGACCGCCGCTCAGGCGGTCCAGAAGGGAACTTTGAGGAGAAATAGCCCGCCGAATCCGGTAGGCTCAGCACTTTACCGAACATTGAAAGGAGTATTTTCCCATGGCCAAAGCCACTGCCCGTCATATCCTCGTTGCCAGCGAAGCCAAGTGCAACGAACTCAAGGCCCAAATCGAAGCTGGCGCAGACTTCGCCGACGTTGCCAAAGCCAACTCCACCTGCCCTTCCAGCCGCCAGGGCGGTGACCTTGGCTCGTTCGGTCCAGGCCAGATGGTCAAGGAGTTCGACACCGTGGTGTTCAGTGCACCGATCAACGTGGTGCAGGGTCCGGTCAAGACCCAATTCGGTTACCACCTGCTGGAAGTGACCAGCCGTCAGGACTGATCGATACCCGGGTTTTGCGCGCAACGGCCCGCCTTTTGGCGGGCCGTTGTGTTTCGGATGCGTAACAGGCTGGCGAGGGACGCGCCTCTAGCGTACAAATTGTCGTTAACGACCACCCGGCTCTAAGGCTGACAATGCGACTGGCTTTCCCAACTTTAATATTCACTGCCGTGGCCTTGCTGTTGGGCGCCACTGGTGTGAATGCCGCACCGCAACACGCGTTGACCGTCTATGGCGAACCGGCCAAGTACCCTGCCGGCTTCAGCCATTTTGCCTACACCAACCCGCAAGCCCCCAAGGGGGGCACCATGCGTCGTTCGGCGATCGAAATCGGGCACTTCGATCATGTATTGCCGTACATCGACAAAGGCATTGGTGTCTCGCAGGTTGACGGCCTGATTTATTCGCCACTGGCCCAGCGCTCGCTGGATGAGCCCTACACCGTGTACGGCCTGGTGGCACAACAGATGGAGCGCTCCGATGACGGTCTGTCCCTGCGTTTCTATCTGAACCCCAAGGCGCGCTTCGCCGACGGCAAGCCGATCACTGCCGAGGACGTGCGCTATACCTTCGATCTGCTGATGACCCAGGGCAGCCTGCGCTATCGCACTCAATTTGCTGACGTCAAAGGCGTCGAAGTGGAGGCGCCATTGACCATTCGCTTCGACTTCAAGAACAACGAAAACCGCACACTACCGCTGGACATCGCGACCCTGCCGGTGTTTCCCGAGCACTGGTGGAAGACCCGCGACTTCGCCGCAGGCGGCGGTTACGAGGCACCACTGGGCAGCGGGCCCTACAGCGTGAGCAAGGTCGACTCCGGGCGCAGTATCACCTTCGAACGCAACCCCGACTGGTGGGGCAAGGACCTGCCGGTCAGCCGCGGCCTCTACAATTTCGATCATTTGAGCATCGAATACTTCGGCGATACCGACGTTGCGCGCCAGGTGCTGCGCGGTGGTGCCTATGATTACAACCGCGAGTTTTCCGCCACCGGTTACTCCATCGGCTATGAAAGCCCGGCACTGAGCGACGGCCGCCTGCAAAAAGCGCATTTGGCAACCGAAGCGCCGCAACCGAGCCAGGGCTTTGTGTTCAACCTGCAAAAACCCGTGTTCCAGGATCGCCGGGTGCGCCAGGCACTGGCCATGCTCTGGGATTTCGAATGGAGCAACCGGCAGATGATGCGCAACATGTACATCCGCCAGCAGAGTTTCTTTTCCAACACCGACCTCGCTGCCCGGCAACTGCCGGATGCCGGCGAACGGGCGATTCTTGAACCACTGCGCGGGCAGATTCCCGACGAAGTATTCACCACCGTGTTCCAGGCGCCAAAGACCGATGGCAGTGGCGTAATCCGCGACAAGCAGCTGCAGGCCCTGGACCTGCTGGAACAGGCCGGCTGGAAACCGGATGGCGATCAATTGGTCAACGCCGACGGGGAGCCACTGAGCTTCACTTTCCTGGTCAGCCAGAACGGCATGGATCGTTTGCTGCTCCCCTACAAGCGCACCCTGAAACAGATCGGCATCGACATGAACATCCGCCGCATCGATTCCTCGCAGTATGTCAATCGCCTGATGAGTCGCGACTACGACATGATCGTCACCGGCTACCCGGTCACCACGTCTCCAGGCGCTGAACTGCTCAACTATTTCGGCTCGGCCGCGGCGACCGACCCTGGCTCCAACAACTACATGGTCCTGAAGAACCCGGCGGTAGACACCCTGATCAGCGGGCTGGTGCGCGCCAACACCCAGGCCGAGATGTTGCGCTACGCCCATGCCCTGGACCGGGTCTTGCAGTGGAACTACTACTGGATTCCCAACTACTACCCGCCGGGCACCTCCACCGTGTGGTGGAATCGCTTTGGCATACCCAACGTGCAAGCGAGCAATGACGAAGCCATCGAGAGCTGGTGGGAAATGAGCACCACGCCATTGACCAACCAGGAGATGACCGCCGAGCGCATCCGCCGTGGCAAACCCGGAGGGCCACACTGATGTGGGCTTACATTCTGCGGCGCCTGCTGCTGATCATCCCGACGCTGGTGATTATCCTGCTGGTCAACTTCGTGATCGTCCAGGCCGCGCCGGGCGGGCCGGTCGAACAGGCCATCGCCCACTTGCAAGGCATCGGTGGCGTCAGCGTCGGCGGTGGCGCCAGCGAAGCCGTGCGCGGCAGCTCCAGGGCCAGCCGCGGCCTCGATCCGCAACTGATCAAGGACATCGAGAAGCAATACGGTTTCGACAAGCCGGCCCATGAACGCCTGTGGCTGATGCTCACCAGTTACGCCCGCCTGGACTTCGGCAAGAGTTTCTTTCGTGGCGCCACCGTGACCGACCTGATCCTGGAAAAAATGCCGGTGACCATTTCCCTCGGGCTCTGGGCGACGCTGATCACTTACCTGGTGTCGATCCCGCTGGGTATCCGCAAGGCGGTGCACCATGGCAGCCATTTCGATATCTGGAGCAGCACCGCGATCATCATCGGCTACGCGATGCCGGCGTTCCTGTTCGCGATGTTCCTGATCGTGGTGTTCGCCGGTGGTACTTCGCTGAACTGGTTCCCGGTGCGCGGGCTGGTCTCGGACAACTTCGAGTCGCTGTCGACCCTGGGCAAGGTTGTCGACTACTTCTGGCACCTCGTGCTGCCGGTAACGGCACTGGTGATCGGTGGCTTCGCGACCCTGACGATCCTGACCAAGAACTCGTTCCTCAATGAAATCACCCGCCAGTACGTGGTTACCGCCCGTGCCAAGGGCTTGAGCGAGCGCCGCGTGCTCTACGGCCACGTGTTCCGCAATGCGATGCTGCTGGTGGTGTCGGGGATTCCCCAGGCGTTTATCAGCGTGTTTTTTGCCGGTTCGTTGCTGATCGAAGTGATTTTCTCCCTCGATGGCCTGGGCCGCATGAGTTACGAAGCAGCCGTTTCGCGGGACTACCCGGTGGTGTTTGGTTCGCTGTTTATCTTCACCTTGTTCGGCCTGCTGATAAAACTGGTGGGTGACCTGTGCTACACCCTGGTCGACCCGCGTATCGACTTCGCCGCGAGGAACGCCTGATGTTCAAGCTTTCGCCGCTGGGCCGTCGTCGCTTCGAACGCTTCAAGAAGAACCGCCGTGGCTGGTGGTCGCTGTGGCTGTTTGTCGGCCTGTTCTTGTTGACCCTGGGCGGCGAACTGATCGCCAACGACAAGCCGCTGATCGTCAGTTACCAGGGCTCGTTGTACTTCCCGGCAATCAAGCGCCACACCGAGCAGGAGTTCGGCGGGCAGCTGCCGTTCCAGGCCGACTACCGTAGCGACTACGTGCAGAACCTGATCAAGAAGGACGGAGGCTGGCTGCTGTTCCCGCCCATTGCGTTCAGTGACGACACGCCGAACTATGACCTGAACAAACCAGCCCCGAGCCCGCCCTCGAGCGTGAACTGGCTAGGCACTGACGACCAGGCGCGGGACGTGTTGGCACGGGTGATTTTCGGCGCACGGGTGTCAATACTGTTTGCCTTGATGCTGACCTTTGTCAGCGCGCTGATCGGCATCGCTGCCGGCGCCCTGCAAGGCTATTACGGCGGCTGGGTCGACCTCATCGGCCAACGGCTGCTGGAGGTCTGGTCCGGGTTGCCGGTGCTGTACCTGCTGATCATCCTGTCGGGCTTCGTCGAACCGAATTTCTGGTGGTTGCTGGGGATCATGGCGCTGTTTTCCTGGCTGGCGCTGGTAGACGTGGTGCGCGCCGAATTCCTGCGCGGGCGCAATCTGGAATACGTCAAGGCCGCGCGGGCGCTGGGCCTGACCGACCGCAAGGTGATCGTACGGCATATCTTGCCCAACGCCATGAACGCGACATTGAGTTACCTGCCGTTCATTCTGACCGGAGCCATTTCCACCCTCACGGCCCTGGACTTCCTCGGGTTCGGCATGCCCGCCGGCAGCGCCTCCCTGGGCGAACTGATCGGTCAGGGCAAGCAGAACCTGCAAGCGCCATGGCTGGGGCTGACGGCGTTTTTCACCCTGGCGTTGATACTTTCCTTACTGGTGTTCATTGGTGAAGCATTGCGCGACGCCTTTGATCCCCGGTCCTGATTCACCAGCATGACGCGGACTTGATATGACCAACCTGATCGAAATCCGTGACCTCAGCGTGGCCTTCAGCGGCCAGACCGTGGTGCGCAATCTGTGCCTGGACATCCGCCCCGGCGAATGCCTGGCGCTGGTAGGCGAGTCAGGCTCCGGCAAATCGGTGACCGCCCACTCGATCCTGCAATTGCTGCCCGAGTACGGCACCCAAAGCCATGGCAGCATCCGCTATCGAGGCCGCGAACTGCTCGGCGCCCCCTCCAGGGTATTGCGCGAGTTGCGCGGTAACCGGATCGCGATGATTTTCCAGGAGCCGATGACCTCGCTCAATCCGCTGCACAGCATCGAAAAACAGATCGGTGAAACCTTGTTGGTGCACAAGGGCCTGGCTGGCAAGGCGGCGCAAGCGCGGATTCTGGAGTTGCTGCATCTGGTCGGGATCCAGAAACCCAAGGAGCGACTCAAGGCTTATCCCCATCAACTGTCCGGCGGCCAGCGTCAACGGGTGATGATCGCCATGGCCCTGGCCTGCGAGCCGGAATTGCTGATTGCCGACGAACCCACCACGGCCCTGGATGTGACCGTGCAGCGCAAGATCCTGCTGCTACTCAAATCCCTGCAACAACGCTTGGGCATGTCATTGCTGCTGATCAGTCACGACCTCAATCTGGTGCGCAGCATCGCCCAGCGGGTGTGCGTGATGAAGGCCGGCGAAATCGTCGAGCAGGCACCCTGCGAAACGCTATTCACCGAACCCCGGCACCCCTACAGTTGCATCCTGCTCAATGCCGAGCCGGAAGGCGAAGCCCTGCCCCGGGACGAGCGCGAAAAGGTCCTGGAAGTGCAGGATCTGCGGGTGCAGTTTGCCGTCGGCGGCGGGTTGTTTCAGCGCAAGACTTACCTCAAGGCCGTGGACGGCATAAGCCTGAACATCCAGCGCGGCAAGACCCTGGGCATCGTCGGCGAATCCGGCTCCGGCAAATCCACCCTCGGCCAGGCCATCCTGCGCCTGCTCGACTCCGAGGGCAGTATTCGCTTCCAGGGCCAAGCCTTGAATGGCCTGACACAGAAACAGTTACGGCCCTGGCGCAAGAAAATGCAGGTGGTGTTCCAGGACCCCTTCGGCAGCCTCAGCCCGCGAATGTCCGTGGCCCAGATCATCAGCGAAGGCCTGGAAGTCCATAGCCAGTTGAGCACCGACGAATGCGACGCCGAAGTGATACGGGCACTGCTGGAAGTCGGCCTCGACCCGCAGAGCCGCCATCGCTATCCCCACGAGTTTTCCGGAGGCCAACGCCAACGCATTGCCATCGCCCGGGCGCTGGTGCTCAAACCGGCGTTGATCCTGCTGGACGAACCGACGTCGGCCCTTGACCGCACCGTGCAAAAGCAAGTGGTCGCCCTGCTCCGCCAGCTTCAGGAAAAACATGGCCTGACCTATCTGTTCATCAGCCATGACCTGGCAGTGGTCCGCGCCCTGGCCCACGACATGATCGTGGTCAAGGACGGCAAGGTCGTCGAAAGCGGCGCCAGCCATGACGTGTTCGAGTCGCCGCAGCATCCGTACACCAAGGAGCTGTTGGCGGCGGCGCATCCGGGGCAGGCATAATCGCGCCAGACATTTAAACCCAGGCGCGGCCATCGCGGGCAAGCCCGCTCCCACAGGATATGGC
>Ga0302169_10000569_pt1 | contig 11282 bp, 7 predicted proteins | sample I_Fen_N1_3_FD_193493 | JGI IMG/M metagenome (GOLD analysis project Ga0302169, IMG submission 193493) | Peat permafrost microbial communities from Stordalen Mire near Abisko, Sweden - I_Fen_N1_3 | ecosystem: Environmental > Terrestrial > Soil > Wetlands > Permafrost | place: Sweden: Abisko...
TCGTCGCCTTGACCACCGCCCAGGTCGCGGCGCTGACCACTGCCCAGGTGGCGGCGCTGAAGCCGACCCAGATCAGCGCCATGGAAACCGCCGACGTGGCCGCCTTGACCACGGCTCAAGTGGTCGCCCTGACCACGGCCCAGGTCGCGGCGCTCAAGCCGACCCAGATCGCAGCCCTGACCACCACGCAAGTGGCGGCCCTGGAAACCGCTGACCTGGGTGCACTGACCAATACTCAACTGGTAGCCTTGACCACCGCCCAGGTTGCCGCCCTGACCACCGCACAAGTGGTAGCGCTCAAGCCGGCCCAGATCAGCGCACTGGAAACCGCCGATGTGGCAGCGCTGACCACCGCGCAAGTGGTCGCCCTGACCACCGCTCAGGTAGCGGCATTGACCACGGCACAGGCTGCGGCATTGACCACCACCCAAGTGGCGGCCCTTGAAACCGCGGACATCGCCGCCCTGACAGTGGCCGATACTGCAAGCCTGACCACCGCGCAGACGGCTGCCCTGACCACAGCCCAGGTGGTTGCCCTGACCACCGCACAAGTGGCGGCGCTGAAGGTGCCCCAGATCGGGGCATTGACCACCACGCAAGTGGCGGCCATCGAAACGGCCGATATCGGCGCCCTGACCTCTGCCCAACTGGCAGCGTTCACCACTGCCCAGGTCGCGGCCTTGACCACGGCGCAGATCGCGGCCCTCAAGCCAACCCAGATCAGCGCCCTGGAAACCGCTGATGTAGCGGCCTTGACCACCGCCCAGATCGTGGCGATCGAAACCACGGACATGGCGGCATTGACCAAGGCTCAGGTAGCGGCCTTGACCACGGCGCAAGCTGCGGTGCTGACCACGGCGCAACTGTCGCACCTGTCGATGACCCAGGTGGATTCGTTCACCACGGCACAACTGCAAGCGATGAGCGCCACCCAGATCGACGCGCTGGCCCTGTCCACGCCGCTGGTCCTGGACCTCAACGGTGATGGCGTGCAGACCACGCACCTGAGCACTGGCGTCAAGTTCGACCTCAATGCCGATGGCCAGAAGGAAGCGACCGGCTGGGCCACTGGCGGTGACGGCCTGCTGACGCTCGACCTCAATGGCGATGGCCAGGTCAACGATGGCTCCGAGCTGTTCGGTTCCTCGTTCCGCTTGCCGGACGGTTCGCTGGCCAAAGACGGCTTCGAGGCACTCGTCAGCCTGGACAGCAACCATGACGGCGCCGTCAACGGCGCTGACCAGTTGTTCTCGTCGCTGCAAGTGTGGGTCGATGCCAACAACGATGGCGTCAGCGACAAAGGCGAGATGCACACCCTGAAGGATCTGGGCATCACCCAGTTCAACCTGGATGTGGCCAAGACCGCCGAGCTCAACCACGGTAACCTGATCGGCCTCAACGGCAGCTACGAAACCAGCGATGGCCAGAGCCATACGATCGCCGACGTCTGGTTCCGTACCGACGCCAATGGCAATCAGTCCTTCGACCTGACCAAGCTGGATTCGCAAGCAGTCGATGCCCACTCCCTGGGTGCCATCGATCTGGCGGCCGATGGCGGCAAGGCCAGCGTACTGACCGTCGATGCCGAGGCAGTCAGCAAGCTCGGCCAGGCCGGCCAGGTGGATGTGGCCAGCGGTGCCGCGGCACCGGTGCAGATGATCATCAACGGTGACCACAACGATACGGTGAACATCACTGGCGACAGTGGCGAATGGCAAGCGGCCGGTACCACCACGGTGGACGGTGCCAGCTACAACGTGTTCAACGATGGCGATGTGCAGTTGTTGGTAGCAACCGATGTGCAGACTTGGATTCACTGATCTTCAGTGGTAAACCTTGACTGATCCGATACCGGGCTCGAAAGAGCTCGGTATTTTTTTATTGGAAGAGACCTTCGCGCAAATGCTTAGAGAGAATCTTGAGAGCCCGAACCTCGATGTCGTGCTGGCTGCAGCCCTGCAGATGGCCGAAGGTATCGCGCTGGAACCGATGAAGTTGCTCGAAACCGCAGACCGGCTCAATGGCGCGCAGCGCGTCAACGATGTCGCGGCGCTCTACCAGCGCTGGCTGCAGCACTGCCACTCGTCGGTCAATTACATTATCCAGTTCAACCTGGGAGCCACCCTGACTCAACTGGGGCAGATACAGGCCGCTGAGAGTGCCTATCGCGCCGCTATTGCCCAGAACCCGGAGTTCGCCCAGGCCTGGTTCAACCTGGGGACAGTGCTGGAGCGTCAGAACAAGCCGCAAGAGGCCTTGGCCACCTGGCAGTCGATGCTCGACAAGCACCTGGTCGACGCCGCGCAAAGCCGCGAGCTGTACCTGATGACCTGTAATAACCTGGGCCGCCTGCTGGAGGAAACCCGTCAGCTGCAGCAATCGGAAGCCATCCTGCGCACCAGCCTGGAAGCCGACCCGATGCAACCCAAGGTGATCCAGCACTGGGTGCACTTGCGCCAGAAACAATGTGTCTGGCCGGTCTATGAGCCACCGGCGGGCCTGACCCGCGGCGACCTGCTCAAGGCATCCTCGCCCCTGGCACTGCTCGCCGGCAGCGATGACCCTGGCCTGCAACTGGCCGCCGCGGTGCACTTCGTCAAAGAGCGGGTCAATGTGCGGGTCCCCGCCCTGGCTTCGGCCCAAGGCTATGGCCACCAAAAACTGCGCATCGGCTTCCTGTCATCGGACTTCTGCCTGCATGCGGTGTCATTGCTGACCGTGGAGCTGTTAGAGCTGATCGATCGGGAGCGCTTCGAGGTGTATGGTTTTTGCTGGAGCCGCGAAGACGGGTCGGCCCTGCGCGAGCGGGTCAAGCAGGCCATGGATCACTTCGTGCGCATCGACGCCATGGATGACGCGAGCGCCGCACAATGCATTCGCAACCATGAGATCGACATCCTCATCGACCTTCATGGGCTGACCTCCGGGGCACGTCCGGACATTCCGGCTTATCGCCCGGCTGCAGTGCAAATGACTTACCTGGGCTTTCCCGGGTCGACCGGCCTGCCTGGCATCGACTATGTCATCGCCGACCGCTACCTGATCCCCGACAGCGAGAAGGCGTACTACAGCGAAACACCGCTGTACCTGGCGCAGATCTACCAGTGCAGTGACCGCCAGCGCCCCGTAGCGGCGTTGCCGACCCGCGCCGAGTGCGGCTTGCCGCAAGACCGCTTCGTATTCTGCTCGTTCAACAACAACTACAAGTTCAACGAAGAAGTGTTCGACTGCTGGATGCGAATCCTGCACCGCGCCCCCGACAGTGTGTTGTGGCTGCTGGCCGACAACCCCTGGGCCCAGGAAAACCTCTACGCCAGGGCCCAGGCCCACGGCGTGGACCCGGCACGCCTCCTGTTCGCCCCGCGTGTTGCACCGGCGCAATACCTGGCCCGCTACAGCGCTGCGGACCTGTTCCTCGACGCCTATCCGTTCAACGCCGGCACCACGGCCAACGACGCCTTGTGGATGGGTCTGCCGGTGCTGACCCGCTCGGGACGCACCTTTGCCTCGCGCATGGCAGGCAGCCTGCTGACGTCCCTGGACCTGCCGGAGCTGATCACCACCACCGTGGCCGACTACGAGGAGCGCGCCGTTGAACTGGCGACGCAGGCGGATCTGTTGCCCGCCTTGCGTGAGCGTCTGCAGCAGGGGCGCGAGCACTCTGTGCTGTTCGACACGCCACGCTTCGTCAGGGATTTCGAGGACGCGATAAGCAGCGTGGCGCCAGGCAGGGCTTAACCGCAACGCGGTCCCCTTGTAGGAGCGAGCCTGCTCGCGATAAACCTGAGAACGCCGCGGTGTGTCAGGTTTCCCGCGTCATCGTTAACCTCCATCGCGAGCATGCTCGCTCCTACAGGTGAGCCGTACGCATTTCACCTTGTAGGAGCCGGCTTGTTCTGGCGATAGCAACCCAATGTCCAAAGGTCAGAACAACCCCTGAACCTTCTCCAGCTCCCTACGGGTCATCTGGCCGGTGCGGGTGTGCAGGTTGACGTAGCTTTGCAGCATCGCCAGCTTGGTATCGAGCAGGTCTCGCTTGGCGGAGTACAGGCGCTGCTGGGCGTCGAGGATGTCGACCGTCGAGCGTACGCCGGCCTCATAGCCTTTTTCCGCGGATTTCAGGGCGGTCTGGCTGGAACGCACGGCGGTCACCAGGGCCTTGCTCTTCTCGAAGCCTGCCACCACGCCCAGGTAGTTGAGCTCGAGGTCTTCGTTCATTTGCTGGAGCTGGGCATCGTAGCTGGACCGGGCGCTCTCCAGGGTGGCGCGGGCTTTTTCGGATGAAGCGCTGACCCCCCCCCCCTGGTACAACGGGATATCGATCACGACGCCCACGTAATAGGTCGACTGGCGCTGGATATTATCGTTGATGTCGCTCTGACCAACCCGCGCCAGCCGGCCGCTCAGCGCCACGGTCGGGTAGTGCCCGGCCTTCTGCTGCTGGAGATTGGCTTCGGCCACCTTGATCGAAGCACGGCTGATGCCCAGTGCTGACGCGGCTTGGTCGGCCTTGATCAACCAGTAGTCCAGGTCCTGTTCGGGGGCGAGCAAGGCGGCGGCCGGGGCCTGCTCCTGCATCTGCGGGATCTCGCTGACGGGAATACCGGAGCGGCCCGCCAGCTTGCGCAGGGCCGAGCGATGCTGGGCCTGCAACTGGATTTCCAGGGCGCGGATCGAATCGAGCCGGGCTTGCGCCTCTTCAAGGTCGGTGATGGTGCCCTCACCTGCTTCGAACAGACGCTTGGATTGCTTGGCCAGGCCTTCGACCGAGGCCTTCTGCTGGGTCGTCAGCTTGAGTTCGTTTTCCACCTGGGCGAGATCGAAATAAGCTTGCACCACGCGGTCGAACAGCTCCTGGTCGGCGCCCTCGTGCTGCACTTCGCCCAGTTGCCCGCGCGCCTTGGCCTGCTCATAGGAGGCCCAGCGGCCTTTGTCGAACAACGGCTGGATAACCGTCAGGGCAAAGCTGTCGGAAGCGAATTGATCGTCCTGGCTGCTGGTCGAGGGCTGGTTTTCAAACTGGCCACCATGGCCGTAGCGAGAGTTGATGGCGACTTGCGGCAGCAAGCCGCTGCGGCCGATCGCCTCTTCCTGGCGCGAGGCTTCGTAGTCGTGAGTGGCAACCTTGTAGGTCGCATCGTTGAGTCGCGAGGCGTCGTACAGCGCCACCAGCGACAACGGCGGTTCGGCCGCCAGCAGCGGGGCCGAGCAAAAAACGGAGAGTAGCAAGGCTATGCGCATGGACACGATCATTCTTCCTTGAAAGCACCGGCCATACGCTCGGTCACCGGCTGCATCAAGTAGTTGGCGAGGGTCCGCTCGCCGGTTTTGACCAGTACCTCGGCCTGCATGCCCGGCTTGATATCCAGGCCAAGCTCGCGCAGATGGATGATGGCCTCGGGACTGACCGAGACCTCCACCGAAAAGTAAGGCGAACCGGTGTGTTCGTCGATCAACTGGTCGGCCGATACCGTAGCCACCTTGCCGACGATCACCGGGGTGTGGACCCGTTGCAGTGAACCGAAACGCAGGTCGACCGGCAGCTCCGGCTTGAGCCGGTCGGCCATCATCGGCGGGAACTGCGCCTTGACCACCCAGCTGGAGCCTTGCGGGACAATGTCCATCAGGCGCTGGCCCGCCGGTGCGATACCGCCGACGGTATGCACGGTCATGCCCATCACCTGGCCCGCGACGGGCGCAACGATGGCGGCGCTGTTGACTTCGAATTCCAGTGACTTGATCTGGTCGGTCAGGCTTGAGGTCTGCGCCACGACCTGGGTCAGCTGCGACTCGGCTTCGCTGCGAAAGATCTGCGCCTGTTGCAAGGCCTTGAGCTTGCTTTCATTGATCGCCTGGCGCGTGCGGCCAATATCGGAAATGCTCGAAGCCAACTGGGCGCCCAACTGCGCCGCACTGCTTTCCGCTTCGAACAGCCGGTTGCGTGGCAAGTAACCTTCACGGGCCAGCTCGCGCAGGCCGTTGAGCTCTTGCTGCTGGAACTGCAGCTGTGCGGCGTGGTTACGCTTGATCTCTTCGAAGCCTTTGAGCTGTTCGTTGAGCGAGGCTACTTCGTGCTGGCTGATTTGCATGCGGCTGGCCAGTTCGGCACGGCGAGTGGCGAACAGATAGCCTTGCAGCTCCATCGCCGCGACGGCGCGCGGGTCGCTGGCGCGGGCCAGCAACGCTGCGGACCACTGCACGCTGGCGCGGTCCAGGCGTTCGGCCATCAGCCGATCCTCGACGGCGCGTGCGCCGAGCCATTGGCCCAGGGCGACATCCAGTTGCGACTTGGCCTGCACGGTATTGAGCTGCACCACGACCTGACCTTGCTGCACCCGGTCGCCTTCACGCACCAGGATGTTGTCGATCATGCCGCCGGTGCGCGACTGCACAGTCTTGCGCTCGCCGGAAACCACCACGGTGCCGCTGCCGACCACTCCGCGGTCGAGCGGCGCCAGGCAGGCCCAGAGCAGAAACCCGCCCAGGCCCAGGAGCAAAAACCAGACACCGATCCGGGCAATGCCCGCGGCATCCGCATCGGGCTTGTTCTCGGGGGTCGAAATGTCGCTCGAACTGGCTTGCATTAACGCCTCAGGCTTCTTCATTGCGGGTTACGACGGCTTTTGGCGCCGCGGCTGGCAGCAGGGTCTTGAGCACCTGGTCACGTGGGCCGACCAGGGTCTGTACGCCATCTTTGAGGAACAACAATTTGTCGACTGCGCCGAGAATGCTCGGCCTGTGGGTGACCAGCACTACGGTGCAGCCTTCGGCCTTGAGCTTGCGCACGGCTTGCACCAGCGCCGCTTCACCGGCATCGTCGAGGTTGGAGTTGGGCTCGTCGAGCACCACCAGCGCCGGCTGGCCATACAACGCGCGAGCCAGGCCGATGCGCTGCTTCTGGCCGCCGGACAAGCCCAGTCCACCGGTCCCGAGCAAAGTGTCATAGCCTTTGGGGAAGTGCAGGATCATCTCGTTGATACCGGCCAACTGTGCCGCTTCGATGACCTTGCCGGAATCAACCTCACCGAAGCGCGCGATGTTTTCAGCGATGGTGCCATCGAACAACTCGATGTCCTGGGGCAGATAACCCAGGTAAGGGCCGAGGGCTTCGCGCGACCACTGGCTGACTTCGGCGCTGTCCAGGCGTACCGAGCCCTGTTTCGCGGTCCAGATGCCGACCATGGCGCGGGCCAGGGAAGACTTGCCCGAAGCGCTCGGGCCGATGATCGCCAGGACCTCACCCTTGGCCAGGCTGATGGTCACGCCGTTGATTGCGGGCTTGTGCATGCCCGGCGGGATGATCACCAGGCGGTCGATGCTCAGGGCCCCGGTCGGCGGCGGCAGAGGCATGCGCAGCGCGGCCTTGGGGAATTCGGTGAGGAGCCGGTTCAAGCGTTCGTAGCTGCTCTTGGCGTTACCCATCTGCTTCCACGAACCAATCAGCGCCTCGGCTGGCGCCATCGCGCGCCCCAGCAGGACGGACACGGCAATCATCACCCCGGCGGAAATCTGGTTCTCGATCACCAGGATGGCACCCAGGCCAAGGGCCAAAGATTGCCAGGTCATGCGGACAAAGCGTGACAGCGCGGCGATCCGCGAGCTGCGGTCACTGGCTTCGCCCTGCTCGCTGATTACCCGTTGCTGCACGTTGTGCCAGCGCCGGCGCAGGGGCGTGAGCATGCCCATCGCCTGAATCACTTCGGCGTTCTGCAAGGTGCTGTTCACGTAGCTGGAAGACGCGACGGACAACCGGTTGGCTTCGCTCATGCTTTTGCGCGTGGTCAGTTCGTTCCAGACCGCCAGCCCGGCCAGGATCAGCGAACCGATGACGGTGAACACCCCCAGCCAGGGGTGGAACAGGAACGTCGCGATGACGTAGATCGGCAGCCACGGCGCATCGAAGATGGCAATCAGTGCCGGACCGGTCACGAACTGGCGGATGCTGTTGAGGTCGCTCAGCACCTGCGCCGGGTTGGCGCTGTGCTCCTTGAGACTACGCTCGAACGCAGCATCGAATACCCGCTCGCCCAACTGGGTGTCCAGCCCGGCGCTCATCTTGATCATGACCTGGCCGCGCACCCATTCCAGCGCGCAGCCAAGCGCAAAGAACCCGAGCAGAATCAGGCTCAGCATCAACAGGGTGGTTTCATTGCGGCTGGTCAGGACGCGGTCGAAGACCTGCATCATGTAGATGGAAGGGACCAGCATCAGCAGGTTGATCACCCCGCTGAACAGTGCCAACACGCCGAAAAGCCGACGATACCGTAGCAGCGCTGCATCGATATCTCGCTGGGGATCTAGGAAAAATCGCATAAAGTCCGAAAGATGAAAAAAGTATTGGGAAAAAAACGATGATTGTGTCTATGACCGGGTGCATCGCGCGGCGGCCAATGTTAGCATTTCGCCTCTAGCTAATGAATCGCCTGAAACCAGTCAGCCCCCCTACTCCATCGGCTCGAACCAACCGTTCTTGAGCCTATTTTCAATGTGCCGACGAGCAGCAACCGAACCTGTACTAAAGTCGGAACTTCAGCGTTTTAATGAGCCATGAAATGCCAAAGGCTTGATCATGCGCATTGATTTTCCCGGCTTTCCTGCACTCGGCGTCTACCTTGCCCTGGTTTGTCTATTCGCAGGCGCATGGATCACCCACCCTGCCCCCAGGCATGCCTCCTTTGCCCTGGTAAATCCACTCATGGCGGTGGCGGATAAACAGGCCAAACCGATCTACACCAGCCGTTTCGCCTCCTCGGGGCTTGTGGACTTCGTGCATTCGGCGGCAGTCACTGCCTTGCCTGACGGTAGCCTGATGGCGGTCTGGTTTGCCGGCACTCGCGAAGGCGCAGCCGATGTGCAGGTGCGCTCCGCCCGTTTCAACCTGAGCACCGGCGAGTGGGGGGAGGAACAGGTCATGGCGACCCGTGATTCGACCCAGCAAAGCACACGAAAATACATCCGCAAACTGGGCAACCCGGTGATTGCCCTCGCGCCGGACAATCGCCTGTGGCTGTTCTACGTCTCCGTATCCATGGGCGGCTGGGGCGGTAGCGCGGTCAACGTGATGGTTTCAGACGACTTTGGCGGGTATTGGTCGGCACCGCGCCAATTGATCACTTCACCTTTCCTGAACATCAGCACCCTGGTCCGGTCGGCACCGGTGTTTCATGTCGACGGCTCCATCGGCTTGCCGGTCTATCACGAATTCCTGGGCAAGTTTGCCGAGTACCTGTACTTGAGCGCCGACGGTGATGTGATCGATAAATTCCGTATCAGCCACGGCAATAATTCATTGCAACCGGCGATCGTTCCGCTGGATGGTCAGCGCGGCATTGCCTTGTTGCGTTATGCCGGCACCACCCACCACCGGGTCCTGGCGAGCCGCACTGAAGATGCCGGGCAAAGCTGGAGCGAACCTTATCCGCTGGTGCCTTCGAACCCCAATTCCTCGTTGGCGGCCGTTGCCACGCCCAAACACGGGTTGCTGGTCGCGCTCAATGACCTGCAAGAGGGGCGCTTCAAGCTGAGCCTGTATGTCACCGATGCGAGAATCGACGATTGGCGCCTGTTGCACAACCTGGACAAATCACCGGATCCAGAGGGCGATCCTTATACACCCCTGGCCTACAAGAAAATCATCGGCAAAGAGTTCCGCGGCTCCAGTGGCAAGCTGCGCCAGGCGCTGGAAGCGCAATGCCTGGAAAACCTCGACAACCGGGTGTGTAAAGGCCTGGAGTGTGAGTTTCAGTATGAATACCCCTACTGTTGGCGCTGATTGAAAATCTATGGTCACCCCATTTTTTGCAATACTGATTAACGGATGAAGTGGTTGGCTTGCTTAAATCTATCCGGCGTCCAATTGGGGCTTGCCCCGCGCCACGATGAGAGTCGCGCCTGGCGATCCTTAAAACTGACGCGGCTTCAAAAGCCGATTTTCATGTCAGGATCTTCGCCAGGCCGGTTGGCCGTTCACGTCATCCGTTGTTCAGCTATCGCAAAACCTGAAGGGTGAATCGTGGTACAGCAACAAATGCAGGGTCATGCGCTCAAGGCGTCTGGCCCTGCTTCGTATTGGGTATGGTGCGCGGCAATCGCCCACGCTATACGGGCTAATTTGTTGGCCAGCGCACAGGCGACCACGTAGGAATGACGTCGCGTAAGCAGCGAGCGTACCCAGTCGGCCAGCGCCCCTTTTTGACGTTCAATGTGCTGCAGGTAGACCCTGGCGCATTGCACCAACAGGCGGCGCAGGTTCTTGTCGTCACGCTTGCTGATGCCCAGCAAGTTTGTCTTGCCGCCGGTGCTGTACTGTTCTGGGTACCAAGCCCAGAGAGGCAGCAAAATCTCGGCTGCAACCGTATTGCTGGCCATCGCCCATTTCTACAGCCAGCAGGCTGGCGGTGATCGGCCACACACGGCATGCTCAGCAAGCGACTGCCCAGATCATCGTCAGCCAGTTGGCCGGCCAGGTCTTTGTCCAGTTCCTTGATCTGGCCGTCCAGATAGACGAAGTGATCGTGCAGACGCTGCAGCAGCACCGTTAACCGAGCAGGCAACTCGTGCTCCACCAGAACACTGGACAAGCGCTTCATGACGGCCAGCCCCTGCGGCAGGCTGATACCGAATTCCAGCAGGAAGCCATGCATCTGATTGACCGCCTTGGTGCGGTCGCGGATGAGCGACTCGCGCAGCCGGTGCAATACTGAAAGGATTTGCTGGGCTTCGGTTTTGGGTGAAACAAAGCGCATCGTCGGACGCGAAGCTGCTTCGCAGATCGCTTGCGCATCGATGAAATCGTTTTTGTTGCCCTTGACGAAGGGCCGTACGAACTGCGGGGAAATCAGCTTGGCTTGATGCCCTATGACAGTAAGTTCGCGAGCGACAAAGTGTGCGCCGGCGCAGGCCTCCATCACCACGGTGCACGCGGGCAGATTGGCGAAGAACCGCATCATCTGCTGGCGTGAGAGCTTCTTGCGAAAAAGCTCCCGGCCGGGCTTGTCCTGGCCGTGCAGATGGAAGGTATGTTTGCCGAGGTCTATACCGACCAGTGCCAAATCGCTCATGGTGATGGTCTCCGATATAAAAACACCCTGCGAAAGCGTAGCCCTCGCAGGGTGTCGGGGTGGCCATCTCATTACTGACCAACAGCTTCATCCTCTGTCAGTCCTACAGGGCGTTCTCAATCAGGCGAGCCAAATGACAGCAGACACGAGGCTCAACATTGCCTGATAGTTCCTGGCCAGTCGCTCATATCGGGTCGCTATCCGGCGGAACCCCTTCAGCTT
>Ga0302169_10000572_pt1 | contig 11264 bp, 6 predicted proteins | sample I_Fen_N1_3_FD_193493 | JGI IMG/M metagenome (GOLD analysis project Ga0302169, IMG submission 193493) | Peat permafrost microbial communities from Stordalen Mire near Abisko, Sweden - I_Fen_N1_3 | ecosystem: Environmental > Terrestrial > Soil > Wetlands > Permafrost | place: Sweden: Abisko...
CAAAGGTGTGTCCACCACCATGAAGGCCGGCCACCAGGACGTACCAGCAGACGACGTGATCATCGAGAAAGCCGAGATCATTGAGTGATATTGCTGATTTCAGATTTACATCTGGAAGAGGAGCGCCCGGACATAACCCGGGCGTTTCTGGATTTGCTCGCCGGACGCGCCCGCTCGGCGAGTGCGTTGTACATCCTCGGCGATTTTTTCGAAGCGTGGATTGGCGACGACGCCATGACACCGTTCCAGCGTTCCATCTGCCAGGCCCTGCGCACACTAAGCGACAGCGGCACGGCCATTTTTCTGATGCACGGCAATCGTGACTTCCTGCTCGGCAAGGTGTTCTGCAAAGAAGCCGGCTGCACGCTGCTGAAGGACCCGAGTGTCGTGCCGTTTTACGGCGAGCCGGTGCTGTTGATGCACGGCGACAGCCTCTGCACCCGCGACGTCGGCTATATGAAGCTGCGCCGCTACCTGCGCAACCCCATCACCCTGTTCATCCTGCGGCACCTGCCCCTGAGCACCCGGCATAAACTGGCGCGCAAACTGCGCAGCGAGAGCCGTGCGCAGACGCGGATGAAGGCCAATGACATCGTTGATGTGACGCCGGAAGAAGTGCCGCGGATCATGCAGGCATTTGGCGTGAAAACCCTGATTCATGGGCACACCCATCGCCCGGCCATCCACAAGTTGCAGATTGGCGAACAAGCGGCCAAGCGCATTGTGCTGGGGGATTGGGATCGTCAGGGTTGGGCGTTGCAGGTGGATGAGCAAGGGTTTGCGTTGGCGCCGTTTGATTTTGTGACGCCTTGAAGAAGATCAAAAGATCGCAGCCTTCGGCAGCTCCTACGGGTGTACGCATTCCCCTGTAGGAGCTGCCGAAGGCTGCGATCTTTTAACAAACACCGCTAAATCAATGACCGGAAGCCGCTGGCCCGGCCTTCGCCGCAAACGGCGGTTTGGCCAGCCACACAATCAGCATCAACCCCATGAAACCCCAACCCAGCAGCGTGAAGTAATCCACGGTGGAGAGCATGTACGCCTGGCTGGTCAGCACATGATCCAGTTGCGCATACGCCGGGGTACTCGCCCCGCCCAGGGTGTTCAAGGCATCCCGGGTCGGTTGGTCGTAGGAGGTGATGCTTTCACTCAAGTACGCGTGATGCTGATCGGCCCGGCGAATCCAGATCCAGGTGGTCAGCGACGCCGCGAAGCTACCGCCCAACGTCCGCAGGAATGTCGCCAGGCCCGCACCGTCGGCGATCTGGCTGGGCGGCAAGTCTGACATCAGGATGCTCAAGGTCGGCATAAAGAACAGCGCCACGCCAATCCCCATGAACAGTTGCACCAGAGCGATGTGCTGGAAGTCCACCTCATTAGTGAACCCGGCGCGCATGAAGCAGCTCAAGCCAATTGCCAGGAACGCCAGACCGGCCAGCAGGCGCAAGTCGAACCTGTGCGCGTACTTGCCGACAAACGGCGACATCAGCACCGGCAGAATCCCGATCGGCGCCACCGCCAACCCTGCCCACGTCGCGGTGTAGCCCATTTGGGTTTGCAGCCATTGCGGCAGGATCAGGTTGATACCAAAGAACCCGGCGTAGCCCAACACCAACACAATGGTGCCGATGCGGAAGTTGCGGTAAGCGAACAGCCGCAGATTCACCACCGGGTGCTTGTCGGTCATTTCCCAGATGATGAACACCGCCAGGGCAATCACCGAAATCGCCGCGCCAATGATGATGAAGTTCGATTCGAACCAGTCCAGGTCATTGCCTTTGTCGAGGATCACCTGCAACGCACCGACGCCAATGATCAGCGTGATCAACCCGACGTAATCCATCGGCTGGCGACTGGTTTCCACCGGACGCGCCTTGAGCTGCGAACGCACGACCATCACCGCGAAAATCCCGATCGGCACGTTGATAAAGAAGATCCACGGCCAGCTATAGCTGTCGGTAATCCAGCCACCGAGGATGGGACCGGCAATCGGCGCCACCACCGTGACCATCGCCAGCAACGCCAGGGCCATGCCACGCCTGGCCGGGGGATAGACCGCGATCAGCAGCGTCTGGGTCATCGGGTACAACGGCCCGGCCACCAAACCTTGCAGCACCCGGAAGCCGATCAATTCCGGCATCGAGGTCGAAATGCCGCAGAGAAACGAGGCCAGCACAAACAGAATCGTGGCCCAGAGAAACAGCTTCACCTCACCGAAACGCCGACTGAGCCAACCGGTCAGCGGCAGCGCAATGGCGTTGCTCACGGCGAACGAAGTGATCACCCAAGTGCCCTGCTCCGAACTCACGCCCAGGTTGCCGGAAATCGTCGGCAACGCCACGTTGGCGATGGTGGTGTCGAGCACTTGCATGAAGGTCGCCAGCGACAGGCCGATGGTGCTGAGCAGCAGGCTGGGCGGCGTGAAAGACGCGTTATTGCTCATCGCGAATCCTTTGAAACGTGGCGTGCGCGGCGCCGTTTAACCGGCGCCGCTGAACGTATGGGAGCGAGCTTGTTCGCGATCGCGGTGAATCAATCAACAACGATGTTGAATGTTAATCCGCGATCGCGAGCAAGCTCGCTCCCACAGGGGCGGCGTGATGGCGAATCAGCGTTGCGCGGTCTTGCTGACCGCTGCGCTGTTGTCGTGGATCAACTGGGTGATCATCGCGTCGGCTTCAGCCAACTGACGGTCATACACGTTGGTGCTGAACGACGCCTTTTGTGGCGGCTGTTGCGCCAGTACCGGGCCGCTCTGGTCGTGCAGGTTCACATCGACCTGAGTCGACAGGCCGACGCGCAAGGGGTGCTTGGCCAGTTCTTCAGCATTAATGTGAATCCGCACTGGCACGCGCTGCACGATCTTGATCCAGTTACCGGTGGCGTTCTGCGCGGGCAGCAAGGCAAATGCGCTGCCGGTGCCGGCGCCGAGGCTGTCGATGGTGCCGCTGAACTTCACGTCGCTGCCGTACAGGTCGGCTTCGATGTCCACCGGTTGGCCGATGCGCATGTCACGCAGTTGGGTTTCCTTGAAGTTGGCGTCGATCCACAGTTGATCCAGTGGGATCACCGCCATCAACGCGGTGCCCGGCTGAACCCGCTGGCCCAGTTGCACCGAGCGTTTGGCCACGTAACCGGTAACCGGCGCGATCAAGGTGCTGCGGGAGTTGTTCAGGTAGGCCTGGCGCAATTGCGCGGCGGCGGACATCACGTCCGGGTGCGACGACACCACGGTGTCATCCACCAGCGCGCTAGTGGTTTTCAGTTGCTGCTGGGCATTGGCCAGGGCGTTTTGCGCCGCGGTCAGGTCGTCGCGAGCGTGGGACAGTTCTTCCTGGGAAATCGCGCCACCGGCGGCGAGGTTTTTCCGGCGATTGAAGTTGTCTTGGGCTTTTTGCACGTTAGCCTGCTGGGCGTTGACCTGGGCGCGCATGCCGTCAACGTTGCTGTACAAGCCGCGCACCTGGCGCACGGTGCGAGCCAGGTTGGCCTGGGCACTTTGCAGCCCGACTTCGGCGTCGTTCGGGTCGAAGTTGACCAGTACCTGACCCTCATGGACCAGATCGCCATCATCGGCGCCGATGCTCACCACAGTGCCGGTGACCAGCGGGGTGATTTCCACCACGTTGCCGTTCACGTAGGCGTCGTCGGTGCTTTCGTTCCAGCGACCGTAGAATTCGTGATACGCCCAGACGCCGGCACCGGCGAGGATCACCAGAATCGCCAGCACCGTGAGCATGACTTTGCGTTTGCGCGGGTTGCTGGTGTCTTGAGCGTTTTCAGGAGCTTTGGTTGTTTCGGCAGTGGCCATGACAAGTACCTTGAATTAGTTGTTCAGCTTGGCTGGAGCTGGGTTGGCTGAGGCGATGGTCTGGGCTTGAAAGCCGCCGCCGAGCGCCTGCATCAGTTGGATCGACAGGTCGATCTGCTCGGCATTCAGGTTCGCCAGTTGACGCTGGGCCTGGAGCAATTGCTGTTCGATGCTGAGCACGTCCAGGTAATTGCCGATGCCGGAACCGTAGCGCTGGACCACGGTGTTGTAAGAGTCCTGGGCAATCTCGGTGGCGTGCTGCTGGGCCCCGATTTGCCGGCCGATATCGCGCAACTGGTTGATGGTGTCGCTGACATCCCCCAGCGCCTTGACCAGGCTCTTGTTGTACTGCGCCACCGCCAGGTCATAGTCGGCGTCGCGGGCATCGAGGTTGGCGCGCAAGCGGCCACCGTCGAAAATCGGCACCGAAATGGTCGGGGCAATGTTGAAGAAGCGACTGGCGGAACCGAACATCGCGTCACCCAATAAGGATTCGGCACCGGCAGCGGCCGTGAGGTTCAAGTTGGGATAGAACTGGGTTTTACTCGCGGCGATGTTCTTGCTCGCCGCCTCGACCCGCCAGCGTGCGGCGACCAGGTCCGGGCGACGACCGAGCAACTCGGCCGGCAGCACCGACGGCAACGCCACGGCGCTGGCCTGGAGGATGTTCGGCCGGGCGATTTCATTGCCGCGATCCGGGCCTTTGCCGAGCAGCACGGCCAAGGCGATTTTGGCGCTGTTCAGGCGTTTTTCCGCGTCGATCAGGCTCGCTTCGGAGCTGGCCTCCAGACTTTCGGTTTGCTGGAACTGGTATTGACTGTCGATCCCGGAGCTCAAGCGACGCTGGCTCAGATCCAGCATTTGCTTGGTGCGCTTAAGGTCGTCATTCGCCAGGTCATACACAATGTGCGCCTGCCCCAGATCGCTGTAGGCACGGGCGACGTCGGCGGCCAAGGTCAATTGCGCGGCTTGCTGATCGACTTCGGCAGCGCGGGCCTGGCCCAACGCGGCTTCCCAGGCGTCACGCTGACCGCCCCAGAGGTCGAAGTTGTAATTGAAACTGGCACTGATATTACGCACAGTGGCGTAAGCATCGCCCTGCCCCAGCGGGTCCTGATCCTTGGCCAGGCGCGAACGGCTGATACCGGCGCTGGCATCGAGGGTCGGCATCCGCGCGGCATCGGCGGCATACGCGGCGGCGCTGGCCTGATGGGCGCGGGCTTCGGCGATTTGCATGTCAGGGCTGTCGTGCAGGGCTTCGCGGATCAAGCCGTCGAGTTGCGGGTCGCCGAGGCTTTTCCACCAGTCGCTTTGCGGCCAGGCTGCCGGCGACAAGGTCACGCCCGTGAGGGATTGCCCGGCCTTGAGGGTTTTCGCATCGAGGCTTTTGCCTTCGGTGCTCAGGCCGCTGTAGCTGGCACAACCGGCCAGGGTCATGGCCGCGAGCACCAGGCTCAGGCCGGTACGCAAGGTTTTACTGCTCATTTATCACCTACCCGCAGCAACGTGATCGAGTCACCGGCCGCCACCAAGATTTTCTTCAGGATCTGTTCCAGGGTTCTCAACTCGTCCGGCGTGATGGCGCCGGCCAGTTCATTCATCGCATCGGCGCCGATGTCCGGCAAACGGTCGGCCAGTTGCTGGCCAAGCTCAGTCAGTACCAGTTGCACCTGCCGGCGGTCGGCTTCGGAGCGTTGGCGGGCGAGGAAACCTTTCTGTTCCAGACGATCGAGCATGCGGGTCATCGAACCACTGTCGAGCGACAGGTGACGGCACAATTCGGCCGGGGTATCGACGCCGTACTGGGCCATGATGATCAGCACTTTGAACTGCGCGGCGGTAATGCCGTGGGGTTCCATGTGCGTGTCGATGATCCGGTCCTTGAGCAGCGCAGCGCGCCCGAGCAAGAGGCCGAGATGGCAATGCTTGAATTGTTCCGGGGTGAAATGCTTCATCTGACCACCAATTAGCTGCCTAGGCAGAGAATGTATGTCGAGATGTTACTGCCTAGGCAGCGAATGTCAACGTAATAGTTAGGCTGCTTTGTATTTGATTGATGAGTGGTGGGGTTAAAAGCGAAAAGATCGCAGCCTTCGGCAGCGCCTACGGGATCGCGTACACCCGATAAATACGGGCGGACACGATTCTGTAGGCGCTGCCGAACGCTGCGATCTTTTGATCTTGAGGGGTCTAGAAATCCCGCTTGTAGAAAATATCCAGCGAACTCGCCACACCACTGGCCGCTTCGAGGTAAACCTTCTTGCTCAGCTTGTACCGCAAGGCAATGGTGTTGGCCGGCTCAAACACCCCGACGCCATACCGCAAACTGAGCTTCTCGGAGATATTGCCGCTGGCCACCACGCTGGTGGTGTTGCCGCTGCCCTGTGTGTCGAGCTGGAAGTCTTGAATCCCCAAGTCCTTGGCCAAGCCGCTGGTCACCCCCGAACTGCCCATCAACCCCAACCCGAGCGCCGCTTGAGCCAGCATATTGTTGTCTTCGCCGGTGGTGCTCAGTGGACGCCCCAACACCAGATAGGACAAGGCCTGCTCCTGACTCATGGCCGGTTCGGAGAAGATTTGCGTGGTCGGCTGCTCGGCGCTGCCGCTCAGCCGAATGCCGGCGATCACGTCATCGGTCTGGCGAATGGCTTCGATGTCCAGGTAGGGCTGATCGATGGGGCCGGCGAACAACAGCCGCGCACGCCGCACCGTCAGGCGTTGGCCATAGGCGCGGTAGCGACCGTCGTTGAGCCAGAGCTCGCCCCGCGTATCCATGTTGTCGCCGATGTGCACATGGCCTTGCACATTCGCGGTCAGGCCAAACCCGGCGAAGGCGAGTTTGTCATCACCGACCACCACATCGATGTCCATTTTCATGGCGATCGGCGGTTTGCCCTCCTCGGTCTGCGCACCGACGATGATCGTGTCATCAGAGACCTTGACCGTCGACGGCGGCAATTCGCGCACGGTGATCTCACCCTTGGGCACCAGCACTTTGCCGGCGATAGACAGCTCATCGCCCTTCATCGAGATTTTCAGGTCCGGCGCCACTTCGAGCTTGGCGTAAGGCTCGACGGTAACCGGCAATTGCGTGCCTTTGAGCGCCAGATCCACCACCAGCGCCTGGCCCCAGGCGATGTTGCCGTTCAAGCTGCCCTGCCCGGTTTTGCCGCTTTTCCAGCCACCGTTCAATTGCACGGTTTCACCGGCGATCACCGCTTGCAGTTGCAAGGCCTCGATGTCCATCGGCAGTTCAGCGCCGGACACCTCGCCGTCGCTGAGTACCAGGTTGCCGTTGACCAGCGGCGCCAGCAGCCCACCGGACAAGGTGCCGCTGCCGTTCAAGCGACCGGTGAGTTTCTCGACCATCGGCACAAACGGCCGCGCCACCGACAGGTCCAGGCCATTGAGGCGGAACGAGCCGCTCAGCGGTTTGTTCTTCGCCAGCGGGTTGATCTGCGCCTGCACCATCAACTCGCCGAGTTTGCCGCCGACGAAGTTGAGGTCGGTGTCGATGCGCTTGGGCGTGAGTTTGCTGGTGAGTTTCAGGGTCTGGTAGGGGAAGTCCAGCCACTGATCTTTCTCTTTCATGCGCAACGTGCCGCCACTGGCATCAATGCTGATCTGGCCGTTCGGGCCGCTGGCCGGCTGGTCCAGTTGCAGGTCGGCGTTGAGCCTGCCCTTCCAGGCAAAATCCTTTGGCAACCATTGGGCGAGGCTGTCGATCGGGAATTGCTTGAGGTGATAACGCAGCTTCGGTTCCGGCATCAGACGCTGGTCTTCACCGCACAAACTGGCCGGACCGGACATCCAGCAGTGGGCGCCGAAGTTGATTTTGCCGTCGGCCAATCGCTCAAGCTTCGCCGGCCCTTGCAGCTTCCAGTCCTGGCCTCCGGCCTGAATGTCACCGCTGGCCAAACGTCCGCGCCAGTTACCTTTGTCCAGTGCGCCGTCGAGCCCGAGGGCGAGTTTCAGCTTCGGTCCTTGCAGGTCGAGGGCGAGTTTCTGGCTCTTGATATCGCCCTGGCCGCTGGCGGTCAGGGTGCCCAGCGAGGTGTCGCCAGCCTGGATGCCGCTGCCCTTGAGGTCGATTTTCGCCCGCTGCGCACTGTCGAGCGTCGCGTCGAGGTTGAGGCTTTGCAGGCGATTGTCTTCGAAAGCCAGTTGCGAACCTTGCAGCCCGAGTTTGCCTTGGGGCGCCTTGAGCGTGCCGGCGACGTCGATGCGGCCATTGAGCTGGCCGCGCAGTTGTGGCCAGAGTTGGGCCAGGCGCGGCATTTTAATGTCGATCTGCCCGGCGAGCTTCTGTTGCAGGCTGCCCTGGCCGCTGATGCTGTTGTCACCGAGGCGAATCTGCAAGGCATTGAGGTTCCATTGCTCGCCCCCGCCATCGGCCTTGGCCTGGATCACCGCCGGCTGGCCGCGCAGTTTGCCTTTCAAATCGAGGTCGGCGGTCAGGCTGAGTTTTTCGTTCTTCATCTCGCCTTTGCTGCGCAACGGCCCGGCCAGGGCGCCAGGCAATTCCGCCATCCAGTACGCCGGGTTGATCGCCGACAGGTCGAGGGCGGTGTCCCAGGCGATGCCATCGGCGAATTGCAAGTTCAGGTGACCTTCGGCCTTGCCCTGCCCGGCTTCGAGGGCGAATTGTTGCAGGTAGATTTTTGTCAGGTCGCCGCTGAACGGGCTGCTCAGGCTGAACGCCCCGGCCGGGCCATCCAGCGCGGCTTTGAAATTGCCGAGGTATTTGCCGTCGGTGTAGGACACGTCGCCGTTGAAACTGCGCAACGTCACTTGCGGCTCGTCGATCAGGGGATAGAGCCGATGCCACGGAAAGTCCAGCCAGTCGATGTGCGCCTGGGCGCTGAAACCTTTGCTCCAGTCGAGGTTGCCGGTGAGTTTCAGGCTTTGCTTGTCATTGGCGCTCAGGTCGAGGCCGGCGATCTGCGCGCCCTTGGCGTCAACCTTGCCTTGCAGCAACAGCGCGACAGGGCCTTTTTCGGCGGGCAACGTGGCAGCGCCGCGCAATTGGTAACCGTTTTTCAGGTCGCCTTCGCCGGTGAGTTCCAGTTGATTGAGTTGCAGGGTGTCCGGCAGATCGGCGGCGGGTTTGAAGCCGTCGGCGGTGATCCGTACCTTGGCCGGCAAATTGTCCGCCAGCGGTTGCAGTTCGCCGGTCAGTTGCCCGTTCAGGTAACCGCTGCTGTCGGCTTTCAGGTTCAGGGTTTTCAGCAGGTCGCCGTCAACGTTCAAGGCCAGCGTCCAAGGCGCGGGCGTCGCCAGGGTCAGCGTGCCTTCGGCGTTCAACGGCCAGTTGCCGCCGGGTTGCAGCAGGCCGGAGAGGTTCAGGCTCAGATCGTCACGCTGCAATTGCACCGAGTGGATCTGCATGCCCTTGTCGGTCCAGTGCGCCGCCAGTTGCAGGCCCTTGAGCTCTTCGCTGCCGTTGAACAACAGGCTGCCGACTTTGACGTCGCCCAACTCAATCGCCAGCGGCAGTTTTAGATCCGGAAGTTTGATCGGACCGCTGCTTGCCTCTTCCGCACCCGGAGGAAATTGCAGGCTGACCTGATCGGCCTGCAACTGCTCGATGCACAGGGTCATGCGGGTCAGGCACAGCGGCGACCAGGCGAAAATCACCTTATTCAGTTCAACCCGGCTGCTGTCTTGCTGCCACAGCAGATGATCGGCGCTCCACTGTCCGCCCAAACGGCCCTGGAAATTGTCGACGCTCAAACCCGGCACAAAACCGAGGGCCCAACGACTGCCCGTCGCCGTGCCCAGCACCGTGGCCACGGCCAGGACGATCAGCATCAGCAGCGCCAGGATCGCCAGCAGCGTTATTTTCAAACCACGATTCACAGCTCAGGCCCCATGGAAAAGTGCAGTCGAATGCCGCCGTCATCGTCCAGCGCATGGGCCAGGTCGAGGCGCAAAGGCCCGACCGGCGAGACCCAGCGGATGCCGATACCGACCCCGGTCTTGAGGTTGGGCAGTTCGAGGGTGTTGAAGGAGTTGCCCTGGTCGACGAAGGTCGCGATCCGCCATTTCTCGGCAATGGAGTATTGGTACTCGACGCTGCCCGCGACCATGTAGCGGCCACCGATGCGGTCGCCCTCGGAGTTTTCCGGGGACAGGCTCTGATAGTCGTAACCGCGCACGCTCTGATCGCCACCGGCGAAGAAACGCAGGGACGGCGGCACGGATTTGTAGCCGTTGGTGGCGCTGCCGCCGACCTGTACCCGGGCGAGGAAACGGTGGTTATCGAAGACCGTGGTCAGGCCTTTGATCAGCGCCGTGCCGTAAACCAGGTTGGTATCCGAACCGAGTCCTTCCTTGGCCACTTTGGTTTCGAAGGTCAGGCGATAGCCGTTGTGCGGGTCGATGCGGTTGTCGCTTTTGAGATACGAATAGCTCACACCCGGCATCAGCAAAGTGCTCAGGCCCGAGTCATCGCCAAGGGTGTATTCCTCGCGTTGCCATTTGAGCGACACCACCCGTTGCCAGCCGCTCGGCAACTTGCTGTGCCATTCAGGACCGAGAGTCAGCAGCTTGCTTTGGGTGTCGGAGCCATCAATGTCTTCATATTGGTAACCGGCGGCCCAGCGCAGTTTGTCGGTCAGCGGCGGGTCCAGCGGAATGTCGTAGAACACCCCGACGTTCTGCCGTGGCGCCGACAGTTCGGCTTCCCAGCCATAGCTGTCGCCCTGGGGGTTGACCCAGTGCCGGGTCCAGTTGGCCTTGATTCGCGGGCCAACGTCCGTGGAGTAGCCCAAACCGAGGCCCATGGTCCGTGGTTTGCGGGTGTCGAGTTTGACCGCCACCGGGATCACATCGTCCTTGGACGCGGTTGGCGCGGCATCCACCCGCACGCCTTCAAAGTAACCGCTCGATTGCAGGGCCTGATTGAGTTCGGCGATCAGTTCGGAGTCGTAAGGCGCGCCGGCCTTGAACGGCACCATGCGTTGCAGCAGGTCTTCGTCGAACGGCGTGTCGCCCTCAAACGTGACCTTGCCCAGGGCGTAGCGCGGGCCGCTGTCGTAGATCAGTTCGACGTCGGCCACCCCGGCGCGGGGATCGACCAGCAATTTTTGGCTAGTGAAATGGCCGCTGAAAAAGCCGAAGCGCGAGGCCTGGTTCTGGATCAGGCGCTTGGCGTCTTCGTAATGCCCATGGTTAAGCACCGCGCCGGGCTTGAGCAGCTCCGGCGGCGGTTTGCGAAAGGATTTGAGTGAGGCGGCAGGCCCGTCGATGCGCACGGTGACGTTGCGCAAATGGATCGGTTCACCGGGGTCGATCTTCAGCGTCAGGCGCGGTTTCTCGCCGCCCTTCACTTCGCTGTCGATCTGCGGCTGGTAATACCCCAAGGCCTGGGCGGCCTTGCGTGCCTGTTCCTCGGCGCCACGACTGAAGCGCAGCAAGGCTTCTTCGTCACGATCGCCGAGGCTGCCGATAT
>Ga0302169_10000574_pt1 | contig 11255 bp, 8 predicted proteins | sample I_Fen_N1_3_FD_193493 | JGI IMG/M metagenome (GOLD analysis project Ga0302169, IMG submission 193493) | Peat permafrost microbial communities from Stordalen Mire near Abisko, Sweden - I_Fen_N1_3 | ecosystem: Environmental > Terrestrial > Soil > Wetlands > Permafrost | place: Sweden: Abisko...
ACCACCCAGAAGTCGTGCGTTACCTGCTGGTGTCGAGCCACTACCGCAGCGCGATCAACTACTCGGAAGACAACCTCAAGGACGCCAAGGGCGCCCTCGAGCGTTTCTACCACGCGTTGAAAGGCCTGCCGAGCGTGGCTCCGGCTGGCGGCGAAGCGTTCGTCGAGCGCTTCACCACGGTGATGAACGACGACTTCGGCACGCCTGAAGCCTGTGCGGTGTTGTTCGAGATGGTGCGCGAGATCAATCGCCTGCGCGAGACCGATCTCGATGCGGCGGCCGGTCTGGCGGCGCGCCTGAAAGAACTGGCCAGCGTGCTGGGAGTGTTGCAGCTTGAGGCCGACGACTTCCTGCAGGCCGGTGCCGAAGGGCGTGTGGATGCCGCTGAAGTGGAGGCGCTGATTGCTGCGCGTCTGGCGGCACGTGCCGGGAAAGACTGGGCCGAATCCGACCGCATCCGCGACCAGCTCACCGCCATGGGCGTGGTGCTGGAAGACGGCAAGGGTGGGACGACCTGGCGTCTGGCTGACTGATTGCTTGATCCGTAAAAAACAAAACCCGCCTTGTGCGGGTTTTGTTTTTTTGTGGCGGGCGTTAGCTCAGGAGTCCGGTGCTGACCGCGACAATCAGGAAGATCCCGAGCACCGCGCGGTAGATGACAAACGGCCAGGTGGAGAACTTCTCCAGAAAGCGCATCAGGCCCCAGATGGCGAAAAACGCCGAGATGCTGGCGATCACCAGGCCAAAAAACAGGTGCGCCCAGGCTTGCGCGGGAAGATCAGCATGGAACAACACCCACAGCTCCTTCAAGCCGGCCAGGGCGATCGCGGGTAGCCCCAGCAGGAAGGAGAACCGCGCTGCCTCTTCACGTTTGAAATTGAGGAACAGCGCCGCCGTCAGCGTTGACCCCGAGCGCGACACGCCGGGAATCAGCGCGCCGATCTGGGCAATGCCAACGATCAGTGCATCACGCAGGCGCATTTCGCCAACGGTGCGGCGATGCCGGCAACTGAGTTCGGCGGCCGCGAGCAAAACCGCCATGACCACGCAGGAAATCCCGATCACCATCAGCCCCCGCAACGGCGAGTTGCAGGCATTGAGCGTCGAGGACAAGGCCACGCCGGCAATACCGATGGGAATGGTCGCCAGCACGATGGCCACCGCGAGGATGAACCACTGGTTGTTGTAATCGCGTTGGCGTACCGCGCCGACACTGCCGCTGACAACTTGTCTGACGTCACGCCAGAAATAACTGACCACCGCCGCCAGTGCGGCCAACTGCATGGCCGCGGAAAACGCTGAGCCGGGATCGGGCCAGCCGAGCAGGGCGGGCACGATGCGCATGTGCGCGGTGGAGGACACGGGCAACAATTCGGTGATGCCCTGAACGATGCCCAAGAAGCCGATTTGCAGGTAATCCAGCGAGGCAAAGCCGATATCAAGGCCGGTAGAACAGATGTTGGTCAAAGCGCTTATCCTGTGAGGATCAGGAGGAGGAGGGTCTGGATAAAAAGGAGTCAGGCGAAAAGCTGAAACATTTCGTCACAATCTGGTCGCTGCGGTCAATGGGGGGAGTGAGTGGTTTTTTGCGGTGACTGGGCTGGCGCCTTCGCGAGCAGGCTCGCTCCCACATTGGATTTTCGTCAGGTCTGATTTTTGTGTACGACACACATCCCCTGTGGGAGCGAGCCTGCTCGCGATTGACTGCGCAGCAGTCAGCTTTCCAGGTGGCGCAAGCGCTTATAGAGCGTATTGCGACTAACCCCCAACCGTCGCGCCAGATGCGAAATATTCCCTCCGGCAGCCTTCAGTTCCCGGTTCAACGCCTGGGCGTCATTCAGATCAACCCCCAACGGCTCCGGCGCCTCCACCGGCTCCATCTCCAGGTCGACGAAGAAATCATCCGGCAAATGCTCCGGCCGCACCGGTTGTTCCTCGGCCATGGCCAGCGCCACCTGCATCACGCTGCTGACCTGGCGCAGGTTGCCGGGCCACGGATGACGGCTAAACAGCTCCAGAACTTCGTCGCTAAGTCCCGCCCATTGGGTGGGCTCCCGATGCTGCTCCCACAATCGCTTGAACAGTGCCTGCTTGTCGCTGCGCTCGCGCAGCGGCGGCAACTCCAGGGTCAGGCCGCCGATGCGGTAGTACAAATCTTCGCGGAAACGCCCCAATTGCACCTGCTCGCGCAAGGAGCGGTTGGTCGCGGAGATGATGCGGATGTCCACCGCAAACAACTCACTGCTGCCCACCGGTTGCACGCAGCGCTCCTGCAACACCCGTAGCAAGCGTGCCTGGGTCGGCAGCGGCATATCGCCGATTTCGTCGAGGAACAACGTGCCTTTGTCGGCCTTGCGGATCAGGCCGATGCTGCCTTTCTGGTTCGCTCCGGTGAACGCGCCTTTCTCGTAACCAAACAGCTCGGACTCCACCAGTTCGGCAGGGATCGCTGCACAGTTGACGGCAATGAACGCTTGTTTATGGCGGGAGCTGGCTTGATGCAGGGCCTTGACGAAGACTTCCTTGCCGACCCCGGTTTCACCGTGAATCAACAGCGGAATGTCTTTCTCCAGCAAGCGCTCGGCCTGGCGCACGGCCTTTTCCACGCGACTGTCGCCAAAGTGCAGGGTCTTCAGGCTGATGGTGGCGGGTTTAGCGTCCGCCACGGCGCTTTTGGGGTCAGCACTTTTGCTTTCAGAAAACAGCCGCGGCTGAATCGGTGCCTGCTTCGGCCGTTTCAACAGGCACTGGAAGCGGTTGCGTCCGCGAGTCTGCAGGGCGAAGGGCAGGCCTTCTGGCTGATTCAGCAGTTCCAGCAGCGAGACGTTGAACAGGCTCTCCACACTGACTCGCGACAGGCGGATGCCCAGCAGGTTGTCAGCGCGGCGGTTGGCGGACAGCACCTGGCCACTTTCATCGAAAATCAGCAACCCGGCCCACTGGCTGTCGAGGTTGTTCAGGCCCGTGTTGAAGGTCAACTGGAAATGCTGGCCGTGAAACAGGTTGAGGATCAGCCGGTTTTCCACGGTCTGGCTCATCATCTTGACCATGCCCAGGGTGTGGGACGGCGGCAGGTAGCTGTCGCTGGAGACATCCAGCACGGCAATCACTTTGCGCTCGGCATCGAAAATCGGCGCGGCGGAACCGGTCATGAAGCGGTTGGCCTTGAGAAAGTGTTCATCGTGTTCGATGTGCACCGCTTGTTCGCAGGCCAAAGCGGTGCCGATGGCGTTGGTCCCGCTGCAGTGCTCCAGCCAACTGGCGCCGGCACTGAAACCGCGGGTCAGGCTCGGCTCGATGAAGCGCTGGGTGCCCCATGACGTCAGCACCTGGCCTTGATTGTCGGCGAGCATGATCAGGCAATTGGAGTTGCTGAGGATGTTCTCGTAATACGGCAGGACTTCCTGGTGGGTGGTCTGCACCAGCGAGTGCTGGCTCTCGAGCAACTGCGCGATGCCTTCGGCGGGCAACTGATCGAACGCCGGAGCGCTTTGATGATTGAGACCGAACGCGCGGCAGCGGGACCAGGAGTCCTGGATGATGGCGTCGTGGGACAGCGGCAGGGCAGGTAGGGCCATTACAGGTCAGCCTCTGATTTACGCTTTTATTGTTGTTATAGGTTTTCCTTGTGGGAGCGAGCCTGCTCGCGAAAAGGGCTTATCAGGCGACGTGAATGTTGCCTGATCCAACGCCATCGCGAGCAGGCTCGCTCCCACAGGTTTTGCGTCTGTTTCATGTCCCGGGAAAGGCAAAAAGCACCCATAGAGTGTTGTTCACTAATGTTCATTGTCAATCGGTGAACTGTTCAATTGTTCACTTTCGATTGTTCATTTGTGTTCAGCAACGAACGTGACTCGGCAGTCACATTCAAGGATTTCAAGCCAAATCAACGGCTTGTGATTTTTGGCACAAATGTCGCTATGTAGCTCCGGTCGCTTGACTCCAAAAATAAAAAAGGCCGAGCCATGTCATTAACCCTGGAGCATGTCAGCCGTACCGTCGAGGGCCAGACCTGGATCGACGATGCGTGCCTGAGTTTCGAACCCGGTTCCTTCAACGTTTTGCTGGGTCGCACGCTGTCCGGCAAAACCAGTCTCATGCGCTTGATGGCCGGGCTGGACAAGCCTGACACCGGGCGCATCCTGATGAATGGCGTGGATGTCACCCAACGCCCGGTGCGCCTGCGCAATGTGTCGATGGTGTATCAGCAGTTCATCAACTACCCGACCATGACGGTGTTCGAGAACATCGCTTCGCCGTTGCGTCAGGCCCGCGTGTCCAATGAGCAGATCCAGAGCAAGGTGCTGGAAACCGCCAGGATGCTGCGCATCGAGAAGTTTCTGCAGCGTTATCCGCTGGAGCTCTCCGGGGGCCAGCAACAGCGGACGGCCATGGCCCGGGCGCTGGTCAAGGACGCCGAACTGATTCTGTTCGATGAGCCGCTGGTCAACCTCGACTACAAACTGCGCGAGGAACTGCGCCAGGAAATGCGCGAGCTGTTCAAGGCCCGCCACACCATCGCGATCTACGCCACCACCGAACCCAACGAAGCGCTGGCCCTCGGCGGCACCACGACCATTCTTCATGAGGGTCGGGTGATCCAGAGCGGCAAATCTTCCGCGGTCTATCACCAGCCGCAGACCGTGCTGGCGGCCGAGCTGTTTTCCGAACCGCCGATCAACCTGATGCCGGGGCGCATCGCCGGTAATGAAGTGAGTTTCGCCAATTTCGTGCATTTCCCGCTGAACGTCGATTTGCGGCCGGTGGGCGAGGGCGAGTTTCGCTTCGGCGTGCGGCCCAGCCATATCTCGCTGGTGCCGAGCAACGACGACGACCTGGAATTGGCAGTGACCGTCGAAGTCGCGGAAATCAGCGGCTCGGAAACCTTCCTGCACGTGCGCAACGAGCATTTCCTGCTGGTGCTGCACTTGCCCGGTGTCCACGAATACGACGTCGATGCGCCGATCCGCATCTACATCCCGACCCATAAACTGTTTGTGTTCGATACGCAGGGGCGGCTGGTCCAGGCGCCGGGCCGGCGTGTCGCGAGGGTTGCCTGATGGCCGAAATCCGTTTGCAGAACCTCGCCCACAGCTACACCAAAACCCCGGGCGGACCCGAGGATTACGCGATCCGCGAGATGGACCACATCTGGGAGCAGGGCGGTGCCTATGCCTTGCTCGGCCCGTCGGGGTGCGGCAAGTCGACCTTGCTCAACATCATTTCCGGGTTGCTCAGCCCGTCCCAGGGCCATGTGTTGTTCGATGGCAAAGCGGTCAATGACCTGACCCCGGAGAAGCGCAACATCGCTCAGGTTTTCCAGTTTCCGGTGGTCTACGACACCATGACGGTGTTCGACAACCTGGCTTTCCCGCTGCGCAATCAGGGCATGGCCGAGGCGAAGATTCACACCAAAGTGCAGGAAATCGCTGAAGTCCTCGACCTGCAGAACCTGCTGAGCAAAAAAGCACGCAACCTCACCGCCGACGAAAAGCAGAAAGTCTCCATGGGCCGTGGGCTGGTGCGTGATGACGTGTCGGCGATTCTCTTCGATGAACCGCTGACCGTGATCGACCCGCACCTGAAGTGGAAGCTGCGGCGCAAGCTCAAGCAGATCCACGAGCAGTTCAACATCACCATGGTCTATGTCACCCACGATCAACTGGAAGCCTCGACCTTTGCCGACAAGATCGCGGTGATGTACGGCGGGCAGATCGTGCAGTTCGGCACGCCACGGGAATTGTTCGAGCGGCCGAGCCACACCTTTGTCGGTTACTTCATCGGCAGCCCGGGGATGAACCTGATCGAGGTGCAGCCGCAACCGGGCGGCGTCGGTTTCGCTTCGACCCATTTGCCCTTGTCCGCCGCCATGCAGCGACGCATCGCCGAGACCGAATGGAAAACCCTGAAAGTCGGAATCCGACCCGAGTTCGTCCATGTGTGGGACGAGCCATTCGATGACGCGATGCGGGCTCACGTCGTACACGTCGAAGACCTCGGCACCTACAAGATCATGACCCTGAACCTCGATGGCGCGCCGCTGAAAGTACGCCTGGCCGAAGACAAACCGGTGCCTGAAGGCACGGCGTACATCAGTTTTCCGGGCCAGTGGCTGATGGTCTACGCCGACGAATTCCTGCTGGAGCCCCATGCCGTCAACGAAGCAATGGCCAACGAAGAGGCGCAGCCATGAACAAGGTGCAGAACAACAAGGCCTGGTGGCTGGTGCTCCCGGTGTTCCTGCTGGTGGCGTTCAGTGCGGTGATCCCGATGATGACCGTGGTCAACTACTCGGTGCAGGACATATTCGACCAGTCCAGCCGCTACTTCGTCGGTGCCGACTGGTACAGGCAAGTGCTGCTCGATCCGCGCCTGCATGACTCGCTGCTGCGCCAGTTCATCTACTCGGCCTGTGTGTTGCTGATTGAAATTCCCCTGGGCATTGCCATCGCCCTGACCATGCCGACCAAGGGGCGCTGGTCGTCGCTGGTGCTGATTATTCTGGCGATCCCGTTGCTGATTCCGTGGAACGTGGTGGGCACCATCTGGCAGATCTTCGGCCGCGCGGACATCGGTCTGCTGGGTTCGAGCCTTAATGCCATGGGCATCAGCTACAACTATGCGGCGAACACCATGGACGCCTGGGTCACCGTGTTGGTGATGGACGTCTGGCACTGGACGTCGCTGGTGGCGCTGTTGTGTTTCTCCGGTCTGCGGGCGATTCCGGACGTGTATTACCAGGCGGCGCGGATCGATCGGGCTTCGGCCTGGGCGGTGTTCCGGCACATTCAGTTGCCCAAGCTCAAGAGCGTGCTGCTGATCGCGGTGATGCTGCGTTTCATGGACAGTTTCATGATCTACACCGAACCGTTCGTGCTCACGGGCGGCGGGCCGGGTAATGCCACGACCTTCCTCAGTCAGACATTGACCCAGATGGCCGTAGGGCAATTCGACCTGGGCCCTGCCGCGGCGTTTTCGCTGGTGTATTTCCTGATCATCCTGTTGGTGTCGTGGCTGTTTTATACCGCCATGACTCACTCTGACGCCAACCGCTGAGGCCGCCATGAGCAAGAGAAAGCTGATTCCGTTGCTGCTCTACATCCTGTTCCTGCTGGTGCCGATCTACTGGTTGCTGAACATGTCCTTCAAGAGCAACACCGAAATCCTCGGCGGCCTGACGCTGTTTCCCGCGGATTTCACCCTGCATAACTACAAAGTGATCTTCACCGACCCGAGCTGGTACACCGGTTACCTCAACTCGCTGTACTACGTGAGCCTGAACACGGTGATCTCCCTGAGCGTGGCGCTGCCGGCGGCCTATGCGTTCTCGCGTTACCGTTTCCTCGGTGACAAGCACCTGTTCTTCTGGCTGCTGACCAACCGCATGGCACCACCGGCGGTGTTCCTGTTGCCGTTCTTCCAGCTGTATTCGTCGATCGGGCTGTTCGACACCCACATCGCCGTGGCCCTGGCGCACTGCCTGTTCAACGTACCGCTGGCGGTGTGGATTCTCGAGGGGTTCATGTCTGGCGTGCCCAAGGAAATCGACGAAACCGCCTACATCGATGGCTACAGTTTTCCCAAGTTCTTCGTGAAGATTTTCATCCCGCTGATCGGCTCCGGCATCGGTGTCACGGCGTTTTTCTGCTTCATGTTTTCCTGGGTCGAACTGCTGCTGGCGCGCACCCTGACGTCGGTGAACGCCAAACCGATCGCGGCGGTGATGACCCGCACGGTCTCGGCGTCAGGCATCGACTGGGGCGTGCTGGCGGCGGCGGGGGTGTTGACCATTTTGCCGGGCATGCTGGTGATCTGGTTTGTTCGCAACCACGTGGCCAAGGGCTTTGCCCTGGGCCGGGTATGAGGAACTGATGATGGAATGGATGAGTTGGACGATTCCCACCGCAGCGTTCTTCGTCGTCATTGGCCTGATTCTGGTGGGCATGACGACCTGGGAATTGCGTTCGCCGAGCATTCTTCGGCGTGGTTTCCTGCCGATTGCCACCACCCGTGGCGACCGGCTGTTTATCGGTCTTCTCGGTAGCGCCTACCTGCATCTGCTGGTCATCGGCGTAACCGACTGGAGCATCTGGGTCGCCTTCGCGTCGTCCCTGGTGTGGCTGTTGGCTGTGATGCGGTGGGGCTAGTCGAATCGCTCGGCAATGTTGCTCCGAAACTTAAACAGGAGGTCTCTATGTTCGACAAAAACAATAAGCTGCGACATAGCATTTCATTGGCAGCCATGCTGGCACTCAGCGGTTTGAGCGCCGCGGCCTGGGCCGATGCCTATGAAGACGCTGCGAAGAAATGGATTGGCAGCGAGTTCAAACCGTCCACCCTGACGGCTGATCAGCAGCTCGAGGAATTGAAGTGGTTTATCAAGGCCGCCGAGCCGTTTCGCGGGATGGACATCAAGGTCGTCTCCGAAACCCTGACCACCCACGAATATGAATCCAAGGTGCTGGCCAAGGCCTTCACCGAGATCACCGGGATCAAGGTGACCCACGACCTGCTGCAAGAAGGCGATGTGGTGGAAAAACTGCAGACCGTGATGCAGTCGGACAAAAGCATTTATGACGGCTGGGTGAACGACTCGGACCTGATCGGTACGCACTTCCGTTACGGCAAGACTGAAGCCATCACCGACCTGATGGCCAATGAAGGCAAGAACTTCACTTCGCCGACTCTGGACCTCAAGGACTTCATTGGTACTTCTTTCACAACGGCTCCGGACGGCAAGCTCTATCAACTGCCCGATCAGCAGTTTGCCAACCTGTACTGGTTCCGCGCCGACTGGTTCGAGCGCCCGGACCTCAAGGCCAAGTTCAAGGAGAAATACGGCTACGAGCTGGGCGTACCGGTGAACTGGTCGGCCTATGAAGACATCGCCAAGTTCTTCAGCGAAGACGTCAAGGAGATCGACGGCAAGCGTGTCTACGGGCACATGGACTACGGTAAGAAAGACCCGTCCCTGGGCTGGCGTTTCACCGATGCCTGGTTCTCCATGGCCGGTGGCGGCGACAAGGGCTTGCCCAACGGTTTGCCGGTGGACGAGTGGGGCATTCGCGTCGAGGATTGCCATCCGGTGGGCTCCAGCGTGACCCGCGGTGGCGACACCAACGGCCCGGCGGCGGTCTTCGCCACCCAGAAGTACGTCGACTGGATGAAGGCCTACGCTCCACCGGAAGCGGCGGGCATGACCTTCTCCGAATCCGGCCCCGTGCCTTCCCAGGGCAACATCGCCCAGCAGATCTTCTGGTACACCGCGTTCACGGCCGACATGACCAAGCCGGGTCTGCCGGTGGTGAATGCCGACGGCACGCCGAAATGGCGCATGGCACCGTCGCCGCGCGGCCCGTACTGGGAGGAGGGCATGAAGCTGGGGTATCAGGACGTGGGTTCCTGGACGTTCATGAAGTCCACGCCGGAGAAGCAAAAACTCGCCGCCTGGCTCTATGCGCAGTTCGTGACGTCGAAAACCGTGTCACTGAAGAAAACCATCGTCGGCCTGACGCCAATCCGCGAGTCGGACATCAACTCGCAAGCCATGACCGACCTGGCGCCGAAGCTCGGTGGCCTGGTCGAGTTCTACCGCAGCCCGGCCCGCGTGCAATGGACGCCGACCGGGACCAACGTGCCTGATTATCCTCGCCTCGCGCAGTTGTGGTGGAGCCACATCGCCGAAGCGGCCAGCGGCGAGAAAACTCCGCAGCAGGCACTGGACGGTCTGGCCAAGGATCAGGACGCGATCATGTCCCGCCTGGAACGTTCGAAAGCGCAAACCACCTGCGCGCCGAAGATGAACCCGGAACGCGACGCGCAATACTGGTTCGACCAACCGGGCGCACCGAAACCGAAACTGGCCAACGAGAAGCCTAAAGGGGAGACCGTGAGCTATAACGAACTGCTGAAATCGTGGGCGGATGCGCGTAAATAAAAGCTGAACTGCGAAAGGCGAACGGCACCGGAAGGTGCCGTTTTTGTTTGTGCCTGTGCCACCGCTTTCGTCGGCATGCCGGCTCCTGCAGATGCAGCGTCGGACGCAGTCCCGGCATTGACTCACGATCACTTACAGGCGCTGGCTTGCCAGCGATGGCGTCGTGTCGGTCAGCACGGAATGGTGAGGACAGCGCTGCCGGTCCAGCAACGGCCAGAATGCAAAAACGGCACCCTTAGGTGCCGTTTCTGTTTGCTACCGATAACGCTTAAGCGATCAACCCGCCAGGCCCGATTGCTGAACCAGGCTCAGCAGCGGTTGTGGGTACAGGCCGAGGAAGAATGCCAGTACCGCGATGGCCAGCAGCATCACGCCGCCTGCTTTCTGTTCCCAGTGCAGTTGCGCATCGTGGCGACGCAGGTTCGGTTCGATCAGGTACAGGGTGACCATCACACGCAGGTAGTAGAACACGCCGATGGCGCTGCCCAGTACCAGCGAGCCGACCAGCCACCACTGATGGGATTCGACACCGGTGGCGATGATGTAGAACTTGCCGATGAAGCCCGCGGTCAGCGGGATACCAGCCAGGGACAACATCATCACGGTCAGTACGGCAGTCAGGTACGGACGGCGCCAGAACAGGCCGCGGTATTCGTACAGGGCGTCCGCGTCACGGCCTTTGTACGGCGAGGACATCAGGGTGATCACGCCGAAGGCGCCGAGGCTGGTGATCACGTAGGTGACCAGGTACACGCCGATAGCTTCCACGGCCATGCCTTTGCTCGCCACCAGGGCGATCAGCAGGTAACCGAAGTGGGCGATGGACGAGTAACCCAGCAGACGCTTGAGGTTGCTCTGGGTCAGGGCCAGCAGGTTACCGAACAGGATCGACGCGATGGCGATGATGGTCAGTACGTTGCTCAGCACACCGCTGCTTGCCGCTGGCGAGATCTGGAACAGACGCACCATCACGGCGAACACGGCGACCTTGGAAGCGGTTGCCAGGAACGCTGCGACCGGCGCTGGAGCACCTTCGTAAACGTCCGGGGTCCACAGGTGGAACGGTACCAGCGACAGCTTGAACGCCAGGCCGATCAGCATCATGCCCAGGCCCAGTTGCGCCAGCGAACTTGGCAGACCGGTAGCCGCCAGCGCCTGACCGATACCGACGAAGCTCAGGGAGCCGGAGTCAGCGTAGAGCAGGGCCATACCGAACAACAGGAACGCGGAACCGGCTGCCGACAGCACCATGTACTTGATGCCGGCTTCCAGCGAACGCTTGTTGAAGAAGGCGTAGGCCACCAGACCGTAGACCGGT